>ERZ809074.1134-NODE-1134-length-36598-cov-30.946392_pt1 | contig 36598 bp, 30 predicted proteins | sample MGYA00520795_ERZ809074 | MGnify/ENA primary metagenome ERZ809074 (study PRJEB31570, sample SAMEA3212989) | Homo sapiens | biome: human-gut; feature: human gut; material: fecal | place: Sweden | collected 2011 ...
TGTTCATCTCCCGCCTCGAGCGCGAGAAGGCCGCCAAGAAGGCTGCCAAGGCCGCAGAATAACGTCCCCTTTCCGCAAAAGCCCGCCGCAAGGCGGGCTTTTGCCATGTCTGGAAGCGCATCACTCTGTAGGGGCGGGGCTCTGCTCCGCCCCTACAAGGTCCCGCAAGACGGTAAAATTTATCAAAATTTCTGCAGCACCTTCTATTGACGGCAATCATTCTACGGCAACTAGCTGCAAATTTGCAACAACCTCTCAGTCAGCTTCGCTGACAGCTCCCCTGGGAGGGGAGCCTTTCTGTGGCGGGATGGAGCCGAGGGGAATACTCCGGCGGCTTCGCCGCCTCCGTGCCGACTGGATTTTCTTTTTGATTTTGCGCAAAGCGCAAAATTGCGGCGTTGACACGCCGCGAAATCCAGTCGGTCGAACCCGAGGGTTTCTCGCGCCCCTCAGCGCAGCCATGCAAAAACGCCATCCCAAATGGGATGGCGTTTTTGCATGGTGGAGCTGAGGGGAATCGAACCCCTGTCCGAAAGCAACTTGACAGGACTTTCTCCGGGCGCAGTCTGTTATTTACATTCCCTCGGTGCGGCGGGAACAGACACTCTTCGCACCTTGGTAGCTTCATGATGCATGACGCAGGCAAAGCTTACTGCGTTCACGGACGCCACTAAATCACGCCCAAGCCCGGCTCGTGGCCCTTCCGGGGAGGACGGGTTGCCTAATTAGGCAGCCTGAGCAACGTAAGAGTTGTCAGTTAATTTAGAAAAATTGCCCGTTTTATGGAGGCCAGGCGCCTCCGCCCGCTTATCCAGCCTCACTGCCCCCGTCGAAACCAGTGCAGCCCCGTATTGCAGCGAAGACTCGCTGCGGATCGCTGGAAAAATCGATCAAACTCTTGTTGCTTTTATCATCCACTTCATGGGCAGGATCTTGGCCACGAAGCGATAGAACTTGTTGAAGGCCGTGGGCGTGTAGAACGTCCGGCCCTTTTTTGCTGCCCGGATCGTCCCGGCGACGACCCTGACCGGGTCGCACCAGGGGATGTTGCCGAACAGATCGTGGTCGCCTGCGGCGTCGAAGAACTCCGTCTTCATGGGGCCGGGGCAGACGGCGGTGACCGTGATGCCCTTCGGCCGCAGCTCGTCGGCAAGACCGCCGGTGAACGCGGAGACATACGCCTTGGACGCGCTGTAGACCGTCATGCGGGGCGTAGGGCAGAAGGCCGCGATGGACGAGACGTTGATGATCTTCGCCCCGCGCGTCATGAACGGGACGACGGTCTGCGTCACCATCGTGAGCGCGCGGACATTGAGGTCGACCACGCGCATCACATCGGCGGACGACGCTGAGGCGCCGATATTGCCCGTCGTGCCGCAGCCGGCGTTATTGACCAGCAGCCGCACGTCGACTTTCTGCTCCGCCAGCTTTTCGCCGAGATAGCGGAAGCTCTTGGGGTCGAGCAGGTTGAGGCCGATGCACACGAATTTCTTCTCCGGGAACTGCTGGGCCAGCTCTTCGAGCTTGCCCACGCGGCGGGCGATGAGCCAGAACTCTTCGATGTCGGGAAATTCGCGCACGAGCTGGCGCGTGAACTCCGCGCCGAGACCGGCGGACGCGCCGGTGATGACGGCCGCGGTCATCCGCGTCCGTAGGGGTCGCGGAGCTTGTCGGGTTCGGGGTATTCCTCGCCCTTCGTATCGACGCGGATGGAGGCGATCTTCTGCTCGGTGAGCGGACGGTCGTTGCCGTCGGTCTTCGTCGCGGCGATCTTGTCGACGACGTCCATGCCCTCGAGCACCTTGCCGAAGGCGGCGTACTGCCCGTCGAGGAACTCGCCGTCTTCATGCATGATGAAGAACTGGCTGCCCGCGGAGTTGGGCGACTGCGCACGCGCCATGGAGACCACGCCGCGCTTGTGGCTGAGGTTGTTCTTCACGCCGTTGAGCTTGAACTCGCCCTTGATGCAGTAGCCGGGGCCGCCGGTGCCGGTGCCCTTCGGGCAGCCGCCCTGGATCATGAAGCCGGAGATGACCCGGTGGAAGATCAGGCCGTCATAGAAGCCCTTGTTGGCGAGCGCGATCATGTTGCGCACGCTCTGCGGCGCTTTTTCGGGGTAGAGCTCGCAGACGATCTTGCCGCCGTCTGCCATCGTGATGGTCATAATGGGATTTTCCATGGGTTACCGTCCTTTCATTGCGCGGTCGATCTGACGCTTGGCGTCTTTTTTCGCGGCGTCCTCCCGCTTGTCGTAGAGTTTTTTGCCCCGGGCCAGCGCGACCTCGACCTTGACGAGACTGCCGCGGAAGTACACCGAGAGCGGAATGAGTGCATACCCGTCCTGCTTGACCCGGCCGAACAGGCGCATGATCTCGCGCTTGTGCATGAGGAGCCGGCGGGGACGGAGCGGATCCTTGTTGAAGATGTTGCCCTGCTCATAGGGCGCGATATGCATCTGCCGGATATAGAGCTGCCCGTCCTTGATCTGGCACCAGGCCTCCTTGAGGCTCAGCGTGCCGAGACGGATGGACTTGACCTCAGTGCCGGTGAGCTCGATGCCGGCTTCGAATTTTTCGTCGATGAAATATTCATGAAAGGCCTTCTGATTTCTTGCGGCGATCTTCACGCCCTCCGCCATCGCGCACACCTCCTCCCGGCGAACATATGTGGTGATATTATACGTATATTATACCTGTCCTGTCAAGGCTTGAAACCGCGAAGACGGCCGTATGGCGCACATTCCGCGGCCGGCGCGCATAGACTACCGGTATTCCAGAACTCAGGAGGGGCTTATTTATGGCGGTGACGCAGTATTTTCTGGGCGGGAATACCGTCCGGGGCTTCGTGTCGTTTTATTCCGGCTTCTGCCGCGGGCCGGAGGATTTTCTGTGGGTCATCAAGGGCGGGCCCGGCTGCGGCAAGTCGAGCTTCATGAAGACCATCGGCCGTGCGGCGGAGGAGAAGGGGCTGGACGTGGAATACGTGCTGTGCTCCGGCGACCCGGAGTCGGTGGACGGCGTCTATTTCCCCGCCCTGCACACCGGCTACGCCGACGGGACCGCCCCGCACGTGCTGGAGGCCGTGACGCCGGGCGCGGCAGGGCTGTATCTCGACCTCAGCCGGTTCTATGACCGGCCCGCGCTGCAGCCGGAGCGCCGCACCATTGAGCAGCTGCAAAGGCGCTATCAATCGCTCTACCGCGAGGCATATACGAAGCTCGCCGCGCTCGCGCCCGCGGCCTGCCGCCTGCCGGACGCGGACGGCGCGCAGCGGCGCTTCCTCCGGGCGGTGACCTGCCGGGGGCTTTTCCAGTCTGCGCCGCCCGCGGGAGCCGTGCAGCTCGTTTCCGCGGCGGAGCTCGAGGCGCTGCGCGCGCGCCCCGGCGCCGTCTGGTACCAGAATCCGCTTTTCCCGGATGAGACCGAGGCCGTCTGGCTGCCGGGCGAGGCGCGGTACTACCGCGGCCCGGATACGCCGCTGCCGGAGCTTTCGGACGTTTTTTCCCTGCTCGCGCAGGCCAAGGCGCTGCATGACGAGCTGGAGGCCGTCTATAATCCGCACGTGGACTTCGCCCGCGTCTACGCGCTGGCGCACGCGCACGCGCTACAGCTGCTGGGGTGAGCGTTCGCTGCGATCGTTCAAAGAAAATTCAGTTGTATCTGCGGGGAAAATGTAGTAAAATATATTGAAATTTAAGAATATCCTACTCAGGAGGGAATACCAATGAAAAAACCGATCGTACTCGTGATCATGGATGGCGTGGGCCGCGGCGACGGCGGCCCCGGCGATGCTGTCAAGCAGGCCAACACCCCGACGCTCGACAAGCTGATGGCGACCTGCCCCATGACGTGGCTCAAGGCGCACGGCACGGCCGTCGGCCTGCCCACCGACGACGACATGGGCAACTCCGAGGTCGGCCACAACGCCCTCGGCTGCGGCCAGATCTACTCCCAGGGCGCCAAGCTCGTGCAGGAGTCCATCGAGACCGGCTCTTTGTACCAGTCGAAGACCTGGGTCGAGCTGACCGACAACTGCCTGCAGAACGGCAAGGCCCTGCACTTCATCGGCCTGCTGTCCGACGGCAACGTCCATTCCAACATCTCGCACCTGATCGCCATGCTGAAAAAGGCCCGCGAGATGGGCCTCAAGAAGGTCTACTGCCACATCCTGCTCGACGGCCGTGACGTCCCCGCGACGAGCGCGCTGGAGTATGTCGACCAGCTTGAGGCCGTGCTGGCCTCCCTGTCCGACGCGGAGCACGAATACAAGATCGCGTCCGGCGGCGGCCGTATGGTCATCACCATGGACCGGTATGAGGCCAACTGGCCGATGGTCGAAAAGGGCTGGCGCACACACGTGCAGGGCGAGGGCCGTCAGTTTGCCTCCGCCAAGGAAGCCGTCGAGACCTACCGCGCCGAGAACCCCGGCATGATCGACCAGGATCTGCTGCCCTTCGTGATCGCAAAGGACGGCCAGCCCGTTGCCAAGATCGCCAACGGCGACAGCGTCATCCTCTTCAACTTCCGCGGCGACCGCGCGCAGGAGATCTCCCTGGCCTTCGACCGCAAGGACTTTGACCACTTTGACCGCGGCGACTACACCGGTGTGAAGTTTGCCGGTATGCTGGAGTACGACGGCGATCTCAAGATCCCGATGCACTATCTGGTCGAGCCGCCCGTCATCCGCAACACGCTGACCGAGGTCCTGTGCAAGGCAGGCGTGCACGAGTACGCCGTGTCCGAGACGCAGAAATACGGCCACGTCACCTACTTCTGGAACGGCAACCGCTCCGGCAAGGTCGACGAGAGCCTTGAGGACTACGCCGAGGTCCCGTCCGACGTCATCCCGTTTGAGCAGGCGCCCGCGATGAAGTCCGTGGAGATCACCGATCTGCTCGTCGAGGCCATGGCCTCCCACAAGTATCAGTTCCTGCGCTGCAACTACCCGAACGGCGATATGGTCGGCCACACCGGCGTTCTGAGCGCCGTTATCACGGCCATGGAGGCCGTCGACGCGGCGCTGGCCCGCGTGAAGAAAGCGGCTGACAAGTACGGCTACACCCTGCTCGTCACCGCCGACCACGGCAACGCCGACCAGATGCTCGAAACGAAGAAGGGCAAGACCAGCGTGCGCACCGCGCACTCCCTGAACCCCGTTCCCTTCATCATCTACGATCCGGACAACAAGTACGAGATCAAGGACGGCCATTATGGCCTTGCCAACGTCGCGCCGACCATCGTCACCATGATGGGCCTCGAGACCCCCGACTGCTGGCAGCCGAGCATGATTTAAGCTTTATTCCCAACAGGCGGGGCATCCTGCCCCGCCTGTTTCCGACGTTCGTTCTCCGGAGGTATTTGTCCCATGCGAAAGAAGCTCTCAATCCTTATGATTCTGATCCTGGTGCTGGCGCAGCTGTGCGCCTGCGGCAAGACGCAGGCTGACCCCGCGCCGGCAGCAGGATCAGAATCAGCCGTCCCGGCAGCCAAGCCGGACGAGCCTGCGGCTGAGGCGCCCGCGCCGGAGCCGGCCGATCCGCATGTGCCAGACCGCGTACTGGCCTCCAGGTATTATTCCGCGGAGATCTACGAGACCACCATCCGGCAGTACCGCTGCTCGATCGAGAGCCGGGAATACGTCGTCTCCGACGGCGTGACGGCCCGCGCCTTCCGCGCCACAGGCGTCGGCGGGCCGAGCAAATTCCTCGACCATACCGTGCAGGAGGGCGGGACACTACACTACTTTGACGCCGCCTCCGGCAAATGGGTCGAGACGCCGCTGGCCGAGGGCAAATACGCCTCGCCGGTCGTCGTGATCGAGCTTGCCTCCGGCGCGTCCTACTTCCTCGCGCTGCCGCGCACCTTCGTCCTGCACGAAAACGACACCAAGGAATACCTGCCGGAGATGGACGGCACGCTCTACGTCACGAAGACGCCGGACGGCTTCCATCTGACCGTGAACGGCTACGGGCTGGCCGAGGGGCGCGTGACGGACTGCCTGATCCTCTCCGCACCGTTTCGGCTGGTCGACTGGAGCATGCAGAACTGCGCCATGGCCTGGGTCACCTATGTGCAGAACGGCGCGTCCCACTGGTGCTTCGACGGCTATTACCGGAAGGCCCCGTCCAACTATATCCCCACCGGCACAAACTACTATTACTGCTGCGCCGCGTCCTACTGCATCAAGGGCTTCCTTTCCCGTATGCCCATGTGCAAAGAGGCCGCCGCGCTCACCATCGTCATGCTCGACACCATGGCCCAGCGGCAGAACGAATACGGCTACTGGGCCACCGAGCCCGGCAGCGAATGGCTGCAGGGCGACTACGGCATCGGCCCGGGCTTCTACGACACCCGGTTCAATACCGACCTGCTGGAGATCTACATCAAGGCCGCGCGCAAGTTCGGCAAGGGCATGTTCGACGAGACGATCACCCGGTACCTCGGCTTCTTCAGCCAGATCGCGGACACCAGCCACATCTCCACGGAGGCGGGCGGCTGGCTGATCCCGGACTACTGGCACCCGTCGGAGATCACCGCGCCGCATACCTCGCTCAACCATCAGGCGTCGGAGTGTCTGGCGCTCTACCACGCGTCCGACCTGTTTGACCGCGAGGATCTGCGCGCGCTGGCCGACCGGATGCTGCTGGCCATCGAGGATACCGGCTCCGGCTGGGTCATGCCGGACCACAATCTCTACTACAGCATCAAGCCCGACGGCACCTACGTCGAGGGCGACTATCCCTACCTCACCTACAATGATCTATTGTACCTGCGCAAGTATCTCACCGGCTTCGGCAAGACGGAAAACGAGACGCTGACCTATCTCATGGGTGAAAAGCTCCAATGGATGCAGCGCCACGGCGTCACCGGCTATGAAAAGAGCTGAAATCCTATTTTTTACTTGTACTTTCCCGGTGAATCGGTTAGAATGAATTGAATATCCCAGAAGGAGGAATCTTGATGATCCGTATGAATACAGACCTCGGCCAGATCACGGTCGACAGCGCTGTCTATACCAATATCGCCGGCTTCGCCGCGACCAACTGCTTCGGCGTCAAGGGCATGGCTGTGCGCTCCATGACGGACGGGCTTGTGCATCTGCTGCGCAAGGAAGCCATGGGCAAGGGCGTCAAGGTCACGTTCAACGCCGACAATTCCATCTCCATCGACCTGCACATCATGGTCGACAAGAATGTCAATCTCAGCGCGATCGCGTCCTCCATCATCGGCGAGGTCCGCTATTTCGTCACCAAGTCCACGGGCACCGAGGTGCGTGCCGTGAACGTATTCGTCGACTCCATGTCGGTCGACTGATCTCAATTCACGCGCACACGCTGGCGCTCACGGAGGTAAACCACCATGATCAAATCCATTGACGGCGCGGTATTTTCCCGGATGATGCTCTCCGCCGCTGCCGAGATCGACCTGAATAAGCAGAAGGTCAACGAGCTGAACGTCTTCCCCGTCCCCGACGGCGACACCGGCACGAACATGAGCATGACGCTGAACGCCGCCAGCACCGAGCTGCGCCGCGCAGAGAACGTGACGCTTACCAAGGCCGCCGATATGACCGCTTCCGCGCTTCTGCGCGGGGCCAGAGGCAACTCTGGCGTCATCCTGTCCCTGCTGTTCCGCGGCTTTTCCAAGGCGCTCAAGGGCAAGCCCGAGGCCGACGGCCGCGACTTTGCCGCCGCGCTGACTGCGGGCGTCGAGGCCGCCTACAAGGCCGTCATGAAGCCCGCCGAGGGCACCATCCTGACCGTCTCCCGCCTGACGGCGGACGCCGCGCGCGACCTCGCCGAGGAAAACTGCGAGATCGAATACGTGCTCCAGCACTGCCTGGACACCGCGCACGCCGCGCTCGACAATACCGTCAACCAGAACCCCGTCCTCAAAAAGGCCGGCGTCGTCGACGCGGGCGGCATGGGCTTCTGCCTGATCCTGCGCGGCATGCTCGAGAGCCTGCGCGGCAACGACGTTGTCTGCGAGGACACGGGCGCGGCGAACGAAGAGGCTGATTTCGGCATTTTTGACTCTGAGGACATCACCTTTGCCTTCGACACGGTCTTTATCGTCCGCAAGCGCGAGGATATCACCTCGCTCGACCCGCTGCGCGAGTATCTCGGCAGCATCGGCGACAGTCTCGTCATCGGCGAGGACGACGAGGCCTTCAAGGTCCACGTACATACGAACATTCCGGGCGACGCGCTGAGCGAGGCCCAGAAGTATGGGACGCTGGAGCTGGCGAAGATCGAGAACATGCGCCTGCAGCACGACGATCTGACCGCCGGGCGCAAGGCCCGGTCGACCGACGATCTCGAGGCCGTGGAAAAGGAGCTGGAAAGCCAGCCCGCGCCGCAGCCGGATGGCCCGGCCGCGCCCGAAAAGCGCTACGGCAGCGTCGCCGTGTGCGCGGGCGAAGGGCTCGCGGGCGTGTTCCGCGATCTTGGCGTCGACGAGATCATCGAGGGCGGGCAGACCATGAACCCCTCGACCGAGGACATCCTCCACGCGATCGAAAAGACCCCGGCGGAGATCGTCTTCGTCCTGCCCAACAACAAGAACATCATCATGGCCGCGCAGGCCGCGGCGGAGCTCGCCGCGCGCGAGGTCGTCGTCATCCCGACGAAAACCGTCCCGCAGGGCATCAGCGCGATGCTCTCCTTCGACCCCGGCATGGAGCCGAGCGAGAACGAGGCCGCCATGACCGACTGCCTCTCCGGCGTCATGACCATGCAGATCACCTACGCCGCGCGCGATTCCGACTTTGACGGCTTCGACATCCACGCAGGCGACTACCTGGGCCTGTGCGACGGCGCGCTGGCCGGGACCACGCAGGACATCACCGCCCTGCTCGCCACCCTCGCGGACAAGGCCGCGGCGGCCGGAAAGGAATTCATCAACATCTTCTACGGCGCCGATATCTCCGAAGCCGACGCCGAACGGGCCCTGGCTCTGTTCCAGCAGCACGCCCCCGACGCCGAAGTCAACCTCGTCTCCGGCGGCCAGCCGATCTACTACTACCTGATCTCGGCAGAATGACCGATCCCAAAAAGACGCTCCCGGAGGGAGCGTCTTTTTTCTGCGTGCGGAGCTTTTTGCGCTTGCGTGTGCGGGAAATATTTACTATAGTAATATTGGAAGAAAAGAAAAAAGGAGGAATCTGTACGATGAAACGGAAACTTTGTGCGCTGCTGCTGGCGTTGGGAATGATCGTCTCATTTGCGGCCGCGGCCGGGGCGGCTGCCTTTGCCGATGTGCCGGGCGGCAGCTGGTACGCCGCCGGCGTCAGCCTCGCCGCGGAGAAGGGGATCATGACCGGGACCGGCGAGACGACCTTCTCGCCGCGCAGGCCGGTCAGCTGGGCGCAGGCCATCACGATCGCCGCGCGTCTGCACGCGCAGAACACCGGCAAGAGCGTCCCGGCGGCGGACGAAGAAGAAGCCTGGTACGCGCCCGCGCTCGCCTACGCGAAGGCAAACGCCCTTCTGCCGCCCGACTGCCCGGAGGATGAAGCGGCCCTCACCGGCCCGCTCAGCCGCAGATCGCTTGCCTATCTGCTGGCAAAGAGCACGCCGCAGCCCTTGCAGGCCATCAACGACGGGCAGCTGACGGATATCGACGCGCTTTCTGCCGACGAACAGGCGGCCATCCGCACCGTTGCGGCCGGCGGCGTCATGGCCGGCAAATCCGGCGGACTGTTTGACCCGGAGGGCCGCGCCACGCGGGCAGAGCTCGCCGTGACCGTCGCGCGCCTGCTGGACCCGGCGCTGCGCACCGCGCAGGACCGCAGCCGCCAGAACATCTCCGATGATACGCTCGGGAACTTCACCACCGGCGGCATCGCCGATGAGGCCAGCGACGGCTATACCTACTGTCTGGTCGACGGCTGGTACAAAAAGGACATCGGCGAGACCTCCTACGTGCTCCGCCGGGACAAGACGGGCGCGCAGACCGTGCTCTGGTCGACGCTGGACTACCGGCTGAAGGACATCTGCCTCTATGACGACTATCTCTATATGCGCGGCGGCCGGATGAAGGAGCCGTATGGCGAGACCGTCATGCGCATCCCGAAGACCGGCGGCGAGCCGGAGATCCTCTACAAAAACACGCTCGGCATCGAGACCTATACGCTCTATGACGGCCAGCTGTACATTCTGGAGATGTCCTCCAAGCCGGAGAACTACAAAAACTGGAGCTACCGCATCTGCCGCGTGGAAAACGGGCAGGCAAAGCAGATCGGCCGGGGCCTGAATTTCGACCAGGCGCTCTTCACCGACGTACTCTACGGCTTCGGCGGAAAGCTCTATTTCATCCGGGATGAAAGCAGCTCCTGCGGGCTGTACGCGATCGATCTGGAGACGGACAAGCAGGAACTGATCTATGACGGAAACTTTGAGGAAGCCGTCTTCTACGATAACAAGCTCTACTTCATTCCCTGGGACAACCATCACTACGGCCACGCCTTCTACCGCCTCAGCCTGACCGGCGGCGAGCCGGAGCTGCTGTTCGATATCCCGCAGGCCGCGATGCAGTTCATTGCGCTGCGCTGCTACCACAACACGTTCTATCTGGTCGGCCGCACCAGCAAGGCCGTCTGGCGACTCGGCATGGACGGCTCGCTCACGCAGGTGGCCAGCATCCTGACGGGCCTGTGCCAGACGCTGAGCTTCTTCGACGATCAGCTCGTCATCTCCGTCGACGAGCCGCAGGGCACGGCGACCGAGGACAACATGCTCTGGTCTCTCAGCCAGCCCGGCGGCACGCCGTCGATCTTCATCGACTGGTTCCGCCTCCCCGGTGAGGTCCGGCCCGCAGAATAAACAAACACCCCCGCCGCGGATGCGGCGGGGGTCGTTGTTTTTTATCCCTTCAGCTTATCGAAGAAGCTTTTGCGTTTGGGCTGGCCGTCTTCGCCGACGGAGGATTCGAGCTGGCGGAGCAGCTCCTTCTGCTCGCGCGTGAGCCTGGTCGGCGTCTCGACGACGACGGTGACGAACTGGTCGCCGCGCGTCTTGTAGCCGACGTAGGGGATACCCTTGCCGCGCAGGCGGAAGGTGGTGCCGGTCTGCGTGCCCTCGGGGATCTGGTAGCGGACCTTGCCGTCGAGCGTCGGGACCTCGATGGACGCGCCGAGCGCGGCCTGCGTGAAGGAGATGGGCATCTGGCACATGACATTCGCGCCGTCACGCGTGAAAATCGGGTGCTTGCGCACCGAGACCGTCACGAGCAGATCGCCGTTCGGGCCGCCGTTCGAGCCGGCGTTGCCCTCGTCGCGCACGCGGAAGGACTGGCCGTCGTCGATGCCGGCCGGAACCTTGACCTTGATGGTCTTGGTGTGGCGGACCTTGCCCTTGCCGCGGCAGGCGGTGCAGGGGTCGGTGATGATGGTGCCGGTGCCGCCGCACTGCGGGCACGGCTGCGAGGACTGCATGGTCATGCCCATGAAGTTCTGCTGCGTGCGCACGGTGCCGGTGCCGTGACAATACGTACAGGTCTGCGGGGTCGTGCCGTCCTTCGCGCCGGTGCCGTGGCAGGTGCTGCAGGTCTCGATGCGGGAGAAGGTGATCTCGCGCTCGCAGCCGAAGGCCGCGTCTTCAAAGCTGATCTCGATCTCGCTGACAACGTTCTGGCCCTTGCTCGGCCCTCTTCTGCGGCCGGAGGATGACGAAGCGCCGCCGCCGAAAAAGTCGCCGAAGATATCGCCCAGATCTCCGAAGCCGCCGAAGCCGCCGCCAAACCCGCCGCCGAAGCCGGCGCCCGCGTTCGGGTTGAAGTTCGGGTCGACGCCCGCAAAGCCGTACTGATCGTACCGGGCCTTTTTGTCGGCGTCGGAGAGAACCTCATAGGCCTCGTTGATCTCCTTGAACTTTTCCTCGGCAGATTTGTCGCCGGGGTTCTGGTCGGGGTGATATTTCATGGCCAGCTTGCGGTAGGCCTTTTTGATCTCGGCGTCGGACGCGTTTTTCTCCACGCCCAATACCTCGTAATAATCTCGTTTGTTCTGATCTGCCATAGTTTCTCACCTCAGATTCGGTGGGCAACAGCCGATAGGGGCGGACGGGCCGCCCCTATCAAGCTATATTCCGCGAATTAGTTGTCCTTGACCTCTTCGTAGTCCGCGTCGACGACGCCGTCGTCATTGCCGCCGGCCTGCTGGCCTGCGCCCGCGTTCGGGGCAGCGTTGGCCTCGCCCTGCGGAGCCGCGTTCTTGTAGAGCTTCTCAGACACGGCGTAGAACGCCTTCTGGACCTCTTCGGTGGCTGCCTTGATGGCTGCAAGGTCGGTGCCCTTCTGGGCGGTCTTCAGCTTTTCGATGGCTTCCTTGACGGGGGCCTTCTCTGCCTCGGAGACCTTGTCGCCCATCTCGTTCAGGGTCTTTTCAGACTGGTAGATGATCTGGTCGGCGTTGTTGCGGGTGTCGACCTCGTCCTTGCGGGCCTTGTCTTCCGCCGCATACTGCTCGGCTTCCTTGACGGCCTTGTCGATGTCTTCCTTGGAGAGGTTGGAAGAAGCGGTGATGGTGATCTTCTGCTCAGCGCCGGTGCCGAGGTCCTTCGCGGAGACGTTCACGATGCCGTTGGCGTCGATGTCGAACGTGACCTCGATCTGCGGGACACCGCGGGGTGCCGGAGCGATGCCGGTCAACTGGAACTTGCCGAGGGTCTTGTTGTCGGCAGCCATCTCACGCTCGCCCTGCAGGACGTGGACCTCAACGGAGGTCTGGTTGTCAGCGGCGGTGGAGAAGACCTGACTCTTCTTGGTCGGGATGGTGGTGTTGCGGTCGATCAGCTTGGTGAACACGCCGCCCATCGTCTCAATGCCGAGCGACAGCGGAGTGACGTCGAGCAGCAGCAGGCCCTTGACGTCGCCGCCAAGCACGCCGCCCTGGATGGCTGCGCCGACAGCCACGCACTCGTCGGGGTTGATGCCCTTGAAGCCTTCCTTGCCGGTCAGCTTTTTGACCTCGTCCTGCACGGCCGGGATACGGGTCGAGCCGCCGACCAGAAGGACCTTGGAGATATCATTGGCAGTCAGGCCTGCGTCGGCCATGGCCTGCTTGACCGGGCCCGCGGTCGCTTCGACCAGATGGGCGGTCAGCTCGTTGAACTTTGCCCGCGTCAGCGTGACGTCGAGGTGCTTCGGGCCGGTGGCGTCAGCGGTGATATACGGGAGGTTGATGTTGGTGGAGGTGACGCCGGACAGCTCGATCTTGGCCTTCTCGGCGGCTTCCTTCAGTCTCTGCATGGCGACCTTGTCGTTGGACAGGTCGATGCCCTCTGCCTTCTTGAACTCGGAGACGAGGTAGTTCATGACGCACTCGTCGAAATCGTCGCCGCCGAGGTGGGTGTTGCCGTTGGTGGCCAGAACTTCGATGACGCCGTCGCCGATGTCCAGGATGGAGACATCGAACGTGCCGCCGCCGAGGTCATAGACCATGACCTTCTGCTCGGCTTCCTTGTCGACGCCGTAGGCCAGCGCAGCCGCGGTCGGCTCGTTGATGATACGCTTGACGTCGAGACCGGCGATCTTGCCGGCGTCCTTGGTGGCCTGACGCTGGGCGTCGTTGAAGTAGGCCGGGACGGTGATGACGGCTTCGGTGACGGTGCCGCCGAGGTAGGCCTCTGCGTCAGCCTTCAGCTTCTGCAGGATCATCGCGGAGATCTCCTGCGGGGTGTACTTCTTGCCGTCGATGTCGACTTTATAATCGGAACCCATGTGACGCTTGATGGAAGCGACGGTGCGGTCATGGTTCGTGACAGCCTGACGCTTTGCGACCTGACCGACCATACGCTCGCCGGTCTTCGAGAATGCCACAACGGACGGGGTGGTGCGGTTGCCTTCCGCGTTTGCGATCACGACGGGCTCGCCGCCTTCCATAACAGCCACGCAGCTGTTGGTCGTACCAAGGTCAATACCAATAATCTTGCTCATAATAAATTTCCTCCTATATGAATGCCTGTATTTACAAATTTATATCATACCGGATCTCCGGCGGGGATGCGTGTTAATTTGCGACCTTTACCATTGCGAACCGGACGACCTTTTCGCCGACCTTGAAGCCCTTCTGGAAGACCTCTGCAATGACGTTTTCACCGAGGCTCTCGTCCTCGATGTGCATGACCGCGTTGTGCAGCTGCGGATCGAAATGATCGCCCGCCGCGCCGAAGCTTTCGACGCCCAGCTTTTCCATCACGGAGACGAGCTGGTTCATCGTCATCTCCACGCCCTTTTTAAAGGCGGCGTCCTGCGTTTCCTGGGCCAGCGCCCGCTCGAGATTGTCGTACACCGGGAGGAATTTCTCCACGGTCTCGGACCGGATCTCGGTATAGAGGTTGTCTTTTTCCTTCTGGCTGCGCTTGCGGTAGTTGTCGTATTCTGCGGCCAGCCGCAGGTAGCTGTCATGCTCCTGGGCCAGCGCCTGCTGCGCCTTTTCAAACTCGGACGCTTCCTGCTGCTTGGCGGCCTCGGGCTTTTTTTCCTCGGGCTGCTTCGCGGCTTCCGCTTCGGGCTTGGCCTGCGCGGCGGTCTGCTCGTTCTGCTCGGCTGCGGAAGCTTCCTTTGCCTTTTCTTCCGAAGCCGGGCTGCTGTTTGTTTTCTTACTCATATCTTCTATGCCTCCGGATCATGGTGCTTGTTGTCCGGCTCCTCCAGAGCCGGGGTCTGGTTTTTCTGGAACATCCGGCTGAGGTTCTCAGCGAAATAGCTGAGCCGGGCGGTGATCTGTGCGTAATCCATTCTTGTCGGGCCGACCACGCCGATCAGGCCCTGCATCCCATCGCCGATGTCGAACTTCGTCATGACGACGCTGGTGTCCTTGAGCTCCTTCGAGACGTTTTCCGGGCCGACCAGGATCTGCGTCCGGCTGTCGGAGGAGAGCGCCGCGGGGAGGTTGGAGACCACATCCTCATCGAGGGTGGTCAGCATTTTCTGCGCCTTGTCGATGTCGTGGTATTCCGGCTGACCGAGGAGCCTGGCCTGGCCTGTCATGTAGACCTCGCTGCGCTCCTGATGCAGCAGCGTCGTCACAAAGTCCATGATGACGGGGACGAGGCTTGCCGCGTTCCCGGCGCTTCTCGTCACGCGGGACAGAAGCTCCGGCGTCAGCTGGTCGGCCGTCAGCTCCGTGACACTCGCGTTCAATACCGCGCCGAGCAGCTTCAGATCCTGCTCCGTCAGCTCGACCGGGAGCCGGATGAGCTTGTTCTTTACGGAGCTGTCACTCAGCATCACCACGAGGATGAAGCTGCCGCTGTCCGCCAGGATCAGGTCGAACCGCCGCGCCGTCAGCCCTGCGGGCCGCGCCGCCATGGCGTAGGCGGGCAGATTCGTCATCTGCGAGACGAGCTTGCCGACCTGGGAGACGACCTTGTCGACCTCCTGCATCTTGAGCTCCATCGCCTGGTTGATGGACTTGGCCTCGTCGGTGGACAGGCGGTAGTCCTGCATCAGCTCGTCGACGTACAGCCGGTATCCGGCGGGGGACGGGATCCGTCCGGCCGAGGTGTGCGGCTGCTCGAGATAGCCGAGCGTGGTGAGGTCCGCCATTTCGTTGCGGATCGTTGCGGAGGAAAAGTCCATGTCCGGCATCTGCGCGATCGTCTTGGACGCGACCGGCTCCGCCGTGCGGATATAAAGATCTACGATCGCCCGCAGGATCTTCTTTTTCCGATCGGAAAGCTCCATGTCTGTTCCTCCTTTTCGCATTAGCACTCCATTTCCCTGAGTGCTAACCGAAGTGTACCACCGCCTGCCTGCAATGTCAAGACCTGCAGACTTAAATTATTTGTGAACAATTCATATCTTATGTATGAAGGCGGAAAAACACGCCGCAGCGGCCGCTGCGGCGTGTGAAAAACCGTTATCCGAACAGAAGCTGCATCATCAGTGGGATCGTCAGCATACACGCGAGTGTGCTGACAAAAACTCCGGCCGAGGCGACGGATTCGTCCGCCCCGTACTGGTAGCTGAGGATGGTGGTATTGGTGGCGACGGGCATGCACAAAATGACCATCAGCACGTGGAACGTGAAGTCGTTCGTCAGCACGTGCCGCAGCACGAAAAACGCCGCGAGCGGCACGAGGACCATCTTGAGAATCGTCAGCGCGTAGATCCGCCAGCTGCCGAAGATCTGCCCGAAGCGCATCTGCGCGAGCGAGCAGCCGACGATCAGCATGACGATCGGGCTCGTGATGTCGCCGACATACTTGACGGCCTGGTGCAGCAGCGCCGGGGGCTGCCAGCCGGACAGATAGATCGCCAGCGCGGCCAGCGACGCCGCCACGCACGGCTGCCGCAGCACCTGCCACTGGAACCGGAACCGCGCCTCGCCGCGGATGAGGCTTGCGCCGTAGCTCCAGCAGAACAGCTGGAAAAACAGCACGAACAGCGTCACATAGAACGTCGCCTGATACCCCAGCAGCGACTCGACGATCGGGTAGCCGAGGAAGCCGGTATTCGAAAAGATGAACATGAACCGGTAGAGCCCCGCCTCGCTGCCCTTGACGCGCAGCACCTTTGCCGCGGGGAAGCTCAGCGCGATCAGCCCGAGGTAGATCAGCACGATCAGCCCCGCCAGCCGGAGCGTCTCGCCGTTGGAGAGCAGATGCTCGCCCGTCAGCGCGGAGGCGAGGATCTGCATGGGGTTGGCGATGTTCACGACCAGCGCGGAGAGCTTTTTGTTGCTCTGCAGGTCCATCGCGCCGCCCTTGGCGGCGGCAAAGCCGGTGGCCATACAGAAAAACAGGATGACCATCTTCCGGCACAACGCAAGAATATCCATCGCAGCCTCCTCAGGAACCGAAGCACTCCGGGCACGGCTCGTAGCCGCCGGCCTCGGCCGTTTTCCGGCTGTAGATCCTGCATTGATCCGGCTTGAGCCGTGCGCAGCCGTAGCGGTGATAGAGCATCGAGCCGTCGTCATTCACACAGACGGCGTTGCGGTCAAAAAATGCCGTCTTCTCCTGCAGCCGGTCGATCTCGGCCTGCTTTTCCTGCAGCTTTCCGTCGAGCGTCACATAGCCGAAGGCCCCGCCCGCCAGCAGCAGCGCACAGAGCAGCGCCAGCACCGCGGCAGCGGCCCGGCCGCCGCGGGACTTTTTCTCCGGCGCCGGTGCGGGCTGCGGCTTTCCGGGCCGCGGCTCGCGTTTGACGGGCGTCTGCATTCTCCCGACGGGCCGCAGCGCGGGCCGCGGCTGCGGCACCTCGCCGTTCAGCCCGCAGCTTTCGCAGAACAGCTCCCCGTCCGGGATCGGCTGCCCGCATTTGATACAAGTCGTCATAGGTGGTCGTTCCTGCTTTCTCTTTCTCTTTGTCAACTGATGCTAGTATAGCGATTCCTGCCCGGAAAGTAAACCAAAACCCGGCCTTGCGGCCGGGTTTTGCAAAAATAATTCTTATTTGCCGTCGCCGCGCAGCGCCTTGATGTCGTCGCCGCGGATGTACTTGCCCATCGGCTTCCACAGGATCCAGCCGACCAGCAGCACCAGCGCGCAGTCGAGCACCATGTAGGAGCCGTTGTAGAGCGCGGAGTAGAACCACGGAGAGGTCATCGTCATGCCAAAGAAGGTCTCCGGCATGTACTCGCCCCAGACCGTCGCGCCGACGACATAGTGGACCAGGAAGCGCAGCGCGCTGCCGAGGAGCGTGCCGTAGAAGAAGCCGAAGCGCTTCTTGCTGAACAGGCCCGCGAAGCCGAGGACCGTAAAGGCGAAGATGTAGTCGCCCAGCATCGACTGCCAGCTCCAGGCGTATGCGCCGTCCAGAAACAGCTGCAGCAGGCTGAACGCGAAGGACGCGAGCATGCCCGGCCCGAAGCCCCAGCGGGAGCAGAACAGGAAGATCGGCAGCATCGACAGCGTGATCGAGCCGCCCTGCGGCAGCTCATAGAGCTTGAGATACCCGAGGATCTGCGCAAGCGCGATCATGATGGCCGCTTCGCACAGGCAGCGAAGCGTCAGCTTGGATTTTTTCATAAAAAATCCCTCCAGAAATAAAAAAGTACCGCACACAACCGGATCTGTTGTCGTGCAGTACGCAGCGTATCGATACGAGTCCATATACGAAGCAGCTTCCTACGCCGGCATTACCCGGATCAGGTTTGAGGGACATGCGAAAACGCAATCTCAGCCGGTCGCCCAGCGCCCCTGTGTTCGATTGTCTGTGGTCTGCCCACATTATACCGTCTGACCGCCGGTGCGTCAAGAAAAAAATAAGCGCGATCCCTCTTGCAAATTCGGTAAAAACCGCTAAGATAGTAGGGCTGACATTCCTTCCGGTAAAAGAGGTATCACCCGTATGAAACACGCATCCTCCCGGGCGCCCGACCTGCTGCACGGCCCGGTTTTTTCGAATATGACCCGCTTCTTCCTGCCGATCATGCTGGGCTCGCTTCTGCAGCAGCTGTATTCCATGGTCGACGCCGTCGTCCTCGGGCGGCTGGTCGGCAAGACGGCGCTGGCCGCCGTCGGCGGCTCGGATCTGGCGATCATCAATCTGGTGGTCGGCTTTTTTGTCGGCCTGGCCTCCGGCGCGTGCGTCGTGGTCTCGCAGCATTACGGTGCGGGGGAAGACGGTGCAGTGCGCCGCGCCGTCCACACGGCCATCCTTTTCTCCGTCGTGATCGGCGCGGTCATGACCGCGCTGGGCATCGGCCTGGCCCGGCCCATCCTCGTGCTGCTGGACCCGCCGGCCGACACGCTGGAGGATTCCATCGTGTACCTGCAGTGGTACTTCGCCGGGATGATTCCCTCGATGGTCTACAACATGGGCGCGGGCATCCTGCGCGCGGTGGGCGATTCAAAGCGGCCGTTATACTTCCTGATCGTCTGCGCGCTGGCCAACACGGCGCTCGACCTGCTCTTTGTCGCCGGCTTCCGTCTCGGCACGGCCGGCGCGGCCATCGCCACCAGCCTGTCGCAGCTGATCTGCGCGGGGCTCGTGGTGTGGACGCTGGCGCGCATCCCCGGCGCCTGCCGCCTGCAGCTTTCCGAGCTGCGCTTTGACCGGGCGCTGCTCGGGCGCATAACGGCCATCGGCCTGCCTGCGGGGCTGGCCAGCGTCATGTACAGCGCGGCAAACGTCATCATCCAGAAGGCCATCAACCTCCTCGGCACCGACGCGGCGGCCGCCTGGTCGATCTTCTGGAAGCTGGACGGGATCTACTGGCCGGTCTCAAACGCCATCGGCATCACCGTCATGACCTTCACCGGGCAGAACTACGGCGCGCGCCAGCCGGAGCGTATCCGGAAGATCATCCGCACGGGTCTTGGCATGCACCTGGGTTTTTCCGCGCTGTTCAGCCTGACGCTGTTTCTCACGCGGTATCTGACCGTGCGGTGCTTCACGGACGATCCGGCCGTCATCGCCGAGGGCGTGACGATCATCTGCATGCTGGCGTTTTTCTACCCGGTCTTCTGCTGCGTGGAGGTCTTCTCCTCCGCCATGCGCGGCTGCGGCAACAGCGTCATGCCGACGGTCCTGACCCTTTTCGGCACGTGTCTGCTGCGCCTGGCGCTTTTGTACACGGTGACCTTCCCACACCTGAGCAACTGGACCATCGCGATCTGCTACCCCGCCACATGGGGCACAACGTCGCTGCTGTTTCTCATCTACTACCGCTTCTTCCGCTGGATGCCGGGCCAGAAGCCGCAGACATAAAAAGATCCCGCCCTCGCACGGGCGGGATCTTTTTATCTGCAGCCGCAGTACGGGATCGTTTTCCGGTCCGCGAAGCGGTAGGTGCGCAAAAAGGCTTCGGGCTGCAGGCCCTTTTCCAGATAGTTGAGGAGCAGAAGGGCGCAGGCGCGGCTGTCGCTGCCGGCCTTATGATGGTCGAGCGAGAGCTGCAGGTGATCGCAGAGGGTGTTCAGCTTGTGGTTCGGCAGGTAGGGGTAGGCGCGCTTTCCCATCTGGCAGGTGCACAGATACGCCGCCTCCGGCTGCCAGTCGATGTGGTAGTCGTGCAGGCAGCTGGCCAGCACGCGCAGGTCGAACGGCGCGTTGTGCGCGACCAGAATGCTGCCGCGCAGCATCGGCTCCAGCAGCTGCCACAGCGCGGCGAACGTCGGCTGGCCGCGCTCCATCTCCGGTGTGATGCCGGTAAGGGCAACGTTGAAGGGGTCAAAATGCGTCTCCGGGTCGACCAGCGTGTCGAGCTCCTGCACGATCTGGCCTTGCTCGATGACGCACACGCCGATGGCGCTCATGCGGCGGTTCTGCGCGTTCGGCGTCTCCACGTCGAAGGCCACATATCGTTCGTCCATGCTTATTGCCTCCCGTCTTCCCGTTTTCTTCTGCGCAGCGGGCGCCGCCCCTGCGAAAGCTGCGCCTTGGCCGCGTTCAGCCCCTTCCGGCACACGAACATGACCGAGAACGCCAACAGTCCCAGAACCACCAGAATGAGCAGCGACGGGTTATCCAGCGCACTGAGCGTAAACAGGTTCGGCAGGAAGAAATAGCACAGGGCAAACACCGCCGTCAGGCCGATCATCATCGCCTTGCGCAGCTTGTTGAACGGCTGCGAGGTCTGATAGACCATCAGCAGGCCCACGACGCCCATGATGCCCGTGCAGATCGTCGAGAGCATTTCCTCCCGGATGTGGAAGGCCAGATAGAACAGCATGACGCCCAACACCAGCACGAGGTCCGTCAGCGCCGCGGGCAGCGCGCGGAAGATCACGTTGCGCATGAATTTTCCGCTGATGCGGTTCTCGTTCGGCTCCATGGCCAGAACGAACGACGGGATGCCGATCGTCAGCGCGTTGACCAGACTCAGCTGCGCCGGGGTATAGGGATAGGGGAGCGTAAAGAACAGGGTAATGAGCGAGAGCACGAAGGTGAAGATGTTCTTGACCAGATACAAAGAGGCGCTGCGCTCGATGTTGTTGATGACCCGCCGCCCCTCCGCCACGACGGAGGGCAGGGCGGAGAACTGCGAATCGAGCAGCACGATATGCGACGCCTGACACGCCACGCCGGAGCCGGAGGCCATGGCGATGGAGCAGTCCGCTTCGCGCAGGGCCAGCACGTCGTTGACACCGTCGCCCGTCATGGCGACGGTATGCCCCGCCCGCTTCATGGCCGCGACAAGCTTTTTCTTCTGATCCGGCGTGACGCGGCCGAAGACGGTCATTTCCTCCGCCGCCTTTGCAAGCTCCGCATCCGTTTTGAGCGTGCGCGCGTCGACGAACTTTTCCGCGTCGGGGATGCCCGCGCGGCGGGCGACCTCGGAGACGGTCAGGGGATTGTCGCCGGAGATGACCTTGGTGCGCACGCCCTGCTGGGCGAAATACGCGAAGGTCTGCGGCGCTTCGGGCCGGATCTTGTTGGACAGCAGGATGAGCGCGAGCGGCATCATCTCCGCCGTGAGCGCCTCGTCGTCCAGCTTCCCGTCGTACAGGGCCAGCAGCAGCACGCGGCAGCCCTTGGCCGACCATTCCTCGGCCTGCGGCAAAAACCGGTCCTTCTCCGGGCAGGCGGCCAGCAGGATCTCCGGCGCGCCGAGCAGATACGTCTCGTCCTCATGGAACGACACGCCGCCGTATTTCTTTGCCGACCGGAACGGCATGGCCGCGATGGCCGTCTGCATGGACTGGCCGGTAAAATAGCGGCGCAGGGCGGCCATGGTGTCGTTGTCGTCCTGCATGGCGCAGACGTAATCGGCCATGATCATGCGGATGTCGTCCGCGATATAGCGGTCGGGCTGCAGGGGGACGATGTCGTCGACAGTCATCTTGGGCTCGGTGATCGTGCCAGTCTTGTCGACGCAGAGCGTGTCGACGCGGGCCAGCGTTTCGATGCAGCCCATATCGTGGACCAGCGTGCGGCGGTTGGCCAGCCGGATAACGCTCGCCACGAGCGCAAGGCTCGTCAGCAGATACAGTCCCTCCGGGATCATGCCGACGATCGAGCCGACCGTCGAGGTGACGGCGTCGGCGACCGGGCTTTTGAGCCACAGGTATTCCTTGATGAACATGACCGCCCCCAGCGGAATGACCAGAAAACCGATCCACTTGATGAGGCTCGTGAGCGAGCGCATCATCTCCGACTGCGGCTGCGAGCCGGTCTGCCGGGCCTCGATCGTCAGGCGGGAGACGAAGCTGTCCGCGCCGACCTTCGTCAGCCGCGCGCGGCAGCTGCCGCTCACGACAAAGCTGCCGGAGAGCAGCGCGTCGCCCGGGTGCTTGACGATCTCGTCGGCCTCACCGGTGACGAGCGCCTCGTTGACGCGGCACTCGCCCGCGGCCACGACGGCGTCCGCCGGGATCTGGTCGCCGGGGCCGAAAACGGCGATGTCGTCGCGCACCAGCGCGGCCGCCTCGGTCTGGACGATCTGCCCATCCCGCACGGCGCGGCATTTCGGCGCGGACATGATCCGCAGGTTATCGACCTTTTTCTTGACCCGCAGATCCTGCACGATGCCGATGAACATGTTGCAGAAGACCGGCCCCAGGAACGTCAGGTTCAGCCACTGCCGCACCGCGATGACGCAGCCGGCCAGCAGGAAGAAGAGGAAGTTAAAATACGTGCAGACGTTTTTGACGATGATCTGCTGCACGGTCGCGCCGGGAGGCTCCACGGGGCGGTTGTCCCAGCCGCCCGCCAGACGCTCGTGCACCTGCTCGCCGGTAAGCCCCAGCTCCGGATCCGCTTCCACAGCCGGGATCTCCACCCGCTGCGGCCGCTCCGGCTCTTTCGGTTTTCGCTTCAGGAATGACGCTGCCACAAATGCCGTCCTCCTTTGAATGATTGCTGATATCATAACACATCTTCGGCAGAATTTATCAACAAAGTGTATATTTTCAGAAAAACATAAGAAACGGCCGCAGCGAAAAGAACAAACGCACTGGCTTCCCCTATGAGGGGGAGCTGTCGCCGGAGGCGACTGATGAGGTGGACTGCGCCGCGTAAACGAAACTGCCCCACCTCATCCGTCACGGCTTCGCCGTGCCGCCTTCCCCTCATAGGGGAAGGCATTGGGTGTGTGCAAATAAAAAACTCCCCGCGAAAAGGTGCAGACCAATAAATTTGGCCTGCACCTTCTATGGATGGCAGATATTCTACGGCAACTAGTTGCAAATTTGACACCCCCGTATCAGGCGGCGCGTAGTCGGACGCCCGTAAGGTGAGTCTCGTGTGGAACGACATCTAAAAATTAGGGGCTCACCTGAATTCAGATGCAGAATGCACCAAACGCGTCCCCAAGCGCCCTTTTCTCCCCTATCTTTTCCCGCGCGAGGGAAAAGATAGGGCCGCCGGAGGCACGTCAGAAACGACCACGACGGAACGAATCCTTGCAAGCAAGGCTTCTTATCCTCTGTGCTCGTTTCTTCCTTTCCAAACCGCAAACTAAATTTGCGGTTTGGGTTTTATAGCAAATTTGCGACGACCTCTCAGTCAGCTGCGCTGACAGCTCCCCTGGGAGGGGAGCCGAGGGGGGGTGCAAAAACCCGCCGCTGCGGAGCAGCGGCGGGGGAGGGGTCACTGTTCGGCGCTGGCCTTCACGAACCCGTAGAACAGCGGGTGCGGACGGTCCGGGCGGCTTTTGAATTCGGGGTGGAACTGGCAGGCAACGAACCACGGATGCTCCGGCAGCTCGACGATCTCCACGAGCCGCCCATCCGGAGACAAACCCGTTGGCACGAGCCCGGCCGCGACGAACGCGTCGCGGAAGTCGTTGCAGAATTCATAGCGGTGGCGGTGGCGCTCGGAGATCTCGGTCTTTGCATAGAGCGCCGCTGCGCGGCTGCCCTCGGACAAAACGCACGGATACGCGCCGAGGCGCATCGTGCCGCCCTTCTGGGTGATGGTCTTCTGCTCGGGCATGATGTCGATGACGGGGTGCTTGGTAAACTCATCGAATTCCGCCGAGTGGGCGTCTTCCCAGCCCAACACGTGGCGGGCAAACTCGATCACGGCGATCTGCATGCCGAGGCAGATGCCGAAGTAGGGGAGCTTGTGCGTGCGCGCGTACTGCGCGGCGGTGATCATGCCCTCGATGCCGCGGTCGCCGAAGCCGCCGGGCACCAGAATGCCCGCGCAGCCGTCCAGCACGGACGCCGCGTTCTCCGGCGTGAGCTTGGACGAGTCGACCCACCGGATATCCACGATCACGTCGTTGGCCGTGCCCGCGTGGAACAGCGATTCCTCCACGGACAGATACGCGTCATGCAGCTCGGTGTATTTGCCGACCAGCGCGATGGTCACATGGCGGCTGGCAGTCTTGATGCGGGTGACCATCTGCGTCCAGGCGGTCAGCTCCGGCTCGCCGCACGAAAGCTCCAGCTTCCGGCACACGACGCGGGCCAGCCCCTCCTTCTCCAGCAGCAGCGGCACCTCATAGAGGGTGGAGGCCGTGGTGTTCGGGATGACGCAGTCTGGCTCCATGTTGCAGAACAGGGCGATCTTGCGGCAGATCTCCTCGGTCATGGGCCGGTTTGTGCGGCAGACGAGGATATCCGGCTGGATGCCGATGGACAGCAGCTCCTTGACCGAGTGCTGCGTGGGCTTGCTCTTGAGCTCGCCCGAGCCGGGGATCTCCACGATCATGGGCACATGGATGAACAGCACATTCTTCCTTCCCTGCTCAGCGGCTACCTGCCGGATGGCCTCGAGGAACGGCTGCGACTCGATATCGCCGACGGTGCCGCCGATCTCGGTGATGAGCACGTCGGACTTCCCGTTGTCCATCTGGTAGATGCGGGATTTGATCTCGTCGGTGATGTGCGGGATGATCTGCACGGTGCGGCCGAGATATCCGCCCTCGCGCTCACGGCACAGGACGCTCCAATAGACCTTGCCCGCCGACACGGAGCAGCCCGCGGTCAGGCTCTCGTCCGTGAAGCGCTCATAGTGGCCGAGGTCAAGGTCGGTCTCCGCGCCGTCATCGGTGACGAAGACCTCGCCGTGCTGATACGGGCTCATGGTGCCGGGGTCGACGTTCAGGTACGGGTCGAATTTCTGGTTCTGCACGCGCAGCCCGCGCTGCTTGAGGAGTCTTCCGAGCGATGCGGCGCAGATGCCCTTGCCAAGGCCCGAGACAACGCCGCCGGTAATGAAGATATATTTCATAGATGTGCCTCCATCTGAAAATTACACCGAGAACAGCAGATCGGTATAGCGCGGATACGGCCAGTAGTCGCCGGCGACGAGCGTTTCGAGCTTGTCGATCGAGGCGCGGACCTTGTTCATCTGGGCAAAGATCGTGTCGTGGTAGTAGCGGAGCATATGCTCGCCGTCGGTCTCCGGCGCGGTCTCCAGCGCGGTCTTGAGCGCGACGGTATCGTCGAGCAGCTCGCCGTTGAGCGTCAGGATGCTCTCGGCCAGCGCGGTCTCCACGCGGCAGTCCGCGTGCGGCAGCGCCTGCTTTTTCTGCAGGATCGTCTGGCACAGAACGCCCTCGTAGCGCGACGCCGCGTGCAGGATGCTGTGCTGGACCATGTCGACGAGCGTCGCCGCCTCGATGGAGATCAGCTTGCAGTATTTTTCCATATGGATCTCATGCCGGGCCATCATCTCACTGGTGGTGTAGACGCCGTGCTTCGTCATGAGCGCAACATTCTTGGGCAGGATATAGGCGGGCAGGGCCGCGGCCGTATTGGGCAGGTTCACCAGCCCGCGGCGCTCGGCTTCCGCCATCCAGGCGCTGTCATAGCCGTTGCCGCCGAAGATGATGCGGCGGTGGCGCTGGAAGACCTCGCGCAGAAGGATATTGAGCGCCTGCTGGAAATCCGCCGCGCCCGTCAGGCGGTCGGCGAAGCGGCCGAGCTCCTCGGCCATGATCGTGTTGAGGATCGTATTGGGGCCCGCGATCGACTGGCTCGAGCCGGGCATGCGGAACTCGAATTTATTGCCGGTGAAAGCCAGCGGCGAGGTGCGGTTGCGGTCGGTCGTATCCTGCGGGATGGTGGGCAGCACGTCGACACCGATGCGCAGCTGACGGCCGGTCTTTTCGGTGTAGTCCTGCTCGGAGACGATGGAGTCGATGATATCCTCCAGCTCGGTGCCGAGGAAGATGGAGATCACGGCCGGGGGCGCCTCCTGCGCGCCGAGACGGTGGTCGTTGCCCGCGAAGGCGACGGTGCTGCGCAGCAGCTCCTGATATTCATCCACGCCCGCGACGAAGGCCGCCAGGAACAGCAAAAACTGCGCGTTCTGGCTGGGCGTCTTGCCGGGGGAGAAGAGGTTTTTGCCCGTATCGGTGCCCAGCGACCAGTTATTGTGCTTGCCGGAGCCGTTGACGCCCGCAAAGGGCTTTTCATGCAGCAGGCAGACCAGCCCGTGCCGGTCGGCGACCTTCTTCATGACCTCCATGGTCAGCTGGTTCTGGTCGTTGGCGGCGTTGCAGTCGCAGTAGATGGGGGCCATCTCGTGCTGGGAAGGCGCGACCTCGTTGTGCTTGGTCTTGCTCAGAACGCCGAGCTTCCATAGCTCCCGGTCGAGGTCCTGCATATAGGCAGCGACGCGCGGGCGGATGGCGCCGAAGTAATGATCGTCGAGCTCCTGGCCCTTGGGCGGCTTCGCGCCGAAGAGCGTGCGGCCGCAGAACTTCAGATCCTCGCGCTTTTCATAGAGCGCCTTGTCGATCAGGAAATACTCCTGCTCCGCACCGACCTGCGGCGTCACGCGGTGGGTCTGCTCGTCGCCGAACAGGCGCAGGATGCGCACAGCCTCGCGGCTGACTGCCTCCATGGAGCGCAGCAGCGGCGTTTTCTTGTCCAGCGCGTCGCCGCCGTAGGAGCAGAAGACCGTCGGGATGCAGAGACTGCCGTCCTTGATGAACGCGAAGGACGTCGGGTCCCAGGCGCTGTAGCCTCTGGCCTCAAAGGTGGCGCGCAGGCCGCCGGAGGGGAAGCTGGACGCGTCCGGCTCGCCGCGGACGAGCTCCTTGCCGGAAAACTCCATCGTGATCTTGCCGCCGGGAACGGGGCTGATGAAGCTGTCGTGCTTCTCGGCCGTCACGCCGTTGAGTGGCTGGAACCAGTGCGTGAAATGCGTCGCACCATGCTCGAGCGCCCACTGCTTCATGCCGGCGGCGATCTCATTGGCGACCTCCAGCGTCAGCGGCTGGTCCTGCTCGAGGCACTGCCTCCACGCGGCGACAGCCTCGGCTGCGACATACTGCTCCATCGCAGCCTCATTGAAGACCATACTGCCGAAAACCTCCGGAATATTGTTGGATTCACGCATCACGGCATCCCTCTACTTTCATAAAAAATCCAAAAAACAAAATACGCATCGTATTGTACCCCCGCGGCCCTGAAACGTCAAGAATGAAACTTTTACGAAGATAAAAACAGGCAAAACCCGGTTCCTTGTGGAAGCATCCGAAATTTTTCCGGGGCCTGAATTTTTCCTTGCAACGCGCGGGGCGCTATGCTATACTGGGTCTGTACCCACCGCAGGAGACGTCTTCCTGCGGTGGGCTGTTTTTCTCTTCCTGTCCTCAGGACATGGACATCTTGCTTTAAACAAAAACCTCCGCAGGGGCATGCTCTGCGGAGGTTTTTTCGTTTCTCGTTCAGGACACCGGCTTGGGGTTGGCAGCGGTGTTCTCCGCGTCGTCGGCATTGGCGTCCTTCGGCATTTCGAAGGGGACGACATCGTCCGGCTGCAGCTCGATGCGGCTGTTGTCCTCCGACAGCACGCGCGTGCCGGGCTCGACCTTCGTCTCACTCGTCGTGCCGCGGACGGGATCCTTGGTCTCGCGCGGGTTGCCGTTGGCGGGCTCATACCATTCATTGACGCCGTGCATGATGACGGGCGTGCCGTCCTCGATCAGGTTCCAGATCCAGGCCATGGCATCCTCCGGCGTGTTGACGCAGCCGTGGGAGCCGCCGTAGACATAGAAGCTCGCGCCGAAGTTCGACCGCCACGACGCGTCGTGCAGGCCGATGAGATCACCGACCACGCTGACCCAGTACTTGACGAAGACCAGATAGTCGTCGCCCTTGAGCCAGACGTCGTGCTCCTTGCCGTGGGCCTCGTACAGGCCGGTCGGCGTCTGGTGGCCGTTGAGCGCGCCAGTCACGATGTTGGTGTTGACGACCAGACGGCCGTCCTTGATGTACGTCATCTGCTGGTTGTCAAAATCGACCTCGACATAGCTGTCGCCCAGCGAGAAGGGCTTGCCGTCCGTGTCGTAGCAGACGGCGTCCGCGTCGATCTCGCCGGATTCCATCGTCAGCAGCTGCGCACGGATCTGCTCCATGACGCTCTGCGCGTCGATGAGATAATTGCAGGTGACAAAGTCGATCTGGATCACGCCCTTGACCCAGGAGTCGAAGATGAACGGCGCGTCATACTGATTATATTTCGTTGCCCACTTCGAGATCGTCTCCGCGAGGACCTTTTCATCGATGGTGATCGTGCCGCCCGCCTCCAGATCGAGGATGGAGGCCAGATCGTGGCTCGTAAGCGTCTCCTCGCCGTGCGGCAGGAATTCGGAATCCTTGTTGAAATCGACCTTGACCTCCAGCTCCGCCAGCGCGGTGCGGAAGAGGCTGTCGGGCGTATCGCGGAGCGTCGCAGTCGTGATGGCGGGGGTTTCGTAGCAGTCGACCGAGGTCAGCTCGAACGTTGCGTTCTGCGCGCCGGACGGCGTCACGGCCAGACCAGCCGCTGCGGTCTGCAGCCCCTCCTGCACGGCGGTGACATTCAGCTCGTCGCCCGCGACCTCTTCGTGCACGGTATAGACGCCGTCCACAAGGTCAATATATGCATCCTGCGCCGCCGTGCGCTTCACGCTCTGCAGATCGGCCAGCACGGCAGAAAGATCCAGCTGACCAAGGTCGGGGGACACAGTCGCCGCCGGCTTGAGCCCCAGCTTCGCCCAGTCCAGCCGGTCCTTCAGCGGCAGAGCGGCAAACTGCGCGTCCGGCATGCGGTCAAGCTCGGAGAACTGTGCATTCACCTTCTGCAGCAGATCGTCGCGCAGACCGAGCGCCTGCATGTCATAGCTCCCGATGGCCGAGCCGTCCTCGGTCACGGTCAGTGTGACCTGGTCCGCGGCCGCCGTCATGGCCTGATATTCGGCATAGACGGTCTGATGCGCCTGCTGCGTCTCGTCCAGCCGCGACTGCAGCCAGAACCACACGCCCGCAGCAGCTGCCGCGAGCACCACAATTACAATGATGATCACCCAAAGGGCGCGATGCTTCTTCATGTTTCTCCTCCGCTTACTTCTGCGCGGATGCGCGCAGTCTCTCTTGCGAAAATTATAGCAGATTCCGCCGCAAATTCAACACGTTTCGTACCCCGCGCCATTATTTTCTTTTTTGCAGGAAAAACCGGGCCCCGCAGGTCTGCGGGGCCCGGTCCGGTATCTGCGTTTGCTCAGCGGATGAGCGTGATGTGCTGGAACACGGTGGCGAGGGTGTTGGCGACGGTGGACATGGTCTTGATGAAGATATCCAGCGCGACGCCGACGACGTCCTTTCTCGTATCGCCGACGGTATCGCCGACGACGGAGGCCTTATGCGCGTCGGAGCCCTTGCTGTGGCCCTCGAGAGAGCCGGACTCGATGTACTTCTTGGCGTTGTCGAACGCGCCGCCGGAGTTGCCCATGAAGATCGCACGCGGGATGGCCACGATGGTCGCGCCGATGAGCAGACCGCCGACGAATTCCACGCCGAACACGAAGCCGCCCACGATCGGGATCAGCAGCGCCAGCACGGACGGCAGCAGCATCTTCTTGAGCGCCTGCCGGGCGGCCATTTCGATGCAGCGGTTGTAATCCGGGCGGACCGTGCCCTCAAGCACGCCGGGGCGGGACAGCTGCCGGTCGCCCTCGTCGGCCATGAGGCGGGCGGATTCGATGGTGTTGTCGGTCAGGAGCGCGGAGAAGTATTCGATGAGCGCGCCGCCGATGATGCCGCCGGCGACAACGATGTAGGAGGCCATGTTGAGGACCGGCTCTGCGTTGATAGCCGTGTAGTTGCCGACGTAGGCGACGATCAGCGAGACCGTGGCGAACGCGGCGGAGCCGATGGCGAAGCCCTTGCCGATGGCGGCGGTGGTGTTGCCGACGGCGTCGAGCTTGTCAGTGATGGCGCGGACGGATTCATCCAGATGGCAGGATTCCGCCAGACCGCCGGCATTGTCGGCGATGGGGCCGAAGGCGTCGATGGAGACCGTCGCGCCGACGAAGGCCAGCATGCCGAGGCTGGAGAGGGCAATGCCGTAGGTGCCGCAGACCTTGCCGGAGATGAACAGGGACACGCCGATCAGCAAAACCGGCAGCAGGCACGAGCGCGAGCCGATGGCGTCGCCCTTGGTGATGACGAACGCGTCACCCTCGGTGGCGATCTCCGCCAGACGGCGGGTGGGCTTATAGTCGGTGGAGGTGTAGTATTCGGTGATGGAGCCGATGGCGACGCCGCTGGCGATGCCGAGCACGCTCGAGATCCACGGCGACAGCCAGCCGCAGCGGAAGCTCGCGTACAGGGGCACGTCCGCGAAGATCAGCTTCGCCGCGACGAAGCCGCCCACGACCGTCAGACCCGCGGAGATCCAGGTGGAGAGGTTCAGCTCGTGCGAGGGATTGTCGCCCATCTTCTTGATGGTGGCATAGCCAAGACCAAGCAGGCAGCCGAACAGGCCGCAGCCCGCCAGCACGATGGGGAAGACGGCGGTCGCGGTGAAGGTCGCCTCGGTCACAGCCTCCGTACCGCCGGAGAGCGCGCTTTTGTAGATCGTGACCGCGATCATCAGGGCCGCGGCCATGGTGGCGACGAAGCTCTCGAGCAGGTCGGAGCAGTTGCCGGCAATGTCGTTGACGTTGTCGCCGATGAAGTCGGCGATGACGTTCGGCACGCGGCTGTCATCCTCGGGCATGTCGTGGCGGAGCTTGGCCAGGATGTCGGAGGAGATATCGGCCGCCTTGGTATAGTTGCCGCCGGCCACGCGGTTGAACATGGCGACGATGGAGCAGCCGAGGGAATACGTGGTGATACGCATGATGGTGGGATTGCACTCAAGGTTGGCCAGGAAGCCCGTGCCGACTGCGGTCGGGTCCACGCCGTTCCAGATGATCAGGATCAGGACCATGCCCAGCATGCCGAACGCCTGCACCGCCAGGCCCGAGACGCTGCCGCCGCCGAGCGCGACCTTGACGGTCTCGCCGATGGAGAGCGTTTCGCGCGCGCGGTTGGAGGTGCGGACGTTTGCATACGTCGCGCTGCGCATGCCGAGGATGCACACGACGCTGGACATGCACGCGCCCATGATAAAGGTGATGCCGCTCGTCTTTTCCACGAACAGGCTGAATACTGCCGCGACCACGATCACGACGATCGCAATGACGCGGAATTCCGTCTTGAGGAAGGTGCTTGCGCCGTCACGGATGATGCCGGCCATCTCCTGCATCTCGTCCGTCCCCTCCGGCAGCTTCCGGATGCGGGCGTACTGGAAGAAGATATAGGCCAGCGCAAGAATGACTACGCACAAAACCAGATGCCATACGTTCATACTTCAGGTCTCTCGCTTTCTTTTTCGTTTTTGTCGTCATCAACGTCTTTGCGTCAGCTGACAAGAGCACACACGGTTTTTCACGGGGCAAAACGACGGCTGGCGTCGTTATCCTCGTCGATGGGCGTCAGCCCATCTTCCTCGTCTGCCTTGCCAGCTGCCGTTTATCCTCCGTGAAAAACTCCGAAGGACTTGCCGGCCGGTCTGGAGCGTTGTCTGCAAGGCAGAGGACGCAGGCTTGCTGACGCAAGTCAAGGACGATAACGCAGCAGACGGCGGTCCAGTCCGGCCTGCAAGCGTGTGTGCTCTTGTCAACTGACGCATTCTGGTGCACTGCAGAATCTGGCGTCCTTGACAGCTCTTCGTCTACAGTTTATAATGCCATCAGTCTAAAGTAAAACGACACTTTCTTCACTTTCTTATGAGCATCTGTCATAATAGGAGGCGTCATGGATCTCAACCGCTATAAAATTTTCCTCTCCGTCGCCGACAGCGGCAGCTTTACGGCCGCTGCCGCCGCATGGAACTATACGCCCTCCGGCGTGGTCCACCTGATCAACGCGCTGGAGCAGGAGTTCGGCTTCCCCCTGTTCGTCCGCACGCGGCGCGGCGTCCACCTGACGACGGACGGTGAGCAGCTCGTCGCGCCGCTGCGCGATCTGGTGCAGTGCGACGACCGGCTGCGGCAGGTCTGCTCCAAGATCCAGGGCGTCCTGACCGGCAAGGTGCGCATCGGCTCGTATTACAGCATCTCCGCGCACTGGCTGCCGCCGGTCATCGGCCGGTTCCACCGGGATTTCCCCGGCGTGCAGATCGAGCTCATGGAGGGCCACCACCAGCTGCTCGACGGGCTGATGAACCAGAACCGGGTGGATCTGTGCTTCTACAGCCGCGTGCTCGGCGGCGGGCGGGAGTGGATCCCACTGCGCGCGGACCCGATGGTCGCCATCGTCCCGCCGGAGCACCGGCTGGCCAGCGCCGGCGCATTCCCCATCGGCGCCTACCGCAATGAGGAGCTCGTCATCTCCGCCCGCGGCAACGACTCCGACGTCATGCACGTCTTCAACAAATACCGCCTCAACCCCTGCATCAGCTACACGACAGAGGAGGACCACGCCGCCATCGCCATGGTCGAAAGCGGGCTCGGCGTGAGCATGCTGAACCGGCTGTCCACCGGCGGCATCCAGACCCGCGCCGTCATCCTGCCCCTGGCCCCGGAGGAGTCGATCGAGCTCGGCATCGCCCTGCCCTCCCGGCTGCAGGCCCCGCCGGCCGTCCGCCGGTTCGTGGAATACGCGGTCTCGTACATCCGGGGCGGAACATTTCCGGCATAAAGACGCCGAAACGGCTTGCAGTCCGGACTTCCGTACACTATAATAGAAGCAAAAGCCCGAAACTTGACAGAAAAGGTGAGCGTATGGAGATCAAGCGTGCTGCGGAGCTGCTCCGCGGGCTCGCCGACGGCCGCGACCCGATCACAGGCGCGCGTCTGCCGGACGAGAGCGTCTATAACCACCCCGAAATTATCCGGGCGCTGCACTGCGTCCTGCAGGAGCTGCAGACCCGCCAGACCGGCGCGCAGGCCGTCAACGCCGGCCGCAGCTGGCGGCCGGACGAGGAGCAGCAGCTGCTGGAGGAATACGACGCGGGTCTGCCGGTCGAGCAGATCGCCCGCCGCCACGGCCGGACCGCCGGGGCCATCGAGGCCCGCCTGTCCGAGCTCGGCCGCCGCGACCAGATCCAGTTCAACATGCGCTGAGGATCCGCCGATGGAAGCAAGACAGACCAAACTCGAGCTTGCCCTGCAGCAGGAGCTGCTGCAGAACGCGCAGCAGGCCGCCGCGCGGTACCACAGCCCCGTGACACGCTTCGTCCGGGATCTGCAGTCCCGCGGCAGCGTCGCCGCCGTGCGGGACTTTGTCCGCCGCCGTGCCCCCTCCGACGCCTTCGCCTCGCTGGAGCAGGCCGGGCATCTGGAGCTTTCGCCGGAAGCCACCATCATCCAGGCCCGTTACGGCCCCCTCTTCACCGACGAAGAGATCAACACCTGCCTCACGCTTCTGCTGGAAGCCGGATATTTCTGAATCGCCGCCGCCCCGCCGATCCGGCTGGGCGGCGGTTTTGTGGTATAACCAGTTGTTTCTTTTGTTGCGGACGAATATCAGATTTTTTCTGTTTCTCATTGCTTTTCCGTGAGGCGCGTGCTGCTATACTGATTCTGTGGCTATGCCACAGAATCAGAGAGGAGCGATATGATGGAACATTCCCGGAAAAAAGCGGCGCTTGCGCTGGTTTTGCTGCTTGCGATCGTCCTCGGCTGCATGTTCGCCGCTGACCGCATCCAGCGCGGAAACGGGACCATCGCCGTTACGGAAGGATAGATTGAAACCGACGTCGGTGATCTCATGTACAAGCTGTACACACCGAAGACCGTCACGGCCGAGCCCCCGGCCCCCGGCGTTCTGCTGCTGCACGGCTACCAGAACGACCATGAGACCTGCGCGGCCTACGCCATCAAGCTGGCCCGCCGCGGCGCGGTGGTCCTGTGTCTGGACGAATACGGCCACGGCTCGACGACGGCCGGACTGATCAACCGCGGCTACGTCAATCACAAGGTCACGGTCAACTACGGCGAGGACAGCGTCGAGGACGGCACGTTCAAGACCATCGGCGGCCAGACCCGCTACAAGGTCATGATGAACTTTTCCAACCTCAGCTTTTTCGACAAGCATTACACGACCGACGCCGACGGCAATTCCATGACAGACAGCTCCGCGGGCGGCAGCTGTGCCTACGCGCTGCTGGCGGCCATGGACAATGTCGATCCCGCGCGTCTTGCGATCAGCGGCCACCCGATGGGCGCCTGGTCCTCGTGGCCGGTCGCCGCGAATTTCTGCGGCACGGACATCGAACCGAAGGCCGTCGTCTTGCAGTGCGGCGAGCTGTTCCGCGACAGCGCGTATGACGCGGCGAACATCCACTTCAACAACGTCCTGCTCCTGCAGGCAAAATACGATGAATTCAGCTATTTCCGCGACTACAAAAACGTCGTGGACGACGAGCTGCTGAAAAGCGATCTGCGCACGGAGTTCCTCGGCTGCACCGCAGACGAGGCCGCGTGGAACACGACCTATGGAAGCTTCGAAGACGGCACCGCCCGCCGCATGGAGCTGCTGAACACCAACCACCGGCTCACGACCCACAACGCGCATGGTCTCGCCACGGCGCTGACATGGTTCTCCGATACCATCGGCCTTGATCTGACGCTCGCGCCGACAGATCAGGTCGCCATGACGAAGGAGACGCTCGTACTGATCGCCATGCTCGCGGCAGTCGCATCGCTCATGGCCGTGATGGAGCTGCTGCTCACAACGCCGTTCTTCTCCAAGGCGGTGCAGCCGCTGCCCGGCGAGGCCTCCGTCAAGCCGAACGGCGCGTGGTGGCGCGGCGCAATCATCACGATGCTGCTCGCTGCTGCGACGTATCCGTTCATGACGCAGCTCGGCCACGGCCTCCTGCCGCTGCCGGAAAATATCTTCCGCATGACGGTCGGCAACGGCTTCCTCAGCTGGTATTCTCTTCTGATCCTGATCATGCTGGTCACGTCCATCATTGGCTATCAGAAAACAAAAAGCGCGGCGCGCAGGACGGCTGGCAGAGCATGGGGCTCGGCACAGCTGCCGCGTCGGGGCGCATGGGCTGGGGCCTGCTCGGCCGCTGCGCGCTGCTGGTGCTGTGCATGCTGGCGTATCTGTACGTGCTGCTTCTTATCTGCGAGAAGGCATTTTTGCTGGGCTTCCGGTTCATCTGGCCGTTCTTCAAGACCTTTGACGCAGCCCGGTTCGGACAGTTCTGCGTCTATCTTCCGGTCTTTGCGCTGTTCTTTATCCTGAACAACAGCAAGATCATGGCCTCCGCCCGCTGCAAAGCCACATATCAGCCGGGCTTCAAGGGCTTCCTCGGCTGCTGGTGGCGCAACGCGCTCATGATGGTCGGCGGCATTCTGATCATCGTGCTGATCGAATACATCCCGTTCTTTATGAACATCGCGCCGGGCGCAGATCTGCTGTTCGGCTCGACGTTCGGCGGCCTGTTCATGTCGCTGCTGATCCTGTTTGTGCCGCAGGTGCTGGTGTTCAGCGTGCTGTGCACCTACACCTACCGCCGCACCGGCAGCGTCTATGTCGGCGCGCTGACCGCGGCCTCGCTCGCCTGCTGGATCGTGACCGGCGGCTCGTCAATGCTGTAAGCAGAACATACAAAAAAGCTGCCCACCCGGGCAGCTTTTTTTCGTTATTTCTGTTTTTCTTCCAGATACGGACCCAGATAGTCGGAGGCCCGGCCGAGGATGGACAGCATGCACATATCCGCCTCATATGCGTCCCGCCGCGCGATCGCCGCGGTCAGCAGCTGGAACTTCGGAATGCCCAGCCGCAGCTCCTCGCGGTTTTTGTAATGCTCCCGGATCAGATTGCGGATCATCTTCTCAAAGCTCTGGAACACCATCGCATAGGCCAGATTCCCCGAGATCTCGGTCAGGCATTTGTGATACAGATAGACGGTCTCCGCCGCCTGCGCATCGTCGGCGGCATAGATCGCCTCCGTGTGTGCCTGCAGCATCTGCAGCGACGCCGGCGTGAGCTTTGCGCAGGCCAGCCGCGTGCATTCGCGCTCGATCAGGATCCGCGCATCCATCAGATCCCGGAACAGCGTGCTGTCGATCAGACCGGAATCAAACCCCATGATGGCCGACAGCGTCTCCGGCGTGGCCTGCTGAACATATTCCGCCACGAACGCGCCTCTGCGCGGCACGATCCGCAAAAACCCATGCGCGCCAGATCGAGCATCCCCTGGTTGACCGAGCCGCGGCTGAAGCCCAGCTGTTCGGCCAGCTCCCGCTCCGGCGGCAGACGGTCTCCGGGCTTCAGTTCGCCGGAGAGGATCCGGTTTTTCATGATCTCCATAAAACTCGTTCTTCGGTTCTTATTCTCTTCTGCCGGCACCCAGACCGCCTCCTGTTCTGCTCGCCGCGTATAATATCAAAGGCTCCGAAATCTACTGATTCCGGAGCCTTCTCATGGTGGACAGTACAGGACTCGAACCTGTGACCCCATGCACGTCAAGAGCCATCC
>ERZ809074.1135-NODE-1135-length-36570-cov-15.708312_pt1 | contig 36570 bp, 31 predicted proteins | sample MGYA00520795_ERZ809074 | MGnify/ENA primary metagenome ERZ809074 (study PRJEB31570, sample SAMEA3212989) | Homo sapiens | biome: human-gut; feature: human gut; material: fecal | place: Sweden | collected 2011 ...
CACGAAAAGCCGCTACCCCTTGTTCTTCCGTTTCCTTTGCACCAAGTTCCCGAGGGGATTCCGCCGGCGCCCGATACGGACTTGGTGCACGAAAAGCCGCTACCCCTTGTTCTTCCGTTTCCTTTGCACCAAGTTCCCGAGGAAATTCCGTCGGCGCCCGATGCGGACTTGGTGCACGAAATGCTGCTAGCCCTTGTTCTTCCGTTTCCTTTGCACCAAGTTTCCGAGTGGATTTCGCCGGCGCCCGGCGCGGACTTGGTGCACGAAATGCCGCTAGCCCTTGTTATTCCGTTTCCTTTGCACCAAGTTCTCGTGAAGATTTCGCAGGCGCCCGGCGCGAACTTGGTGCTCAATTTGTAAAAGCCTCCACTACTATGGATACATTATAAAAGCAGTCTCTAATTCGGGCTGCTTTCAAGAAATCGGTAGAAATTGACGACGAACCCCTCCTCCCCACGCTTTCGTCGTCAATTCCCCCGCGTCCGCTTGGTAGATTAGAGTTAAATGCCCAAAGGAGGGGGTAGGATAAAGTCTTGGAATCAGAAAATCTGGGTTGTAAGAAGTGATTTCAGGCCTGGGTTCGACTTTCATTAGTGCTCCATACGTGAAGAAATTATTAGATTGACGACAGTTTGTCCGAAACAAAGGGACTGTCGTCAATTTCCGGGGATGCAGAATGCAGATTAGAGCAGGAGGCATGAGGAGCAGATTAGAATTGACGACGAACGGCGGAAATGTGTGAGTTCGTCGTCAATTCTTTTCCATTTGAAATAATAATGATGGGGACTGCTGCACGAAGGGCGGGGGAACCTTTTGTGCAGCAGTTTTTAGACAAGCACAGCCGGGCCGTGTTGGCGTTCCCTTCCCCGTTGCGCCTTATTTCTTCGTCGGGTCACGCCAACGCGGTCCCACTTTTCCCGGGCGGACGTCGCCTTTGTTGGCGTTCCCCTCCCCGCTACACCTTATTTCTCCGTCGGGTCACGCCAACGCGGTCCCACTTTTCCCGGGCGGACGTCGCCTTTGTTGGCGTTCCCCTCCCCGCTACACCTTATTTCTCCGTCGGGCCACGCCAACACGACCGGAAATTTCCCGGGCGGACGCCGCCTTTGTTGGCGTCCCCCTCCCCGCTGCGCCTTGTTTCTTCGCCTCGCCACGCCAACACCGTCCGCTTTTTTCCGGGCGGACGCCGCCTTTGTTGGCGTCCCCCTACCCGCTACGCCTTATTCCTCCGCCTCGTCACGCCAACACGACCGGAAATATCCTGACATGTTGGCGTATTTGGGTGCTCGAAAATAAAAAAGCGGGATAGTCTCCAATAACTATCCCGCAAGTATTCGCAAAGTGCTCCTTGTCCCTCAAGTATTCGCGAAGCGCTTCTTATTCCCAATTCCACTGCGCCAGTACCTCAGGAAGTTCCCGGATATCCGAAAGCAGGGCGTCCGCGCCCTCCAGCTCTTCTCGGGTTCCGAATCCGTATTCGCATCCCACAAATGGGATGTGGTGAACCACCGATACCTGTCGATCCGAGGCACGGTCTCCCACCATGCAGAAGCCTCCCGGGAATTTCTTGCGAATCTCCGGGAAGATTTCCTCTTTGGGGCAGAAGCCGTAGGCACCGCTGCAGTAAAAGCCTTCCAGCCGGCGATCCAGCCGGAAATGCTCTCGCTGAGCCTCCATGTAGGGAACCTTGCAATTGGACAGAATCACCGGATGATATCCGGACTCCGCCAGCTGCCGCAGAACCTCCGGCACGCCGGGGTACAGTCTGGCTCGGCCCGCCCGGATTTTCCGAATCATCTGTTCGCCGGTTTGCCGAGAACATTCTTCCTTAATTTCCGCCGGAAGCGACGGCATGAAATCGTTCCACATATCCCGGGCATTCACCCCCAGATATCTCGCCAGCCGGTCGTCCGATTGATCTGTCGGCACGGAATACCCCTGTTCCTCTAACCACGAAAGGGTTTGGCGAAGGGCGGCACCGTACAGCGCTTTCGTATCGTGCAGGGTGCCGTCCCAATCGAAAATAACCGTTTGGATTTTCATGGCTTTCGAATTAGCCCCGGATCACTTTTTCCAGGTTCACCATCTCGATTGCGGAAAGCGCGCAGTCATAGCCCTTGTTTCCGGCCTTGGATCCGGCTCTTTCGATGGCCTGCTCGATGTTCTCGGTGGTGATGATGCCAAAGAGTACCGGAACACCGGACTTCAGGCTCACCTGTGCGATGCCCTTCGCGGACTCGTTGGTAACCAGCTCATAGTGAGAAGTGGCACCGCGGATAACCGCACCGACACAGATTACCGCATCGTATTTACCGGATTCCGCCATCTTCTGTGCCATCAGCGGAACTTCGAATGCGCCCGGTACCCAAGCCGCATCGATATTGCTCTCCTCCACGCCGTGACGAACCAGGCCGTCCACCGCACCGTCCAACAGCTTCTGTACGATAAAGCTGTTGAAACGGGAAGCGATAATGCCTACCTTCATTCCTTCCGGTGCAACGACTTTTCCTTCTAACAGATTAATTGCCATTTCTTTTTCCTCCTACTTTTATCCGTGCCGTCTTCGACACCCTTTGCAATTTGTTTTTGTATTTTCCCCGGACGCGTCGGGGCGCCCGAATTTGTTTTTACCGAAAATTACTTATCGAACTTGATCTGCTCGAACACGTGGCCCATTTTGTCCTTCTTGGTGCGGAGATAGAACTCGTCGTATTTTCCCGGCTGAATCTCGATCGGCACCCGCTGGGTAATCTTGAAGTCGAAACCTTCCAGACCGTAGATTTTGCTCGGGTTGTTGGTCATGAGGCGGATGGATTTCACGCCCAGGTCCTGCAGCATCTGCGCACCGGACCAGTACTCCCGCAGATCCGGCTCAAAACCCAGTTCCACGTTGGCTTCCACCGTGTCTCGACCGTGTTCCTGCAGCTCGTACGCCTTCAGCTTGTTGATCAGGCCAATGCCCCGGCCTTCCTGGCGCATGTACAGAATCACGCCTCGGCCCTCTTCCTGAACCATTTTCATCGCGGTGTGCAGCTGATCGCCGCAATCGCAGCGGGCGGACCCGAACACATCGCCGGTAAGGCATTCCGAGTGCACCCGGCACAGCACGTCCTCGCCGTCCCGGATGTCGCCGCACACCAGCGCCACATGGTGTTCGCCGGTGATGTCGTTCACATATCCCTTAATCCGGAATTCGCCGTACACGGTTGGCAGCTTGGCGTTTGCCACGCAGTTCATGTGCTTCTCGTAACGGCGGATGTAGTCCTGCAGGTCTTTGATGGTGATAAAACAAATATCATATTCTTCCGACATCTTCTGGAGTTCCGGTGCCCGCATCATGGTGCCGTCTTCTCTCATCACCTCGCAGCAAAGGCCCACTTCTTTCAGTCCGGCCAGTCTCATCAGGTCCACCGTCGCTTCAGTATGTCCGTTCCGAACCAGCACACCGCCGTGACGTGCCACCAGCGGGAACACGTGTCCCGGTCTTCTCAAATCGTTCGGCTGAGTCTCCGGATCCGTCAGCATCCGGCAGGTATACCCTCTCTCCTCCGCGGAGATTCCGGTGGTGGTATTTACGTGGTCGATGGATACGGTAAAAGCAGTGCAATGGTTGTCGGTATTTTCCGATACCATCTGCGGCAGGTTCAGTCGGTGGGCGAAATCCACCGACATCGGCGTGCAAATCAGGCCTTTGGCATGGGTCGCCATGAAGTTCACGTTCTCCGTGGTAGCGTGCTCCGCCGCACAGATCAGATCTCCTTCATTCTCCCGATCCGGATCGTCGGTGCAGAGAATCAGTTTTCCGGCTCTCAGCGCCTCCAGCGCTTCTTCCACTGTGTTGTATTTAAAACTCATTGCAATAGTCCTCCCTTGCTTTTTGTTTGCTTTATTTCACGGGCGAATCGCCCGCCTTTCCCTATTCTAAAATCCGTTTTCCGCCAGGAATTCCCAGGTCACTTTGCTTTCCGGGGCTTCTTCCGGTGCCGGATTCGTCAGCAACCGCTGTACGTATTTTCCGATAATATCGTTTTCCAGATTCACCACATCTCCGGCCTTCTTTCCCAGAAGAATGGTTTCGCTCCCGGTATGGGGAATGATGGATACTTGGAAGCTGTCCGAGTCCAGGGCGGCCACCGTCAGGCTGATGCCGTCGATGGTGATGGATCCCTTCTCCACGATCAGGCGCAGGATTTCCGGCGTGGTTCCGATTCGAACCCAGACCGCATTTCCTTCCTTGCGCTGTTCCACAATCCGACCGGTTCCGTCGATATGCCCGGATACCAGGTGACCGCCGAACCGTCCGTCCGCCGCCATGGCTCTCTCCAGGTCCACGGGATCCCCCGGTTTCAGCTGACCCAGATTGGTGCGCCGCAGGGTTTCCGGCATCACATCCGCAGTAAAACCATCTCCCGTCATTCGGGTGACGGTCAGACACACCCCGTTTACCGCAATGCTGTCTCCCAGCTGCGTGCCTTCCAGTACCTTGGATGCCTGCAGGTGAATCTCTCCGGATTGGCTTCCCATGCGAACGCCCTGCATGGTTCCCACTTCTTCTACTATTCCGGTGAACATTCCGTCTCTCCTTCCACATCGTATTCCAGCAGCATGTCGTTCAGCAGCACGGTAATCTTAGCCAGCCGCAGCTTTGCGCATTCCTGCGGAAGGCGGATGCCCGACCCTTCCACCGGTGTCTTGGCATCCTCGCCGCCAAAGATTTTCGGTGCAATGTACGCGTACACGTGATGAACGATATGTGCTTTTAGGGCGGCTTCATTGACCGTGCCTCCCCCTTCTATCAGGACGGAGTCGATCTTCTCTTCTCCCAGCCGCTGCATGAGCACGTTCAAATCCGGATGGCCGTTCTTCTCCGGAAGGGTCCAGACCTTGGCCCCGGCTTCTTCCAGCTTCTGAATTCGGTTTGTCCCTTCTTCCCGGTCCCGGGTGCTCTCATTGCACACGATCAGCAGCGGATACTCCTTCGCACTGCGAACCAGCCGGCTGCCCATTGGAATCCGCAGGTGGCTGTCCAGAATAATCCGCAGCGGCTGATGGGCTCCGTCGATTCGGCAGTTCAGCATCGGGTCGTCCGCCAGCACCGTGCCGATGCCCGCCAGGATTCCCGCATATCGGCCGCGCAGCTGATGCACGTGATTCCGGGCCGCTTCCCCCGTAATCCATTTGGAGGCGCCGGTTCGAGTCGCGATTTTTCCATCCAGCGTCATGGCAAATTTCAGAACGACGTACGGCGTCTTGGTGGTGATGTAGTGGAAAAACACCGGATTCAAGGCATCGCAGGCCTCTCGCATGTAGTCCTCCACCACGTTGATTCCGTGCTCCCGAAGAATCCGAGCCCCTTTGCCCGCCACCTTCGGATTCGGATCTCGAGATCCGATAACCACCTTGGCGATTTTCTTTTCGATGATAATCTCCGTGCAAGGCGGCGTCTTTCCGTAATGGCAGCAAGGCTCCAGCGTCACGTACAGAGTTGCGCCCGCCGGATCTTCAGTGCAGGCCGCCAGCGCATTTCGCTCCGCGTGAAGTTCGCCGTATTTCCGATGATATCCCTCACCAATCACTCGACCGTTCTTCACCACCACTGCGCCTACCAACGGGTTGGGAGCCGTCCAGCCCACCCCTTGCTTCGCCAGTTCAATGGCTCGTTTCATGAATTGTTCTTCTGCCATAGCCGTCCCTCTTTTCTCAAAAACCATATAAAGCCCCGCATCCCTATCGACACGAGGCTTTCTTCTCCCAATCAGTCAAATATATAAACCCCGGAACCATCGTCCCGGGGTCGCATGCTCTGACCATCTTCTTTCATCCAGACTATACTGTCGGCTTCGGAATCTCACCGAATCATGCGGTTTTCCGGAACTCCGTCCCTCGGAAAACGCTCGCGGGCTGTACCGCCGGTGGGGAATTGCGCCCCGCCCCGAAGATTTTAATTTTCCACTGTTATTATACTACATCCCGGTCAAAAGTAAAGATTGTATTTTCCTTACGGATGACAATTTCCGCAGGGGCTGTACCCCTCTGCAATCAGCTGTTTCCGGGACTCCTTGGTGGTCACGGTATTCCGCTTGCTCATCTGCTTCACGGAATAGCAAGATGGGTAGTGGAATTTTCCCGTGTTGGTGTTCACGATGTATTTGGTGCCCTGCCCCTTCTTCACCGTATGCTTCTGCAGCTTCTTGGAGGAATACGTCGTGCCGTTCTTCCGGGTGCGGTATCCGCTCTTATCTCCGGAGATGGTGGATTTGCTCTCCCCGGTGGCATAGTCGATCTTAATCTTCGGCTGCACGTTGTAGCAGTAGACGTTAAAAGAAATTCCGCGCCCGCCGTCTTCCACCGACAAAGCTTCCATGTGGACGCCTCGGGCGACGGCTTCATCTCCCTTAAAAACAGGTGTCACGCGGTACATCACATGGTTTCCGGTGGACCGAAGGTATTCGGCCACTTTCGATTCGAAAGGCTCCATCCCTTCCACATTCATGTACCGAGTGCCGGTAATCAGATTGCGGGCCACCGCATCGTTTCCCGTCAGCTGCCAGCCGATTAGGTGGCAGCGGTTGTACAGGCTTCCGCCGGAGACGCTTCGGTACTGTACACTGTGCCATCCCGTGGGATGGATCTCGCTGATGGATCCTCGCTGCTGACCGTCTTTCGGCATGATCTCCCGCCCCAGGCAGGCCAGAGTGCCGGTGCACCGTCCCAGACGGTCCAGATCTCCCAGTCGCTCGTAGGCCTTCTTCGAGATTTCCGATTTGCGAAATTCCGGCTCCCCCCCGTTCAGCTCCCGGTAGGGCTGTCCGGAATAATTCGGTACAGTTTTCCGGATGCTCTTGTCCGACAGGTTCTTGGGAGACAGGCCGCCGGATTTGTATCCGGCCTTGGCCACGCCGGCCTCCGCGTGAATGCCATTGGATTGAATGAGGTTCTGAATTTCATCTCCCTTATGGGCGAAGAGGATGCCGGCGGCGGCAATTAAAATCACCGCCAGGGTGAGAATCCGCTTCCGGTTGGCACACCGTCCGTCTTCGCCGGGGCCGGGTGTTTTTTTATTCGGTTTTTTTGTGGTATGATTTGCACTCATGTTCACAGTGTCCTTTTTTATTGTATTTTAAGTTTATTATACCATACGCTCAAAACAAAAATCCCGGTCGTCGGGCCGGGATTTTTGCTTATTCACCATTTAATCTTCCATCAGCTTGCCTGTCGGGCTCATGCTGGAAGGGGTATACTTGCCGTTCTCATCCGCCTTGAACAACACGTGCAGGCGAGAATTCTCATCCGGGCCCGGGAAGTCCACCACCAGGTAACCTTCTCCCCAGCTTTCAGTGGAGTCCTCGTCCTCCACATACTTCACGCCCAGAAACTGTTCCATTTCTTCCGGCGTCAGTTCATACCACTTGGTTTCCCGCAGCTTGTCGTACTGCTCCTTGGTCACGGTTGCGTTTGGATCGATGCCGTCGTCTTTTTTCTTATCTTCTCCACCCCCGCAGGCGGCCACTGAGAAGCACATCATCAAAGACATCACCACCGTCATTATTTTCTTTTTCATATCTCTCACCATCTCTCGAAATGATCCTTTCGAATCTCGGGTGCGATAACGGTTTTGTGTAAAACATACGAAGTACTTCTTGCTTGTGAGAGTATTTTACCAAGTTCACGCCGGCGGAACATCACCCGAAAGGGTATTTTTCGGGGTCTTCCCTTTTTCGCGCCCAAGGGTTCCGTATAAAAAAACGAGCCTCCGGAAGGAAGCTCGTTCATGATATTACCTCGTCATTTCCTCAATTTTCGCCTGATAAACGGCAATGGATTCCTTGGACTTCGGCATCCTCCGAACCATCCTGCGAGACAGTGTGCAGCTGTTATGATAGTAAGGATAGTATTTCAGGTATATTCGAGGAATCCGAAAGAATCCTTCCGGTCGCTGATTGGATACTCCAATTGCATCCCCCAGCCATTCTCCCGGTTTGGCCTTTTCCCCATATCCCAAAAGAAGCGACAGCGGATCTTCCTCCACTTCATAGTAATATCTTTCCGTCGAAAAATCTGCATTATAAACACGTGCCACAACCGCAGTCTCTCCCAGTTCATAGTAGATTCCCTTGGTATAGTTTATCGTGTAGCGGTATTCTTCGGTTTCCCTTTGGAACAGTCCGTGGAACGGATGATTGATGTCAATTCCGAATTCGTTGGGAACATCTATACCTGCTCTAACGTCTGCAATATAAGCTCCGATATATTCCCGCACACATTCTTCCGCTTCTTTGAACAAACCGGATACATCCTGATATGTCTCGCAAATTAAATCAAACACATCTTCTGGATGACCGAATTCCGATGTTGGAAACGGCGGAACCGTTTCCTTCTGCTCCCCACAAAAAAACCTCCGACGCCGCCTCATCCGCGGCCGTCGGAGATTTCCTCTCATTCTATTTTTTCTACATCTACTTGCTTTTCTTCCACACAATGGAATTGCCCGCATTCGCATCCACAATTCGATTTACATCGCTGAACCACATATACGTCAAAATGGCGCTTCCGCCCTTCTTCCCGAAAACCCGGTCTAAATTGCTCATCTTCAGGATCAGCTCCACGGTATCCGCCCCCTCTTTGGAGGATCCCACCGAAACAACCGTCCGATCCGGCACCTCCAGCGTTATGCAGGTGGCCGCTTTGCTGTTCATCAATTGATTGTACTCTTCCCCCTCGAACACGTAAATTCCCTTGCTCGGGGCTTTGGTCCCGTTCACCCCGTAGTAGGTTCCCGTATTGTCGTTTGGAAATTTATAAAAAGCCATCTTCCGACCCCGATCGATTTTCACATCGTCGAGATGAATTGATTTCACCTCCACCACCTCCGCACCGCAGTCTTCGGCGCTCAGCCGAACGTAGGTATGGTCCAGAGCGAACAACCCCAGTCCCACCAACAGAAGCAGCCCCACCGTGAGCGCCGCCATCTTATAGTTCTGGAAACGCCCCTTGCGCTGTTCCTTCGTAATCTCCTGCACCATCTTGCCATCTCCTTTCACCAGAGCGTCCAAGGAAATATCAAAAGAATCGCTGATAAAAACCAGCATCTCCAGGTCCGGATAGCTTTTCCCGTTCTCCCAATTGGAAATGGTCTGCCGTGTGACACTGCACCGCTCCGCCAGCCCTTCCTGGGTCAGGTTATTTGCTTTTCTCAGCTCCGTAATTCTTCTTCCAAGTTCCATATTCGACACCCTCTCCCGAAAAATATTTGCAAGATGATTCTGCCTTTATTATGGCCGAAAGTCTATCCAATTACATTTGCATCGCCCATGAAAACAGCGCAAAGAATCTTTGCGCTGCGTTAAAGTCATAGGTTTCCGCCTTTCTTTTATGCATCCACGTACACGGTAAGTGCGACAATTGCGATTGTAATCTCGGTTTTCGGTTTTCCATTCAAGGCAATCCCCTCCGGGTTTGCACCGCCGTGATGCACCTCTGTTTCCACATTCCACCAGTGCAGATAATCCGTTACGATTTTCGGATCCACTTCCTCCGGATGCGGAGCATAGATGTCCGCCTTGATAAATGCCTGCTTCTTTCGGTCGGTAATCTCAAAAATCTCTGAGATTCCTGCCATGCAGCAGTGATGGATGGCATCTTCCGTAGCCTTCCGCACCGCATTGTTCTGGTCGCCGCCGTGCATATCCACACCCTGTCCAAATTCAATTAAAAGTCTCTTCATTGCCATGCTGTACCTGCCACTCAAAATATGATTAAATATGCTCACATCGAGATAATGTAAGATGTTTGGTTTTCACTATCTCTGCAATTGTTTTATTGCTGTAATCAGTACGAATATTATTAATCTTATGATGAAGTTTTTGTACCTTAAGCCTTTGTTTTTGTATATTTACTCTTTGAGTGGCTCCTCCTTTCTTTAAGTTTTCATACTTTCGAGAAAGACTCCTCTGTTCTCGAATGATTTGTTTTTTATACTTACGAAGCCCCTCCAGCCTACAAATCATAAGTGTAATAACGCCTATTAGTTGGAGTTCGGTTTGCCTCCTTTGCAGCTCGCATCTGTTATGTTCAATAACCCGAAACTTTAAATATGCTTTATAAGTTTCTTCCAATATTTTCAAGTTCTTTTATAGAATCCTTGTTTTTTGCAAGTTCATCACTGGCTGTTGCATAATATGATTTTTGGAAAATCATATCCCATGAAAGATATTTCGCCATGCAGCCGAACTGTTTGTCAATTAACTCATACTGGATGCTGTCCACCGGGGCTCCTCCCACAACGATTGTTCCAATTTTTTTATTTTTCAGCTTCAAACCGCGGCAGTAACATTTATCGATGATAAGTTTCAACTGTGCAGACATTCCCCACCAATATACCGGAGTAGCAAAAAGAATCACATCTGCAGCGGCAATTTTATCAATCGTTGGATTTGTATCATCCTGGTCAACCTCCAACTCCTTACTTCATGAAATATTATACCTTTTTTCGATTATCCCGGCAATAGCCCTAAAACCCCGTAACCACGGGCTTTCCCCGTAATTTCGAGACATAAAAAAACTCGAAGCAAATGCTTCGAGATTAGTTTCAATTGGTTGCGGGGACAGGACTTGAACCTGCGACCTCCGGGTTATGAGCCCGACGAGCTACCAACTGCTCTACCCCGCGATATTAAGAATTGGTGCCGGAAACCGGGGTCGAACCGGTACGAGAATCACTTCTCACGGGATTTTAAGTCCCGGGCGTCTGCCAATTCCGCCATTCCGGCGTAAAAAATAAATGGCTCCGAGGGTGGGGCTCGAACCCACAACCTACCGGTTAACAGCCGGTTGCTCTGCCATTGAGCTACCTCGGATTAATTCACCCCTTATTTGCGACTCCTATAGTATACGTCATTTCGAGCTTCATGTCAACACTTTTTTAAAATTCTTTTCAAAAGTGTTTTTCGTGTTCTCAAATCAAACGTATTACTAACATATTATACACATTCGCTATGCTAATTGCAAGTCTTTATTTATTATCCCCAGGATAGAAGAGCTGCCGCATCCCTGCGACAGCTCTTCCGGCAATTATAAAACCCACTAAAGAAGTAGTGTCTTATTTTGCGCTCTGCATAGCGATGGACTTCTCGGTCGCTGCAGTTACCCCTTCGATAACGGTAGTTCTCAGACCACCCAGCTCCAGTTCTCTAACACCGGCAATTGTGGTACCGGCCGGGGAAGAAACCATGTCCTTCAGCTCGCCCGGGTGCTTTCCGGTCTCCAAAACCATCTTTGCTGCGCCCAGTACGGTCTGTGCAGCGAATGTGTACGCCTGCTTTCTCTGCATTCCACCGTTAACGGCAGCATCTGCCATTGCTTCGATAAACATGAATACATAAGCCGGGCCGCTTCCGCTCACACCGGTAACGATGTCGAACAGGTTCTCCGGCATGATTTCAGCCTTACCAAATGCGTTCAGAATGTTCAGTGCGCGCTGAGTTTCTTCCTCCGTTACATATTCGTTCGGGCAAGCAGCGGACATACCCTCTCCAACCTGAGCCGGAGTATTCGGCATAACACGAACTGTTTTTACCGGCTTGCCGAACTGCTCTGCCAAGTATGCCAGAGTTCTGCCGGCACCGATGCTGATGAACAGGTGCTTATCTGTTACGTGATCCTTAATTCCCTCGATTACGCCGGCATAGTACTGCGGCTTGATGGTCAGGAAAACAGTATCGCAGTTCTCCAGAACTTCGACGTTGCTATCGGTTACATTGATGCCGTTTACTTCCTTTGTCTTCTGTCTGCTTCCTTCGAAAGGATCAGCACCCCAGATATCCTCCGGCTTGTACAGGCCGGCCTTGATAATGCCGCCCATCATTGCATTGGCCATTACTCCGCATCCGATAAATCCAAGTTTCATTTCATTCTCCTTTTCTTCACACTTGAGATAGTTAATTGGTTAACACCTTTTATTTATGCCACAGGCGCTCCCGCTAGAGGAACGCCTATGGTAAAAGCAATTATATTATTCGAAAGACTGTTCCGTACGTTCGATGATTTCGTCCTGCAGCGGCTTGTCCAGGTTACGGAAGAAGTCACTGTATCCGGCAACGCGGACAATCAGATCCTTGTAATCTTCCGGATGTTTCTGAGCCTCAATCAGAGTCTGACGATCTACTACGTTAAACTGAATGTGGTGTCCATCCATTGCAAAGTAGGAACGAACCAGGCTGGCCATGTTGTTCAGACCTGCTTCACCGGCAACTACGTTCGGTGTGAACTTCTGGTTCAGCAAGGTACCTGCGGTTGCCAGGTGATCCATCTTTGCACAAGACTTGATTACAGCGGTCGGACCGTTGGTATCTGCGGATTTCTCCGGAGAAATACCCTCGGATACCGGCTTGTGAGCCTTTCTGCCGTTCGGGGTAGCCAGGATAACGTCACCGAAGTATACGTGGCAGGTGGTCGGCAGCATGTCGATGCCGTACTTTCCGCCTTTCATGTTCGGACGGCCAACGATGGTGTCGTGATACAGATCGAAGATTTCTCTCATCAGATCATCGGCGTAATCGTCATCGTTTCCGTACTTCGGAGTCTTATCGTGAACCAGGCTGTAGATGTAATCATAGCCTTCGAAGTCATGTTCCATTGCATCGATCAGTTCTTCCATGGTGAAGTTCTTCTCGTCGTATACGTTGTACTTAACAGATGCTACACAGTCGGTAACGGTTCCGATTCCAACACCCTGGATGTAGTTGGTGTTGTATCTTGCACCACCGGCATTGTAGTCCTTTGCGTTGGAGATGCAGTCGTTGGTTACAACGGACAGGCACGGTGCCGGCATTTCCTCTGCGTACAGTCTCTCAATTACGTTGTTTCCGCGAATCTTGATGTCAACAAAGTGCTTCAGCTGCTTCTTGAATGCAGCCCACAGCTCGTCAAAGGTCTTGAAGTCCTTCGCATATCCCAGCTGCAGACCCAGCTGCTTGCCGGAATACTCATCAAACCCGTTGAACAGAGTCAACTGGAAAATCTTCGGAATGTTCATGTATCCGGTCAGGATATATGCTTCGCTTCCCCATGCACCGGTCTCTACGCAGCCGGAGGATCCGCCTCTTCTTGCATCTTCCAGAGATTTTCCGGCATTAATCAGCTCGGTAATCTGTGCTTCGGTGTTGTAGAATGCAGGCTGTCCCCATCCCTTTCTGGAAATTTCACAAGCTCTCTTCAAGAACTTCTGCGGAGACTTCTTGCTGATGGTCACGTTGGAGTTCGGCTGAACCAGCTTCATCTCGTCCATGCAGTCCAGAATCAGGTAGCTGACATTGTTAACTCCGTTCTTTCCTTCCGGAGTTACACCACCGGTGTTGATGTTGGCAAAGTCGGTATATGTTGCACTCTCTTTCAGGGTGATACCTACTTTTACCGGAGCCGGCTGGTTGTAGAACTTCACCCACAGGCACTCCAGGAGCTCCAATGCGTGCTCGTCGTCCAGGATTCCTGCTTCTACGTCTGCTTCGTAGTATGGGTTCAGGTGCTGGTCCAGTCTGCCCGGGCTGAATGCGTCCCAAGGGTTCAGCTCAGTGGTTACTGCCAGGTGAGTGAACCAGTACAGCTGAATTGCCTGCCAGAAAGTCTGTGGCTTGTGAGCCGGTACAACTTCCAGGTTCTTTGCAATCTGCTCCAGCTCTGCCTTTCTCTTTGGATCGGTCTCCGCTGCAGCCTTCTCAACAGCCATCTCGTGGTATCTTTCACCCAAAATGATAACCGCGTCACAGCAGATATCCATGGCCTTCAGTTCTTCCATCTTATCGGAAGCTTCCGGATCGTTCATCCAATCCAGCGCGTCCATGGTCTTCTTAATCTTTTCCTTGTAATCCAAGTAGCCGGTAGTGAATACCTGCTCTCCGCCGCATGTATGTCCCGGGCCGCGCTGTTCCATGAACTCGGTGAAGATGCCGGCTTCGTAGCAATCATGCCATTCCGGTGTCATTCTGGACAGCAGCTTCTCACGAATGGTTCTGCCCTTCCAGAACGGGATGATTTCTGCAGCCTGCAGCTTGCGATCTTCTTCTGTGGTATGGAAGGAAACCAGCTTTCTTTCACTCATAACCTTCATATCCTCTTCGCTGTGGCAGCACAGCTCCGGGAATGTTGGGGAAGCCTGTGGGTTCTTACCTTTCTCACCCAGAATCAGCTCATCATCGCCGAAGTACAGGGTCTTCTTGGAAAAGTATTCCTTCAGAGTCATCGCTCTCATTACCGGAACAGAATACTTTCCGTCGTTTTCCTTGTAAAAATCTGTTTCGATTTTTGCTCTCTCCAGGTCGATGTGAACCGGCGTGGTTACACTCTGTTCTCTCAGGCGCTGGATTCTTTCGTTCATACCGCGTTTTGCCATTTTTTAACCTCCGATCTTGGTATTCGCATATCCTGCTTCTTTGAACATCTCCGCAAATTCCTGCATTTCTTCTTTTGTAGGTGCCTGCAGGTCCGCACCTTCATATGTCATTCCGATTCTCGGGTACTTACTGCATCCGGTGTTATGGTACGGAAGCAAGTTGACCTGAGCGACATGAATGTTGTTTTTATGAAGGAAATCGATGGTTGCCCGAATGTTCTTTTCCGTGGCGTTGACTTCCTTAATCATCGGAATTCGGATGTAAATTCGAGCTCCGTCTGCGCTCAGCCGGCACAGGTTGTCCAAAATTCGGGCATTGTCTGCCCCCATGTATTTCTTGTGAATCTCCGGATCCATCGACTTCACATCGTACAGGAAGGTGCTTACGTACGGCAGCATTGCCTTAAACCGTTCGTATGGCGCCTCACCGCAAGTGTCTACCGTGATGTCGATGCCCTGACGGTGCAATTCTTTTGCCAGCGCCAGAACGTATTCCGGATCGACGCTCATAACCTCTCCGCCGGAAAGGGTCACTCCGCCGCCGGACTCTTCATAGAACATCTGATCTTTCAGAAGTTCTTTCACCAAAGGACGAATCTCGTGTTCATGTCCCAGGATATCCCGGATGCTGCTCGGACAAGCCTTTACGCACTTACCGCAAAGCATGCACTTCAGCGGGTTGGTAACCGCCTTGCCATTCTCAATCTTGATGGCATCGTTTGGACAGGCTTTCATACAGAATCCGCATCCAACGCATTTTGCCTCATCAAACTGCATCTGTGGATTATACTTCTGGGTCTCCGGGTTATGGCACCAAACGCAGTGCAAAGGACATCCTTTAAAGAACACCGTCGTCCGAATTCCATCACCGTCATGCACCGAGAATTTCTGAATATTCGTAATCGCGTGCATCTCTTTATCTCTCTTTCTGACTAAGTTATAGACCGCAGTCTATTCTTATCTTGATTATACCCTCTGACAGATAATTGTCAAGAAAAAAACTATAGTTATTCATTATTTTTATAAAAGTATTTCTTGGATTCTTTTGAACGATAGCAGACGCATAAAAAAAAGGATGTCTCGCTGAAAAATTCAGTGAGACATCCAAATACTCAAGTCTAACGGTGCCGGTTCTAGCCGAAGTATCTCTCCAGCAGACCCTTGAATGCTTTGCCGTGACGAGCTTCGTCGCGAGCCATTTCATGAACGGTATCATGGATTGCATCCAGATTTGCAGCCTTTGCTCTCTTTGCCAAGTCGGTCTTGCCGGCAGTTGCGCCGTTCTCTGCAGCAACTCTCAGCTCCAGGTTCTTCTTGGTGCTGTCGGTAACAACGTCGCCCAGCAGTTCTGCAAACTTTGCAGCGTGCTCTGCTTCTTCGTAAGCAGCCTTCTCATAGTACATGCCAACTTCCGGATAGCCTTCTCTGTGAGCCACTCTTGCCATTGCCAGATACATACCAACCTCAGAACATTCACCTTCGAAGTTCGCTTTCAAATCTGCCAGGATATCTTCGCTCACGCCCTGTGCAACGCCAACTACGTGCTCAGCTGCCCAGCTCATTTCGTCATCCTGTTTTGTAAACTTATCGCTGCCAACGTGGCATACCGGACATTCTTCCGGCGGCTGATCTCCCTCGTGAACGTATCCGCATACCTGACATACCCATTTACTCATAATTCTTACCTCTCTTTCATGAACCTTTTTCAAACTATACTGTATTCGAAAGGTTTACTTTACTTATCTCGTATAGTTAGTATAATCGTTTCCGCTTTGGAAGTCAACCCCTCTTTTAAATACTTCACGGAATACTCATATTGGATGGCGAAAGTGTTTTTATGAGGGGATATCCGGAGGTTAGACGGATTGAACAAAAACGCGTCACACCTTGTTTTATACTTCTAACTGTGGTATTCTATGTAGAGATTATACAGGCAAAACGGGAGGATTCACCACCATGGAAATACGGAAATCATCCGAAGATTATCTGGAAACGATGCTGATGCTCAAGGAACAGAACGGATATGTTCGCTCCATTGACATTGCAAAACATCTGAATGTGACAAAGCCGAGCGTTTCCTACGCTACCAAACGGCTTCGGGAGAACGGCTATATTGAAATGAACAACGATGGGCTGATTACGCTGACCGATTCCGGGATGGCCATCGCTCATAAGATCCTGGACCGCCACAAGATGCTTTCCCAGTTTCTGATTATGCTGGGCGTGGACAAGGATGTTGCCGACGAGGATGCTTGCAACATCGAGCACGATATCAGCAACGAGTCCTTCGAAGCGATTTGCAATCACGTGGATAATTTCATGTCCGAATGCCCGAGAATCAATTCCTTCGCACCGGATTGCGAAGGCCGGACACGGGAATAGCACAACGGTACTTCAAGCCTTTGCGGGATTTCTTGCACCAAGTCCCGGGCCCGCCGCCAAGCGAAAACATGAAAGACCTGTATCGTCTGGCTTTAGCTGACGATACAGGTCTTTTCTTATGCTTATTGTCAGAGCAGCCAAGGCTGACCCTACTTTGTCTATTAAGACAATCCGATGATGGTGCCGTCGGACAGGATATCCATTCCGTTGGCTGCCGGAACCTTCGGCAGACCCGGCATGGTCATGATGGATCCGGTGAGCGCCACGATGAATCCGGCGCCGGCAGATACTTTTACCTCCCGAACGGTGATTCGGAAGTTCTTCGGTGCACCCAGCTTCTTCGGGTCATCGGTGAAAGAGTACTGTGTCTTTGCCACGCAGATTGGCAGGCGGTCCAGGCCAAGCTTCTCCAGCTCCCGAACCTGCTTCAGAGCATCTGCGGTGAAGTCCACGCCATCTGCGCCGTAGATTTCAGTCGCGATGGTGTTCATTTTATCTTCGATGGAATCGTTCACATCATACAGCGTGTGGAAATCGGATTTCTGATTCTCGCAGATGTTGATGACTTCCTTTGCCAGCTCCATTCCGCCTTCGCCGCCCTTTGCAAATACTTCGGACAGAACCACGTCGATGCCCTTCTCCTTGCACAAATCTCTCAGCAGTTCCAGCTCGGCTTCCGTATCGGTTGGGAATCGGTTGATGGCAACCACTGCCGGAACACCGTATTTTGCCACGTTGTCCAGGTGGCGAAGCAGGTTCGCCGATCCGGCTTTCAGTGCATCCAGGTTTTCCTCTGCCAGATTATCTTTTGCCACGCCGCCGTTCATCTTCAGCGCACGAACCGTTGCCACGATTACCGCAACATCCGGCTTCAGTCCGGCATACCGGCACTTGATATCGAAGAATTTCTCCGCACCCAGGTCCGCACCGAATCCGGCCTCGGTGACCACGTAATCGCCCAGCTTCAGTGCTGTCTGCGTTGCCATAACGGAGTTGCAGCCGTGAGCGATATTGGCAAAAGGTCCGCCGTGAATGATAGCCGGTGTGTTTTCCAGCGTCTGTACCAGGTTCGGTTTAATAGCATCCTTCAGGAGCAGTGCCATCGCACCGGTTGCCTGCAGGTCGCCGGCGGTTACCGCTTCACCCTTGCTGTTGTACGCAACCACCATTCTGGACAGGCGTGCCTTCAAATCCTCGATGTCCGTTGCCAGGCACAGAATTGCCATGATTTCGGAAGCCACGGTAATATCGAATCCGCTCTCCCGCATCACGCCGTCGCCCTTCTTGCCCAGGCCGACGATGATGTGGCGCAGGGAACGGTCGTTCATATCCATTACACGCTTCCACACGATTTTCTTCGTTACGATATCCAGCGCATTTCCCTGGTGGATGTGGTTATCCAGCATTGCCGCCAACAGGTTGTGTGCCGAAGTGATGGCATGGAAATCCCCGGTAAAATGCAGGTTGATATCATCCATCGGTACCACCTGGGAATATCCGCCGCCGGCAGCGCCGCCCTTAATGCCGAAGCACGGTCCCAGAGACGGCTCTCTCAGCGTGGTAATGGTCTTCTTTCCCAGCTTGTTCAGCGCCATAGACAGTCCCACGTTCGTGGTGGTCTTTCCTTCTCCGGCCGGAGTCGGGTTGATGGCGGTTACCAGCACCAGTTTTCCGTTGGGACGGTCCTTCAGCCGCTCCAACACATCCGGGCTGATTTTCGCCTTATATTTTCCATACAGCTCCAATTCATCATCCGAAATATCCAACTGAGATGCGACCTCCACAATTGGTTTCATCTGCGCTTCCTGTGCAATCTGTACGTCTGTCTTCATATAAAACCTCCTGGATTCAATCATATAAGTCCTACGTTTATTGTAGCAAAACATGTTATATCATTCAATATAGCCGTCAATTGTTACTATAATAAACAAATTTATAACGTTATTCTAAAAGAAAAAGTTCTTCATTTTTCTCGGAGATTGCCTTTTCGTATGCGAGTCCATTCAGTGTTCGCTTATATAGTAGCCTGGGTCAAAAAGTGTGATTCTAATTGCATTAGTTAAAATTTACGTGTGCAATCTTATATGTCTAGAAATTTGAAGGCACTTCACGCTTTTTGACAGAAAACGCGGATTCAGCGTGAACGTAATTCGCGGCTTTTGTAAGATTCTAATTTTGGAACGACAGATTTCCACTGGCGATTCACGCAAAAATAAGGATTCCCTCCCCAAAAAGCGTGAACTTTTTTTAAAGGATGATTTGAACGGAGAAAATTACACGACAAAATCGTGTATAACAAAAAAATATGTTCACGCTGATTTGCAAAAATTATAAAAACAGCGTGAAGTCGCCCTGAAAATCTAGGCATATTTTATTATATCAGATTGATAAATTCTAATTATCGATTGACGAGATTTTTACTGTTTTCCTCTATTCTCTACATCTTCATTTAATACATTTTCTGCGAATTTGACAGACTCTAAGATGTTGCTTTCCCTGCATTCTTCAGGGAACTTATCAGCAAGATTCTTATATGCTTGCAAAAGTTCTCGACTTCGGGTTCGCTCTGCCAGATTATCAATTATTTCACTAATCCAACTGAGTTCTTCAGCAGTACATTCATTCTGAAGAAACGAGATTGTCGCATCAACATCTTCACCTAGTATCTCTATTTCTTCGTTCCAGCATTTTTCGATTCCAAATAACCATTCATCACAGCATTCTGCTGCAATTCTGCTTCTCTCTCGAATGATTTCTTTGAATTTCCCTATGTTCATTTTCCTTCTCCACCTTTCGTGTGTTTCTCCCGCCAACATAGTCCGGACTTTCCCTGGCTGTCGTCTTATTTGCTTACGCCTAGGAACAAAAAACCTGCATCCGGAAAGCAATCTCAGCTAAACGGTGCAGGTTTGTTGGTTGTGAACCCTCTAGTAAAAGTGAAAAATCTTTTTATTCACTGTCATTATTGCTGATAATCCGATTCAGCACGTCCTTCGCCACCGGTCCTGCCGATGCGTACCCGGTGCCGCCGTTTTTGATCCATACCACGAAGGCCAACGGATAATCCTCATTATCGATGAATCCCACGAACCAGCCGTCTTCGCCGCTGCCGGTTTCCGCGGTACCGGACTTGGCATAGAGATCCAGCCCGTAGAAGTTGGACTCCCCGTAGGTTACTTTTACGTTGTTCTTCATCATGGAGCGCAGCTCATCGGCGGTTTCGGAGCTGATGTATTCTCCCAGAGATTTGCCGGATTTGCCGGCGGACAGGAAGCTGGAGGATTTCATCAGCTTCGGCTGGACCGGCTCGCCGCCGTTGGCGATGGCGCCCATGTACACCATCATGGCGCACGGGTTCACCTGGTCATCGTACTGACCGATGCCTGCCCAGCTCAAGTTCACCTCGTTGTCCTCCGGAAAAGTGAAGGAACCCGATTGAGTCTTGATTCCGTCCACATCCACGGATTTGGTCAGTCCCACTTTCTGAGTGGTGGTGGAAAGGTTTGCGGCACCCACCTCCCGGGCCAGTTTTCCGAAGGCGCCGTTGCAGGATACCGCAAGGGCCTGGCGGAAGTTCACCGTGCCGTGGGCCGAGGTGCAGGTGATATCATCTTTATTATAGCGGTTCTTCCCGTCGCAGGTGAATCGGAAGGAATCCACGTCCACGCCGGACTCTAAGGCGGACGCCGCCGTCACCAGCTTGAAGGTGGATCCCGGCGTCATGGCTCCCTGCAGGAAATTGTTGAAATAGATGGAGTCTCCGCTATCATTTCCGCTTTGATCCAGCTCCGGATCGAAGGCCGGCGTACTCACCATGCACAGGATCTCTCCGGTCTTGTAGTTATAGACGCCCACCGTACCGGTCTTGCCGGAAAGCCGTTCATAGGCCGTCCGGTTGGCTTCCGCATCGATGGTCAGCGTGATTTCCTTACCCTCTGCCGAGGTGTCGTAAGTTCCGTTCAGCAGATCGTATCCGATCAGGTCCCCGCTCCACATGTTGATGGCACCGGTGGCCACATTTCCGGCCGGATCGCCCACCGTATGCACGGTAGCTTTCCGAAGCTCCGAGTCGTCGGAATAGTGTGTACCGTCCTTATCGCACTTCAGAAGCTGCGTCCCGTGGCGGTCATAGATGGTTCCTCGGTTCAGGTTTCCATCCACGTAGATCTGCAGATTTCCGGAGAAGCTGGCCCAGGTCTTTCCCTGAGTCACAAAACGCCACACGAACACCCCGGTCCCCAGGAACAGGACCGCTGCCAGAAGCAGACATATTGTTGCACGTCTTTCTACTTTACGCATGGATAGCTCCTCTTCTTTCTATCGGTCCTCCGGCCGTCTCACATCTTTTCTGCGTCCTCATCGGTCTCCTCCGCGTAATCCTGCAGAGATACTTTTACCTTAGACCGTTTTATGGCGATGCTGGCATCCTTCCGCATATCCGCCGCTTTAAAGAATGCCAATATGGCCCATGAGGCCATCATACTGGTACCTCCTGCCGACACGAACGGGAAGGTGACACCGGTGAGCGGGAACAAATCCACCGCACCGAACACGTTCAGCATGGTCTGGAACAGGAAGAACGTGGACGCGCCGCAGGCCCCGATGGTGTAGAAGGTGGATCGTCCGGCCACGATGGAATTCACCGCAAAGAGGCACAGGGTGATGATGCACACGATCAGCAGCAGGGCGATGATCAAGCCCCACTCTTCCGTCACCATTCCGAATACCAGGTCCGTATTGGAGGCGCCCACTGTTTTCAGATATCCGTTTCCGGCGCCCTGTCCCAGAAGTCCGCCTCCGGCACTGTAGCACATGGTTCGAACCTGCTGGTATCCTTTGTCCGCCGGATCGTCCCACACATGTCCCCAGATGGAAAACCGGTTGGCGATATACGGCATAAAACGAAGAATCATTAATCCCATGATTCCGGCACCGACTCCGGTGAGAATCAGCCGGGACAGATCGCCGCTTCGCAGGAAGGATACCACCAGAAATGTGACGAAGAAAATCAGTGCTGTACCAAAGTCTCCCATCACCGCCAGGCATCCCAGGCAGTAGAAGGAAAACAGCACGTACTGCATCAGGTTCTTCTTCTGGAACAGCTCTTCCAGAGTGGCGGCTCCCACCAGAACGAAGACGATTTTCACCAGCTCTGACGGCTGAAAACCGAAGTTCCCGATATACACCCAGTTGGCGGCACCGTACTTAATCTGGCCGCACACCAGGTTGAAGGCCAGCAGAAGCACCGATGCCACTGCCATGATGGGACGAATCCGCTCCGTCCGATCCAAATCCCGAAGGAAGAGGCAGATGACGAAGAACATCAGCAGGCCGATGACAACGGATACGAACTGCGTGAACGTTCGCTCCGGCTCCGAGGATGCGGTAATCGCCAGGCTGATGGTGGACATAAAAAAAGCGATCAGCTCAATCTCAAAACCCTTTCGCCCCATCGCCTTTCCGGTGAGGATGTACACCCACATCACCACACCCAGCAGCAAAATGGAAAGAAGGGCGGTCACCGTCACTTTCGTCCCCATTCCCAGAATCAGCTGCACCACAGCGAGAATCTGAAATGCCGTAATTCCCAGCATCGCCGACCACGGTGACAGCGGTTCTTTATCCATCAGCCGAAGTTCTTCGTTGTTGCGAGTTTCCTCCAAGCTGATTGAGGCCAAGGTCGTACGCACCCCGCCCAGGGTGATTTTGTCCCCCGGCTCAATCATGTACCGCCTTCCGGGCACCAGCTTCCAGTCGTTCACCACCGTTCCGTTGGTAGACCCCAGGTCCTTGATCATCCACTTCTCGTCCGATTGTCGGATCAGCAAAGCCTGGCTCTTGGAGACGGTTTTGTCCTTAATTCGAAGATCCACGGAGGAGGATCGGCCGATGATGTTTTCCCAATGGGTGATGGGAATGCCTTCTCCCCCTTCCACGTGGAGATACCCCCATACCTCCGGCGTGGCTCTGGTGGACAGCAATGAAATGATGCACATCAACAGAATCCACACCGCCAGCAGTACGAACACCCACCGGAGTCCGGTGGTGATGTACTTCGCCGTTTCGGGATGGGAATTCGCCAGAGATAATATTGAATTCACAATGCCATTGATGGTATCCAATGTTTTCTCCCTCTGTCTGTACTACTTCTTCCAGGAGCTCTTCAGACCTACGATGCTGTTAAATACCTTCTCATCCTCGGTAGTCAGCTTCCTGTCTGCAATATAATATCCCTTCCGGAAGAACTGGAATCGGTCTTCCGGCTTTGCCTCCTTGATGGACGGCTCTGCATAACCCCAAGTGTCGCGGAGGGAATCCTCGTTGAATACGGAATTTCCTTCCTCGTCCTCAATCATCATGTAATCGTACTCCCGAATTCGGATCCGAACCGCGGTACTGGCCTCCACAAAGTGGATGGTACCCTTCACCTTCCGGCCGTCCGGCGCGTCTCCGCCGCGGGTTTCCGGATCGTAGGTGCAATGCAGCTCCCGAATGGATCCATCTTCGTTCTTAATCACTTCATTGCAGGTAATGTAGTATGCACCCTTGAAGCGAACTTCATTTCCCGGGAAGAGACGGAAATACTTCTTTACCGGTACTTCCATAAAATCATCTCCGTCAATCCACAGTTCCCGACCGAACGGAACCTCTCGCTCCCCCAGCTCCGGAACCTTCCGGTTATTTTCTACGGTGCACATTTCAATCTGACCCTCCGGATAGTTGGTGATTACCACCTTAATCGGGTTGGTCACTACGTGCACGGCCGGCACTTTATCCTGCAGATCGTCCCGGACTGCGGCTTCCAGCTGCGCAATATCCACGGTGGAGTTGGCTTTCGCCACACCGATTTCGTCGCAGAACGCCCGAACCGCTTCCGGCGTATATCCTCTCCGGCGGATGCCGGCGATGGTTGGCATCCGAGGATCGTCCCAACCGTCTACATGACCTTCGTCCACCATTCTCTTGAGATACCGCTTGCTCATCAGGGTGTGGGTGATGTTCAGACGAGCGAACTCAATCTGACGCGGCGGATTCGGCCACAGACCCACTTCCTGCAGCACCCAGTCGTACAGCGGACGGTGATCCTCAAACTCCAAAGTACAGATGGAATGGGTAATGCCCTCAATGGCATCTTCAATCGGATGAGCAAAATCGTACATCGGATAGATGCACCACTTGTCCCCCGTATTGTGGTGGGTCACGTGAGCTACCCGGTAGATAATCGGATCTCTCATGTTGATGTTCGGGGATGCCATATCAATCTTTGCACGGAGAACCGCTTCTCCGTCACCGAACTCTCCATCCTTCATGCGCCGGAACAGCTCCATGTTCTCTTCCACGCTTCTGTTCCGATATGGGCTCTCTTTTCCCGGCTCCGTTAGGGTTCCACGGTATTCCTTCATCTGCTCTGCCGTCAGGTGGCACACATAGGCCTTTCCTTTCTGAATCAAAGACACTGCGGCTTCATACATCTGATCGAAATAATCCGACGCCCACAGTCTCTTGTTCCACTGGAATCCCAACCAGTGTACATCCTCCTCGATGGCGTCCACGTATTCCGTATCTTCCTTGACCGGGTTGGTGTCGTCATAACGAAGGTTGCAGGTTCCGCCGTACTTCAGTGCGGTTCCGAAGTTCAAGCACAGGGATTTGGCATGTCCGATGTGGAGATAGCCGTTTGGTTCCGGTGGAAAACGAGTGGCGATATGATCCCACTTTCCGGTTTCCAGGTCGTTGTCGATGATGTCGTGGATAAAATTCCCTCTCATCTCTTTGTATTCGTTCGTTTTTTCGTTACTCATTCCAGCCTCCAAATAATTAATGCACTTATTTGTGATTATAGCACAATGGGAAATTTTCTACAATCAGCGTAATGCAATTCCGGGCTCGACAAACCGCCGAACCCGGATATGAAAATGCCCCTATATATCCGTCCTTGACAGAATTTCCGCCGGCGTTTTCCGAAGGGTTCGGAATACCGGAAGGAGCCCTGCCAGCAGGTTGAACAGCACCAGCACGCCGAAGGACAGGAGCGCAATGCCCGGGCTCACCACATACTGGTTGGCGATGTAATCGATTCCCTGCATCAAATTGTACAGAAGGTAATACGCCGCCCCGATGCCCGGCACCGCTGTCAGCACGGTGATTACCAGAATTTCTCCGGTGAACATGCGGTAAATATCCCGCTTCTTCAGCCCGATGGCCCGCAAAGTGCCCACTTCCTTGATTCGGGACAGGAAGGAGGATCGAAGCATCAGGAAGATTTCAATGAGAGAAATCAGCAAAATAATTCCCGCCACTACCAGCGCGGAGCGCAGGTTGTCCCGGTGCTTTCGCATGTAATCGGTGCGGTCCCGCTCGTAATTTATTTTTGCGGAATAGCCCTCTTCCTGCAGCGTGGTCAGCGTCCCATAGGTGTCGGTGGTGTATACCGAACAAACCTTTTGTTTTGCAATGTAATTCTGCCGAACCGTATCCTTGCTCACGTAGACGATATCGTTCTGGTAATCGCTGGTGTAGAATCCCACCAATTTCAGCTTGTGTCCGTTCACCTTTCGATGGAGGGTCTTGCCGATGGTGTACCCATCCTCGCCGTTGTGGGAATTGTTCACCACCGCCTCATAGGTATTCTTCGGTGCGGACCCCTTCTTAATCCGAAGAGCCGAAGAACGCAGGTCGTAATTCACGATGGCATTATCCTCTTCGCCGGAAGCCTCTGCGTCCATCTCGTCATCCTCGCCGTAATCCGAAAAATCACTCGCCGTATCATCCGTTCCCTTCTTCGCATTGGACAGCACGTCGATGGTTTGACTTGCCGGAATGAAAATGGACGGGGATTTGGTGTCGGAAACGCCCACGATTTCGTAATCCTTCAGGTGCGGAATCTTAATCCGCCGTCCTATGAATTGTTTTACGGAAGTCAGCCCCACCATGTTGCCCGCTTTGGCTTTGATGAATTTATCCAGAATCATCCGGTCGATGACGATTTCATGTCCCTTCTCCGGAAGGCGTCCTTCAATTACATCTTTGGTCTCCAGCTCTTCCGAATGGCTCAGGGAGCCGGTGAGGCCGGCAGATGCCTGGGCGGTCTGATAGTAATCGTCCATCGGCAGGGTCACGCAAATTCGGGTATCTCCCGGTGTCACATAGCTTACCCCGTTCATCTTCCGGATTTTCTTCAGCATCGACTCATCGTGCTTCGGGTTGGCCACGGTGATGTAATGACTGTTGGTGGTGAGGAAGTCCTTCTCCTGCACGTTGAAAATACCGAAGATGTTGCTCACCGCGGTAAAAGTAAACGCCGCCGCGCACACGAATCCGATGAGCAGGAGTTTTTTCAGCAGGCTGAATTTCCGCACATTGCGGAAGCCGCTGGCCAGCATGTTCCAGACGTTGTATACGGAGGTGTATTTCGCCTTAAAATTCTCCGGCATGTGCTCGTCGTACCGGAAGTGCACGTCCTCGTAGATGGTGGAATCCATGGCGCTGTAGTGCGCGTCAATCATCTCGATGTTGGCGGTTTCATCCACCACGTGGAACGCCCCGCCGGTATTGATGTACAGGTTGCCGCCACGAATGACGATTTTGATATCCGTCTCCCGAATCTCATCCTGATACACGTCCACCGTCAGTCCATCGTGCCGGAATCGCACTCCGTGTTCCATATCTTTCAGATAAATCTTGTTTTCCAGCTGATAATCCAGCTTCTGGGAAGGATCGTTCTCCCGGTCCGATACCACCCGGCCGTCCTTGATTCGAACCACCCGATCCGCGTAGAATTCCGCGATATCCGTCTCGTGAGTCACCAGAATCACCAGCCGGTCTTTGGAAATCGACTTGATGATGTTCATAATTTCGATGGTGTTCCGGCTGTCCAGGTTTCCCGTCGGCTCGTCGGCGATGATGATCTTCGGGTTCTTGGCAATGGCCCGGGCGATGGCCACCCGCTGCCGCTGTCCGCCGGACAGAGCATCCGCCATCTTGTTCCGATACGGATAGATGCCCACCGCCTCCAGGCAGTAGTTCACCCGTTCCTTCACCTGTTCCCGATCCTTCATGCCCACCATTCGCAGGGCGATGGCCACGTTTTCAAAGACGGTGCGGTTATCCAGCAGGTTGTAGTTCTGGAAAATATATCCAATTTTCGCATTCCGAATGACGTCCACCTTGTTGGAACTCTTCCGGGTGATGCATTCCCCGTCCACGTAGATCTTTCCCGAGTTGATTCGGTCCAGCCCGCCGATGGCATTCAGCAGCGTGGTTTTACCGCAGCCGGAAGGGCCCAGCAGCGCCACGATGCCGCTTTCCGGCAGATTCAGGGAGGTGTCGTTGATGACATGAATTTCGTTGTTTTTCTTTCGGTTGAAATACTTATTTACATTCTGAAGTTCAATCATATCTACGCCTCCTCTCTGTAAACTTTCATAGCGCTCTTGCTGAAGATTTTATGGGAATATCTCTTCGCAATCAGGAGGGACATCACCAGAAGTCCGACGAACAGGATGAAATAATCCGTCGCAGACAGGAACGCCAGTCGCTCATTCACCGCCGGCACCGCGACGATTCCCCGCCGTACCAGGTTGCTTCCCACCAAAACGCCGCCATAGGAAATCAGCATCATGAGCAGCAGCTCGATGCGCAGGATGTTATCCGTATTCTTCCGGCTGGCGCCCAAAATTCGCAATGTAGAGTAATAGGAATTTCGGGACCGCATGATCAGCCGGATTACCGCATAGGAGATGAAGAACAGCACGATGAATTCCAGTGCCAGGCGAACCATGCTGAACATCCGCAGGATAAACGCATACCCGCCGGTGGCATCCGTAAAGGTATCCTTAATCACCAGCACCTTGTATCCGGCGCTTTCCAGGGCCTTCACCGTGGAATCGGACAGCTTCTCGTCCTTCATGAAAAAGCTGCTCTGGAAATTTCCCTGATTGAAAATCTTGTTGTAATCCGACGGATTGATGTACACGTTGGACGTGTATTCGTCGTAATTGTTTTTGGAAAGACCCAGCAGGCTCCGGATATTATCGGCTTTGAACACCTGACCGATTCGGAAATCCCGAGACTCCTCAAAATAATGGTTTTTCACGTGAAGACCCATGGTCTTTCCCCGCGCCGCACCTTCTTCGTAGAACTGGTATGCCTGGTCTTCGGAAATGTATACCTCGCCCTTCGTCACCTTCTTGGATGGATACACCACCTGCATGCCGCTGTAATCGCTCTTCGTACCGCTAAAGTCCAACGTCACGGTGGAGGAGGCCGCTGCGGTCTTTACCAGCACCCGAGCCGCCACGTTATCCGTTACGTAAATCATGACGTTTCCGTTGCTGGACCGGCCGGCATCTTCGCTCAGCAAAACCACGCCGACCACGGTCACCTTGTCCTTAATCAGCCGGTCGCCGCCCTGTATCGCCATGGAATTCAGGGCATCGATGTAGTATTTTTTCCCCAGAATCTTCTTGTCCATCTCCTTGATGGCATCGTAGGAATAGCATTCCGGATCCGCCACCAGCACCACCTCCGTATCCTTCTTCGGAAGGCGGCCGATGGTCGGCTTTTCCTTCAGGCAGCTCACCGGATACATCGGCCCGCTGATATCGATATCGTCGGACTCAAACATGATTCCGGTGTCGATGCCCGCATCGCCCTTGATGATGTAATCCGCATTGTCCATCTTCTGAAGGCTCTCGTAATCCGAAGTGGTGAAAGCACTCCCATCCTTCTTGGTGAGAATCAGCCGCTCCGGGGAGGTATCCGTGAAGTAGTTGTTGTACCCCATCAAATCGTTGGAATGGAGAGCCTGCTTCGTGGACGCGTACTGACTCAGCACCGCCGCCGTGACGAACAGGTACACCAATAAAAGCAAAATGAATTTCGCCGGAAGGTTGAAGGTGTTCCGAACCCCCAGCCGAAGCTGCGACCCGGCCGACATCTTCCGGTATACCGGTGCTTCCGCAAAAGGATTCCTCCGCCCCCGGCCCTTTCTTCTTCCTTTCCCTCCGGTTTCCGCCTCTTCATTTCTCATGGCTCTTCCGCCGCTGCGAGGCTTCGCCGCTTCTTTTTCCGCGGCCGCTTCTTCCTTTCGTTCTTCCTCCGGATGAAGATAGGATTCCATCTCATCATCGGAAAGGTCCCCTGCCGCGGGCTGAATTTTTTTATCCTCGATAATTCGGCCGTCATGCATGGTGATTTTTCGGGTAACGTACGGCGCCGCCTGTTCGTAGTTGTGGGTTACGATAACCACCAGGCGATCTTTGGAAATCCGATGCAAGGTTTCCATCACCTTCTCTGCGGAGGCACTGTCCAGATTTCCCGTCGGTTCGTCCGCCACGATAACCGGGGCGTTCTTTGCCAGCGCCCGGGCGATGGCCACCCGCTGCTTCTGTCCGCCGGAAAGCTTGGATGCCTTGGTCTTGGTATAGGCCGTCATATCCACCATCTCGATGTATTCCGGGATGTTCTGCTTCTGCTCCGACCGAGGCATGCCGGACAGCATCATGCTCAGCTCAACGTTCTGGTATACGGTATAACTGTTCACCAGGTTGAAGTCCTGGAAAATATTTCCGATGTATTTCTTCCGGTACCGTTCGTAATCTTCCGTTCGGTAGCCGCTGGTATCCTCTCCCGCGATGAAAAGTTCCCCCTCTTCATAGCTGTCCAGTCCGGAAATGACGTTCAGCAACGTGGACTTGCCGCTGCCGCTCTCGCCGGTAATCACCACGAATTCCCCCATATCCAGGTTGAGATCCACCTTGGAAAATCCGGTACTCACGGTATCCTTATTGCTGTAGAACTTCGATACGTTATGAAGTTCAATCATATGCGACATAATTCTATCCTTTCTTTCCCCATGCTGTTACAGTATCGGTCGAAATTAATGATATTAATTATACTGAATTGGGCTCCGGTGTACAACATCCGGAGCCCAATCTTAACAATTCTTAAGAAATCTTAACACTTATTGCGGAAAATCAATCGCTGAGATCCGCATCGGTGGTGTTGATGGCGTAGATTCCGATTCCCATCAGGATGACTCCGGTCTTCTCGTACACATCATCGGCAATATCCCGCTGAAGCCGGTCGATTTCCACGGCGGTCATGGTATCCGGAATGGGACATCATCCCCACAAAAGCCTTAAAGCCCGCCAGCAAAAGGTTGGTGACGATGCCCACCACGCTGGCCCGCACGATGACCTGATTTCGATTTTTTCCCATTCCAATTCATCTCCTTCCACAACTATCGGATGACGGTGTGGTTCTCCCAATCCCATTCGCCGGAGAGGGTCAATTTCTCGTAGCTTGGAATCAGGAAGGACAGCACGGTGAAAAGTCCCAGCAGGAACAGGTACCACAGCAGCGGTATGATGTCCAGCGGGCTCACTCGTCCCTTGGTCAGGGATGCCACCAGCAGGAACTGGGCACCGTACGGAATCATGCCCTGGAAGATGCAGGTGAACGCATCCAGGATGGACGCGGTTTTTCTCGGATCGATCTTGTACTTCTCGCTGATGGATCTGGCCATATTTCCGTCCACGATGATGGCCACGGTGTTGTTTGCCGTCGCCATATCCGTCACTCCCGCCAGCACGCACAGCGCCGCCTGGGCGGATTTCTTTCCCTTGCAAATTCCGCTGAGCTTCTCGATCATCCACTGAAGCCCGCCGTATTTCGCCGTAAGCTCCGCCACGCCGCCGCCGAACATGGACAGCAGGAACACTTCAATCATGCTTTTGTAACCTTCCCACACATTGGTGGCAAAAGTAATCACGGTCAGGTCGCCGCAGGCAATTCCGATAATGCCGGCGGACACGATGCCAAAGAGCAGCACCAGGAATACGTTGATTCCCAGCAGCGCCAGCACCAGTACCAGCATGTACGGAACCACTTTGATCAGCTCATAGTTTCCGGCAGGAATTGCCACCGCATGTTCCGGACGGCCGAATGCCACTAACAGCGCCAGTGCGATGATGGCCGCCGGAAGGGCGCACCAGAAGTTGGTGCGGAACTTATCCTTCAGCTCTACGCCCTGGGTCCGGGTCGCGGCGATGGTGGTATCCGAAATCATGGACAGGTTGTCGCCGAACATCGCCCCGGACATGCAGGCCGCCATCACCAAAGGCATGCTCAAGCCCGCTTTATCCACAACGCCCACGGCAATCGGCACAATCGCGCCCACGGTTCCCATGGAGGTTCCCGTCGCCGTCGCCATAAAAGCAGAAATCACGAAGATGCCTGCAGTGAGCAGGTGTGCCGGAATAATCGACACGCCCAGGTTTACCGTGGATTCGATTCCGCCCATCGCACCGGCCACTGCGGAGAATCCGCCGGCCAGCAGGTAGATCATCAGCATGGTCACCACGTCTTCACTGGCAGCGCCTTTGGCGAAGGTCGCAAAATTCTCGTTAATGCCCGCCTTGTGGAACATGACAAATGCGGCAATTACCGCAATGGACATGGCCACCACCGACGGGAACTGATAGAACGCCATCTCCACCCCCCGCATCTGCAGGATGATTCCGGCGCCCATATAGATCACAATGAACAACAGGAACGGTATCAGTGCCAATCCGTTGCTTTTCGTCTCTTCTAACTGTTTCATCTTTCTCTGTCCTTTCCAGCTAACCAAAACGGTATTGATTCATAATCTTTTTCATTATATCTTTTTACGGATTATACTGCAATTCATACACGGTTTTTTTTGTAAAAAAAGTGCCGGAAGTCTTTCGCTTCCGACACAAAGTTCTTAGTATCTGCCCAACGTGTCCACAAAGTGAATCTTCTTGCGGAAACATTCCTCGGCTTTCTTTTTCATTTTGCCCGGCTTATCCTCCTCTGCATCCTGCTCCGGATAGCCCAGAGTCAGAATGCCCATCGGCATGAATTCCGAAGAAACGTGCATGGCTTCCGCCACCTTCTTCTGCTGCGCTTCGTCACACATCACGCTCACCCAGGTGCCGGCCAGACCGATTTCTTCCATGAGTACCAGCATGTTTCCGATGGCGCGGCTTCTCTCCACATCCTCTGCGGTCGGCGCTTCCTTTGCCGGTGCGTATACCGGAACGATAACGGCCGGTGCATCCTTCACTTCGGCGGCATTCTCACCGGATTCCGCCAGCTCGGCAATCGCCTCCTTGGACTTGGAAACGTAGTAGTTCCACCCCTTCTCGTCCTCCAGATGGGAAGCCATCGCCGCCTTGATGACCTTTACCAGGGTGCCGTTGGCAACCGGTGTCTGCTTGTATGTGATTCCTGCATTTTTTGCGATTTCCATTTGCAATACTCCTCCTGCAAAATAACCATTGGTTTTTTCTATAAATACTCCGTTGGTTATTATACACCGCTGAAACCCTTTAATAAAGGGCTTTTCAGGCTTTTTGCCGTTTATTTTTTAACTATTTGGAGGTGCCCGGTTCTTTGATTGCGTCGAAATACAGATTCAGATACATCTTATACGCGATGGCGGAGGCGGTGTAATCCACCACATTCCGCGCTTCCTCGCTGACGTCCTGCGGAATTTCTTCCGGATTCCACGGTAGCGGGTCTTTCCCGAAAGAGGTGAGGGCATGCTCCAGGCTTCTTCGGAAATATTCGTATCCCGTTTCCACGTCGCTGTTCTGGCGGCGGATTTCAAAGGCCTTTCGGATGTTGTCCATGGACAGTACGGTCTTTGCCACGGCCACGAACAGCAGGGCCACGATCTGATCCCGGGAGTAGGCTTTCTTCTCTGGACGGGTCACCACCTTCAGCTTCACGTAATTGCTAATCATGGATGGGGTGACGCTCATATCCGGAAAGGATTCCAGTGCGGTATTGATAAAACGGGTCACCTGCTCCAGATACAGCCCCACGTCCGGAATCTCCTTGTATTCCGGCAAATGCAGGGAATCCAGAGTGCGCTGGATGTCCGCTTGAATGCTTTTGTTCTTTTCGTTTTCTTTCTGTGTCATCATTTTCTCCTGTTTCGAATACCTGATATTCATTGTATAGCAAATATCAATAACCGTCAATAATATTTGCGGTAACTCTTGACAAGTTATTGAATAACCGCTAATATATGGTAATCGGATATTCAATAACCGATGACGAGGAGTTGATTACAACGTTCGCAAATTTGATCTCACGCTCGAATCCGAACCGAACGTTTTTTACAGGAGGTATCCCAATGCAGAAATTATCTTGTTCCACCAATTCCGTTCCCGGCGGTACCGAGGCATCGAAGGATTGCCCGGTATTCCGCGCCAAAGATCCCATCAGTTCGCTGACTCATTTTATCGGATTCCTGATGGCCATCGTCGCGACCCCGCTCCTTCTGATTCACGGGGCCTTCGGCGGTGCACCGCTTCGGGCGCTGATTTCCATGGGGGTTTTCATGCTGAGCATGGTTCTGCTGTACGGTGCCAGCGCATCCTATCACGCATTTAATCTGGATGAAGTTCGGAACCATCGCCTGAAATGCCTGGACCACATGAGCATCTTCGTACTGATTGCCGGCTCCTATACCCCGGTATGCCTGATTGCCATTCCGGGAAAGGCCGGAACCCGGCTCCTCATCGCGGTTTGGATTGTGGCCGCACTGGGAATGCTGTTCAAATTCTTCTGGGTGACCTGTCCGAAATGGGTCTCTTCCGTGATGTACATCGGAATGGGCTGGCTCTGCATTTCCGTCCTGCCCACGATTTATGCCAACCTTTCTTCCGCCGGATTCCTCTGGCTTCTGGCCGGAGGATTGTTTTACACCGTCGGCGGAGTGATCTACGCCCTCAAGCTGAAAATCATTCCGGCCAACAATATCGGCTTCGGCAACCATGAGTTGTTTCACCTCTTCGTCATGGCGGGAAGCTTTTGCCATTACATGCTGGCGTACCTGGTGCTCTGCCCGATGGCGGTGTAATTAGAAAAATAGCGAATACAAAAAGACTTGGTGCAAGAAACCCGTTCCGGCCATTTGCCTTCCGTTTCTTTACACCAAGTCTTTTATTCGTGCCCATTAAAATCGTGCTATTCTAACAGCTCTTTCTCAATTCTTCAGGGATTACCTCTATTCGTGAATTATTTTCTGGTCACATTGAATGCGTTGAAGCCTGCATAGGATGCGGCATCACCCAGCTGTTCCTCGATTCTGAGAAGCTGGTTGTACTTTGCCACACGCTCGGATCTTCCCGGCGCACCGGTCTTAATCTGTCCGGTGTTCAGTGCCACTGCCAGGTCTGCGATGGTGGTATCCTCGGTCTCGCCGGATCTGTGGGAAACCACAGCGGTCATTCCTGCCTTCTTTGCCATGCGGATGCAGTCGATGGTCTCGGACAGGGAACCAATCTGATTCAGCTTAATCAGGATGGAGTTCGCGCTGCCCAGCTCGATGCCCTTGGACAGTCTCTTTGTGTTGGTAACGAACAGGTCATCACCGACCAGCTGAACCCGGTCGCCCAGAGTTTCTGTCAGCAGCTTCCAGCCTTCCCAATCCTCTTCGTCCAGACCGTCTTCCAGGGAAATGATCGGATACTTGTCTGCCAGGGACTTCCAGTGCTCTACCAACTCAGCGGAAGTGAACTTCTTACCGCTCTTCGGCTGTACGTATTCACCGGCCTTGGAACCCTTCCATTCGCTGGCTGCCGCATCGATTGCCAGAACGAAGTCCGCACCCGGCACGTAACCGCATTCCTTAATCGCCTTCAGGATGTAATCCAAAGTCTCCTCGTCGCTGGACAGGTTCGGTGCATAACCGCCTTCATCGCCCACGCCGGTGGCAAAACCGTCTGCCTTCAGGAGCTTTGCCAGCTTGTGATATACTTCCGTACACCAGCGCAATCCTTCGCTAAAACTTGGGGCACCGGCCGGCATAATCATAAATTCCTGTGTATCAACGGTATTGGTTGCGTGCGCACCACCGTTCAAAATATTCATCATTGGAACCGGCAGGGTGTTTCCGCTAACACCGCCCAGATAGCGGTACAACGGGGTGTCCAGTGCCTGTGCCGCTGCTTTTGCCGCCGCTAGGGATACGGACAGAATCGCATTGGCACCGAACTTCGACTTGTCTTCCGTGCCGTCCGCTTCGATCATCGCCTTGTCGACAGCATAGGTATCGGAAGCATCCATTCCCACCAGCAGGTCGCAAATCTCGTTGTTCACGTACGAAACCGCCTTGGATACGCCCTTTCCGCCATACCGGCTCTGATCGCCGTCTCTCAGCTCCAGCGCTTCGAACTCACCGGTGGATGCGCCGCTCGGGCAAGCCGCTCTGCCCACGGTTCCGTCTACCAGGTGCACCTCTGCCTCCACTGTCGGATTTCCTCTGGAGTCAATAATCTGTCTTCCAATGACTTTTTCAATTTCTAAATAATCCATTTCAATTCCTTTCCGAATCGCCTTGATTCATCGATTCCTTAGAATTTCACTTTTTCGGTGGACGCCTCGAGACGCCTCAACAGCATGATACCATTTTTTTGCGAAATATGCAAAAAAACTTCTCTTATATTTTGGTAAAAAAACTATTTTTTTACCAACTTTTCCGGCAAGGCTATTCTATTCGCCGTTTTATTTTTGTGGGCTTTTTCTGCTTTCGAAAGGGATGGCTCACCAAGCAGGGAACGTCGGAAATTTCGAACCTCATCGTCAATGTTTTTAACCCATTGCTGATGATTTCCACCGCCCTCAGCGGATCCGGATCCATTCCCCAAAATCTGATGGCGCAGAACCTGATTCTCATGGCGCTGTTCTACGGACTGATGATTCTTCTAGGGCCGGTGGTGGCGAAACTCCTGCGGGTGCAGGGGAACGACCGGAAACTGGTGACCATCATGCTGGTTTTCGCCAATACGGCGTTCATGGGCATCCCGCTATCCATGATTATCACCGGATGTGCACTGGCTCAAATCGATCTCAAGCGGGTTTTCACGGACGTTCACCTGTACGTGTTCTCTTTGTTCCAGCTTCTGCTGTCCCTGTTCACCATTCCATTCGTTACAATGTTTGTATAACCGGATGAAGAAGTATTGAATTTATGAATAGATGAAAGCTGCCGTTTCGAGAAATCGACGGCAGCTCTTTTTGTGCTCTCGATAGGCGCGGGCCGGTGGGTGCCCGGCGGGCGCGAACGACGTGGTGCCCCGCGACAAAGGTTCAAGGCTTTGACGAGGGGGAGGCACCACGTCGGAGCCGCCGAATGCCCGGTCGAGCACGGCGACGTGGTGCCTCGCGACGAAGGTTCAAGGCTTTGGCCGGGGTGAAGCACCACGTCAGAGCCGCCGAATGCCCGGGCGGCGCGGGCGACGTGGCGCCCCGCGACGAAGGTTCAAGGCTTTGGCCGGGGTAAAGCACCACGTCGAAGCCGTCGAATGCCCGGTCGAGCACGGCGACGTGGTGCCCCGCGACGAAGGTTCAAGGCTTTGGCCGAGGTGAAGCACCACGTCGAAACCGCCGAATGCCCGGGCGAGCCCGGCGACGTGGTGCTTCGCGACGAAGGATTAAGGCTTTGGCCGGGGTGAAGCACCACGTCGAAACCGCCGAATGCCCGGGCGAGCCCGGCGACGTGGTGCTTCGCGACGAAAGATCAAGCCTTTGGCCGGGGGGAGGCACCACGTCTAATCTGCAGAATGCCCGTCCGGCGCGAGCGACGTGGATAAAAAAAAGAAAGAATTGACGACAAACTCACCTCCTCCCCTTTTCGTCGTCAATTCTAATCATCTCCTCATGCTTTCTGCTCTAATATGCATTCGGCATAAATAAAATTGACGACAGACCGGTGAATTGAAAAAGTAAGTTCCAGTTCAGCCAAAAAACTTTCCGCTTTGCAA
>ERZ809074.1141-NODE-1141-length-36385-cov-14.600275_pt1 | contig 36385 bp, 33 predicted proteins | sample MGYA00520795_ERZ809074 | MGnify/ENA primary metagenome ERZ809074 (study PRJEB31570, sample SAMEA3212989) | Homo sapiens | biome: human-gut; feature: human gut; material: fecal | place: Sweden | collected 2011 ...
GAACGGCTCCTTGAGATGGCGGCCTTTTATACGCCGTTAGCTTTGACGGTTACGCTGTTTGCTGTGAACTGCGGCTGTTTTTGTAAAAAGCGGGACACATTTTGCGCCGCTGGAATCAATGATGGCCACCCGGCCTCAGAGTAAGCGCCTCATAATCCACCGTCTGGCAAGATCAAAGTAGAGATGAGATAATTGAGACCGAGGTATCAAAAGCCCCATCGGTACCAAAAGCCTCAAGGAGGTCTCAGGAATGCCGGACGAGTTTCAAACCCTGAAAAAAGAGAGATGTATCGAAATCATAAAAGCGTACAACGGAAGCGGTATGCCAAAGCGGCAATGGTGCCGGGAGCATGGAATCGGCTACAGCACGTTCATGCGTTGGCAGAGGAGCCTGCGAAATGAGCTTGCGGGAGAGATCATGGTTACACAGGCAGTGGTTGTCTGCTCATTCGATTCAAAACCGCAGACAGAACTATATGTATTGCAAGCTGTGTAATTTTGCGGCATAGTTCATTCCTCTCTACGGTAAGTACAGCACACAAAAACAAAAAGCAACCCAAAACGGCTGCTTTTCTACTATGCAGCCAAATTGGGCTGCGCTTGACCTTGAACGATCTGCCCACAGGCATACTTGGCGGACATCATACAGCGTGGATACTTGAGTGGCTTTTTGTGATGCGAACGTTTATGCCCCCTGATCTGCTTTTGGATATCCTCTGCGGTGGCAGCTGGCGTTCCAAGCATTTCCTTCGGTCCTGGCCTTCATCGGGCCTTTACTGGTGGAATAACGGACAAGGATAATCTTATCTTTGATGGTTCCTGTTGAGCGCTACGAGAGCCAGCGCTGCGATATGATTAAAACAGCAAGGCTCGATCTCCCAATCGCATGAGAGATCGAGCCTTGCTGTTTTTTTGAGCGTCAGAGCGCAGCCCTATACACTCGACCGGCAAAGCCGGTCTTGCTTGCCGCTTTCAAGAAAGGGCCGCTCATTGCCGGCCACTCTCTATCGGCAATCTGACATCCTCGGTACACCGACATGTCAACTTTATAGTTCCGCTTATTCTACCAAAGTTTCTCAAAAAGGTCAACAGAAATTCTTGGCGCAGCTCTCATGGGCGCGATCCCGCTCAGTGGTCGCTGTCGGCCTGCTCGTCCCGCTCCATGGCTTCGTCAATGGCACGGTTGATGAAGCCGTTGAGACTTTCGCCGTTCTTTTCCGCGTGGGTCCTGATGGCGTCCTTGCGCCCCTTCGGCATGACAAGATTCACACGGTCATAGTTTTTCTTCATATACTTGTTGACCGCTTTTTGCTGTGCTTTGCTGGCTGGTGACATAGTTACCACCTCTTTCTCACCGATCAAATACTTAAAAGAAGTATAGCACAGAACGGGCGATAACACATATATGCGCATTAGACATATCTGCACATATATATTTGTGCAACTTTTAGCGCTTTTGGCCTTGATGTATTTGCACAGATATGCTATACTACTCGTAGAAAATAAAAAACACGGCAGTGCAAAGGAGTTGCAGCTCCTTTGCACCTGCGCAGGTGACATGACCACCTACACAACGGGATTCCCCGCACCGATAGGGACAGTATACCCTTTTTCGGCGGGCGGGGCAAGAGGAATGTTGTAAGATCCTCCCGCACGATGTAGGGCAATGACCTGCACCGTGCGTTTTGTTTTCGAAAAAACATTTTTTGGAGGAACTATTATGCGCGAGATCATCATTCGAAACATCGACAACGCCCCCAACGGCAAGGAGTTTTTCGCCGGCATTTCCGGCAACTTCAAGGACTTCGGCCAGACCCTCTGCGAACTGATCGACAACCCTATTTCCAATTTCCGCGCCCACGGGATCCGCGGCCGGGTGGAGATCGTGCTGGAGGAGCAGGGGGACCATGTGGACGTCATGGTCCGGGACAACGGCACCGGCATCGAGAACATGGACGCCGCCCTCACCATTGCCGCCCGCTCCTGCGCCGAATCCACTCTGAACGAGCACGGCATGGGCCTCAAGCACGCCCTGGCGTCCATCAACGCCGGGGAGGATCAGCATTGGAGCATCCAGACCCGGACGGCAGAGGACGTGGCCAATGACCGCTACCAGCGGGTGGAAGGCCCCTACGACATCCACATGCCCGTGTCGATGATCCCCGGCAGCGGGGAGGTGGCAGGCGGGACCGGAACGGTGGTGCGGGTGCGCTGCCCCATGCACAAGTTCCTGACCCTCAAGCCCGCCTCCAAAAAGGATGAGCCCACCTTTGGGCAGATGGCGGCCTATCTGCGGGAGACCCTGCGCTACACCTACGCCAACCTGCTGCGGGACAAGGCGTTCACCATCTGCTTCACCGCCGTTGACAAGAGCGGCGCTTCCGACGGCGGGGAGATCCCCGGGGCGCTGGAGCCCAACTGGCGGGACGGCCAGATGACGGATCTGCCCCCGGTGGAGACCGATCTGGGCGGCGGGCCGGTGACCATCTGCTGCCGCTACGGCAGCATCCGCCGCAGCAAGGAAAACGCCTTCTACTACCGGGCCAACATGGCGTCCAGCGGTGCGGAGATTCGGATCAACGGCCGTGCCATCCAGCACGGACTGTACAACGAGATCTGGGGGAAGGCCCTGCACCCCAGCCAGAACCGTTTCCTTGCCCAGATCGACATTCTCAGCGATCAGGCGGAGGCCCTGCCCGACACCAAGGCGGCGAAAAACGGCTTGCGTGAGGATGATGAGAAGGTGGCGGCGCTGTTTAGCTGGATCCGCGCCAACATCCCCGAACCCTTCAAGGAGGAGGGGCGGGAGCAGATGCTGGTGCGTCTGCTGGCGGAGAAAAAGTCGGCGGAACCGGGCGTCCTGCGGGTCTCCACGGAGAAGAACCTGTATCAGTGCCTGAATCTGCAGATCAAGTCGGATCTGTTCGTCAGCAGCACGGAGGGCGTCACGCTCTTTGAGGCGAAGGCCGGCGGCAGCAAGGCAGAGGACCTGTATCAGCTCCGCATGTATCACGACGGCTGCGTGGCGGACGATATGGAGGTGCGGGAGGCCGTGCTCATCGCCCAACGCCATCCCGACACAGTGAAGGCGCTGCTGGCGGAGCTGAACCGCCAGAAGGACAAGAAGGGCCGCCCCTATCACTTCGCGCTGACCACCTGGGACGAGGAAGGCATCGCCCTCCCGCCCGACGCGGCGTAAGCCGCAAAACCTAAACTCCATAGAACCCAGCCGCAGCCGGAGGATTTCGGCCGTGGAGAGGAACAAAGACCCCCGGTTCGCACGAGCCGGGGGGTTTCCTGTATTCAGCGCAAGGGCGCGCAGCGAGCAGGGAAGGGGGGGGGAGACTTATCCCCGGCCCGCCCGTATTCATCCGTCTGAGTCAGTTCTCTTATCAGGCCCCTGACCTGCTCCGCCTCGAAATCCACGGTATAGGACGTCTCCATCGCCGTGTCTCACAGCGTAATCAGCTGGGAATGCCCATACATATTCTTATGTTCTCCCCGGCGTCGGTAATAAAGGAATAGTTTAAATTCCCAAGATCATGATACACGGCGCCTCCGCCGGTAGATCTCCGAACCACATGGATCTGATGTGCTTCTACAAAACTGCGGTTGATTTCCTCTTCGGCATTTTGATTTTGCCCGATGACGATGGTATTGTCATTCTGCCAAAGGATCAGATAGTCTCCCTCCACGCGGTGCGTTAGGACGAATTCTTCAAACGCCAGATTGTAGTATGGGTTCTGAGAACCCGTTTCCAAGTAAAATACCGGATGATTCATATTGCTTGCTCCTACCGCTAAAATTCCACATATTGGTACGGCTCACTCAAAACAGCAACCTTCCCTTGCTCTTGATTCCACCGGTGCAAATTGTGCGACAGCATCGAGCGAATTTGCCACCGGTCATCCTCCTGAAAAGGGATATGATAGACGCAGAGAAGATCTGGCTGCAGTGTGCCCTTAAAAAATGTTCCGGTCTGAAGTGCATTGAAAAAGAGTGGATTAACAAACGCCGCATTTATGTGAACACGTGAAATCTGTTCAAAGGTTTCTATTGTATAATCCACATCAGCTGTCAGCAAGACCTGTTTTTCGCCGAAGGAGATCACATAGCAGCTATGCGGCACAGTCCAAAAGGCTTTATCAATATGCCGGGTAAAATAGGGTCGAATGACAGTCCCTCCCGAAATTTGAAAGTCCGCCGTCTGCATCCGTGCTGTAAGCAGAGTCCACTGAATTCTCCGCTCTTCCAGGAATGGCTGCAGGATTTCCCAATGCTGGGGCTCCATAACAGGAAGCACCACCTGCCTGACCGTACGATACCGAAGGTACTGCATCAGGCGCTCCGGGGAAAAGTGATCCGGATGATCGTGGGTAAACAGCAACGTATCCACACCGTCAAAGGGGGGCTCTCCGGCCAACATTGCGGACCACACAGCTGGTGTGGGGTTGCTGAAGGGATCTGTGGTATGGTAGATGGCATCTACCAGAAGCTTCACTCCCCTATATTCCAGCAAAAGGCCGGCATTAGAGATCAATGTTGCCCGGACCATATTCTCCACAAACATCCTCCTCGTTCCTGTCCCCGGGGCTTTCGCTCTTCAGCATTGAATAACGGTACAACTGCCGGTGTTATCTCACATGTACAGTCCGCCGTTGACATTCATATAATCGCCCGTCACATAGGATGAGAGGTCGCTGGCATAGAACAGAGCAGCGTTGGCAATGTCTTCCGCTGTACCATAGCAGACTGCGTCTCCAGCCTTGGCTCTTTTCGCCCGTTCTATTTAGACCACCTTTTGCTCATCTCTTATTAGCAATTATCTTCACTTCTTTATAATGGGATTATAACCTTACCTTATGTGTAATTGCAAATTTTTTCTATATTATGTTTTTTATTATTCGCGTCGGGCGTAACTATAACCATTACGTAGTCGGGATCTCCAAACGCCAACAGCAAATGAAGAAAATTAACAAAAATAGGTGGTGATCGTTGACTAATTAACATCAAAATGTTACAATCATAATAATTATATGACTATCGGCAACTGTGGGCGCTGCCAACGTTACTGTTTTGAAAGAACCGTGGGACATTCTTTTTTGAAAAAGCGGATTGTATGCGTTAGAGAGAATGGTTTGTGCCTTTTGACGCGAAAATATCCAGGAAATGTTTGAAAAAATTTGAAGGAAACATTATAAAACTATCGTTAGGAGTGCATGAAATATGGACGTTTTGTGTATTGGAGAAACTCTGGTAGATATTATCACCCGCCCTGTATCTAACGTTTTTTTTAACAACGATAGTGCAAATGTACAGGAGATTCTGCTGAAGACCGGCGGTGATGCGCTGAACAATTCTGTAGATCTGGCAGTGATTGGGAACTCCGTAACCTATGTGGGCCGGATTGGGTCGGATGTGTGCGGAAATTATATTATGGATATCTGCACCAGGGCGGGAGTTGATATGAGCCATACAATCCGGTCAGAGACTCCCCACGGTAAAATGAATATCCTCATTGACGAGGAGGGAAACCGGGCATTCTATTACTTTCCCGGCGTTTCAAGAGAGTTTACTTTGGCGGATGTGGATCTCTCCCTATTGCGGCAGTGCAAAATTCTCCAACTAAGCAGTACCTTCCATCTGCCCAACTTTGACGGAGCCAAAGGGGCAGCTTCGCTGTTGAAAATGGCGCAGGAAGTCGGTGTGATTACGTCCATGGATGTGACTAAAGACCCAACAGGACGGTGGAATGAAATATTATCCCCATGTTATCCTTACTTGGATTATTTTCTTCCCAGTGAGGAGCAGGCGATGCTGTTGGCGGGCACGGAAGATGTGGAAGCCATGGCGGAGTTTTTCCTGAAGAGCGGTGTGAAACATGTGGTGATTAAACTTGGAAGTCGAGGTTGCTTCTGCAAGACGGCGGAAACTGCATTTTACTGCGGTTGCTATGACATACCGGTAGTGGAGACTACCGGTGCAGGAGACGCATTTGTGGCAGGCTTTCTCAGCGGCGTTTTGCGAAATGGCTCTATGGAGGACTGTGTTCGCCTGGGAACTGCTGCTTCCGCACATGTAATTCAATGCGTCGGAGCCAATACTGGCATTCGGGATTTGAAAACACTGATAGCGTTTATAGAGGCACATCCTCTTGAAATTCGATATATGGAAAATAATTCTTTGTAATTGAGGTTTATTCATGTTAAATGAACGACAAATGTCAATCCTGGCTTATATTACCGAGCATGGGGAAGCGAAAAATGCAGCTTTACAGTCTTTGATTGGGGACTGCTCCATGATGACGCTTTGGCGTGATTTGACTAAGTTGGAGCAAGAGGGGCGAATTATCCGCATCCGCGGCGGCGCAATTGCGGCGCAAAGTCCCGCAACCGGACAAGAAGCGAATTTTACCTGCCGCGCAAAGCAGAATATTTCTGCAAAAGAAGATATTGCCCGGATTGCCGCAGATCTGGTGTATCCGGGTCATGGATATTATCTGGATGCGGGTTCCACAATTCTGACACTAACCCATTATCTGCATGAGGGTAGCTACACAGTGGTCACCAGTGCGGCCAATACAGCGGCAGAACTGGCGCAGAAGAATCACTACAATGTTACGCTTCTGGGGGGGCAGGTCAGTGGCGTGACACTTTCTTGCTCCGGTCCGCAGGCTGAGCAGATGCTGGACGGCATGAACATTGACGTGGCGATCATGGCGGTCTCTGGCTATTCCTTTAACGGCGGTTTTACAAGCGGCTCCTTGCAGGAGGCGCAACTAAAGCAACAAGTAATTCGGAAAGCAGCTTGTACAATGATGTTGATGGATTGTGGAAAGATTGGACGAAGCCACCCCTTCACTTTTGCATCGTTGGACGATGTAGATGTACTGGTGGGGGACAATATGCTCCCGTCTGAATTCTTGAAAGAGGCGGAGGCACACAATGTTTGTGTATTCAGCGGCAATGACGGACTGACCCCGGAGAAACGCAGCGCAATCATGAAGGAATTGTTTGCACGCAAATATAGATAATGTCAATAAAGCCGCGAATGGCGTAGAAACGGTACCGGCAAACATCCGTAAGAATTACCGCCTTGATAAATTGCCGCGAGGCAAGCAACGAGGGAAATTCTTCTTCGGAAGCAAAATAGCGGCTCTCAATTTCAGGAAGCTCTTTGGTTTTCGAAAGGGCTTGGTTAATTATGCTCAAAATCCAATATTTGGATAGCAAAAGAATAAAATGACTAAAATCTACTCTATGAAAAATAAGCACCCAGAGAGACAGCCTCAAAAGGCCATTTCCTCTGGGTGCTCATTTCAGCGCTATTTTTCCAGCTCTTTGCTATTGGTCATACATAAAAGGCTTGTTTTGACCCCGGCATCATGACATCGCAACAAGGGGAACATATCAGATTCTAATCTGGCGGATTCTGCTATGTGTAAGAGAGAAGTGGTTCGAAAGGAATCAGATCCCGTATTTGTTTTCACGCAGCTGCTCCAATTCTGTGCAGTTGTGGCTGCAGACATGGCCAGGAAGCGGCAGAATCCGCTCATGGATGGCATCTATGATCCAGGAGGGCTGGGGGAAGAAGCACTCCTCCAGCTCGTGGGCGGGGGTAATCCAGTTCTTCGCACCCACGACAACCGGGGGCGCATCCAGATAATCGAAGGCAAGTTCCGTGATGTTGGAGGCCAGATTCCGCATGAAGGAATTGCGCTCACAGGCATCGCCGGTGACGACGATGCGGCCCGTTTTCTTCACGGATTCGATGACCTTTTCATACTGGAAGGGGACCAGGGAACGGGCATCGATGACCTCGGCAGAAACGCCGTACTGATTCTGGAGAATATCGGCGGCCTCTATGGCACGATACAGCGTTGCTCCGATGGAGAGGATGGTGACGTCCGTGCCGCAGCGTTTTACATCCGGCTCACCCAGTGTGATTTCGTATTCCTCCTCAGGAACGCCCTCTTGGCGGAAACGTTCGCCCATGTCATAGATCCGCTGGCTTTCCAAAAAGATGACAGGGTCGGTGCCGTTCAGGGCGGACTGCATCATGCCCTTGGCGTCATAAGGCGTGGCGGGGAAGACTACCTTCAGGCCGGGGATATGGGCACACAGGGCGGACCAGTCCTGAGAGTGCTGGGCACCGTACTTGGAACCTACACTCATTCGAATCACCACCGGCATCCGCAGCACACCGGCGCTCATACTCTGCCACTTGGACAGTTGGTTGAACAGTTCATCGCCGGCGCGGCCAAGGAAGTCAGCGTACATGATCTCCGCTACCACACGACCGCCGCTCATGGCATAGCCAACGGCTGCACCCACAATGGCCGCTTCACTAATGGGAGAGTTGAATAGGCGGTGATAGGGAAGTGTTTCCGTGAAGCCGCGGTAGACCGCATAAGCACCGCCCCAGTCCCGAACGTCTTCTCCGAAAGCAATGAGAGTGGGATCCTCGTAAAATTTCTTTAGAATGGGCTCCGCAATGGCATCCCGGATCTGATAGACCTTGTTCTTGCTGACAGGGTTCCCCTTTTCATCCAGCCCCTTGCGGACCTTTTTGGCGATGGCCTGTGCCCGAGGGGATTCCTCATAGGGCAGCAGGGTTTCCGCTTTGCGATTTTTATCCATGGAGCGGACAGTCTGATTGGAGAACATCAGTTCACCGATAGCATTTGGGTTTTTTCCAAACACGTCAATGCGGGGGGAAACATTCTCGTCAATGGCCAGTTTCATATTTCGAAGCATATCCGTCGCCACGCCGGTACGAATAGCCTCTAAGTCTGCCTGCGTGCAAAGACCAGCTTCCATCAGCTGCTTTCCGTAAGCCAGAATAGAATCCTGGGCCTCCCAGGCCTCAATCTCCTCCTTGGTGCGGTAGCTGCTGGAGTCGGAGGGGGAGTGGCCGGAAATGCGGTAGGTCACTACATCCAGCAGGGCAGGGCCATGCTGCTTGATGATGTCCTTTTTCCGGGCATAAGCATCGATAACAGCCAGCGGATTGTAGCCGTCCACACGCTCAGCGTACATCTGGCTGGGCAGCAGGCCGGCGCCGATCCGAGCGGGAGTCTGATAGCCCATGGTCTCGCCGTTGGTCTGGCCTCCCATACCGTAGCTGTTGTTCCAAATATTGAACAGAATCGGCATACCAGTGAACTCATCGCCCCAGAGGGTGCGGATCTGATCCATGGAGCTGAAGACCATGCCCTCCCAAACGGGACCGCAGGCGGTGGCCGCATCACCAATGTTGCAGACAACGATGCCATCTTTGTGGTTGGAGAGTTTATAGAGGGCCGCACCGGGTGCGATAGAGCCGGAGCCGCCTACGATAGCATTGTTGGGATAGATGCCGAAGGGGGTGAAGAAAGCGTGCATGCTGCCGCCCAAACCACGGTTAAAGCCGTTTTCCCGGCCAAAGGTCTCACAGGTCATGCCGTAAAGCAGGAAGTCCCGGCCCAGCGCCCGGATATCCGGCTGGCTGTTTCCCAGAACTTTGAGGATTTTTCCACCATCAAAGTCCTCCATAATGGAGCGGAGCTGTTCTTCCGGCAGAGTTTCTACGGCTCGCAGGCCCCGGGCCAAAATTTCGCCGTGGCTCCGGTGAGACCCAAAGGAGAAGTCGTTAATGGACAGGTGGTAGGCCTGACCTACATAAGCGGCCTCTTGTCCGATACCCAAATGAGCCGGACCGGGGTGATTGTAGGGAACGCCCTGATACTCACCAGTGGTTTTGATGAGTTGGATCATGGTTTCAAATTCCCGGATATAGCACATATCCCGATAGATTCGGATCAGATCCTCTCTGGGGAAGTTTCCGACTTCGTCCTTAACGGTTTTCTGGTACTGATTTTCCAGAATGTCAGTAAACTCAATTTTGCCGGGTGCCCGCATTTCTCTGGGGTCCACAAATAACTGCTTAGACATCTTTCAGCTCTCCTTCTGCCGTTATGCCGGCTCAATATTTGCAGATGGCTTCCCGCAGGATCTCCGCCACAGTGGGATGCGGGAACACAATTTCCTTCATATCCGCCACAGTCAACTCCAGCTCCATACAGATGCCTGCAGCAATGATGAACTCAGACGAGTAATTTGCCAGCGCCTGGGCACCCAGAAGAGTCTTTGTTCGTTTATCGAAGACCAGCTTGCAGATGCCGTCGCCACCCTGGTTTTCCGCCACATAGCGGCCGCTGTAGCTCATAGGCAGCTTGACAACCTTAACATCGTAGCCCTTCGCTTTGGCGGATTCCTCTGTCTCACCTACGCTGCTGAGCTCCGGCACTGTATATAGGACGCTGGGAATCGCCTGATAGCGCATTCGGTCGCGTTTTCCGAGAATATTGTTGACAGCGACCTCCGCTTCCCGATATGCGGTATGGGCCAGCATGGCTTTGCCATTGGCATCGCCTACGGCATAGATACCAGGTACATTGGTCTGCATCCGCTCGTCTGTGACAATAGCGCCCCGCTCTGTCAGCACACCGACATTTTCAAGGCCAATGCCTGCGGTGTTGGGTTTACGGCCAATGGACAAAAGCACCTTATCAGCAGGGAGTGTGCAGGTTTTTCCTCCTTGCTCATAGATAACGGAGCCCTCCCGGATCTCTGTAACCTTGGCGTTCAGCAGGAAGTGCATGCCCTCTGCCTCACAGTTTTTCTGAAGAATTTTCACCATGTCACGGTCACTGGGGCCGCCGATATGATCCTGCATTTCTACGACTGTCGTGTCTACATCTGCCATGGCGTAATAAGTTGCCATTTCCAGACCGATGACACCGCCGCCAAGCACTACCAGATGCTGAGGAAGTTCCCGCAGTTCCAACATTTCCCGGTTAGTCAGCACGAAGCCGGAGGCAAGCCCTTCCTTCAAGCCGGGAATGGGAGGAACGGCGCAGGAAGACCCAGTGGCAATAATGAGATTCTTGGCTGTATAGGTTTGACCGCCAGCTTCAACAGTACATCCATCGGCGGTGCGGCCGGTGATGACGCCTTTTGCGTCCACAACATCCACATGACAGGCTTTCAGTGCAGCGCCCACACCGCCCACCAGCGTGCGGATTACCTGCTCTTTTCGGTCAATAACGGCGCTGTGATCCAGCGTAACTTCTTTGGCATGGACACCGTAGGCCTGGCTGTGCTTGGCATGGGCATACAGTTTGCCGCTGTACAGCAGGGTTTTGGTAGGGATGCAGCCCTCATTGAGACAGGTGCCGCCCAAATGGGCCTCTTCGATGCACAGAACCTTTTTTTGAGCCTGTCCCGCCCGCTCAGCGGCCAGATATCCGCCGGGGCCGCCGCCTAAAACAATAATATCATATTCCATCCTATTCACTCCTTAATTCACTCCGCCAGCAGTGCGGAAAAATGTTCCAGAACTGTTTTGAGCTCTTTCAGGAAGCGAGAGGCCGGTGCGCCATCCATGGCTCGGTGGTCATAGGTCAGGGAGAGACCCATGGCGGGATAAACGGAGATGTTCCCGTCGGCCATACGGACCCGGTCCACCATGCAGTCAACGCCCAGAATGCCGGTTTGGGGGGGATTGATCACAGGGGTGAACATCTCGATATCCAGTGTTCCCAGATTGGATACCGTGAAGGTGGCACCGCTCAACAGGTCTGGACTAATGGAGCCTCCCTGGGCGGCAGCAGCCAATTCTTTGGTTTCTTTGGCGATTTCCGCCAGGGACTTGGTATCCGCATTGAAAATTGTGGGAACCAGCAGCCCTCTCGGCGTATCCACCGCCATGCCCAGGTGAACGTGGTCAAAGTAACGGATCTTATCATCCATCCAGTGGGCATTCAGAACAGGATGACGCTTCAAAACGCGGGAAACCGCATAGAGGATCAGATCGTTATAGGTGATGCCGGGAAGCTCCAAAGATTCGGCGGCTTTCAATTCCTTACGGTATGCGATGATGCTGCTGGCATCAAAGGAACTATGATGGGTGAGCTGCGCCATGGTAGCCAGAGAATTGTGCATAGAATCCGCAATGATCTTCCGCATGTGGGAGATCTTTTCATCGTGATATCCCAGAACGGGGGCTGTTTCGGGAGCGGCGGAAACAGCGGCAGGAGTTTGCTGATCGGCCAGCGTGACGCGACCACCGATCCCAGTTCCCGACATGCCGGCCGTAGAGCCAGCCGCTATCGCAGCAGAGGTGCTGCGGCCTGCCGATAGAACATCCCGCTCCAGAATACGGCCATGCGGGCCGGTAGGGATGGCGCCGGCCAGGTCTACATGGAGTCGTTCCGCAGCCATTCTGGCCCGGGGGGAAATCCCAGTTACTGCCGTGGGAACAGCAGTCTGGATTACAGGGACAGCGGCAGCTACAGGAGTGATTTCTGGTACCAACTCCGGTACTGTGGGAGATCCGTTTGCTTGCGGGCCAAAACCGGAAACATCTTCACCAGGAGCACCAATCACCGCCACTTCGGAAAGGCAGGGCACGTCGTCCTGCTCCTGATAAAAGACCGCAAGCAGTGTGCCGTCTACTTTGGCCTCCTCATCGAAGGCGGCTTTGTCAGTTTCGTAACTAAATAGGGTCTCGCCGGTATGAACCGGGTCCCCAACCTTTTTGGCCCAGCTGGTAATGACGCAGCTTTCCACGGATTGTCCCTGCCGGGGCATGATAACTACTGTTGCCATGATTGCACCCTCCACATGTTGTTATGATGATATATATTCTGTGTAAAATTTGTTATATACCATATTTTTGGCAAAATTATAACAACATATATTGAGCGTGTCAAGATAGTTTTGAAAAAATACTTCATTTATGATAAAATAAAACGAGAGCAATCTTATGTTAAAACCAAAACAATATAGTTAATTTTCTGACAAACACCGGTTTAGTTATAGTAGTAATTGTGCGATATAGCTAAAAACAAGAGGGGCTATTTGTGAGATGAGGCTTGTATTTAACCTTGACAACAGCAAATGCGGATGTTAAAATCATCATAACGAAAAATGTTATATATCAAAGGTGCATAGTTTTAATGTATGTTGCCTGCGGCTTTAGTTTTGGTAACTTGAAAAAGGAAAGGAGCTATCTGAAAAATGGCTGATTTTGACATCAATAAGCTCCCTGCAAAGCCAACAGAGCGGGTTATTAAAGCAAAAGAGATGTTTTTGGAAGAAACTCCAGAAATGTGCTGCCAGAGAGCCATTATTTACACAGAGGTGTACCGGAACCTGTCCGGGAGTTGTCCCACGATTTTGCTGAGAGCAAAGGCTTTGCGCAGGACATTGGAAGAACTGCCAATCTTCATTCAGCCTCAAGAGGTCATCGTTGGGCACCCAGCTTCTCGTCCACGTTCTGCGGAGGTATTTCCGGAAGTGAATATCAGTATTGTGGATGAGATCGACCAGTTTGAAACCCGGGAGTACAATCGGCTACGAGTTAGACCGGAGGTACGGGCGAGCCTGTTGGAGATCGCTCCGTTTTGGAGAGGGAATACACCGCACGATTATCTGATGAGGCAGAGAACAGATGCAATTCGGAACGCCTTCGTCTGCGGGCTGTTGTCTAATCCTCATGAGTGGAGCGGTTTTGCGCATGTGGCAATGAATTATCAGCAACTGCTCCAATTTGGAATTAACGGAATGTTGGAAAAGGTAAGAAAACAACGGGACACCCTGAACCAATCTGATCCCGCGTATGAGGAAAAATTGGCTTTTTATGACGCGGAGGAAGAAGTTTGCGCCGGTGTGCTTGTTTTTGCGGAGCGCTACCGCAGACTGGCGAAGGAAATGGCCGCGCAGGAGAAGGATCCGTGCAGAAAGGCGGAATTGACCGCAATTAGCCGCGTCCTGGCCCGTGTGCCTGCGCAGCCTGCGTCATCTTTCCATGAAGCATTGCAGATGGTCTGGCTAATGCAGTTGATTCCTCAGATCGAATCAAACGGATTCTCTATCAGCCTCGGACGGTTGGACCAGTATTGCTGGCCCTATCTGAAAGCGGATTTGACAGCAGGCACGATCTCACTGGAACAGGCGCAAGAACTCCTTGACCTGTTCTGGCTGAAATTCTGCGAGATTCTGCGGGTGGACAGCAGAGGCGCGGCCGAAGTCAACGCTGGTTATGCGGCAGGGCAGAATATTGAAGTAGGAGGGATTGACCGTGACGGCCATGATTGCACAAATCTTCTGTCTTACCTCTGTCTGAATGCAAACAGACATATCCAACTGCATCAGCCCAATTTTACAGTACGGCTACATGCAGGTACACCTCAGGAGTTTTTGGATCATGTAATTGGTAGCATTGCTTGCGGAAATGGAATGCCGCAGGTGCTGAATGATGACTGCATCGTTTCGGGCTTGGTTGAGCGCGGCATTCCTCTTCAGGAGGCACGGGACTATATTGCTGTGGGCTGTGATGAAATTTCTGTGCATGGCCATTGGGCGCGGTGCAATGGCGGCTATATCAACTTAGCGAAGGTTTTAGAGTTGACACTGGGAAACGGAACGGACCCGAAATCCGGCGTCTCCATGTTCCAGCCAGACGATGCAGAGCCGGAATCTTTTCGGCAATTGATGAATCGCTTCTACAGCTATTTCCAACAGGGGATTGCCCTACAGGTTGAAGAGGCGAATATCACAGACGGAATTCATAAGGAGCTTTTACCTCTTCCGTTTGTCAGTCTGTTTTTGGATGATTGCGTTGCCAATGGGCGTGACTGTACGGATGGTGGGGCGCACTATAATACAACTGGATTGGTTGCCGTCGGCACAGCAACGGTAGTGGATTCTTTGGAGGCGGTCCGGCAGTTGGTGTACCGAGATCAGAGATTGACACTGAATGAGTTGGTTCAGATTCTGAAGGACAACTTCCGGGATCGAGAACCGCTGCGGCAATTCATTTTGAACCGCATTCCGAAATTCGGAAACGATGTTGACCGTGTTGACATACTGGCTGTTGAAATTACGGACATATTTGCAAATCAGTTAGAGCGGTACAAAAATTCTAGGGGGGGACAATTCTGGCCAGCACTTTATTCTGTCAGCGCGCAGGTGGGGTTTGGCAACGCCTGCGGAGCCACGCCAGATGGACGTCTTGCAGAGCAGCCGCTTTCGGATGGACTAACACCCATGTACGGTATGGACCGCAATGGACCGACGGCCGCTTTGGCATCTTTGTCCAAGATTCATCACCGCCGTTTTACCAACGGTATTATCATTAATCAGCGCATGACCGGCTCGCTGCTCAGCACAGAGGAAGGTAGATTGAAAATGGCGCAACTGCTACGGGCATTTGTGGCTCAGGGCTGCTTCCATTGGCAGTTCAATATTGTGGACAATTCCGTGTTGCTGGCGGCGCAGAAAGATCCGGATTCTTACCGCAGTCTGGTGGTTCGGGTGGCCGGTTATAGTGCCATTTTTGTGGAACTGTCGGTCAAGGCACAGAATTCCATTATCGAAAGGTATGCGGCTGATCTGTGACAGGGAGGTGACTATGGGCCTGATTTTCGACATACAGCGCTTCTGCATTCACGATGGACCGGGGATTCGGACCACCGTATTTCTGAAAGGGTGCCCCCTTCGTTGCAGATGGTGCTCCAATCCGGAATCTCAGTCCTGCGCTCCGGAGTTTATGTTTAGTGCGGAGCGGTGTATCGGTTGCGGCAGCTGTAAGGATGTTTGCCCGGTGCATGCGCCGTATTCCGACGAACAGTTTTCAGAAAGCACCTGCGTGCACTGTGGTAGATGCACGGATACCTGTCCCACGGAGGCGCTAATCGTAAAGGGGCAAGAGATGTCCGTTCAAGAATTGCTGGCGCAAATCCTGCGGGATCGCACCGTTTATGAAGCTAGCGGTGGTGGCGTTACCTTCAGCGGCGGAGAGCCGCTGTGTCAAGCGGACTTTCTGCGAGAGATCCTGTCAGCCTGCCGGGAAGAAGGCATTGCGACCTGCATCGAAACAACGTTGTGTGCATCCTGGGATCAGATTGAGCCCTGCATCCCTCTGCTTGACCATATATTCTGTGATGTAAAGCATACAGATTTTGCTGCGCATCAGGCGTGGACCGGTGTTTCCTGCCAACCGATTCTGGAGAATATCCACAGACTGGCAGAGACTGATCGGACAGTCATATTTCGCATTCCAGTGATACCTGGATTTAATACAACGCCGGAGGCACACCGTGGGTTTCTGGAATTGTTTAATTCTATCCCTCCTCATGACATTGAATTGCTCCCATATCATATTTATGGCGAAAAAAAGTACAAGTTACTGAAGCATGCGTATCCTGGGGCTGATATCCCAGTTGAACAGGCCCATCCGGCAGCGATGGCCTTGGCGGACTTTTTACGCAATGCCGGGCATACTGTCTCAATCAACGGTTAGCCGTTTTTACATTTGAGAGAGCTACTACAAACAGAGGATTACAAAGAAAGGGTGAAATTTGCATGAAATTCTTTTTGGACACCGCAGATCTGGCAGAGATTGAAAAGGCATTTAAACTGGGAATTTTGGATGGAGTAACTACTAATCCGGCATTGCTGTCCAAGCAGTCGCTCTCCTATAAGGAGGGTATCAAGAAAATCGTAGAGTTGACCGAAGGCGCTATCGTGTTTGCTGAAGTGTTAGCGGATTCTGCGGATGAGATGGTGAAAGAAGGCCGTGAGATCAACACTTGGGGTCCAAATATGATCGTTAAGCTCCCCATGATTCCGGCAGGTATTCAAGCATGTAGCCAACTGAGTCACGAAGGCGTGAAGTGCGCCATCACCATGGTGTATTCTGTGGCGCAGGCACTGGTCGCGGCAAAGACTGGCGCCGTGTACATCGCCCCCTTCATCGCTCGCGCCAATGAGGTAGGTGTGGACGGGCTGAACACCGTCAGCGAGATTGCTGATGTCTATCAGGCGCAGGGCATTGAGACTGGTATCCTGACCGCCAGCCTGCGCACTGGCCGTGATGCGGCGGAATCCCTGCGGTTGGGTGCAACCGCCGTAACTTTGCCTTTCGCGGTTCTTAACGGCATGATGAAGAGCCCCCTGACAGAAATGACTCTGAACAACTTCATGGGCCAATGGGCAGCAAAAAACGCGGGTGGCATCTTCTGATGGCAGTATTTACCTTAACTAATATTTTGGCGGCCGCATGACCGAATATTTGGGTTTTGAAAATCAATAGTAAGGAGTGTATATTGAGATGAAAAAGAGAATCCTTGCAGTTTTGTGCGTAATGACTATGGCAATCTCCCTGTTAGCGGGTTGCGGTAGCCAAAGCAATACTAACAACAGCAATTCCGATGAGACTTCGACCTCTACTACCACTGATTTCCCCAAGAATAACATTACCGTTGTCGTTCCTTACGGTGCCGGCGGTACCACGGATCTAAGCACCCGTGCCCTTCTGGAGATTGCCGGTGATGCTCTTCCTAAAGGTGTGAACTTTGTGGTCGAAAATGTTGGCGGCAGTGCCGGCATGGTAGGCGTTCAGCAGGTTCTCTCTTCCAAGGCTAACGGCTATACCCTGGTTGCCATGTCCTGTGACCTGCCCCTGAACCGTGCTCTGGGCGTGACTGACGTGGTGGCAGAAGAAGCCCTGATCCCCATCTGCCGGACACAGTTTGAACCCTATGCCATTATTGTCCGTGCAGACTCTGAGATCCAGTCTCTGGAAGATATGGTTGCCAAGGCGCAGTCCGCTCCAGAAGCCCTCAGTGTCGGTATTACCGGCATTGGTACCGGCAACGGTCTGGCCTGTCTGGCCATTCAGGACTATTTCGGCTGCACGCTGAAACTGGTACCTTTCGATTCCGCAGCTGATGCCATGGTTGCCACCGTTAACGGCCAGGTCGATATGACGATTAACTCCGCTGTGTCCGCCGCCGGTCAGGTGGAAGCTGGCGAACTGAAAATTATCGGTGTTACCGCCAATGAAAAGTCTCCCACCATGCCCGAGGTCCCCGCACTTGGCGAGGTTTATGACGTGGCAAAGGATATGGCTGTGTATTCCTGGATCTGCCTGTGTGCTCCCGCCGGCACTCCCGATGATGTGGTTGAATATCTGCGTACTGTGCTGAATGACGCCTGCGAGTCCTCTGAGTACGCCGAACTGGTGAAGGGCTTCTACATGACCCCGCAGCCCTTGGATCCCGATCAGATCGGTACGTTCTTCAACGATCAGTATGAGTATTATGTGAAGTGCCTGGAGGGTCAGGAGTTCTAAGCGGATACTCTGCGATAACGAGTTTATAATCAGTTTGCCACTGGGAGGAGGAGCCTCAGGTCTTCCTCCTCCCGGCGGTAGGTAAATGGAGGCTACCTGTGAAAAAATTAAACATCATAACGGGCGCATTTTTTCTTCTGCTTTCCATCGGCGCCTATATTGTCGCCTGCGGTATGGTAGCGCGTCTTCCAACTGACCCCCTGGGTCCCGGTTTTTGGCCGAAAGGGCTTTCCTATGCATTGGCTATGTTTTCTGTGATCTTGATTGTGCAGGGCCTTCTGGAAAAGGAGGATTCGAGTACTGAACCGCCCATTGATTTTAAGTCAGATGGTTTTCGCCGAGTTTTGAAAATGTTTGGCATTTTGATCGTGTTCCTTGTTATCACCTATTTTCTCAGCATTTATGTTGGCCTTTTGTTCATGATTCCAATTGTGATGCATCTGCTCGGAGAGCGCAACATCAAAATCATGATTCCATTTACGCTTGTAGCCTGCGTCTTTATTTTTATCGTATTCAAATTACTTCTGAAAGTACCTCTGCCTACTGGCCTGCTGTTCTCTTGACCAAAGGAGGTTTACATACAAGATGAGTGAATTTCTGATTCCCGCTCTGAAAATCGTCTGCACCTTTCAGGGGCTTGCTGTGATTTTCCTTGGGGCGCTTTTCGGCATTCTCTGCGGAGCCATGCCCGGCTTGTCCGCCATTATGGCAATGACCATTCTGATGCCTTTTACATTTTCTCTGGATGGTCTGTATGGCATCTTGATGCTTCTGGGCGTGTTCTGCGGTGCTGTTTACGGCGGTTCTATTACCGCAATTCTAATTAACACGCCGGGTACAGCCAATGCCGCCGCTACCTGCCTGGACGGCTATCCTATGGCCAGGAAGGGGCACCCTGACCGTGCTATTTCCATCTCTACTTCCGCATCCTGCTTCGGCGGCCTGTTCGGCAGTGTCTGCCTGCTGTTCACGGCGCCGCTGCTGGCAAAGGTCACTATGCACTTCGGCGTGTCCGAGTATTTTGCCCTGGCGGTATTTGGACTGAGTATCGTAACCGGTGTCTCCTCCAAGTCCATTGTAAAGGGCATTATCGGCGCACTGCTGGGACTGTTCCTGGGAACGGTTGGCATGGATACCCTGTCCGCTACCTTCCGCTATACTTTCAACGTTACATATTTGGTGGCAGGCATTTCCTTTGTCCCTCTGCTGATTGGCTTGTACGCGCTGGCGCAGTGCTTTACCACCTCAGAGGGTGAATTGGATGATATGACCCAAGGCAGAGACGTGAAGCTGAAGCAGGTCCTGCCGACCTGGCATGATATCAAACGCTGTACGCCCACGGTGCTGGGCTGCTCGGTCATTGGCACGATCATCGGCGCGATCCCCGGCACCGGCGGCGATATCGCCAGCTGGGTGGGCTACAATGAGGCGAAGCGCTGGGTTCGCAAAAACGAGGTTCCCTTTGGTGAGGGAACGCCCGAAGGTATCGCGGCTCCTGAATCCGCAAACAACGCAATTGTCGGCGGCGCACTGATCCCTCTGCTGACACTGGGAATCCCTGGCGATGCCGGTACAGCTCTTTTGCTGGGCGCTTTGATGATGCTGGGCGTTACGCCCGGGCCGCTGCTGTTTACCAACCAGGGTGTGAAGGTCTATACCATCATTATTGGCCTGTTTGTTGCCAACATTGCATTTGCGATTCTGGGCTTCTGTGGTGTGAAGATTTTCGCCAAGATCGGCAATCTGCCGCAGAAATGGCTGACTCCTATGATTTTCACGTTCTGCACAGTAGGTACGTTTGCGTTGAACAACAACTTCGGCGATGTGATTTTCATGCTGGGTGCCGGTATTGTGGGCTATTTCCTGCTGAAAATGGACTTCTGCATGCCGCCAATCATTCTCGGACTGTTGCTGGGCAATACAGTTGAGAGTAATCTGCGACGGGCATTAGTTATGTCCAATGGAGACCTTACCTACTTTCTGCATCGGCCTATCACGATTATTCTGCTGATTATTTCCGTGCTCTCCCTGTTCTATCCCATCTTGGTTCCAATGTTCAAGAAGTACAGTGAAAGGAAAAAGGCTTCTGCTGCTTCCTAATTCTGCTTTGCTGAGCTATACGGGCAGGTGGCTCTGCCATCTGCCCGTATGATTTTGAAAAGACGAGAGGACCCGAATACTGTGGATTTTCTTTTGCGTCCGGCATCTCTGATTCTGGTGATGCTGCTGGCATTCATTCTGCGTACCGCCGGCGTATTCACAGAAGTGGAAACGCGCGGTGTTACTAAGGTAGCCTTAACGATCACCATCCCGGCAGCTATTCTCTGTTCATTTGAAAACTTTCAAAGAGATATGCAGTTGGTATGTGTGTCCGCTGTAATGCTTGCGCTGGTAGCGCTGGCGGTTTTGCTCTCATGGTTCCTGTATCGAAAACAGGGAAATACAGAGCGAATTTTCGCGATGATCAACAACGGCTATAACATTGGCAGTTTCGCACTTCCGATTATCCAGAATTTCTATGGTCCGTCCGGGGTGCTGATTGCCTGTATGGCGGATCTGGGGAATGCCATCATGGTCAATGGTGGCAGCTATGCCATGACGGTATCCTTGGTAAAGCCGGATGGCAAGCGGTATAGCATGTGGTATGACTTTTTGCTGGATGTTGGGAAGCGTCTGCTGCATTCTCCGCCCTTTGTATGCTATCTGGTGCTGATCCCCTGTATCATCCTGAATCTAAGAATTCCCGCGCTAGTGGTAGACCTGCTGCAGCCTGTCTCGGCGGCAAACAGCTTTCTGTGCATGAGCATGGTGGGACTTTCCATTGGGACACACATCCGGTGGAAGGACTGCCGTTCCCTGTTTCCGCTGCTGTTGCAGCGCCTGCTTTATGCGGCGCTGACCGCGGCAGGAGTTTACTTTCTGTCTCCGTTCAGCCGGGAAATCAGGCAAATTTTGGCTTGTATCTGTTTTACGCCGCTCCCGGGGCTGGTCGTCATCAATACGGGCTACTGCCACGGCGATGTGGAGCGTTCTGGGTTGTTGGCCTCTCTTTCCATTCTGATGGGAACGGTCTGCGTTTTGACCTTGGCCGTCATTTTTCAACAAATTTAACTTTCTATTGCTGAGTTGGAGGTTTCTATGATTATCTCTCCACAGACACTGCTGCGGGACGCAAAGGAAAAGCGCTATGCGGTTCCTGCCTTTAATTTCTATAATCTTGATATCCTTTTTGCGGCACTGGAAGCGGCGGAAGAGGAGAACGCACCGGTGATCTTGGAGATTTACCATGTGTACTATCCCTTCCTACACAAAAAGGTGATTGCGGATGCGGTGCTGGAAGCACTGCGAAGTGCTTCGGTACATTGCTATCTGCATCTGGACCATGCAACGGACCCGGCCGTCATTTTGGACGCTATGGACGCCGGATTTCAGTCCGTCATGATTGATGCGTCTTTAAAGTCCCTGGAGGAAAATATTGCGATGACAAAATCCGTTGTAGCTGAGGCAAAACGCCGCGGCGTGTTTACAGAGGCTGAAATTGGACACGTTCCGCCTGCGGCGGAGATATCCGATCCGTGCCGGCTACGCTTGGCAGAAGCAGACGAATGTCGCCGCCTGGTACAGGAGACGCAGGTTGACTCCCTGGCGGCAGCGGTAGGGACGGCACACGGCGTGTACCGTATGGCACCGAAAATCGACTTTCAGCGAATCCGAGATATTGCCGGGGTGGTGAATGTCCCGCTGGTACTTCACGGTGGTTCCGGAACGCCGGACGAAGCAATCCGGACGGCGGTCAGTTGCGGGATTACTAAGGTCAATGTGGGCACGGAGTTGAAGCACGCTTGGTCCAAAGCCATGAGAGCAGGGCTGGATGCCGGAGAGCTGGAACCCCGTATTCTTTCAGCCGGTGCGCGGGAAGCCGTCAAGGAAGTTGCCCGGCAGAAGATCCGCTTGCTTGGCGCAGCGGGCCGAAATACGGCGTTGACTACTTTATGAGCAGACTGTGTGATATAAGCGACTTGAAATCATGAGAGGAGTTATCGATTATGGAATTGTATCTGAATGAAGAAAAAGCTGACGTTATCAAAAAATACATGGATCTTTATCCGCTGGATGGCATCACTACCAATCCTAAGATGATCGGTTCTCTGGGGAAGGTCAACTATGCGGATAGCCTGCGCACGCTGCGTCAGGCGGTTGGGGATAAGAAGCTCTTCACGCAGGTGACCTCTGAGGATTATGAGGGGATCCTGCAGGAGGCGGAGTACATCTGCTCAATCGCCGGAAAGGATACCTATATCAAGGTCCCGGCCAATGAGGTCGGTGTCAAGGCGATTCGAACCCTGCATGAGAGAGGGTACAAAACACTTGGCACGCTCTGCTTCACAACGATTCAGGCCATGATGGCTCTGCAGGCTGGTGCGGATTATGTGGCCGTGCTGTACAATTACATGGTCAATGTTGGTTACGACGCTTCCAAGACCTTGAAAGATATCGCTGCGTACGTGAGAGAGAGCGGCTGCCGTGGAAAACTGATGGGCGTGGGTGTCCGCAGCCAGGAGCAATTCAGCGATTGCGCCGGATGTGGTTGCCAGGCCATCAATCTGAATGCGAACAACATTACAGAATGGGTAATGAACGAACCTTCTGTTCAAACAACAAAAAATTTCATGGATGGATGGGAAGAGACTTGGGGTGTGGGTTTCCGAATTAAGGATTTTATCAATAAATAACCGTATTTACAGTATTTGCTCTCTGTAATGATGCTGATACAGCGTATCTGGATAACCCAATGCCTTGGTCTGAGAACCCACCCGATGTCTGCAAGCTCTGCAAGCAAGGAAGTACCCCATCCCACAATTTGCACCGGTGGAATCAAGAGCAAGGGAAGGTTGCCATTTTGAGTGAGCCGTACCAATATGTGGAATTTTAGCGGTAGGAGCAAGCAATATGAATCATCCGGTATTTTACTTGGAAACGGGTTCTCAGAACCCATACTACAATCTGGCGTTTGAAGAATTCGTCCTAACGCACCGCGTGGAGGGAGACTATCTGATCCTTTGGCAGAATGACAATACCATCGTCATCGGGCAAAATCAAAATGCCGAAGAGGAAATCAACCGCAGTTTTGTAGAAGCACATCAGATCCATGTGGTTCGGAGATCTACCGGTGGAGGCGCCGTGTATCATGATCTTGGGAATTTAAACTATTCCTTTATTACCGATGCCGGGGAGGATAAGCTAACATTCAAACGGTTCACGGGGCCGATCGTGGAAGCGCTGAAGGGTCTGGGACTCGACGCGGAAGCCTCTGGCCGGAATGATATTCTGGTGAATGGCCGAAAAGTCTCCGGTACGGCCCAGCGCATCTTCAAAAACCGTGTTCTGCACCATGGAACACTGCTGTTCGATTCTAACCCCAGTCTTGTGGCTGGCGCCCTTCAGGTAGACCCCAGTAAGTTCCAATCCAAAAGCTCGAAGTCTGTTCGTAGCCGCATTGGAAATATACGGGATTTTTTGCCGAAGGATATGGAACTCTTGGAATTTTGGGAGTATTTGAAAGGATTCCTCGCGGGGAACGGCATTGTCTGTGCTGATCTGACGGAAGAGGAACTGGCTGAGGTGAATCAGCTGAAAACCGGCAAATACGATACTTGGGAATGGAACTTTGGCAGATCCCCAAAGTACAATGTGACCAACAAACAGCGGTACGAGGCGGGGATTTTGAAATTTCAGGCAGCAGTGGAAGGCGGCCATATTCAGGAAATTGCGTTTTATGGTGATTTTCTGGCAACAAGTCCTATGTCGCCTCTGACAGACGCTCTTATTGGGTGTGCTTTTCGGCGGGAGGATGTGGCAACAGTGCTGGATCGATTTGACCTTACATCTCTGTTTGGCGGCATTACCAAGGATGAAATATTAAATGTTATATTCTAAATGAATTTACGAAGAGCGAGGTTCAAAAGGCACTGCTTTCAAATTTTGTACCCAAAAGGGATGCAGACGAAACCTTGGGCCAAATAAGGCTACCGCTTCGCGCTGACCACCTGGGACGATGAGGGCATCGCCCTCCCGCCCGACGCGGCGTAAGCCGCAAAACCTAAACTCCATAGAACCCAGCCGCAGCCGGAGGATTTCGGCCGTGGAGAGGAACAAAGACCCCCGGTTCGCACGAACCGGGGGGTTCTGTATTCAGCGCAAGGGCGCGCAGCAAGCAGGGAAGGGGACTTTTGTTCGATTCAATTTGACGCCAGCTTTGAAGCGTTAGCCGAAGGCAATGGTGATATTCAGGCATATCTGCAATGGTATGGCTTCGACCGCGGCAAAAAAAACCGGAAAACACCCTGAAACCTCGAAGCAAAGGCGTGGGCACAATTCGGCCGGGTATATTTCGACAATGATTCGAATGTCAAGGAAATATTAGTGTAAAGTTATCATTTTTATTTTCTTTAGTAGATATTCTGCCCATTTTCTATTTCTCCTCGACAGTATATTGTGGCTTACGCCTATAACAGGTGCTGTATTTTTCGCGTGGTACCATATTCTTTTTGTCTCATAACAACACATCGATTAATTCTTTAGGGCCGTAATTGGAACCACAAACACTCCATCCGGCCGCTGATAGGCAGCGTTTGCCATGCCGCATAGTACGCAGAGCACGGCCGGTGACTTTCCCTTAGTATCTTCTGAAATCTGCCTTTTGATCTCCAGCAGGTTGGCGGCGGCAGCGTCGATCTGGTTGGCTCCCAGTTTGATCTCAAACGCGCACCATTGGCCGTCAGGCAGTTCAATGACAGCATCGATTTCCTGATTTTTATAATCCTGATAGTGGTACAAGCTTGCGCCGAAGGATTCTGCATAGATTCGAAGATCCCGCTCGCACAGGGCTTCAAACAGGAAGCCGAGTGTTTCCAGATCGCCCATCAGTCCAGCAGGAGTAGCTTTCAGTAAAGCACAGGCCAGAGAAGGATCGGAGAAGTGCCGCTTTTCGGCTTGCTTGATACGGACAGATGAACGGATTCCAGAGGAGAACGGCGGCTGATTGTCCGTAATAAACAACCGCTTGAAAATATCCAGATAGGCAGACACCGTATTGGAGTCGATATCCTCGTCATCCACGGCCTTGATGTCTTTCATTAAAGTCTTATTGGTGACGGTAGTGCTTTCGTTGCGAGCCAGAGAGCGCAACAACAAGCGCATCTTAGATGTATCGCGCTTCACACCGTCGATGCGGTACACGTCGTCATCGATAACAGCGTTGAGGTATTCTAAAGGGAGCAGAGTAGCCTGTTCAATAGGCAATCCCAAACTGCCAGGCCAACCGCCGCGGATAATCAGCTCAATCAACTTTTTCAGATCCACTTCGCCGGTTAATGCAGGTGCCAACTCACCGTGACACAGCTTTTCCAGAGAGACCTTACCGCAGGAATCCCCAGACTCGTATAGGGACATAGGACGCATCCGCAGTTTGGCAATACGGCCTGCACCGCTGTGCAGAATGCCCTTGTGGTTAGGAGTAGCAGAACCGGTCAGAATGAATTGTCCTTTTTCCGCAACCTGATCCACCTTGTATCGCGCGGCATCCCAAATGGAAGGAACCTCCTGCCACTCATCAATCAGGCGCGGCGTATCTCCCTCCAGCACCAAGGCAGGAGACAGCTCCGCCAGCTGGCGATTTTGAAAGTTGTTGGCAGGATCACCGATGTAGATCTCGCTTTTGCTGTGATAAGAGGAAGTCCAGGTCTTTCCGCACCACTTGGGCCCCTCAATGCAAACGGCACCAAAGGCCGACAGATATTCTTTCACCTTTGCATCAATAACGCGGGGTTTGTAGTTCTGCTTATCCATAAACGTTCACCTCGACTATAAGCTGAGTCCACTATAATCCATTCAGCCGGATTTCGCAACTATATTCAGTCAAATTTCCGATTTTCAATCAGTTAAATTTCAAAAATGAAGGGGGTGAAAACCGCCGGAGGCTGTTTTCAGCAACCGCAGTCATGCCCTGATACCGTACTACCAGCGAGCAGGAAGGCAGCCTCCGCTGCCCAACGAGGGCCAGCAGCCCGCCCGCTGCGGGAGTATGGAGAGCAATATCTTCACCATTATTGGGAACCGGATGAAGCACAATCGCACCTGCCGGAGCGTGGCTGGAGCAAACAATCTGGCAGCCTTACTTGCGCTGCATCATACCGGCAGACTCCGGCGTGTTCTGCGCAGCTGGGAGGCGCACAGCAAAGCGGGGGGCAGCGGTTCGATCGTGACGCTGCCGCTTTCTGCCGCGAAGGCTAACAGGCTGGGTGAGGACATATATATCCCACCGCATACATTGTCCTCCGGCGAGATCCATCCCGCCGCCCAATATTATCTGACACACTTTGATCCGCTGTCCGGGATGCACTCCTACGACTGACAGCGGACGGCTGCGTGCGCCGGGGCACTTATCCGCTCAATTTTTTCTCTTTGAACAACGCGTTTTTCCGTCCGATTTGACTGCCAGCCCCCCTTGCCAACGATTTTGTTACACATACTAAACAAAAAATGACAGTTGATTTTCTGAACGAGTTGGAACATAATATCACGTTGGAAATGATAACATTTTTAAAGGCGGTCTTCCAAGTGAACAGAAAATCATAAACAACGCAAGAGGACCGGGTGGTAAAATGGGCAGAAAAAAAGCCGACGGCATAAGCCGACGGCGCAGGCCAAAAGAATGAGACAGTTCACAGCTGACATTCTGGCGGCCACAATTTCCGGCCTCATCGTTCTGGCGGTTCAAAAAATGCTGAACTGGTAAAGGCCAGGGGTACAGAGACCTAAACCTCCGCCCCCCAACTATAAAGCATGAGCCACTAAACTGTCAAGTGGGTGAAAAGCTTAAATATCTGCTTTTCGGGTCATATTCGCAGCGGTGTTTATCCCGGTTCGCTGCGGCATTCGGGCGCTGCAAATTTTATTAGAGAAGCAGAAATAAAGTGCCGCGCGGGAGAAAGCGGGGGAGGGACGGTCCGCGCCGTACCGCCCGACGCGGCGTGACCCGCAAAACTCGAACTCCATAGAACCCAGCCGCGGCCGGAATTCTCCGGCCGCAGAGAGGAACAAAGACCCTCGGTTCGTGCGAACCGGGGGTTTTCTGTATTCAGCGCAAGGACTCACAGCAAACAGGGAAGGGGGGGAAACTCATCCCCGGCCCGCCCGCATATCCGGTGGGACAACAGCCAGGGGCTTTGTATGCTGGAAGATCAGCTCCCAGTAACCGCTCCTGTAATTTGCCCTCAGCCACCGTTCCAGCATGACGTTGTACTTCTCATAGTCCTCGCGCCATTCCTTATCCTGAATCATATTCGCATATTTGCCCGGATAGTTTCCGGTGATGCCGATCCGGCGGATCGGCCAATTCTCGTCTTCATCTTCCTGAGTCAGTTCTCTTATCAAGCCCCTGACTTGCTCTGCCTCAAAATCCACGGTATAGGGCGTCTCCATCGCCGTTTCCCACAATGTAATCGTCCGAGGGTGTCCATACGAATCCTTATAGCGGGATTCCTTTTCCACTGACGTCAGCACAACATACCCGGTATGCTCTTTTTTAGGCTTCAGGTCCCGCTCCGCATTGGCCCGTTCTTTGGTGATCCGCAGCAGATTGGCGTTCAGCCCTCGCTGCAGAGCGCTTTCCTGCTGTTCTGCCGCTAATTTCTTTTCCCATTCTGCTGTATTTTTCGCTATTTTCTTCTCCGCATCCGTTATTCTGCTCTGCGCTTCGCTCTGTATCTGGTTGATCTTTTTATCCGCATTGTATTCTGCATTTCTTGCCGCCTGCTGTGCGCTGGATATCTCCCGTTTCAGCCCGTCATACTCGTCTAACGTCAGAATCACATGGGTACACTCCGAATTGGACGATCCGCCCTCCACTAGCTTATACCCTAATGTGGTTTTCTTTGCAAATTTAGCCATGATGGACGCCTCCTTTACAGACCCCGAATGTAGTTATCTGCCACCACGCTGATACGGTTATGCCCCAGCGCCTTGCTGCAAACCAGCATGGCGGCCTTGTCCAGCTTTCTCCCGGCCTCATCCTTGCGGCAGGTGTATACCTCGCTTTGGTAACGCCGCCCCGTGCCGCGGTTAACCTTGTCATACGGGATGTCCTCGATGGCCCTGGCATGAGCCTTGTAGATGGCCGTGGCATACTCCGCCCGGTAGCCGTGGATATCGGCGCTGGTGTGGATGTGCTGCCAGACCTTTTCCTCTGCCGCTGTGTCCGCGATCCGCTCCACGATCTGATCCGCGTGCTTGCCGATGATCGGACTGAGACGCTCCCGTCCGCCCTTGCCGTTGCGGACATGGATAAAGGACTGCGCCTCTGGAAACAGCTGCGTGTCCCGGAGGATCTCAAGACGGCGCGCGACGCTCGGCGCTTGCTGCTCCTTGGGGATTTCCTCCAGCTCGGAAAGCTCTGCTTCGATCTGCTCCTTGGAAACCAGATCCTTTCCCCGCAGCTCCTGCAATTCTCTTCGCCGCAGGCCGGTCCCGCGGCAAAATTTTATCAGTTCATCATTGTTCGTCTTTGAGAAGTGCTGATCCCGCACCCGGTCTCCGCGGCTTCGTTTAATATCCTGTCGGTTTCTTTTCGGCGGATCAAAGTACGCCTCGTCATCCGGAGAAATTCCGTACAGCTTTCCCAGTGCCTTTGCCTCCAATTGCACCGTCCATGCGGAGAGGCCCTGATCCACTCTGCTCTGCAGCCACTCGTTGACATACTTCTTTGCATTCTTCAAGGTGGTGCACTCAGGATGCTTCTCCTTAATGTATCCCAAAAAATATTTGATGTGCTTCCAATAGTTTTTATAGGTGGCGTGAGAAAATATTTTATTCTTCGCCGTGCCGTTGGCCATTGCCTCTTTTTTGCTTTCGCCGAATGCCAGCATCCCTGTCAGCTGGTCATAGGCTTGCTGATGCAGATCCTTGGAATATGTTTTGTTTCTGCGTCCCATTCCGGCCTCCTGTCTGTTTATTTTTTAAATCTATTTTTCACTTTACAGAGTTCTTCTGCTCGTTTGTTTCGTCTGTTAAAGCCAGGGGCCGCCTCATGCCAGCTCCATTTGGAATCTCGACAATCGGCAATACACTTTTTTTACCTGCTTATGTGTGCAGTTTATAGGAATCGCTCCCCAACACTTTTTTAACCTGCTTATGTGTGCAGTCCCTTTTCGTTTCCACGGCAGTTAGGGTCTGTCGGCGCCTTTGCAGAGGGCGCGTCTCTCCGGGAGATTTACAGCATCCCGGCTGCTATCACATAGGGTGGATTGGGACAGATACGTTTTACTTACCGACACTTTCACGAAGATTACTCATGCCGGGTCCGTGGCGCACTTTTCCATTTCACAACGGTTACTGCGGCGAGCCCATGCGCCATATAGGTCGTACCATACCTAGTGCGGCTCCTGAATCATAATCTGATCTGAGCACAGCTTATCATACATCCTTATGGATGTCAACCCCATTTTGTGCATATCTGTTTACCCGTGCATTTATAACGCTCGCGGATTTGATAAAAAAATGGCTGCCAGGACGCGATTGGACGGAGGCGGAAGATAGCCGCCCGTCTCTTTTTTTGTGGGGACTTTTGGTTCATCCGAGGCATTGATCGGGACTTTTTTCGGCTCAACTGCTGCCTGTCAGCCCCATGGACGGACGCTTTTAGAGGATGAAACACAGCCGCATTTGCCATCATATTGCCGCCCGCTCAGGCAGCAATGCGGCAGGATTCAGCCCGAAATGCGGCGAAACTTAACCCGAAACCCGGTCTGAAATCGTGGCCGATAAGCGCCGTTGCCGCCGCCCAAGCAGGGCAGCGGATGTGTGTTTCTTCTTCATTTTCTGAGTGGAAAAGATTCAAAGAGCGCTCCGTTCATTCTCATTTTTCCTCCGCTTTTCATGACCGTGGAGCGCCAAGACGGGGAAGAACTCCGCAGTTAAATTGCATCAAACCCAGTCAGGAGTACTCAAAAAAAAAGAGACAGCAGAATGTGTTTTTTGCTCACGCAGGACGCGCTTTGCGACTCGCGTGGAACACATTCCGCCATCTTTTTTCTCTCGTAAAAGGGCCGATAAATAAATTTTCCCGATGAGAATTTGGACGCTTTCAGTCGTCTCTATAGCGTGCAAAGCAGCTAAATGCAAAGGAAAAAACACTGATGTGCGCGCAAAATCATCAGAAAAAAGCTGCCGTCGTTGGCGCGCTTGTGCGGAAATTCCGCAGCATTTTTATCAGCAAAAGCAGCTTGCATATTGCGTACGTGGACGGCCGCAGATGCGTCGCTCAGCGGTCGAACTGCGCAGATCGCACAGCTCCATTCCGCCGAAAGCAGCGTCAATTCCGGCGAAAAACCGGCTGGGTTCTATGAAGAACTCGCTCAAAGAACAGAGCCGAAATTCGTAAAAACGAGTTCAGTTTTCCTCGAAACCGACGATATTTTTCGTGCGTGTTTCGCTATAACTCATCTCTAAAAACAGAGGACTGCCGCATCAGAACCGCCGAATAATTTACGATTTCTCATCAAAAAAAGCGGCAAACACGCCGCCGGAAACGCTCGAAAAATTTGAAAACGCACATCTCATTTATATCAATTTTATTTGCCAGTGAGCTTACAGAAGCACGAATTGCATTGCCGTTTGCTATTGCTGACGGCCTTTGTCTGCCGCACGCAGCAGCGCCGCCGCTTGATTGTGATCGCGCAATCTTTCTACAAGGAGCGTGTCAGCGCTCTGGCAGATGTCGGAGGTGTGAAGGTATTCCGGGCGCCTTCCGGATACGGCACTGTCGAACTGACCATCGTGGACAGTGAGTGGTCTGTCCCTTCCTCTACGATGATTTATGCAACCGGATTAAAAGGTGATGTTTGGCAAGCCCTATTAAATGGGGTATCCTACATACAAAAAGGTGGAGTAAAGTTATCATTGGCAAAATAAAAAGGGAAGCGGTATACGCCGCTTCCCAAGGAACTCAAATCTCGGTAAAATGTGGTTTGACAAAAAAACACTTCCGATGAGAGGAGTTCCGAAGTTATGATAGACCGCGTAGGATAACTGAAAGAATGCGGTGTTTGTCGCAGAGAAACCGAGGCGGTATAACAGGTCGTATACTTCGGCAATATCCGTTATGTCGTTCATGCAGCATCTGTCCCCTCCAATGCTTGAACCTGTTTCATAAACTGCTGAATCAGCACACGCTGCGTATCTGCCTCCAGCATAGAAAAGAGAAACAGCAAGGTCGGGGCGGAGGCGGCGTACTTCCCACGTTCCAAGTCGCTATATGCGCGGCTGGAAATGCGAAGCTGCTCTGCCATGGCTTCCTGCGTCAGCGACTTCTGCTGCCGCAGGGAATACAGTTCCTTGGAGAGAAGCTCTGCGAGCAGCGCCGGGTATGGTTTCATTCAGAAAACCTCCATAGTTAAATTGACTATGGAGATTTTATGTCAAAATGAAGTTTACTTCCACGAAGCACGCTTCATACTTCCCGCTCAGTCCTTGTGAAGAAAACCGAGTTAAAGTACGAAAAACAGTACCTATATAATGAAACAACAGAACATCCCATGCGCGGCGATCGCAGCGGCAGAGTTTTTGCAGACGAATTTCCCTGACCGCACAGGCTTTTCCCCGCGCAACGTGCGCCGGATGCGTGATTTCTATCGGACTTATGAAAATCGGCTGGACATTGAATGTGGTCATTGTGGAGGCAGCGCTGGCAAGAGATGATCGAAAATGATATCTGGAGCAGGCGCTATGCCGTGGATGGTCAAAAACGCAGCTATTGAACGCCATACGCAGTGGCATAGATTCCACAGAGCATTTAGAACAGTTCGACTCGCCCGAGAAGCAGGTCGATCAGGTTGCAGTGGAAAATCCCGTTTTCATCGTAGAAGTTATGCGGGATATCCATACGAACGATGATTTTTTTGAAAAAATCCTTGGTAAGCAGCAGAGAATCAAGCTCCGACGCAGTCTTTTGCTCCGTGTCCATCCGGAATGCAGACTGAATATAGATTTTCCGGTCAGCATCATTGACCACAAAGTCGATCTCCTTTTGCGTATTGGCACCCTTTGTTCGATCGGTTACAACGCCGACATCGACCGAGTAGCCGCGCCGCAAAAGCTCGTTGTAGATCAGGTTTTCCATGATATGACCGGGATCATACTGTCGGTAATTCAGCCGTGCATTGCGAAGACCGATGTCCGTATAGTAGTACTTGTACGGATAGTTAAAATAAGTCTTGCCCTTGACATCATAGCGCTTTGCTACGGAAATCAGAAACGAGTCAACAATATCCTGCACATAGTTAGAAACAAGCGTGGGATTGACCTTCTCGTTTTTCATGCTGGCGATAGCGTTTGCGATGTTCGTTGGATTCGTCAGGGAGCTGATCTGAGAGGCAAGGAAATTGAGAATGTCATTCAGAATATCCTCGCGCTCGATGCCATTTCGCTCAACAATATCTTTTACATACAGCTCCGTGTAGAGAGAGGACAAATAATCCTTTTTATCCTTATCATCCTGCATGGCAAACAGGCGCGGCATACCGCCGTACAGCATATAAGTGTCCAGTGCCTTGCGTTCATCACCACCGACAGCGGAGTAAAACTCTTCAAAGCAAAGCGGGAATACATGGATCTGCGTGGCGCGGCCACGGAACTCCGTTGCAATATCCTTAGACAGTCCCTTGGAATTGTTGCCGGTCACATAGACATCGAGATTTTTATATGCTTTCAGTTCGTTGAGCATATCATAGATCGTGACCTCGATCCCACCGTTTTCCTGATCTATGACTTTAGCGGTGAGCTGAACTTCGTCAATGAACAGATAGAGCTTTTTATCTTGCTGTCCAAGCACCAACTGCTCCACGTACTCACAGAGCGTAATGGGATTGCGGTATTTATAATACCGCCGCTGATCCAGTTCGATTTTAATGATTTGCGTGGCATCCGTGCCGTGATTGCGGAGATATTCATCGAACAACTCAAAGAGCAGCACCGATTTTCCGCATCTGCGGATGCCGGTAATGACTTTGATCTCGCCATTCCACATATTACGAATGAGCCGATCCAGATAATAGTTGCGTTGAATCATTTCTTTCACCTCGAACTTGTGACGCGTACGTCGCTACTTATAGGGTAGTATACCACGCAGGGAGGATATTATCAAGGCAGGGGTACACAATTGATGGTAAGCAAATTCACGGGGAATAATTCGTGAGCAAAATTGTCTTATGCAGCCAGCAGGTAGGCGAACCATAAAATTGACGATAGCGCTTTAAGAAAGTATTTATGTTCTTCTTTGTGTTATCATCGTATATCGCCGGGGATGTCATTGGTTTGCATTTCGGTTTTTATTTTTCGGATTGATTCATAGTGTTCAGCTCACACAAAACGACAAAATCCGAACTTGTTCCTAATCGGGGATGGGTTCGGATTTGTCTTTTATTTGGAAGACACCATTTAACGCAAAAGGTCATCACGCCGAGGGATGACCTTTTGCATTCTGATATTGAAACTGTTTGAAAACCAGAGTAAAATACAATCACATATCTGTACTGCCCTACTATGGAGAGGCTGTCCGCTGGGCGGCGGCCCTTGGCATCGTCACCGGCTACAGTGACGGCTGTTTCGGCGCCGGCGATCCCATCACCCGTCAGCAGATGGCGGTCATGCTCTACCGCTTTGCCAGGGCGCCGGGTATGGAGACAGCGCAAAGCGGCGCGGACGCGCGGGGCTTTGACGATTTTCAGCAGGTGTCCGCGTATGCGGAGGAAGCCATCGCATGGGCGGCGAACGCCGCTATCCTCAGAGGCGCGGATAACCGGCTGATGCCGCAGGCCCCCTGCACCCGTGCCCAGATGGTCACGATGCTGAACCGTCTGCTGGGCGAGTAAGCGGCTCTGACCCCACGGAAACGGCTTTTTCGACACGCTGAGGCTCCCGCCGGGAAACCGGCGGGAGCTTTTCCCGCGTCCGGCGGCGCTGTGCCGCCGTGACGTCAATTTGGGGCATCAATTTTTGACATCAATTCGACCATTTTCCTCTTGACCTCATGACATTATGATGTCATAATAGTTTTCAGAAATTACCATCAAAACGTCGCATATAGGGAGGATCTGTCGATGGATGAGAAAAGCAACAAGGTCAAGCTGTTGGTCTACGCCACGGAGGACGACCGCGCCCGCATCAAAATGGCTGCCGCCAAGCTGCACATGAGCATGAGCCAGCTGATTTTGGACAGCGTTTTGGAGCAGGTGGCCAGCATTGAGGAACTGGAAAAGAACGGAGGTGCCCGGGAATGAAAACCATCGCCGTGATGAACCAGAAGGGCGGCACCGGCAAGACCACCTCCGCCATCAATCTGGCGGGCGAGCTGGTGCGCCGTGGCAAAAAGGTTTTGATCGTGGACATGGATACTCAGGGCAACGCCACCAGCAACCTGTCCCTGACGGAGATCCCCGCCGCCACGCTGACGGACGTTATCGTGTCCAAGACCGCCACGCTGGCGGACACCGTCTGCCATACCTCCACCGAAAACCTCGACCTGATCCGGGGCGGCAGCCTGCTGGCTCCGGCGCTGGCCACCATGCAGGAGATGCCCTTTGGCCGGGACACCACCCTGCGCCGCCTCCTGCCCCAGATCCCCGATACTTACGATTTCGTGTTTTTCGACTGCTCCCCCTCTTTGGAAAGCCTGTTCAATATCAACGTGCTGGTAGCTGTTCAGTACGTCCTCATCCCCATCAAGGTGGATAAGAACTCCATCGAGGGCTACGACGTCATGCTGGAGACCATCCAGTCCGTCCGCGAGATCGCCAACCCGGACATCCGGGCTCTGGGCATCTTTATGACCGCCGTGGAGACCGGCTCCAGCCTTGACCGGGAAATGATCGCCAACTTCCCCGCCATGCTGCCGGGTCTGGCCTTCCAGACGTACATCCGCAAGAACATCGACGTGAAGAAGGCTCCGCTGGCCCTCCAGCCCCTGTGCTTTTTCTCCCCCCGCTGCACCGCCACCGGCGATTACGCCGCCCTGTGCGACGAAATGCTGGCAAGAATGGAGGGCTGATCCATGGCAGGTAAAAAAAGCCCCTCCATCTTCTCCACCCTGCAAAAGACCACGGAAAACGCCAGCGCCGTCAACGGTGAACTGACCCGCCAGCTGCCCGTGGCGTCTCTGGTGGACAACCCCATGAACCGCTTCTCCATGGCGGAGGACGATGAGTTCCTCTCCACCATGCGCTCCGTGGAGCAGGACGGCTTTTTGGAGGACATCGTGGTCACGCCCGACGGTGAGAACACATGGCGCATCATCAGCGGACACCGCCGGGTGATGGCCGCCCGGAAGCTGGGCAAGACCGCCGTCCCCTGCAAAGTCCGCCGGTATCCGGACAAGCTCTCCGAGCTGCGGGCACTGATGGGCGCCAACGTCCACCGGCGCAGCCTCTCCCCCTTCGACATGGCCCGCCAGCTGGAAACGCTGCGGGAAGTCCTCTCGGAAAGCGGACAACTCCCCGAGGGCACCAAGGAGCAGGCGGAGCTGATGGCCGCCCAGAGCGATCTGAGCCGGGCCACGGTGGAGCGGTATCTGGATCTTCTGAATCTGGACGAGACCATGACCGGCTGGGCCGAGCGGGGCGAGATGACCATGACGGACGCCTATGAAATGGCCCGCCGGAAGAACGTCCACCTCCAAGCCGCCGTGGAGGAATACGTCGCTCACAACAACGCCAACGGGGACTTCCCCGGCCTTGTCCACCGGGCCATCGCCTGGGCCAAGGCCGCCGAGCTGCCCCCGCCTCCGCCCAAGCCCGCCCCGGCCGCCAATCCTCTGCGGACGGTGGATTCCTTTGGCCGGGCCGTCCGCCGCTCCACCGCGCAGCTGAAGGCGCTGGATCTCTCCGCCGACGTGGACCGCACCACCGCCCGGAAAAAGCTGGACACCTGCCTTGCCAATCTGGAGGAACTGCGGCGAACGGTGGAAGCCCTGAAAGCCGGTCTGGACGGCTGATCCCCTCCCCTGCCCCGCGCTGTCCGCGCCGCGTAAACCCCAATAGAAAACAACGGTAACGGGACGCATACGCGTCCCGTTACCGTCATATTGGTGATATTTTAGGTATAGATAATGTACAATAACTTGCGCAAAATGAAAAGAGCATAAAAGAAGACATAG
>ERZ809074.1142-NODE-1142-length-36384-cov-14.770431_pt1 | contig 36384 bp, 27 predicted proteins | sample MGYA00520795_ERZ809074 | MGnify/ENA primary metagenome ERZ809074 (study PRJEB31570, sample SAMEA3212989) | Homo sapiens | biome: human-gut; feature: human gut; material: fecal | place: Sweden | collected 2011 ...
CTCCCCATCGTTCAGTACATCGAAGCACACTATTTTGAAAACGACCTTTCGTTGAAAAAGATCAGCGAAAAATTCTTTTTTTCACCCCCCTATCTCTCGCGTATTTTCAAAAAAGTGATGAATATTTCCCCTTCCAAATATATCATAGAATTACGAATCAAAAAAGCGCAGGAAATGTTGCAAAGCAACTGTTTTAAGATTTCCACTATCGCTTATGCCTGCGGATATTCCTCTCCCTATTATTTCTCTTTGGAATTCAAGCGCGCCGTCGGCATCTCCCCTTCCAAATATCAGCCGGTGGCTATAGAATAAACGAAAGAATGGCTTTTTTCGCCGTTTCTATCTTTTTCATTTGTTTTTCTTTTCTGTTTTCCCGCCTGAAATTTCCCAAAAAATTCTAACGCGGCAAAACACCCCTCTCTTTCCGCTTTGAAGCGCACGGAAAGAGAGGGGTGTTTTTACCTGTTGCTTTTAATCGGCAATATCGAAGACGGCGCCGTAAAGTCGGTAGGTAAAAATATTTTCATTGTCCCACGAGTTATGCCCCGTCGATACGACGACGCCGACCCTGCCGCTGTCGGGAATATAGCCGCGCCCGTCGCGGACGACGGCAGGATTGTGATTGCGCTCAAAGCCCGTCGTATTCGGTCCTACATAGCCCACGATATTCCAAGTATAGCTGCCCGATTGCAGCGCCGCGCTGACCGCTTCCATATCCGCAAGGCCGTCTACATAGGCAAGTACGCAATGAGAATTGACAAGTGTCTTTGTCACGTCCGCGGGATTGCGCTCGTTCGTGACTCCGAACACGTAAAGCCTTCCCCTGACGGGATCAAACGCGAAATCCACGATTCCGGCGCTGCACTTGATTCCCTGCGAATTAACGATCCCGTTATGCATCAGATCGGACGTAAATTTGCGTTCGGGATGATCGAGATCGGAAAAATCCCAGCGTTGGATTCCCGCAGTGCCCCTTAAACTCGACTGATAGGTGAGAATCACCTCCCCTTTTCCGTCTACGCTCGTAAGAGTCGGCATTCCCGTCCCCCATTGTTCGGGATCGATATCGTCAGTCTTATTGTCGTACCAGGGTACGATGGGATTCAGATCGTCAAGTTTCGTCCAGGGCCCCGCTGCCGATTTTGCAACGGCAAGCCCGGTTTCATTGCGGTTATAATCGTCCGTCACGCACCCCAGATATGCCATCAGATAAGTATACGTTTCCCCTTTATAGGCAAATTCTCCTTTGATGACGGCGGGATCGCAGGTATGGCGCGCATCCCAGGTGCCTGCCGTAGGGGAGAGCGCGATGCTCTGTTCGCTGAAAAGCCACTTGCCGTCCTCTTGTTTGACGCCCTTGCGGTAGCCTATATAGTCCACGATCACTCCGTCGTCCAAATTGGTGCAGTACCAAATATGCAGGACCTCCCTTCCGTCTTCCGTATCCGCGATGACGGCGGGGCAGTAATTATAAAATTTAGTTTTGGACATATCCTCCCCGAACAGGATTCCTTTAAAATCCACCGCCTGAGGGACGTCGTCCTTTGTTTCCTTCTGCAAGACGATTTTGACGGTTTCCTCGAAATCGACCATGTCCGTAGTCATTGTGCCGTCCGAATACACCCGATATTCATAGGTTTCGTCCTTAAATTTTTCAGTGACGACCGACCCGTTATACGTATAAACAGACCGTCGGGATTGGAGCAGCCCTAAATAGCTGATCTTCACCGTCATCCCGCCGTTTTCCTCAAATTCCACCGTATAGAGCTGAAAATCGGAGAGCACGCTTTTTCCGTTCTTTTCCGCAGACAGAAGGACATACTTTCCCTCTATCGTTTCTCCTTTCGGCGATCCGCACGCCGCTGTCAAACACAAAAATAGGGAGAAAAAAACGGCAACCCATCTTTTTATATTTTTTTTCATAAAAACGATTACTCCTTACGACTTTTTTGCCCGCTATCTGACTTCAAACACATACCCGTACAGACGATAGGTATGGAGAGCAGGCCATTGTCCTTTCGCCGTCCAGTCGGGATAGTCGTCAGCCGCATCGCTGACCGTATAGACGATGGGAATTTCAAAGGGGTTGACAACGGCGCCGTATGCATCCGTTACAATGCCCATATTGTGATTGCGGAAATGCCCCGTCTTCTGCGCGGTGACGGTGTCGCACACATTCCACGTATGCGTCGCGAACAGCGCATCAAAGCCCGTATCGCCGAGCTCGACGTACAAAAGGGTGTTGCTGCCCGAGATCCAATCCACGCCGCCGTCTGTGGGATAAGGGAAGTCCTCCTTCAAACAGTACAGCCGTTTTAAAAACGGATCGTAAGCAAAGTCCGCGTTATTGATACAGTCCGTCTGTCCCGAGGCGTTGACGACGCCTTTATCGTACAGTCTACCTTCGCGGACGAGCTTAGCCTTCGAAATATCGGACAAATCCCATTCCTCTACATATACGTAAGTGCCGCTCTTCACTCCCTTGGTGTAAAAGAGCAATATTTTTCCTGCATTATCCGAGCTGATCACGCAGGGCTGACCGTATCCCCATCCGGATTTATCATAATCCGCAGAAGTATAGAACTCCGCGATAGGGTTGAGTTCGTCCGCCTTGATATACGGTCCTTCGGGATTTTTTGCCAACGCGATGCCCACTTCGTTACAGGTACAGTCATACGTTTTACAGCCGAGATACGCCATTAAATAGGAATACTTTTCTCCTTTCATGGTGAAATTCCCCTTGACCACGGACGGATCGCAGGTGTGTACGTTATCCCACGAGCCTGCCGTCGGAGAAAGGACGAGCTGTTTTTCCCCGAACTCCCATCTGCCCTCCGCGTTGAGCGCGCCCTTCCGATACGCCACGTAATCGGTCACTTGACCGCTGTCTTTATTGCTGCAATACCATACGTGCATGACGTCGTTTCCTTCCATCATCACGCTCGGGCAATAGTTATAGAAATTTTCGTCTTTGGATTCTCCGAAAAGTTCTTCGAAAAAGGAAACGCCCGTTTGCGCGGTTTGAAGCGTAAATTCGGCATCGTACGCATACGACATGATTACCGTCTGTTTATTGACTTTGCCGGAATACGTCATCCTACCCGTGTTCTCCTCGTACTCGTACTTATAAGTTTTGACTCCGAAAAGGATATTTACCGAACTTTCCTCTACGGAATAGGTGCCCTTCGTTTCTGTTCTGCCCGAATAGTCGATTTCGTACGCCGTGGCGACGCCTCCTTCGAGTCGAATACAGTTATAGAGAAAAGAAGCGGTGATGTCTTTCCCCGCGACGGTCTTATTCGTCAGCGTATACCATCCCTCCTTACCGATTTCCGTTTTTTCCGAGCCCGTCGAAACGCTCCCGGTATCCGTCGATGTGGATGTGCCTCTTCCTGTCCCCCCGCAGCCGCTCACGACGCCGCAGGAGAAAGCCCCTGCCAAAACGGCGGCAAGTATACGTCTTTTTTTTCGATAGAGATTTGCCATTTTCCTTTTCTCCGAAATGTTCGCCGTATCCGGGAAGGAAATGCCCGATACGCTTCGGGCTTTTCCTTCCCTTTTTTATCAGGCGGAAATATTTACTTTAAACGCTGCCAGATTCTGCGTAAAAATCCAATTCGCGTTGTCTGCCTCGATCTCGCAATGGTTATACACGACTTCCAAGCAGTCCTCGCCGTTGACCTGTCCGTAAGCGTCGGAAACGATACAGCCGCTGTAAATTCTTTCATATTGTTCCTCGGTGTCCAGCATCGTCCAGACCTTGATGCTCTTCCAGCCGTCGAGAATTTCTGCCGTATAAAGTTCTTCTTCCGCAATGGACGCGACTTCGATGCGCTCGGCGTAATTGGGATTGAGCGCTGCGGAGGGCGAATAATCCTTGACCGCAAAGAATTTCTCCTTTTCCGTATCGTAAGCAAAATCGGAATTAGGGAACATCATTGCCGCGTCGCCGCCTGAAAGATTCCCGTTTGTGGGCACCTGTACCGTTCCCGAAACGAGATCGACGTCTGTCTTTGCCTCTTCGGAATAGATCGCGTCCACATCCGCCGCATCGATATCCACAAACCGGGCGAAATGCCCATAGGTATCCGCATAAGTATAGAAAACGCGAATCTTGCTCTCCTTATTCAAATTGATAAGCGAAGGGGCGTAACAGCCGACGGAAGAAGATCCGTAAATCGCGCCGTCGAACGCGATAAAGGGTATCGAAGCGGCTTTCGTCCAGGTACCCGCGACATCCTGCGCCAGCGCGAAACCGATCTGATACTGTGTGTCGTTGGTTTTGTCCGTAGCGCAGTACGCCATCAGCCAGTTATAACTGACGCCGTTGAGCCGATAGGCGCCCTTGACGACGGATGCAGAGCCGATATAGGCGTCCCACTTATTTTCTTCCCCTTTGAGAACAATGGTTTCGTCACCGTAAGCCCAATCCTTTTTCTCTTCGCCGTATGCCGCGCTCCTCACGCCGATGGCGTTATCCTCTTCGCCCGATTCGCCGTTGGTGGTATACACAATATACCGCGTTTCGCCGTCGTCGAAGATATCCGCATCCTTGATATAGTGCCCGACCGCCGCCTGAGGAAGCCCGTACGCGATGGGTTCGGGCGCGCCGGAAGAGTTCGCCACAGAACTTGAATCGGAACCGGGCGCCGAGCTTCCCGCGCTGTCGCCGTTGCCGCCGCACGCGGTAAAGCCGACGGAACAGATCGCAATCACGGCAATCGCAGCAAATAATTTTTTATTTTTCATTTTCGTATCCTCCTGTATCGTCAATCGCTCAGCGCAAGAAGCTCGGGGATCGTCGTTCCCGAAACGTAAGAGGAAACGAACGAAGGGGTCGTACTATAACCGCCGAACTTATTTACCGAAAAAGATTTGTTGAGATAGGTAGCCGCATGAATCGTGACTGCCAAATAACTGACCGTGGAGCCTGCCCCCATCATTTCGGTGATGCCGTTATTGCTCCAACTCGCCCGCGCAAAAGAGGTGAACGGGATCCATACCCATCCTTCAAAGCCGACGGGAAGGGTAGCGGTAGGACGGGTCATATAGATGGTCGTCTTACCCGTGTTAAGGTCGTAAAGATAGTAGCGATACCCCTGCTGAATGTTGAAACGATCGCTCACGCCGTTGACTTTGCAGTCCGTTTCAAGGTTAAAGGAAACCTCGGTGTCGCTGTCGTTTTTTGCCCAGAAAGACACGCCCTTCCTCTCCGCCCAGCTGAAATTGGCGCCGTCGGAAAGGGTAATCGCCGTATAGGCGTCCCCTGCCGCGTTGTTTCCCGTCGCGGTGAGCTTCATGGCGGAGTCGCCGTAAGAATCCTCAACCATTTCCACCGTGCCGTAAGAGCCGCCGTCCCAAATAGAGAAATCGGAAGCCGCCTTGCCGGTTCCCGTCACGTCAATCGTAACGTCCCCGAGCATTTCTCTGTCCACTGTGCCGAAAGATAAAGTCCCTCTGTTGTCCGCCTTATCGCTGGTGACGACGAATTTATCGTTCTGCGAGCTCGTCAGTGTGAGAATCTTAGTATAGGCTGATCCTTTTTCGCCGGGTATGCCCGTATAATAACCGATCTCGCCGATCGTTACGGCAAAGTCCCAGTTATACTTGGAATTGGTGGTGAGGATAAGCTTTTCTACCGCCTCGATATTAAATTCGCCGAAATTCAAAGCGAGCGAATCCATAGGAATCACCAGTGAGCCCGTTTTTCCCGCCGCCACGTTGACGGAATGATAGAGCACGGAACCGACCAAATAACTCGCCTTTTTGCCCGCGTCGAGGAAAAGGATCTCCTTTCCGTCCGTACAGGTGTCGTATCTTCCCGTTCCCGCTTGCAAGCCGAAAGTAAGCCCCGGCGCCCCCTTATCGGCGCGATACTGAATCATCAGATAGGACGCATCGGAAAGATCCACCGTTTCCCGATCAAAACTCACGGAGAGAGTCTGCCAGTTATCCTCCGCATCTCCTTTCGTGGTGCCCGTCCAGGTACCCGCATTGTCGAACGCGTACTCGCCCGTGCGGAAGGGATAGGCGGTAAATTCGGGATATTCAGGTTCGGGCGCTTCCTTATCCGAGGGCATTTCCATGCAGTAAGAGCCTACGATGGAATCGGTATAATATTTGCTCTTTTCCCGTTCCGCTTTGGAAGTATCCACGATGCTCGTATACGTCCCCCCGTCGGAAGGATCGCCCTTGTAGTAGCCGACCGAGCCGATCGTCATCACATAGCCCGAATTATACAGCGTATTCGCCGTAAAGTACCACGCGGAAACCGTTTCGAGCGTCTTGGTGCCCTCCCATTGCCAAATCATTTGATCCAAAGGCATCAGCAGCATCCCGCAATCCCCGCTTTTGAAGGGAATTGCGTCAAAGACCGTTTCCCGCGTTTCCACCTCTCCGTTTTCTCCGACAAAATAAACGGTGCTATTTCCTTCCGCGCCTGCGGCTCCGCCGTGCGCGATATAACGGTTGCTGCCGGAAAGAAGCCCGGCGGTCAGACTGGGATTTCCCGCGTCTACGCGTAGTTGCACCGCCACGTAATCCGCGGATGTGAGGTCCGCCGTCGCCGCGTCCGTGGAAACCTGTACGAATTCCCAATGTCCGTTCGCATTGGCGGCATTATACGCCGCCGCTTCTTCTGCCGTAGGCATGGTGAACGTAGGCGCGTATCGGAACGCGTCCGCCCCCGTCGTATACGGATACGTCATTCCTCCCGACCCGTCAAAAGCGACGGCAGTCAATCCCCCCATAGATGTTCCCGTAAAGGATACGGCAAGAGCCGCCGTAAGCGTTACGGAAAGCACTGTCTTTTTTACTTTCATAAATAGCCTCCCTTTTTTACGCACTCCGTGCGTTTTTTCCGATTCAATTTTCCAGAAGATTCGTCCTAAGCAGACGATAAAATCTTTCGCTGTCCACATCTACCGCGACGTTGACGGGCACATAGCCTGCGGCGGGGTCCTTCGAAACGAGCGTGACTCCCCGCCTATTTGTCGTATCCACCTTCACGTACTTCTTTTCGAATTTGCACACATCTTCTTCCAGCGTCGCCACCGCGAGCGGATCGTGCATCACGCTCTTTTCAAAGGAAAAATAGGCAAACCAACGATCCAGCCAGAGAGTGAGAAGACGATTGCAAGGAGTTTCCGAGTTCCGAAATTCCCCGAGCAGGTCTTTATCCAGCACGCAGCGAAGAGTCACGTCTAGTCCCACCATATACAGGGGAACGCCCGAGCAAAAAACGATGTCCGCCGCTTCCGGGTCGCATAAAATATTCCATTCGGGTTCACATTTCGTAAACCAGCCACCCATCGCCACTATCGAATCTACCCTTTTCAATGCCGCGGGATTTTTTTCCATTGCCCGCGCGATGTTGGTCATCGCCGCAAGGGATACGACGATGAGTTCGTCCCTATATTTTTCTGCGCATTCAACGAGAAAATCCACCGCGCCCTGCGTGACGGGAAAAGAAGAATATTCCGGCTGCCATTGACAGATATGCTGTTTTTCAAGGAATCGGTCGCCGTCCTTTTGAAAGGGATGGAAAGGTTCTTTATAGGGGAATCTTTCGCCCGCGTAGACGGGCACGTCTTTCCCGATGACGGAAAGCAATTTTTCCGTCTGCTGCGCCCTGTCCGCAGTATTGCGGAATACGGTAGTAATACCGACGATCTCCGTCTTTTTGAGCGTGGCGGCGAGAGCGAGCGCAAACGCGTCGTCAATATCGTCCCCGATATCCGTATCGATAACAACTTTTTTCATATAGGCGTTTCCTTCGTCAATAAGTTCTGTAAAGAGTGAGATCCCCATTGGGCTTGGTCCTGTCGAGCGGAGAAACGTATCCTTCGCGATAGGCGGGCCAAGCGACCGTAATCCCCAGCTTTTCCTTGGCTTTTTGATATGCCGCGGACTGCATCTCGATGACAAAATCCAGATTTCTCTTCTCCATTGCCGCCACCGTAGAATTATAATACTGCACTGCCTCGTCGCGATCGCTCGCCTTGATGATATAGAGAAGATATTGGGAAATCATGCTCTCGATACGGGTATAGGAAGTATTATAATCGTCGAAGCGCTCGTTCGTCGCATCCACGACAAAATGAGTCGCGTTGTAATCGTAGGCATAAATCGTCAGAGGACGTTTGAGATTGGTGCGGTAAAGCTCGCTCTCCGTCTTGCCGTTGTTCGTCTTCGGCTGTACATTGTCATAATATTGATAATTGATGAGAAGATCAAAAGTCATCATTCCGAATTTTGCGGTCGTCTGACTCTTGTCCGCTTTTGTGTCCAAATAGGTCTGCGTATAGACGATCTCCGTCTGCGTATCGTCTTTCCACGTCCATGTTTCGCCCTCTACGCCGAGGCTGATCAGCCGCTGTCCTTCGTCGCTGGAAAGGTAATCGAAAAGCTTGATGACGAGATCGGGGCGTTTACAATTGGTGGAGATCATATTGAAGAGATAGCCGTAGCCTCTGATATCCGCCAAAACGGGTGCGTCGCCCTCTTCGTTGGTGATATACATACTCACGTATTCGTAGCCGTCGTCCTTTGCCGTGACGTAGTGCATCTGATAATCCTGCGGAGTAACGAGCGTGGCAAACGCTTTCCCGCCCGCAATAACCGATCCGACACCGTCATACGTCTGCGTGAAATTGGATTCGGAAATAAGATTGTTGCCGTTTACCTTCGTCCGATACAGGTCGTTTATATAATACAGGACGTCGGCATATCCCTCCTGCGTGAAGCGATAGAGATAGTTGCCTTCCTCGTCCTCGAAGGGAACGGCGAAAAACTGCGCGAGCCATTCGAGAGAGGTACAGCCCGAACTCGTGAATTGACTGAGCTGCAAGGCGGTGGTGATCTGTCCTTTTCCCGTTCCGTAATAGTTTTGCATCGCCCATTCCGCAGCGGCTTTAAAGCCTTCGGGCGTGGTGATATAGCCCTGCCATTCCACTTTTTTTGTCGCGCCGGAAGCGGAGGTGTAGCTTACATAGCCGTCCGCGCCTTTGAGATTTTTTTCCACATGACTCTGCCATGCGTCAAAAATATCCTTTCTGACCATCATACCGCCGTTCGGCTGCAACTTTTCATCGGGCACGTCTTCATAGCTGTAATAGTGATTGGGAAGACCGTACGTTTTGCCGTTGCCGTAAGACCACCAATCGAACACATCCTCGGGAAAATGTTGGTAGAGCGTGGGCGCCCATTTATCCGCGAGAGTATTTATGTCGTAAACATACCCTTGTTGCGCGAGGCTGGCGATCGTTTTCGAGCTCGACGTGGGAACGGAAACGACGTCGGGAAGCCCGCTGGAAATAAGCGTCGCCAGCTTGGAGCCGTCGTCCGTAACAGGCGTCATGAACTTCACCGTGATGCCGGTCTTTTCTTTGATCTTGCGTATTACGTCGTTTTCCGCAGGAATCGCCCAGCTGGAAACGTCCACATACCACTCTATCGTCGTTTCCTTGCCCGCGTCCAAATACTCCCAGCTGTTTTTGTCGGCGGGCGTTTCCTCGTAATCGGGATACGTAAGCTCCGCCATATTGTACTCGTCGTAGCTGATGTTGTGCGATCCGCCGCCGCACGCCGTGCCTGCCGCCAGCAGAACACAAACCCCGAATGAAATCAGTTGTTTCCCGATTTTTTTCATAGATTACTCCTTTATGCTTTTCGTTTTTATTCTATACGAAAGGGAAAACAGGTTTACCCTTTCAGCGATCCTATCATGATGCCGGAAGCGAAATTCTTTCTGATCAGAGGGAAAAGACAGAGGACGGGAATAATAGAGAGGATAATCGTCGCGTTGGACACGGTGGCGGCGGAGAGCCGTTCCAATTGTTCCGCCGTCATCCCTTCCGTGGCGGTAGATTCCTTAATGACTCTGTAAAGATAATATTGCAGCGTCTGCAAATTTTCGTTGTTTGTATACAGCATCGTATCGAAATAACTGTTCCAATGCCCGACCGCAAGCCAGAGAATGACGGTAGCCAAAACGGGCTTATTCATCGGCATATAAATATTCCACCAGATTCTCAGTTCCCCCGCGCCGTCTATGTTCGCCGCGTCGTGAATCTCGTTGGAAATTGCCGCAAAGCCGCTTTGGACAACGATCATATTATAGACGGAATAGAGTCCCGGAACGATGTATACCCAGAAAGTGTCGAACAGCCCCGTCATACGAATGATCAGATAGTACGGGATAAGTCCGCCGCCGAAAAACATGGTGAAAATATTTATCCAATAAAAGACGCGCTTGAATTTGAGATTGGGTCTGCTCATCGCATATCCCACCGCAGCCGTGAAGATAAGCGCCGTCGCCGTGCCCAGCACCGTCCGCAGCGCGGTGATGAGATAGCTGTGCCAAAGCGCCCGACGGACGAACACCACTTTGTAGTTTTCAAAGGTCAAAAGGCGAGGCAGAAAATACACGCCGCCCTTCGAATAGTCCGCTCCCTGATTGAAAGAGCCTATCAGGACGTACCAAATGGGGTAAAGACAGCACAGGCAAAACAGTCCCATCAAAATCGCGTTAACGACGTCGAACGGATAGACATGGCTATTTAGTCTGCTTTTGCGGGCAAGGACGGGAAACGCCTTCCGGCTCTCCCTGCCCGCATAGATCAGGAACGCGACGGCAAACAGGGACAACGCCGCCAGGATACAGAAGACGGCGAACAACGCCTTCACTGCCGCGTAGGTGCCCTTTGTCGCCTCGTCGATCTCCGCGTGGGAAACATAGGCAAACAAGAGAAAGCCGATCAAGGAAACCGCTGCGAGCGGCGAGATTATTTTTTTCATCGCCCGATAGCGCGAGGGTGAAATATTCATGAGAGAATGTAAGCCTTTCATATCAATAGATCCCCTTTCCCGTCACTTTTTTGCAGATAAAATTGCTCGAAATCAACAGGACGAGCGAAACGATCGATTTCATGAGTCCCACCGCCGAAGTGTAGCTCCAACGATACCACGGATCTTTGGTACCGTATTTATAGATGAAAGTGTCCAATACTTCGCTTTTTGAAATATTGCTGCGGTTTTGGAAGACGAGAAGATGGTCAATGCCGTTATTGAGAATGCCGCTGACCGACAAAATGAAAAAGAGCGTGATGGTCGGCGCGATAGAGGGCAGGGTGATATAGCGGATCTTGTGCCAGCGATTTGCGCCGTCTATCTTCGCTGCTTCGTAAAGTTCCTGCGGAATCGCCGCGATCGCCGCGACATAGATGATCGAGCCCCATCCCATGCCTTTGATAAGCGACGTAGTGATGATGATTCCCCAAAAATAATCGGGATCGCCGAGGACGTTCACCTTCTCTTTGAGGATACCCGCCTGATAAAGCAGGGTATTGAAAATATTTGTATCGTAATCGAGAAGATTGATAAAGATGCCGCCGAATGCCGCCCAGGAGATGAAGTACGGGAAAAACGTAACCGTCTGCACCGTCTTTTTGAATTTATCGCTCAAAAGTTCAGCCGTCAAAACGGCGAAGATGATCGGACAGGGAAAATTGATACACAGTTGCAGAATGTTCAGCCCCAGCGTATTCACCATGATGTTTTTAAAGTCGGGTTCACTCAAAAACTCGCGGAAATTATCGAATCCCACCCAATCGGAATATTGGATGACGCGCATCACATCGAGCTGTCCGTCGCCGTCTTTAAAAGCGAGGACGAGTCCGAACATAGGCGCATAGGCAAATACAGCGAGGAACGCGACGCTTAAAAGTGCAAGACAAAAAAGAGTGACGTCGTTGCCCGTCCACCGTCCTTTTCTCTTTTTTCCTTTCGACGATGCCGCCCCGCTCTTCGATGCGATCACATCTGTCGATACGGTTTTTTTTTCCATATTATTTCACACCTCTCCCCTGGAATTTTTTATACAAAGGTCCGTGTTTTCCATCCGTCGTATCTTTGTCACAGAACTGACGTTATGTTTAAATCGAGCAGAAAAATATCCGCGCAAGTACATATTTGCTCCTTTATTATAGAATTACATTTTGCGTTTGTAAACCTAAAAATCATATAGACATATCCGAAAAACATAGATTTTTATTTTTTAATTTTCGCTTGACAATATAAATTTTTGTCTTTATAATACAATTACGGAGGAAAATCATGCTGGAAATCAAGTATATCAATTTCATCGATTATCATGCTCCGACCACCGTAAAATACCATGTACACGACTGCTACGAGCTCGTCTACTATCATTCCGGCTCGGGAACGGTGCTGTACGACGAGTATAATAAGCAGAACGTCAGCCGTTCCATTCGCGCTTCCAAGTTGAACAGCAGCGACGATTTTCTCAAAGAACGCATCCTTTATCTCAATAAATCGCATTCAGAAACGGAGAAGCGGGATACTTTCACGGCGAATACCTATTATATCTTTCCCGCCGAGCTTCCCCATTCCGAGATTCACGAAACGACGCCTTCCCTTACCGCGATCGGATTTACGACCACCGATCACGAGTTCAAGAGAGTAAAATATTCCGACGATTTTTCGACAGTCCATGCCCTGCTTACCCGTATGCGAAGCGAATACGTAAAAAAGCACTATCATTTCATCGAAGTCATCAGGCACCTTCTATCGATCATTTTGATCGAAACGGAACGGAAGGATATTTCCAATAAAGAAGATCCCTTAGAATACGCAAAAAATTATATCGAGCAATATTACATGACTGATATCGACCTAAACAATCTTTCCTCCGTCTGCGGATATTGTCCCGATTACTTTCGCATGATTTTCAGACAGAAATACGGCATTCCGCCCAAACAGTACATTTTAAACAACCGCCTGCATTTTGCGAAATCGCAACTGTCCAACACGTCGCTTTCCATAGAAGAAATTTCCTCTAATTGCGGATTCGCGAGCTATAAACAATTTTCCGACTTTTTTAAGAAAAAGACAGGAACGAGTCCCACTTTCTACCGCGCTGTTTCGGCCTCAGCAGAAAAAGACTAAACCTTGTTACGCCGCAAAAAAGTCTTTTATTTGAGGCGCTTTTTCCTTTCGTTTGGCGGAAATCAAAAGTTTTTTAAAAATATATTTAAATAGATATGAGCAGCTGTCTTTCGCTGAAATTTTTTTCCTTTCACCTTTTTCTTCCGCCACGAAACCAAACTTCCCGATAAAATTGTGAGAAATTTATTTTCGAATACAGCCCTTTCCTAACAGTCCAATCTCCATGCGTTCCAGTTAGGACTTTTTCCTTTTTCTCATCGGTCAACCTTTTTTCCACCACGCGATCATAGACGTGGCTTTCGTGTATAAAAAGAGCCGTCTGTATTCGACAGACGGCTCTTTTTAGATAAACTGTTTTAAAGATTGATTTTTTCCGCGACGATATATTTAGGTCGGCTTTGCACCTCGCGATATACCATCGAAATATAGATATTAGAAAGCCCGTGACAAACTAACGCGATGCTTCCCGACAACGCGACAAAGGGGAAAAGCCATGCGACCAGACCGCCGAAATAAATCTTACAGCAAGCGAGAACGATGAATACGATAAAGCAGGCGACGCTTAAAAAACCGCCCAAAATTCCGAGCTTTAAAGGAAGCGTCAAGGGATAATCGGAATTGGGAAAAACGCCGCTCTCGGCAAGTTTCACCATCTTTTTCAAGGTATAGTGCGTTTCGCCCGCCACGCGTTCGGGGCGATCGAATTCGACGATCGTCTGCGTAAAGCCCACCCACGTCACCTGCGCCCGCAGGAGTCTGTCATGCTCGCCGAGGGAAAGAACGGCGTCCACCACCTTTCTGTCGTACAGTTTGAAATCCCCCACGTCCGCGGGCATGTCCAAAGAAGTGATTTTCCTCATAAAGCGATAAAAGAAAGCGGCGGTGGCTTTTTTAAATACCGTTTCTCCCTTTCTCTTGCGCCTCTTGCCGTGAACGACGTCGTAGCCCTCTTTCCATTTTTCGATCATTTGCAGCGCGACTTCGGGCGGGTCCTGCAAGTCGGCGTCCATGGCGATCACCGCGTCCCCTTTCGCCTCCGCAAAGCCGCATAAGAGCGCCGCCTGCTGACCGAAATTGCGCGAAAAGCTGCATACTTTCACACGGCTATCCTTAGCGGCAAGCTCCTTCAAAATCTCCTTCGTCGCATCCCTGCTGCCGTCGTTTACAAAAATCATCTCAAATTCTTCCTGCAACGATTCCATCATGGGCACCACAGCTTCGTAAAAGAGCGGCAGAGATTTTTCCTCGTTGTATGCCGGCACCACCAGCGAATATTTAGGCATAAATTCTTCTCCCGAAATTTCTTGTAATTCATTATACTCTCTTTCTTCCCGTTTGTCAATCGTCCGCCGAGCAGTTCGCACATCTGCCGATAATTTTTCACAAAAAGATTGCGTTTTTTTGCCGCCTATGATATAATCAAAATAGATTCACCTAGCGCAAAAACATTGTTCGGCAACTTTTCGCACCCTTTGCGCCGCGCTTCGAGGAAGCACGCCCATTCGCTTTCCACGCGCCCTATCTTGCGGAAATTTGTCCAAAAATTCATTCCTTCTCGTTTACGCAAACGCGTGAACGCACTTAAAAAATTATAGAGGGGAATACTATGCAAAGTAAAAAGATGTGGCAGACCTTCGCGGCGACAATTGTCTTTCTACTCCTTGCGGCCCTTGTGGCGTGGGGAGTTTCCCGTTTCTCCTGTTCATGGGGAATTTTTTTCGGGATCGGTTTCGGCATCATGCTGATTGCCATCGTCCCCCTATTTTTTCATCAAAGGCAACCCAAGGCGCCCCTGCTGACGCTTTTTCTCAATATTTTTTCCTGCGGTTTTCTCGTCGGATCCTACTTTCTCGGCAGTCATCTCCGCCTTTCCCTTCCCACCGCCGTTTTTTCCGCGCTTGCCTCCGCCGCTTCCTATGTCATTCTCATGCTGCTTGCGGATATTCCCGTGCTAAAAAGGAGCCGCGTCTATCTCATCGTCGTTTACATTCTTTGGTGCGCGGCGCTGTTTACGGCGGGCGGAATTTTGTGGACGCAAAGGGGCGGTGAAAACTTTGCAGCCTTTACCCTCTTCTCCGTCGTTACGGCTTTATTTGCCCTCGGTTCTCTTCTGCCCTCGGAAAATACGGACGAACTTCTGATTTCTCTGGCGCTGCCTTCCTCTTTCGCGGCGGGAATCATCGCCGTAATCGTTCTTTTGGTGCTCTTACAAGCGGACGATTGCAGCTGCGATTGCTGTGACGGGGGCGATTGCACAGACTGCTGCGACTGTTCGCCCGATTTCGGACAAAGAAGACCAAAGCACACCACGATGAGCGATTTGAGCGGTCCCGCCAATCCGTGAGATTAGCATTAACCGTTCTCTCTTCTCCAAACGTCCTAAAAACACGTCACACGTCCTATTATTCTGCTCTTGCTTTTCAAACAAAAGCCGCCCGCAGTTCAAGCGCGGGTAATATAGAAATTTCCCCACGCCTATAAAGACAAAAGCGGCGGAAGCGCAATTGCGTTTCCGTCGCTTTTCCTTTCAGTTGCTTTTCAGTCCGATCGATCAGCCGAGTTTTTCGAGAAGCTTCAAATCGATGCCCTTTTCGCCGATCTTGATGATCTCTACCTTGACTTTATCGCCGATATTGAGGACGTCCTCCACTTGGTTGACCCGTTCGGAGGAGAGTTTGGAAATATGCACCATGCCGTCCTTGCCGGGAGCGAATTCGACGAACGCGCCCACGCGGGACAAAATCCGCACGACGACGCCGACAAACATATCCCCCACTTCGGGATCGTGCGCGATCGACTGGACAATCGCTTTGGCGCGTTCCGCCGCAGAAACGTCGCCGTAGCAGGCGATGCACACCGTGCCGTCCTCTTCGATGTCGATCTTCGTGCCCGTCTGCTCGATGATTTTATTGATGACCTTGCCCTGCTTGCCGACCACGTCGCCGATCTTCTCGGGACTGATTTTAAAGGAGATGATCTTGGGCGCGTACTCGGAAAGATGATCGGCAACTTCGGGAATGCACGCGAGCATTTTATTCAAAATGAATCTTCTGCCTTCCTGCGCCTGCGCGATCGCGTCGAGCATGATCTGTTCGGAAATGCCCTTGATCTTGATGTCCATCTGAATGGCCGTGATGCCCTTTTCAGTGCCCGCCACTTTGAAGTCCATATCGCCGAGGAAATCTTCGAGGCCCTGAATATCCGTCATGATGACGTATTTGCCCGTTTCGGGATCCTTGATAAGTCCCATGGCGCAGCCCGCGACGGGAGCGGAAATAGGCACGCCCGCATCCATCAGCGCCATCGTGGAGCCGCACACGGAAGCCATCGACGACGAACCGTTAGAGGACAAAATATCCGAAACCACGCGGATCGCATACGGGAACTCCTCTTCGGAGGGAATGACGGGAATGAGAGCGCGTTCCGCCAAAGCGCCGTGACCGATTTCGCGGCGGCCGGGGCTTCTCAGCGCCTTCGCTTCGCCCGTGCAGTAGCCGGGGAAGTTATATTGGTGCATATAGCGCTTTTCTTCTTCCTCGTCGAGGCCTTCCATTCTCTGCGCCTCGTCCAGCATCCCGAGCGTACAGGTGGTGAGCGCCTGCGTCTGACCTCTCGTGAACACGGCGGAGCCGTGCACGCGGGGAAGTACGCCGTGCTCGCACCAGATGGGACGGACTTCTTTGAGTCCGCGGCCGTCGGGACGAACGCCCTTGTCGAAGATCTTTGCGCGGACGATCGCCTTGGTGATATAATAAACGGAGTCTTTAATCTCTCGCGTCTGTTCGGGATAAATTTCCGCGAAATGTTCGAGCACGTCCGCTTCCACTTCCGCCTGTCTTTCTTCCCTCTCCTGTCTGTCGAAGGTATCGAGCGCCCACACGAGTTTGTCGTAAGCGTAAGCCTTTACAGCGGCGTCGAGGTCCTCGGGAATATGGTAAAGCTCCATTTCCTTTTTGGGCTTGCCGACTTCTTTTTGGATCTCCCCGACGAAAGCGCAGACCTTCTTGATCTCTTCGTGGCCGTACATGATCGCGCCGACCATTTCCGCGTCCGTCACTTCCTTGGCGCCCGCTTCGATCATCAAAATGGCGTCTTTGGTGCCCGCGAGGGAGAGGTGAATGGTGCTCTTTTCTTTCTCCGCGAGGCCGGGATTAATCACGTATTTGCCGTCTACACAGCCGACGATGACAGAGCCGGTGGGTCCCGCCCAGGGAATGTCGGAGATGGACAGCGCGATGGAGGAACCGATCATGGCGATGGGTTCGGGCGCGACGTCGGGATCGACGGAAAGCGCAGTGGCGACCACCACCACGTCGTTGAAGATTCCCTTGGGGAACAGGGGACGGATGGGACGGTCGATGAGGCGGCTGACGAGGATCGCCTTATCGGACGCCCTGCCCTCTCTCTTTTTGAAACCGCCGGGGATTTTGCCGACGGCGAACATTTTTTCCTCGTAGTCGACGGACAGGGGAAAGAAATCCATGCCTTCTCTCGGCTTTTCCGCCATACATACCGTGACGTTTACCACCGTGTCCCCACACCGCACGAGGCAGGCGCCGTTGGCCTGTTCCGCGTATTTGCCGACTTCCACGGTAAGCTCTCTGCCAGCATAGTCCGTTTTGAATACTCTGTAATTGTCGAGTGATGCCATTTTGTAAAAATTCTCCTTAACTGATTCTTTTTTTGTTCTTGTCCTCCTGCGCCGCCCGGCGGCAAGAGGGGTAGCCGACGTCCGTACTTCGGGCTTGTCCTTCGCTATCTTTAAAAGAGCGGCGCCCTGGAACGAACATCGACAAAAAAGGGCGGATTAAAACAACCCGCCCTTTCGTGCCGCTTACTTTCTCAAATTCAACGCTTCTACGATCGCTCTGTATCTCATGATGTCTTTTTCTTTGAGATAATCCAGAAGACCGCGGCGCTTGCCGACCATTTTCAAAAGACCTCTTCTCGAATGGTTATCCTGTTTGTGGGAGAGAAGGTGCTGATTGAGATGGTTGATGCGCTCGGTCAAAAGCGCGATCTGAACCTCAGGGGAACCCGTGTCCCCTTCGTGCGTGGCAAATTTTGCGATGATTTCTTTCTTGTCCATTTGCGTTTATCCTCCTATGGAACGTTATCGCGTACCTCTAAGCCGAACGTGGAGAATCGTTCCGCTTGGCGGCCGTTATTATTATTTTAGCATATTCCTTTTCGAATGTAAATCAAATTTGCCCGAAAAAAGCGTTTTTCTTTTGGATTATTTCGTCGATTTTTCCGATATACGTCTTTAAATCCTTCTGAGAAGCAAAACGCTCTATCCGATTTTCAAAATTATACACCTTTTTCGAAACCGCGTTTGCGCCCACCGCCAGATTGTCCGCCGTTTCTTCCATGATGTCTATATTGTAGATACACGCTTTTCCCGCTTTCGTCCAACCGACGTTTTCGTTGTTTCCCGCCTGATATTTTTGGCGGTACATATAATAGGGAAGATAGCCCGCTTCCCGTAAAATCCCCCTCGACGACGCCACCATGTCCGAAACGAGCGGGTTTTCGAGATACGAACATTCCTCTTTCAGCTTCGCGCCCGATTTCAGACAAAGGCAGTGCACCGTAATATTTTCCGCGCCCGTTTTTACGGCTTCGTTCACGCTGAACACAAATTCGTCGTACGTTTCCCCCGTCAGTCCCGCGATGAGGTCGGCATTGACCTCGAATCCGAACTTCGCCGCCATGTCGAAAGCGCGGTACAAATCGGCGGCGGTATGCCTGCGACCGATGCGCTGCAAGGTCTTGTCCGAAAAGCTCTGCGGATTGACGCAGACGCGCGTGACCCCGTATTCCTTCAACAGACGGAGTTTTTCCTCGGTGAACACGTCGGGGCGCCCCGCCTCCACCGTGTATTCCGAGTCGTTTTTGCGCACTTTTTCCACCGCTTTGAGCACCTTTTCCAGCTCGGCGGGTTCGAGCACGAGAGGAGTTCCCCCGCCGATATAGACGCTGCGCAGGTTTCCGATCAAAGGCGCCGAGGCGAGAATTTCTTTTTCAAGACAGGCGAGATATGCGGGCAGAAAAGAGCGCGTTTTGTCGATGGGCGCGGTGATGAAAGAGCAATAGGAACACTTGGTGGGGCAAAAGGGAACGGAAACGAAAAAGTCCGTGTTGCCGTCCTTTTTCTCATAGATCCCCTCCTGCGTTTTCAAGACTTCTTTGACGAGGGAAATATTTTCTTCGCTCACCCGCATTTTTTTAAAGAGCGGGACGAAATCTCTCCCCGCCTCCGTTTCGGCGTACGCGAGCTTGGTGGGACGGATGCCCGTCAGAGCGCCCCACGGCATTTTTTCGCCGTACAGATCGCTCAAAATCGCGTAAAGCCCGAGTTTTGCGAATCGCCTTTCCAGCCGCTTATATTCTATCTCGCCGCTTACCTGCCCCTCATCTTCAAAAGAGTATGCCTGTCCGTCCACGGTGAAATCGTTATAAAAAACTCCGTTTTCAAAACGGAAGGAATGCTTCACGCAAAGAGGGCGGCTCTTAAAAAGCCGCACCACGTCCATCAATTCGTTTTCCAAAAAAATACAATCGGTCGTCAGCATTTCTTTTCCGTCCTTTTCCTCGGCAGTTCCCGCCTAAAAACGGCGGGCGCGCCCCTTTGTAATCGATGAGGCGTTCCATGAGGTAAATCGGTATTTTTCGTAAAGTTCCTTTTTCGCGGAAAGGAGATAGACGCGGGAAATCCTTTCCCCCGCGGCGTATTCCGCCGCTTTTTCCATCCGTTTTCCGCATATCCCCCGACTCAGATTTTACACCGCGCATATGCGTTGCCGCGTCGTAATCGCGCTATTTTTTTCCTCTCCCGTCCGGCCGGATACGTTGCGCAGCCTTTTAAGCGTCGCGAAGGTAGGGATTGGTCTTTCGTTCCGTTTCCAGCGTCGTATCTTCGTCGTGACCGGGATATACGGGCATATCCCCTTCTATCGCCGCCAATTTTTTCAGGCTTCGACGAAGCGCCGCCGTGTCCCCCGTCGGAAAATCGGTGCGCCCTACGCAGCCTTCAAAGAGCGTATCGCCCGTGAACAAAGCCCTGCCCCCATCCTTTTCCGTTTCCGACGCCTCCGAAACGAGATAGCACATTCCTCCCGCGGTATGCCCGGGCGTCGAAATCGCCGTCACCTTTAAGCCGCAAAGGGACTTGGTTTCGCCGTCCGAAAACGTTTCGTCCGCGTGAAAATCGGAGGGCGGCGCGCCGAATTCCTCGCAAAGATCCGCCTGCGTACCGATAAGTCGCGCTTCTTCTTCCGAACAGAGCACTTTTGCGCCCGCCCTTTGCAGCGCGGATACGCCCCCGACGTGGTCGAAATGAGCGTGCGTCAAAAGCACGTAGGCGGGGGCAAGCTCCCGCTCCGCCAGAAGAGAAAAAATCCGCGGCTGCGCGGGATCGACGACGACTGCATTTTTCCCGTCCGCCGTGACGAGATAGGTATTGGCGGCAAATCCTTTCGGATAAATTTTTTCTATTTTCATAAAGATTCCCTTTGAACGATTCTTTCCCGCTTACGCTCGGGCACGAGTCCGCGTACAGCGCCTCGCCTTGTGTTCGTCCGCCGCTAACCGACGGAGAGATGACCTTGCGGGCACACTTTTGTATATAGCGGCGTCCCCTATCCTAAGGAGCGTGTATAGACAGCGCATAGCCTCCAAGCACTTTCGAAAACGGCTCCTTCTACTGCGGACTGCCGACGACGAACAAGGCACCCTCGCACGCAAAAAATACGGCTAACGGCAAAGAGGCGGCTCGCGGCGCCCGGAGGCGCTCCGCATCGAAAATCAGGAAAGCGACGTGATGCGGTGCACCTCGTAAATGCGTTTGTCTGCGCGCAGCTTTTTGAGCAGCATATCCACGTCGGCAATATCTGTCAGACTGACGGAGGCCTCCAAAACGGCGTCGCGGTTTTTATCGATGCGCCCGTTGACGGCGGTGATCGACAGCTTCATATCCGAAACGACCAGCGAAAGCACGGACAGCGCGGCGCCCTGATCGGTGGCGCGTATCTGAATATTGGCGTTATAACGGTGCTTGTCGTGCGTTTCCTTATTCCATGAGGCGGGCAGGAGTCGTTCCTCATCCACGCCCTGTATGTTCGGACAGTCGGCGCGGTGAATGACGACGCCCCGCCCGCGCGAGGTGAAGCCGACGATTCTGTCCCCGGGCACGGGCGAGCAACAGCCCGCAAAGCGGACCAAAAGCCCCGATTGACCGTTGACGAGGACGCCGCCCGGCGTCCTGCCACCGCCGTCCCCCGCGTGCACTTCGAAGGGCTTGGGCATCTCTTTTTTATAAAAGTCGATGAGTTTGAAAAGCACCTGATTGACTGACACAGAGCCGTACCCCACGGCGGCGTACATTTCTTCGGGTGCGCCGAACGAATAGCGGTCGGAAATGCGCTTGAAGCTTTCGTCCGTCAACAGAGCGGAAAGGGTATAGCCCTTTTTCTTGGCTTCTTCTTCGAGCCGTGCCTGACCGATGCGAATATTGTCCTCTTTCAGTTCGTTTTTATAAAATTGTTTAATTTTTGCCTTGGCGCTGGAAGACTTGATAAATTTCAGCCAGTCCCTGGACGGTCCTTTGGAGTTAGGGGAAGTGATGATCTCCACCACATCTCCGACTTCCAAAGCCGTCGAAAGGGGCACGATCTTGGAATTGACCCGCGCGCCCGTGCAGCGGTTGCCCACCTCCGAGTGAATGGCGTAGGCAAAGTCCACGGGCGTCGCTCCGGGCGGCAGGGAAATGACTTTTCCCCGCGGCGTGAATACCAATAATTCGTCGCTGTAAAGCTCGGTTTTGAGGGCGTCCAAGAACTCCTGAGAATCCTTTAAGGTACCCTGCCACTCCATGACTTCCCGAAGCCAGGTGAGCTTATTTTCGAAATTGGTGTTCTCCTCCTCCGTCCTGCCTTCCTTGTACTTCCAGTGCGCCGCGATACCGAACTCCGCGATGCGGTGCATTTCTTCCGTACGGATCTGAATTTCGAACGGCTGACCGTACATAGTCATGACCGTGGTATGCAGGGATTGATATTTATTCGGCTTTGGATTGGCGATATAATCCTTGATCCGCCCGGGGAGCGGCTTCCATTTTTCGTGTATTTCGCCCAAAAGGGTGTAGCATTCCCTGACGTCCTTGACGATGACGCGAAGGGCGGTCAGATCGTAGATCTGGTCGAGGGACTTCCCCTTGTTTTTCATCTTTTTATAGATGGAATAGAAGTGCTTGGGCCGCCCGAATACTTCGCCTATAATCCCGTCCGCCGCCATCATCTCCTTGATTTCTTTGACGATGTTGTTGACGAACTCCTTGCGCTCCGACAGTTTTTCGTTGATGTGCACGACGAGAGATTCGTAAGCCTCGGGATCGAGATATTTAAGGCATAAATCTTCCAGCTCGCACTTGATTTGGGAAATACCCAGCCTGCCCGCAAGCGGCGCGTAAATGTCGAGGGTTTCCCGCGACATTTTCTGCTGCCGTTCTATCGAAAGAAAGTTGAGGGAGCGCATATTGTGCAGGCGATCGGCGAGTTTGATGATGATGACGCGGATATCCTTCGCCATCGCCACGAAAATCTTGCGGAAGTTTTCCGCTTCTTCCTGCTCCTGCGATTTAAAGACGATTTTGTCGAGCTTGGTGACGCCGCTGACGAGTTCGAGGATCTCGTCCCCGAATTCCCGCTTGATGTCCTCCTCGGTGGCGGGCGTGTCTTCGATGACGTCGTGCAAAAGCGCGGCCGCGACCGTCGCCGCGTCCAGCCCGAGTTCCATTAAGATTTTCGCGACGGCGCAGGGATGAATAAAATAAGGATCGCCCGACGCGCGCTTTTGATTGGCGTGCGCATCCTTGGCGTAATTATACGCCTTTAACAAAAGCGCCCTGTCCTTGTCGCCGTATAGCTCGTAAATTTTATCCAACGTGGCGTCCATAGCCCGATTATGCTCCTTCTTTTTTTAAAACGCCGTATCGACTTAAAACAGCGCCGCACCGTCGCGCCGGAAAAGAAAAGATCAGGTGCCTTTCGGAATTTTTAGCGTGGCGCCGTTCGGGCGTCAAGCTCTTTTCTCCTATCTTTTTAAATCTTTTCTTTCGTTCGGCGGCGTTTGCGGCGTCCCTTAAACGGCTCTACTCTTCCTGCAAAATGCAGATTTTTCTGTAAATGGCGGAATCGTTTAAGTCCGCTTTGATTCCCCGATAGACGATGAGTCTGCCCTCGGAAAAGGCGACTAGTCCCAACTCCTCGAAAATATTTAGCGCGAAAATAAATTCCCGTTTATCAAAACCCAGCGCGTCGCAGGCAAGGGCAAGTTCTTCCGCGGTTTCTCCGCTCAACGCGTTGACGTCCCGACGAAGCGCGGCAAAGATGTCTAATAGGCTTTCCCTTCGGGTATCCAATCCCGCAAACATTTTATATCCGCAAACTTCTTTATTGACATACACCGTTTTTCCTTCCAGCGCCGCGATATTGAAATCGGAAGGAGTGTCGAGAAAAATAAAATCGCGGAATCCTTCCAGCCCCGCATCCGCCGCGGGGGAAACGATCAGGTTATTGGCGAGATTCTTCGTGGAGGGATGGAAAAGGTCGCAGCCTAAGTTCTCTAATCCTTCGTAAAATTTCAGGGTACGGCGGTCGGACGCGATCAGGCAAAGCCCATAAGCGCATTGCGAACGCTTTTCCTCTATCAGTTTTTTGATCTCCTCCGTCGTCAGAGCTACGGCATTCACCCCCACGGGCGACGCATACGAGCGCATCACGGAATTGGCAAAAATGCTTTCGGTCACCCGTCTGCCCGTTCTGCCGTCGTATACGAGATCCCGAATAAAGCCCTTGATATACTCCCTGCCTCGGAAATGGGAGATATTGATCTCAAAGACGAACTTCTTTTCGACGTCGCTTTCCACCAATTTGAGATTTTTTGCTCCCGAAAAATACATGAGCTCGATATAGTCGCTTTTCACCGACAGGTGAGGGGACATATATTTGACGGGCCGCGCCGAACACGCGCCCGCGCGGATACAGAATAAGGGGCGGCGGTGTCCTACGCCGTAAGGCTCCATAGCGTCCAATTCGTGCGCGAACTTTTCGGAAAAGGGCTCGGCAATTTCCTCGCTGATATAAATGCGCTGCTCGAAGTCCTCCTCCGTGTACGTCCTCCCGATCTCTTCGTTGAGCGCGGCTTCCAATTTATCGAAGTTTTCCTCTTTGAGATTGATTCCCGCCGCTTGCGCATGACCGCCGAATTCCGAGATATACTCCGAACAATTTTTCAACGCCGCGAAAATGTTGACGTTTTCGATGCTCCTCGCGCTCCCTTTCAACATATCGCCGTTATGGACGAACAAAAGAGTGGGGCGATTGTATTCCTCGGCGATTCTCGCCGCCACGATGCCCACGAATCCCGTATTCCAGCTCTCGTCCGACAGCATGATGACGTATCCGTAAGCGCCCTTCTTTTTGAGTTTTTCCTTTGCGGAGGCATACAGTTCGTCGCAGCATTTCTGCCGTTCGGTATTGTAGGCGCAAAGCTGCGCCGCAAGATTCAAAATTTCGTTTTCGTCCTCGGAAACAAACAGGTTGAAAGCCGCCCTCGCGTCCCCCATCCGCCCTGCCGCGTTGATGCGCGGCGCGATCGTAAAGGCTAGATTCTGCGCCGTCACGCCGTCGGCGGCTTTGCCCAGGAGCGCGGAAAAACAGCTCCTCGGACGGGCGTTGATCAGCTTTAACCCCTCCGTCACGATGTCGCGGTTTTCCCCCAGCAGCGGTACGCTGTCCGCCACGGTGGCGAGCGCCGCGAAATCGAGATACTTATACGCTTCCTCGCCGATGAGCGCGCACGCCAATTTGAAAGCCACGCCCGCGCCGCAGAGGTTGTCGTACGGATAGTCGTCCGCAAGCTTGGGATTGACGACGACGCACTCGGGCAATTTTTCGGGCAGTTCGTGATGGTCGGTGACGATGACGTCGGCGCCCAATTCATAAATATACTGCGCTTCTTTTGCGCAGGAGATACCGCAGTCCACCGTGATGAACAGTTCGGGCTGACAGTCCTCGAAAATTTTGTCCACTGCCTCTTCGGAAAGCCCGTACCCGTCGGCGCGTTCGGGAACATAGATCATCGCTTCGATTCCGTATTCCTTCAAGGCGTGATACATGATCGACGAGGCGCAGATGCCGTCCGCGTCGTAATCGCCGAACACGGCGACCGTTTTCCCTTCTTCCCGAGCCGCGGCGATCATCTCCACCGCTTCCTTCATGCCTTTCATCAAAAAAGGAGAGAGAAAATTTTTCTTCGAAGGGTGCATAAAACGGCGTATTTTGTCCGCCGTATCCACCCCGCGCGCATATAAAATACGCGCGACGTGCTGGGTAAGCCCCGTTTCCGCGGCGAGATTGGAAATCGTATTCAGTTGTTCCTCGGAAAATGCGTATTCGGGAACTATTTTTTTCATGTTTTTTCCTTATGAACGCGGCCTTCAAAGCCGCGCGGCGAAATCGACTCTGCCGCTTCTTTTCGTCCTCTCCGGCTCACGCGCGTTTTCGCAGCGGAGAATGCGACGGCGATTCTTTTTAAAGAAAAGAGCGGGCGGGAATACAACCCCTCCCGCCCCCTTTCGGTCTTTTTAAAGCATTCAGATCCTGTTTTTCACCTCTATGTTTTGCGGAATATCCGGGAAACGTTCCCTTTTAGTCCGCAGCCTTCGCATCCGACGGAGCATCCGTTTTTGCGGTTTCTTTGCCCTCTTTCTTGGAGGCGCCTTTCTTATAATCGTATCTTGCGCGCTCCGCCTCTTTTTTATCCGAAATTTTCTTCAAGGGAAGATACATCGCGGGCATAAAGAGCAAGGAAGCATAAGTGCCCGACGCAAGCGCAGTAAGCGCCGCAAGGGCAAACCATCTCACACTGGCTACGGCGACGGCGCCGACGAGAACGAGAGCCGCCGCACTGACGACGGCGAACAGAAGAATGACTTTTGCGGGTATGGAAGACGCGATCGCCTGATCGGCGGGCATCCCCTTGTATTCGTCCGTCTTGAAGTTTTCACGCATCCGATTGAAGGAGAGCATACACAGGAACGCCGAATAGAGCATCGCAAACGCCGCGACATATATCACGGAAGCGGTGACGGGAATACGGGCGAGCGCAACGATCGCCAGCGTCAAAAGCACGCTTAAAAGCGAGCTTGCCGCCGCAGTCGCACCCATATTCAGCTTATAGCGAACGGCGATATATACGAATTCGATGACGAGGATCACCGCCGCCGCGAGGGCGCCGCGCCAAAGATATCCCGAAGCCAGCACCGTTTCCACTTTTTCCTCGTGCAGAGAAACGTAGAAGAAAGCGCCTTTGAGTACGTTGCCGTCCGCCTCCGCAGCTGCGTCGAGGCTATTTTGAATGGCGGTCTGCGCGGTTTCGAGTTTAGAGGCTTCCGTATTTTCGGAGAAGACATAGACAACCTCGTTGCCCAATCCGGAAACCTCGCCTTTAAAGGTATACGTATCTTTAAGTCCCGCCTTGTCCAGCTCAGACTCGCAGATATTTCTGACGGCTTCCGTCCTCGCGTCGTTGTCGTAGGCTTCCAATTTTACGCTGATTGTCTTTACATTGGAGAGAGTGGGGTCGGCATGGAATCCGAAAACGGCGCCGATCAGAATCCCCGCGGCTATGACGAGGACGCCGAGGATTGTCCACAGTTTAAGTTTACCGACCGTTTTCATAAGCTTACTCATCGTCGTCATCCTCCCTCACCAAGCGGAAATATTTATATTTATTTTTCGACGCGGAAAGCATCATATGACTGATGAAGCGAGTCCACAAAAGATTGCAGAACGCGCCCGTGACGAAACAGATGAGCGCTTGCAGCGCCATGGTGTGCAGCCCCGCCGCCCCGATGAGGAGAGCCAAAGCCGCGCCGATAAGCACCACATAGACGTCCACCACGCCCGCAAGGGTCTTTTTATAACCCGCCTTGACGGAAGATTCCACGGTCTTTCCCGTTTCAAACTCCGATTTAACGGCGCCGTAGATGTACGCGTTTAAGAGGATGGTCATAAACAGACCGAACAGGAAGATGAGCACGGAACCGAGCGTAAATTCGAAAATACCGCTCGTGATGAACGCGAAGCAAAGCGCCGTGACGATGAAATAGGAAAGCGTGGAATACGCCATTGCGCCGCCGAAGCCGCGATATTTGATAATGGGAAGCACGATTGCCGCCAAGAGCACGATCGCGAGGGCGATATAGAGAAGGGTCAAAGCATTGGAGCCGTATACGGGCTCAAAGGTCTTTGCCTCGTCCGTTTTGAAAGTTACGCCGAGATCGCCCGCGTGCACCGCGGAATCGAGGAGTATGGACACCGTTTTCGCCGTTTCGTAATCGTAGGAACTGCCGCCGATATACATGGTGGTGTCGTCGATCACCGACGTCACGGACAGCTGTATCACGGTTTCCTCTCCTACTTTGAAAGAAAGAGCCGGGGAGGAACTGGAATCGGAGGAAGAGGAAGCCGAGAGCGTCGTCGTAATTTCCTTGATGAGCCTTCTGCCCTTGTTCGTAAGTTTGACCTTGACGTAGGAGCTGCCCTGCTTTTCTTCGGCGGAAAAACTCTTGAAATAGTCGGCGGGAACGACGTTCTTGCCCTCTTCAAACAGCGTGCTCGTGCCGTCGCTAAGCGTAAATTCTCCCGTATAGGAGAAATACGTGATAACGCTGCCGGCGCTCGTGCTCGGCTCGGAAGCGGGAAGCTCCACGCGAAGCGCATAATCGTCCACGACGGAAACGCGGAAAGAAGAATATCCCTTTTTCTCGTAACGACTGCCGATCTCTTTGGCTGCGGCTTTAAAATGATTGCGGAATTCTTCTTTCACGACGTAATTGCCGCCGGAATCCTTATCGTCCTCGACGATGCCGTCGTCGGGATCGGTGCTCAAATAGAGTCCGCCGTGCTTAAAATAAGAATCCTGATACTCTTGAAGCTTGTCCGCGTCTTCCTCTTTGGATTCGCATTCCCTTTTATATTCGGTTTCGGAAATAACGCCCTCGGGGAAATAGTAGGTATAATATCCCCCGCCGAGGTCCGCGCCGAAATCGTACGTCTTGACGACGGGATTCCAATCGCTCACCGCCCCTTTAAAAAGAAAGGGAAGGTTGAAAGTAGGAACCACAATCATCGCGCACAATACGACGATTACGATGGTAAGCAAAGTCATCAATACCACCGATTTCTTCTTGCCCATTGAATAGCCTCCTGATAATTTTCGGATAAACGTCCGACGCGCCCGCAAATCCTCGCGCCGAGATTGATACCGTTTTATTATATCTTATCTTCCGCCGCCCGTCAAGTCATAACGGCGCCATTCTATGAATTTTTTAGCGGTTTTCACAAAAATAAACGGTTTTCGCTGCTGAATAAGGAGTTTATCCCGCCGATAAAACGCCGCGGGGAAACGCAAAGGCTCAGACTTCGGCGCTTTCCCTTCCCGCCTTCTTTTCCGCGAGAATGTGCATTGCGCATTCGATGCGTTTTTTCATCATCGCGCACGTCATTTCATACGGCTCGTCGATGTCGCCGTTGAAATGATAGTTATTGGCGTTGCACCCGCCCGAACAAATGAATTTTGCAAAGCAGTCCCCGCATTTTTTGCGCGTGAACAGACAGGAATTTTTAAACTTTTCCCGAATGTCGGGACGGGTGATCCCCTCCCGCACGTTCCCCATGTAAAAATCCTTATCCCCCGCGAACTGATGACAGGGATAAAGGTCGCCGCTGGGGACGACGGAGAAATATTCGTTGCCCGCGCCGCACGCGGAAACCCGCTTGGAAAGGCAGGGTCCGCCTTCCAGATCGATATTGAAATGGAAGAAGTTGAATCCCTTTCCTTCCGCGTAACGCTTCAAATATTCGTCGCAGAGGTTTTCGTATTCCTTCTCTATCTCGGGCAGATGCTCCTCTTTGATCTGCAAATCGGGAAGATCGGTCACAACGGGCTCCATGGAAATGGAATCGAGTCCCTGATCCGCGATGAAGAGCACGTCCTTGGAAAAATCGAGATTTTTCGCCGTAAACGTGCCGCGCACATAATAGCTCTTTTCCCCGCGGAGGGAAACGAACTTTTTGATATTGCCCATGACGTAGTCGAAGCTCCCTTTTCCGTTCACCGTCTTGCGGATGGCGTCGTGCACCTCTTTCCTTCCGTCCAGGGACAAAACGACGTTCTCCATTTCCTCGTTGAAAAAGCGTATCGTTTCGTCGTTTAAAAGCAGGGCATTGGTGGTGGTCGTGAACAGGAATTTCTTGCCCGCTTTCGCCGCTTCCTCTTTGGCGTAATAGACCGTCTTTTTAAGCACGGGGAGATTCATCAGCGGTTCGCCGCCGAAAAAGTCCATTTCGAGAACTTTTCTTCCGCCGCTGTTTTTGATGAGAAAATCCACCGCTGCTTTCGCGGTTTCCTCGCTCATGAACTCGCGGGCGGAATGATACGCGCCCTCGTCCGCGAAGCAGTAGCGGCAGCGAAAATTGCAGTCGTGGCAGATATGGATGCAAAGCGCCTTGACCTCGTCGCTTTTCATGGGATACGTCTTAACTTCGTCCTTGAAAAGCAGTCCCTGCGCTTTCAGTCCCTCGACGTCGGAGAGGATGTTTTTTATCTCCTCGTCGGTGATGTACGTAATATCGACGGGCTCGCCCTCTTCTTTGGCTTTGAGGTAGTCGGCGGTGGTTTTATCGCACTCGTGCAGAGAACCGCTGCCCACGTCGTAAATGTAGTTTTTTTCCCGATAGCTGAAAACGTGTATCATAACTTATGACCGTGACCTCCGTCACAAAACTCGTTTGAAAAACAGGTGCGAAACGCGGGGGACCGATCCCCCCGCGCTCTTTGCCCAAACGCGATGCGAACCGAAAAGGCGCAGCTTTCAACGGAGCGCCGCACGAAATTTTCCAAACTTTCCTTTTTACGCAAAATCAAGGGGAGTATGTTCACTCCCCCGGACGCGATTCCTATGTTTTCGTCGTTATCTGTCCTTGCGGCGGCGTATACGGCAAAAAGCGGCGCTGCGGATAAAGCCGCGCGCCTCTTGCGCCTGCCGAATCAGGCAAAGATTACTTGCGTTCGATTTTCTCTTCGCGCGTGATTCTTTCGCAGGACTGATTTCCCACCGTGCAGCTGGTTTTGCAAGCGGATTGGCAGGTGCTTCTGCATTCGCCGCATCCCGTCACTTTTCTCTCGGCAGGTTTCGCAATCGTCTTAATCATACTATCATCCTCCTTCAAAAACTTGGATTTATATCACTATTATAATACACACGCGCATAAATTGCAAGCGGTTTGCAAGCGTCTTTCGCAATTTTTTATCCGACGAAGGCAGGAACTTTTCCGCTCTTTTCTTTCCCGTACGGGAGCGTTTCGGCACCTTTTATTTCGGATCAGAAGTGTGTCCGTCGTTTCTGTATTCGAGAATATCCCCGGGCTGACAGGACAGCGCCTTGCAAATGGCGTCCAGCGTCGAAAAACGGATGGCGCTGATCTTCCCCGTCTTGATCTTGGAGAGATTGACGTTGGCGATCCCCACCTTCTCCGCCAATTCGTTCAAAGACATCTTTCGGTCCGCCATTACGCGGTCGAGTCGTAAAATGATCATAACTTCCGTAACCCCGCTTTTATCCTCTTTTGTCGCGCCTTTATCGGAACGATTTGTCACGATAAACCGAATCGAAGCGGGAAGATTCGCTCTTCTTCCCGCAAAAAACAACATTTTTTACAGCGTTTCGTCCGATTCTTTCTGCAATTTCGCGCCGTATTGAAAAATATAGACCACCATCAAAAACGCGAGCGCCAAAAGCAACATTCCGAAATCGACCGAAAACCCCATCATAAACCGCCCGGTCAGCCAGCCGCGCGATACCATGCCGACGATACCGCCGACGATCGACCACACCAACAGGACATAGGCGACGATTTTCAGGCATTTGATGCACTTGGGCGAAAAAGGCGTTTCGCTCGTTTGCAACACCTTGCCGAAACGGGAGATAAAGATGAGGATGACGGAATAAACCGTCATCTGCACCGCGCCCAAAAACAAGGCGAGCGCGATCAATTTCGTCAGCGGCAGATCGCCCAAAAGCGGCAGCGTAAGAGTGCCGCTCAGAACTTCTTCGCCCGCAATGAGGCTGCCGTAATCAAAATCGAAAGAGCCGCCTTTATCACGGATCGCTTGCAGGACTTTATCCCAAATTCCCAGCGAGCTGCCGATCTCCACCGTAGCCTCTCCTTTTACGCTGATCTGCAACCAGCTTTCGGGGATACAGGCGCTGAACAAGGCCCCGACGCTCATGACGCCGACCGCTATAAAGCCCAAGATCGCCAATATCAGCCCCACTATCCGCGTGACTTTTCCGGCAGTCTGTATCTTTTTAATCGTATCGTCCCGTGCTTCCATAAAAAACCTCCGCAACTTTGTTTTTGCAGATTAAGTATAGCACGCCTATTTATGTATGTCAACTATTTTTTAATGTTTTTCGTTAATTTTTTTATGTTCCAATTAAATGGCTATCGAAACAGACGAAAGTAAAAAGACGGACAAACGCGAATCGATAAAAATATAAATTTTATTAATTGGAAATTTTCAACTTACAATTTACAAATGAATTAGATACTGCGGAAACGCGGACGGCAGGAAATCGGGCAAACTGTAAGGATACAACGCAAAAAAGGCTCTTTCAAATTTTCCCGCATTTTATTGCAAACGATCAAAACAGGAAAAGCGGAAGGCCTCTTTTAATTATAGAATCCGATTTTGTCCGAAAGTATAAACGCCGGGCTTTTTCGATAAAGCTTACTTTAAAAGCAAGCAGCTTCCTCTTTTTGAGGGAACCTTTTTATGTAAAAGAGGTTTATAGGCAGGATATGCACCTAATGGAAAGCGTGTTTCACAGTTTTTTCGCAATTAAAATTTTATCCGTGAAAGATTAGCGGAGCGTTCGGCAGCGCCGTTCTTAAAATTCGGCTCGCATTTTTTACATAAGGGATTCTAAAAGCCTTCTCGTAAAAAACAGCTTTTTCCGTTCCTTAAAAGATTCCTTTTTCCTGTTTTTGTAAAGAGTCCCCCGAAGCGTTCCCGATAAAATAGAAAACTGCGACTTTTGCTGTGCACCTTCACGCGGACACGCTTTGCCAAAGACTTATTCTCCGAAAAAACTCCGCCGAGATTTTTTATTGAGTTTATAGGCGAAAATAGTCTTATAATTTCTTATAGGTGTTTACAGGAACAGCGAGAAAGCCTTTGTTTTCAAGGGGGTTGCCGTTTCTCCTTATATTCTGTTATAACTCCGCATAAATTCATTTTGTAAGCTCGGGCGGCAAAAAAGCGTCAAATATAAAAACGAAAATTCAGGGAAACAGATGGAAATATGCTTTTAGACAGAAAGTAACCACTAAACATATTTGAACAACCGAAGCACAGCTTTTTCTATCCCCTATATTACGCAATAAAGGTTCAATAAGCCTTGCAAGCAAATGCTTTACAGGCATAAAACCAATAGTAAGGTGTTTATATCTTTTCCCTCAAAATGCCCTCTAACTGCGTAACATTTCAAGAGAAATGCCGTCTGTTTAGATTATCCATTTCTTTCTGCTCCTTTGTAAAAAGTTCCATAGCAAGCATAGGAAAGGGGTACCCTTTCCGTAAAAACGCCTTGCATTTTTACTTATCGAAAATACTCCAAGCCTTTAACAAATTATCATTTCCCAAACTCCACAAACAGAAACAGCGGAAATTCTTTTGATTTTGAAACTCCATCATAGGAAACAGGCTCTTCCAAACGAATAAGTCGAAACCCTTTTTCTATTGCGGTATTGATATATTTACTTATTGTGCGGTGATAGTGGGCAGTTTTCCCCCAATGCTCGTTATCAAAACTATATTCTGATAAATATTTTGTCATTATCTTTGCATTTCGGAACCCTTTTTCGTCTTTTCCCCACTGGCTGTCATAAAAAGCAGGATGAACTATGGAGAAATAGAATATTCCACTCACTTTTGTAATTCTGAAAACCTCTTTAAAAAGTCCCTCAATATTTTCAATATCCATAATCACTTGATTGCAAAACACTAAATCAAAGCTGTTATTCTCATAGGGCAATCTTTTCTCAATATCGGTACACTCAAAATTACACTCAGGATACTTTTCTCTTGCCAACTCCAGCATTTTTTCGGAGCCGTCACATCCCGTCACATTGGCGCCAATGGAATGAAAGAAGTTCGTATACCAACCGTAACCGCACCCCAAATCCAAAACTTTTTTATTGAGTAAATTTTGGAAACGCGTTGTTACCACCTTTTTATTTACGCAGACAAATTCACTTTTCTCCTGCATTGCGGCATAACTATCTGCCGCTCTATTCCATTTTTCAATTGTTTCATTTGTCATATCTCCACCACCTTATCAAAATCTGATTTTTCGATTTTTTAACAATTACATTATACTATCCGGCTGTGAATTTTTCTATCATTTCCCTGCTTATGTTACAGACAAGAGGGTGAAAAACAAAAAGTGCCTTTACCTTCACATAGTATGTTTCCTTACATCTGCTCATATCGTTTTAAATTGCCTTATTGAGTTAGGGCGGCAAAAAAGCGTCAAGGAGCTTTTCAAGCATTTGAAATCAAAGTTGCATACATCAAAAAAACAAGTGCTTATGTGGAGTTTTAACATTTTTCTCATTGCCCTATAGGAAAATATAATACTATTTTTTATCTTAAAATCTCTCGAAAAGCTTTGATACCGAGCGCCTTTATCCTTATTCGGGACGGACGTTGACGGCAATGATGCCGCTCAGAAGTCCCGCGACCGCGCCGAAAGCGAGTTCCGCGACAATCAGCCAGGACATGGAAAAATCCCCTCCGACCATGGCAAAGACGAGATACGTGAGCATGACGGTGAGAAGTCCGACGGCGATGCCTTTGAGCCAGCCCTTTTCGCCGCGGAGCGCAAAGAAACAGCCGAAGAGAATGGCAAACACCTTAATGAATTGATTGACGGGTTTAATAACCGAATCGGACAGGGATGCAAATTTCAAAACGAGAGAAAAAATAAGAACGGCGACCAGGCAAAAGAGCACCGCGAGCACGACGGCTTTCACGATCTGCAAAAGATGCGCGGCAAAGGAATTTTCCGACTGCATAAACGTACCTCCGTAAGGATTTTTAGCTTTACTATCCTATGCGGGAGCACACCCTTTTTAGAATAAATTTAGGCGTTCCATCCGCCGCGTTTTTCAAAAAAGGACGTTTCCGAGGAGGAAACGCCCTTTCCGCGCCCAAACGGTACGCATTTTCAAGAGATAAAAACTCAGTCCTTATTTTCCCCGTCGTTTTCCTTTTCCGAAGCGTCCTGCGCATTCTCCGGCTTTTCTTCTGCGTCGTCGGAGGCGTTTTCCTCGGGAAGTTCCGCTTTTTCCGTCTTTTTCGCGGCGGCGTCCGTCTGATAGATCGCCTGTTTATCGAATTTCAAATAGGATTTTCCGCTGGCTTCGGTGCCCGTTTCGAGGACGAAGGTATTTTCGTCGGGATTCACTTCTACGACGATACCGCAGATACCGCCGATCGTCTTCACCTTATTGCCGGGCTGAATAGCGTCCAGCATCTGCTGCGTTTCCTTCTGTCTTTTTTTGTTGGAACGGCTGCTGAGCACGAAAAACACGACGAGCACGAGCACAAGTCCGATGATGAGCACCCACGACATCCACCCGCTGCCGGAAGCAGGCGTACTCGACGCGGAACCGGAAGTAGTTTCCGATGCCAATAAATTGAAAAACATAATTTCTTTCTCCTTGCGATTGTTTTCTGAATTTTTATAATTCAATGATACCCTTTTTTTGTTTTTTTGGCAAGTATTTCTCTGTCGGATTATGACATTTTTTCATTTTTCACCCATTTTTCATTTGTTAAGCGCAAAAAAGCAAAAGACGAACCGTGCAAAGCACCTGAAAGAAGGTGACCCATTCCCCACTCAAAACGCTTTTTGACGCACACGTCTATTCTTTAATAAGACTTCTTTTCAGACGCGAAAATACCGCGGCAAAGCGCTCACCATTTCCCCTCGCCGCCGTATTTGAGATAAAATTCTTTGGCGAACTCCCGCACATAGCCGCCGAGAATGGCGCCGCGCAATCCTTTCATGAGTTTGTGCAGGAAAGTGATATTGTGCAGACTGAGCAGCATCGCGCCGTACATTTCCCCCACGTTCACGAGGTGACGAAGATATGCTTTCGTGTAATGCTTGCAGCAATAACAGTCGCACTCCTCGTCCAAAGGCGTGAAATCTTCTTTATATCTGCCGTTCCTCACCACTACGCGGCCGTGCGACGTGAGCGCCGTTCCGTTGCGCGCGATACGCGTCGCCAAAACGCAGTCAAACATATCCACTCCGCGCATGGTCCCCTCGATAAGGCAATCGGGCGATCCTACGCCCATCAAATACCTGGGTACGTCGTTCGGCATTTTATCCTGTAAAAAATCGAGGATTTCGTACATCATCGGCTTGGGTTCCCCGACGGATAAGCCGCCGATGGCGATGCCGTGTTTGACGAAGGGCAGACAGCGCTTCAGGCTTTCGCCGCGCAAATCCTTGTAGACGTTTCCCTGAATGATGGGAAAGAGCGCCTGCTGCGGTCTGCGCTGATTTTCATGGTATCGATAGCAGCGTTCCAGCCACGCGCCCGTGCGGCGCATCGCGGCGTCCGCCTGCGCGTGATCGAAACCGTACTCGCTGCATTCGTCGAAAGCCATAATGATATCGGCGCCGAGATTTTCTTCCACTTCCATCGCTTTTTCGGGCGTAAAGAAATGCTTGCTCCCGTCGATGTTCGAGGAAAATTCCACGCCCGCATCGGTGATTTTATTCAGTTTGGCGAGCGAAAACACCTGAAACCCCCCGCTGTCCGTGAGGATAGGCCTGTCCCAGTTCATAAAGGAATGTAATCCGCCCGCCCTTTTTACGAGCTCGTCGCCGGGGCGCATATAGAGGTGATAGGTATTGGCGAGGATAATCTGCGATCCCGACTCCTTCAAATCACGCGGAAATACCCCTTTCACCGTCGCCTGCGTGCCGACGGGCATATAAACGGGGGTTTCAATGTCGCCGTGCGGCGTGTGGAGAATCCCCGCGCGGGCGCCCGTTTCGGGGTCTGTTTTGATGAGTTCAAAAGAAAAAAATTCGTTGTTCATGCAACTAACTCGCTTCCATGTCGATTCCTGTAAATTATAGCATATCCCCGCGGGAAAAGCAACTTTTTCAACAATGTCTTTTCGGGCGGACGAATAAAATAAAAGAACGCATCTTGAAAGCCTTTGATTTTGGATTTATAGGAAATAATCAAAATGACCCGCATAAAT
>ERZ809074.1148-NODE-1148-length-36348-cov-6.843193_pt1 | contig 36348 bp, 34 predicted proteins | sample MGYA00520795_ERZ809074 | MGnify/ENA primary metagenome ERZ809074 (study PRJEB31570, sample SAMEA3212989) | Homo sapiens | biome: human-gut; feature: human gut; material: fecal | place: Sweden | collected 2011 ...
AAAGCCCGCTAAACAACAGCCTTCCGGTGTAGTTGCTTGATTTTTTTACCCATAACTATGCACGAAGAGCCAGAATTTTCTCGATTTTTGATCTTGCACCAGCCTGCCTTTTTGAAAAATCAAGCTGGTGCAAAATGCAGGCTAAAGCTTCAATAGGGAAATCTTATATCCCTTTGTTTTTTCGATATCCAAAAGGATTGGACGACTACGTCTTTAGGAGCAATTTGTTGTTCAGACTCGTCTACAAACAGCTAAAACAGACAGCGGTGAAGGCGAAGACAATTATTTGAAAGAAGACCGGCTGATGTAGGCTAAATGACGTGCATACGGATAAACCCGAAATGCATTCGAAGATCGCTTGATGGAAAAATTAGGAGTTGCTCTCATTCGCGATAAGTTTGGAATGAGCGCGACCTTAAAAGTCTTTCAAACGTTTCTTCAGGAGCAATATATGCTCGGACTCTATCCGACCTGGTTTGAACCGGGTGTCGGAAGCGGCTGGATCATCGGCTTCATTGCCACGATTCACGTTCTCTTCTCTCACGCCTCAGTTGGCGGCGGCATCTTGTTTGCGTGGCTGGCCAATTATGCCGTTCGCAAGGACCGGCCCGTTTATCTCAGCTTCATTCGCCGCTACGGTCTCTTTCTTCTCATCTTCAGCTACGTGCTGGGTTCCATCACGGGGCCTGGCATTTGGTTTGCCGCAACGGTTGCGAGCCCGCGCGGCATTTCCGCTCTAATTCACAGCTTCGTCTGGCTCTGGGCGAGCGAATGGGTGTTCTTCCTCATTGAGGTCGTCGGCGTCTATCTGCTTGTCTATCTGGCCGGCCGCGTAGATCCGAAGACCCATACGCGGATTGCGACGATCTTCGGGCTCTCGTCCGTCGCAACGCTGCTTGTGATTGCGGGCATTCTCTCCTTCATGCTGTGGCCGGGGCAGGTCGACTGGCATCAGACGGGCGGCGTGCTCAATGCCTTCTTCGGCGAAAACACCTTTGCTCAGGTGGCCGCGCGCTTCATGTTCATGCTCACCATCACCGGCGTCGTCGGCGGCATGGTGGCCGGGCGCATCCGCGATGCGGACGACCGCAGGGCGATCGTGCGCATTCTTTCGGCTGCCGGCCTCATCGGCACGTTCTTCGGCTGTCTAGCCTTCAACTGGTATCTGTCCACGATTCCGGCCGAGGCGCATGATTTGGCGGCCACGCGCCTGCCCGAGCAGTTCGGCCTCATGATGGCGGCTTCGGTGGCCGTCTCCGCCGCGTACTTCATCATCACCGCCTGGAAGCCCGCGGTTCTGCGTCCGTGGCTGGCCGGCGTCATGACGATCGTCATTCTCGTCCTCGGTCTTGCGCCTGAGGAGACGGCTCGCGAAATCATCCGCAAGCCGTGGGTGGCCGGCCAGTATGTCTACGGCAATCAGATCATCGGGCGCGATGTTCCGGCTCTTGGCATCAAAAGCGAACTGCCGCGCATGGCGGAGAAGGGCATTCTCGCTCAGCATCCGTTCGTGCCGGAAAGCCTTCGCAGGGTGACGCCTGAAAACGAGGTCGCAGCCGGCCGCGTGCTTGCGCTCACGCTTTGCAGCAACTGTCATTCGCTCACCTCCACGGGCATTCGGCCGCTTGAGCGCTTCTTCCCGTCCGATGCAGACCGGCGCTTCATCGCCGACTATCTGGGCGCAGGCCTGCATCGCGGCCACACGGTCTACATGCCCGCGGTTCCGCTCCCCGAAGCGGAGCGTGAAGCCATGGCCGCCTACATCGAAACTCTTGTCAAGAAAGGAGACGCCAAATGAATGAATCCCTTTTTCTGGCGCTGATGGATCCTGCGGGAGCGCCGGCTCATCCGCTCGTCTTCCTCGTGCTCGGCGTCGTAACGTTCGCGCTTCACATGACGGCAGTCAATGTGATGCTTGGCACGCTAGGCCTTGCCGCTGTGGGAAGCTTCTCTTCGAATCCGTACTGGCAGCGACTTTCCGGCGCGCTGGGCACGACCGCCAAGGCTGCCGTCGCGGTCGCCATCGTGCTGGGCGTCGCGCCGCTTCTCTTCGTTCAGGTCATCTACGATCCGTTCTGGTACACATCGAACGTGATTTCGGCCTGGTGGCTTCTCGGCTTCCTTGCAGTTCTCACGGTCGCCTATCTGGCGCTCTACCGCTGGTACGGTCTGAATCATTCATATGCGGACGACGGCACGCCGTCGAGCCGTCCGGGCGCACCGCGCGGCGGCTTCTGGCTGGCCGGCTCGCTCCTTCTGATGATCGTCTGCGGCGCCATCATGCACGCGGTCGTCAATCAGTCGCTTCAGCCCGCGGAATGGATGAACTGGTACGCTCCCGGCGGCACGATCGTGCCCTACGGCCGGGAACTTCACAGCCTCACGATCGGACGTCTGGCGTTCTTCCTGCTGCTGAGCCTTCCCGTCACGGCCGCCTGGCTCTTCGGTATGCGCCGCTATCTCCTCTCTTCGGGCGAGACGGACTACGGCTATGTCGACTTCATCGAAGGCCTTGCACACGCCATGGCCAAGGCAGGCGCCGTGCTCGTCCTCGCTGCCGGCGCGCTTTGGATGGCGGCGCTTCCTGAAAACATGGAATGGTTCCGCACGTCCGTCTGGATGTGGATTGCGCTGGTCCCGATCGCGTACTTCGGCGCCATGAGCTTCATTCAGAAAAAGCGCAAGCTCTGCATTTTCTGCAACTACATGGCATTCGGCATGACGATCATCATGACGATTGTGCTCGCCGCCATTCGCGAAGTGCTCCGCTTCGTCACGCTGCTTGACGCCGCCGGCTGGAATGCGCTCGACTACAAGATCACGATGGACTGGCCGAGCACCGCCATCTTCTTCGTGACCTTCCTCGTCCTGGGCGGCCTCAACCTTTCGTACCTTCTGACACTGGCTTGGAAGAGCGGTCAGACGAAGGATCTCTACACGCCTTCCTCCGGACTCACCCGCGTAGGCACCCTCGCCATTGCGTCCCATATCTGCTGGGTCGCCGGCTACTTCATCATCGGCTGGATCGTGATCAACGGATAAGGAGACAACATGAACATCAGGCAAATCATTGCAGCGGCGGGCGCATCCTTCTTCTGCGCAGCATCCGGGAGTGCTCTCGGCGGCGACGCTTCTTCGTCCGAACCCAGGGCCGACTCTCTGGCGCATACGTGCGCCGCGTGCCACGGGACCTTCGGAGAAGTTAAGGGTGAAAACTTTGTGCCGCTGGCCGGCATGCCGCCCGCCGAATTCATTATCTCGATGAAGGATTTCAAGAACCTCAAGCGGCCGTCTTCCATCATGAGCCACATTGCTCAGGGCTACGGCGACGATGAAATCGAACGCATGGCCGACTTCTTTGCGAACATCAAGACGGGAGAGCAGAAATGAGAAATGCAGTCATGCTTCACCGCCGCCGCCTTCTGACGGCCATGGCCCTTGCCGCCGCGGGCACTTCCGCCGGCACTTCCTGGGCGAGGATGGCAGCCGAATCGCTCGCACCTGCGGCCGGCGCAAAAATCGTCATCGTCGGCGCAGGCGTCGGCGGCGCTACCGCGGCCAAATACCTCAAGATCTTCAACCCGAAGATCCACGTTACGCTGATCGACCGGAATCCGAACTTCGTGCGCCATTACGGCTCGTCTGAACTTCTGACGGGCGCCGTGACAATGGAGGATCTCACGGTCTCATACGACGCGCTTCACGAGCGCTACGGCGTCAAGGTCGTTCGCGACACGATCATCGGTCTTGATGCCGACAGAAAGACCGTGATCGGCAAAACAAGCCGTTATGCCTACGACAAGCTCATCGTTTCGCCGGGCATCGAGCTTCTCTACGATGCTCTGCCGGGCTACAGCGCGGATCTGGCGGCCTCCCGAATCCCGAGCGGCTGGATCGCAGGTCCTCAGACGCAGCTCCTTGCCAATCAGCTTCAGTCGATGCGCAGCGGCGGCACGTTCCTCATCGTTGCGCCGCCCAATCCGTACCGCTGTCCGCCCGGTCCGTACGAACGCGCCGCGCTCGTGACCGAATGGTGCGCAAAGCACAATCCGACCGCAAGGGTCATCATCACCGATCCGAAGAACAGCTTCGTGACGGATGAAACGATGATCCTCGGCTGGAACCGCCTCTACGGGTTCCCGATCCCGGCCGATTATTCGGCGAAGCTTTCCAACTACGCAAAGCCCGCACGCGACGACTGCCGGCTTGCGTGGATTCAGGCGCACGACGGCGGCAAGCCGCTGGAACTCGATGCAGCCGGCATGACGGTACGGACCGAAGCGGGCATGATCAAGGCGGACGTGATCAACATCATTCCGCCGATGCGTGCGGCAAACATTGCGCTTGAGATGGATCTAGCCGACAAGACGGGCTTCTGCCCGGTCGATCGACGGACCTTTGAGAGCTCGATCATTCCCGATGTCTACGTGCTCGGGGATGCGTCCATCGCGGATGCCATGCCGAAGTCGGGCTTTTCAGCCAATACGCAGGCGAAGACGACGGCCCGCGCCATCGTCGAGGAGCTCGCGGGCCGGCCGATTCCCGAGCCCGCCTGGTCGAACACCTGCTATGCGCTTGCAGGCGAGGACTACGGTCTTTTCGTGGCCGACGTCTTCCGAATCGTCAACGGCAAAATCGCCCGAGTCAATACGCGAGCCCGCTATCAGTTCCTGACGGCGAGCCCGCAGGAGCAGGCCGTTGCCGCACATTACCTGCACAGCTGGATGAACACCATTACGGCCGACAGCTTCGGCTAAGGATACAAGATGAAAGCAGTAAAACTCTGCATGTTGATGATGGCGGCTTTGCCTGTGATGGCGGCCGCTTCGCCGGCCGCAAATCCGGACGCTCCTGCGCTCACGCCCGAGGCGTTCGATGCTGTCGTCGCCTCTCTTCCGGAACCCAATCCGCTCGGCGGCTTTGCCGTGCACAGCAAGCAGTTCTGCGGGAGCTGCCACGGACCGAACGGCATTTCTCAGACTTCCGCGTGGCCGCATGTCGCCGGGCAGCCCTTCGAGGTCACCGCCAAGGCGCTTCTGGATTATCGCGACGGACGCCGCTCGGGCGGCGAACGCGCCAAACTGATGGTCGCGGCCGTTAAAACAATGACCGATCAGCAGATCGCTGACGTCGCCGCCATGTACGCCATGCTTCCCGGCCCCGACGGAACGAAGCTTGAGGTCGGTAAGAAGAACATGGCCGACACTTCAGGCATCGATGTTTCCGGGCTTGTCCGAAAGGGAGATCCCAAGCGTGCGATCACGCCGTGTGCGGCTTGTCACGGTACGACGGGGAAAGGAAGGGCCACCGGAAGCGTGCCCGTCATTCACGGCCAAAACCCGGCCTATCTTGCGGGCCAGCTCAGAGACTACCGCGACGGAAGACGCACGAACGACATCCTGAAGGAAATGCGCTTCTTCGTGCAGAAGCTCACCGATGACGAGATTAACGCGCTTGCCGTCTACTACGCCTCTCAGGCCGGACGTCCCGGCTCAAAGCCGTAAGGAGCGTTGAGGCATAAGCAAAGAGCCGTCCGGCCGCTTGTCGCAGCCGGACGGCTCAGTACCTCCTGGCTAGGAGATGTTCGGGCTCAAACCTTACTCAATGCGTTCGCCATGGAGCGAGAGGTTGAGACCCATGCGTTCGTCGTCGGCGGTGACGCGCAGGCCGATAACCTTGTCAACGATCTTTAGAAGGATCCAGTTCACGGCGCCTGCGTACACGATCGTGGCGAGAACGCTCGTCGCCTGGATGCTGACTTGCGTCATGACAGGGTTCATGTCGGTGCCCGTCACGGCGCTCGTAGCGAAGACGCCCGTGAGGATGGCGCCGACAATGCCGCCCACGACGTGCACGCCGAACGCATCAAGGGAATCGTCCCAGCCGGCCCAGCGCTTCAGAACAACAGCGCCCCAGAAGCAGCACACGCCGCCAACAAGGCCCATGATGAGGGCGGCAACCGGACCGACGAAGCCCGAGGCCGGCGTGATCACGACGAGACCGCCGACGGCACCTGAAATTAGGCCGAGCAGGGAGGGGCGGCCTCGACGGTCATCCAGGAGATGCCGGCAGCGGCTGCGGCGATCTGCGTAACGAGAATGGCCATCACGGCGCGTTCGTTCGAGGCAAGACCGGAACCGCCGTTGAAGCCGAACCAGCCGATCCAAAGAATAGCGGCGCCGAGCATCGCAAACGTCAGGTTGTGCGGGCTCATCGGTTCTCGACCATAGCCAAGACGCTTGCCGAGCACAAGGCAGGCCACGAGGCCCGAAATGCCGGCGTTGAAGTGAACGACCGCGCTGCCGGCATAGTCAAGGGCGCCCATGTCGAAGAAGTAGCCGCCTTCGGCCCAGACCCAGTGGCAGATCGGCGAATAGACGCAGATCGACCAGGTCACCATGAAGACCAGCATCGCTGAAAATTTCATGCGTCCGGCAAACGCATCGATCATGAGCGCAGCCGTCTCTGGAAGATCACAGAATTTCCCGCATTCCTCCCGGGGCTCAAGCCCCGGGAGGAATGCGGGAAATTCTGTGAAAAGGTGACCGATGAGGATTTCCGGCACATCCGCTGGTTTAAAGAAAAACAGGGTAAAAAAGTGGTAGGAGCTTTTGTCTTTTATTGCGGCCAACAGGTCCGCGACTTTGGGGACGGCTGTATCGCTGTTCCGATGGCGGCTTTTTGGAATTAAGCCGCATTTCTGTTGTCTTGATGCAGAAAAACCGGAAGGTGCTTTTGGACATCTTCCGGTTGCAGACTGAACGGGAGGTTTGGTCGGTTTACGCGTCTCCAAAGAGCCGCTTTAATTCTTCGGGGACACCTTTTTTGCGGGGCGCCGGAGAAGCACTGCGGGCTTCTTTGGAATTGACTTCGTGCGCCGGGTACTCGCCGTCAATTTCATCGGCAAAGTAAGAGGCCGGAGCGGCCGATGTTAAAAACCGGTCTGCAACTTCCTGGCCCACATCCTCATAGCGCATGATGCGGTGCGTATCGAACTCAATGTCAAGCTGACGCCTTTCGGGGTCGTAGCCCGCGGAAAGAATGCCGCCGCGGCGAATCGGTCTTCTCTGCATGGAGAAACTCCTTCAAATGCGCTGACAATGGTCTCATTATCCGACATTTGCCTGCAGAAGTCTTTTTCTGCCGGGGGCTGAAGACGAGGCCGTGGCGGAATCGGTCTCAGTGTCTGACGCCGTACTTTTGTTCGAGTTCCCGATAGGCATTCAACCCGATAAAGCGGTTGAATTCGGCAAAAGGCAACATCTCACCCAAAAACGCATCGCTTGTGCCGGTTTCCTGAAGTGTTTTGAAGTGTGTGAGAAGCGTTTTGGCAACAAGGTAGAGAGAAGCGCAGGACCAGAAAACGCCGGCGTAGCCCATGGCCTTGAGTTCGCCCGCGGAGATGATGGGGGTTTTGCCGCCCTCGATCATATTGGCAAAAAGGTACACGCCGCTACCGGCAAATTCCTTGGCAATGGCTTCCACTTCACGGCGGTCCCGGAGCGCCTCAATAAACAGTGCTTCGGCGCCGGCTTCTGCGTAAAGGTGTCCGCGTCTGACGGCATCCTCAAAGCCGTTAATGGCCCGTGTATCGGTACGGGCCATGATGAGCGTGTTTTTATCAATGCGGGCATCGCATGCCGCGCGGATTTTCTGAGCATGCTCTTCGGCGGAAATGACTTGCTTGCCTTCCATATGCCCGCAGCGCTTCGGCCACACCTGATCTTCAAAGAAGATGCAGGAGGCACCCGCGGCCTCGTATTCACGTTCTGTACGCATGACGTTTAAGGCGTTGCCGTACCCGGTATCCCCGTCAGCGATGATCGGAATGTCGGTCGCGTCGGCAATCCCCTTGAGGCTTTGAGCCATTTCGGTGAGTGACAAAAGCCCGACATCGGGCTGCCCCAGACGTGAAGCGGAGATCGCGTAGCCGCCCATCGCAAGACAGGGAAGTCCCGCGGCCTGCGCAAGTTTTGCGGAGAGCGCGTCGTAGATTCCCGGAGCAATCATGAAGACGCCGTTGGTGAGATTGGCCCGAAAGTCGAGGCGTTTTTGCTGTGCTGTTTTCATGCAAGTCTCTTGACAGTTAAGCCCGCAGCCGGCAGAAAGCCGGGTGCAGGCAAGTGTCAGTTATTCAGTATGTCCGGTCAGAAAGCGGCGGCAACACTGCCCTTATATTTTTCATCCACAAACTTTTTGACTTCCGGCGACTGATACGCCTTCAGAAGAATTTTGAATTCCGGGCGATCCTTGTCCTTTGCCTGAACAACGAGGACGTTGGCAAAGTCAGAATCTGCGCCTTCAAGAATGAACGCGTCCTTGGCGGGAGTGAGGTTGCTTTTGACGGCCCAGGAGCCGTTAATGATGGCAAAGCCGACATCAGGCAGTGAACGTCCCAGGTATGCGCTGTCCACCTCGCGAAAGACCAGGTGCTTGGGATTTTCGGTGATGTCGGTCAGTGCCGCGTGAATTCCTGTGCCCGGGCGCAGTTTGATAATGCCGTTACGTTCTAAAAGCTGCAGGCCGCGGCCTAGATTGACGGCGTCAGCCGGCACTGAAACAAGCATGCCGTCGGTGATGTCTTCCTTGCGCCTGATCTTTGCGGAGTAGACGCCGATCGGGAAGATGACGGTCTTACCGAGCGCAGTAAATTTGTAGCCTTTGGTGGCTGCAGCCTTATCAAGGAAGGGCTTGTGCTGAAAGGCATTGCAGTCGATGTCGCCGGTGCTTAGCGCTTCGTTTAAGTGACCGTAGTCGGAAAACTCAACGATTTTGACTTTAAGGCCGTCCTTTGCGGCAAGTTTTACGGCCACTTCTGCGATTTCCGCATGCGGCCCTGAGAGCGTGCCCAGTTTGATTTCCTTGTAGCCGTTACCGGTTTCAGCGGACTTTGAGCATCCCAAAAGTGTCAGTGCCGGAGCGAGCGCAAAGCCCGTGAGAAGAATGCGGCGTTTCATTTGCCTGGTCTCCCTGCGGCGCAGCCTGCGGCCCGCCTTTTATATATTGATGGTGGTAAGACTTTACGAGAGGAGCGGCAGGCAGTGTTCTGAATGTGACGGGTCTTTGTGGTATTGCCTCCGGGACTGAGCTTTCTTTCTACGCATTACAATCGGCGGCAGCCAACTTCAATGCCAGGGTGACACATGCCGTTAAATACCGATGAGCGGCTCTCGCATCTCACGGATCTTTTTGCCGATCTGCCGGGGCTCGGGCCCAAATCTGCCGCGCGTCTAGTGGATGATCTTCTTGACCGCAGGCGTGCGCTCGGCATGGATCTGGCGCGCACCTTGGCTGAAGCCATTGAGAAGGTGCACCGTTGTCCGCAGTGCAATACGCTCACGACGGAACCGCTTTGCGCCATCTGCCGGCAGCCCGACCGCGACCGCTCGGTCATTTGTGTGGTGGAAACGCCGGCGGATCAGAATGCTGTTGAAGACAGTGTCTCCTACCGCGGCCGCTACTTCGTACTTATGGGGCGCGTCAATCCCTTGGACGGAATCGGTCCAAAGGAGCTCGGCGTGGATAAGCTCATTGAAGAGGCTTCAGATCCTGAGGTTAAGGAGGTCGTGATTGCTACAAGCTACACGCCCGAAGGGGAGGCCACCGCGCACATGGTGGCAGCTGCGCTCAAACGCCATATTCCTGAACTTCGTGTGACGCGTCTGGCTCGGGGGCTGCCTGCCGGCGTTGAGGTGGAATATACGGATGCGGCGAGTATTGCGGCAGCAGTGGTTGACCGCAAGGTGATGCCGGGACGGCGAGGTTAGTTTTCCGCTGCGGCGCGGTTGTCGTCCTGCATTTTTGCCTTCCTGCGGGATTTGTCTAAGGATAATGCCTCAGAAGCGCAAAAAATTTTTGACAACCTTTTTTGAGCGCGCTATCTTGCACGCATTGAAAGGCGGCTGGAGCCTTTCGGTATTAAAGGAAACACAGTTTTTACCATGCAGACCACCGCACAGACATATGCAATGAAGCGCAGCGCAAGCGCCGCTTTACTGCGTCTGCTATCCCTACCGCTAAAGCGGGCGGGGGATAAGCGCCTGTGCGTCGGTGACTGACATTGACATCCCCCGCATTGCGGTTCTGCCTTCAAGCAGACACGACAGTCGGGGGAAAGTTTTTATCCGGCTGCAGTGGCGGTAAAAAGGCAAAGCACGAAGAGCCGCAGACAATTACAGAGTTTGTTCAGACGCACATGTGAAGTTTCACCTGTGCGTTTTTTAGTTTTTGGAGAAAATCAAATGAGCTTTACCCGCCGTCAGATTCTTTCCGCCGCAGCCGCCGCTGCCTTTACGATGAGTGCTCCCGCGGTCTTTGCCGCAGACCGCCGTGTGCGCATTGCCGTGGGCGGTAAGGCCCTGTACTACTACCTCCCGATTTCGATTGCCGAGCGCCTCGGGTACTTCAAGGACGAAGGGCTTGATGTGCAGATCATCGACTTTCAGGGGGGCTCCAGGTCCCTGCAGGCTGTTGTGGGCGGTTCGGCCGACATCGTTTCGGGCGCCTTTGAGCACACGATTTCCATGCAGACGCGCGGCCAGGCGATGCAGTCCTTTGTGCTGCAGGGCAGAGCCCCGCAGGTTGTCTTTGCCGTGAGCAACAAGACGATGCCCGAGTACAAGTCGCTCACCGATCTTCGCGGAAAGAAGATCGGCGTGACGGCGCCGGGGTCAAGCTCTCAGGTGCTTGCAAACTTCGTGCTCGGTCAGGCAGGTGTGAAACCCTCCGAAGTCTCCTTTATCGGCGTGGGCGCTTCTTCGGCCGCAGTTGCCGCCATGCGCTCCGGCCAGATCGATGCCTTCACAAACCTTGACCCGGTGATTGCAACGCTCGAACGCGACAACCTCATCCGTATCGTCGCAGACACCCGTAAGGTCGAGGAAAGCGACAAGATTTTCGGCGGCCCCATGGTTGCCGGGTGCCTCTACGCCCCGACGCGCTACATCACGAAAAACCCCGAAATCATTCAGGGCCTTACCAATGCCGTGGTGCGTGCGGACAAGTGGCTTGCCAAAGCGACCGCTGAAGAACTCACGGCGACAGTGCCTGAAAGCTACTTCCTCGGTAACAAAGCCATTTACATTGACGGGTTCCTCAAAAACCGCCCGGCACTCTCCAAGGACGGGATCGTCCCCGATGGCGCTCCGGCGATTTCTCTGAAGGCTCTGCAAAGCGTCAATCCGAAGATGGCGGGCTTTAAGGTGGACTTGGATGCCGTCTACACCAATAAGTTTGCAATTGAAGCCAATAAGCGCTATCCGGCCTGATTTTTAAAACTGCGGGATGTGCCTCGGACATAAAAACGCATCCCGCCGCACTGCATTTCATAAGATCAAACAAAAAAGAAAATGACAACACCGGCCATTGAACTCAGTGACATCGCCTGTACATTTGTGAGCAACGACAGCGGAAAACTCACGCAGTACACCGCTGTAAAGGGCGTCAACCTCACAATCGGTGAAGGGGAATTTGTGAGCGTCGTGGGCCCCACGGGTTGCGGCAAATCCACGCTCTTAAATATGAGCGCGGGACTTTTGCAGCCGAGCTGCGGGACCGTGAAGATTTTCGGCAAACCCCTTGAGGGGCTTAACAAACGCGCGGGCTATATGTTTCAGGCCGACAGCCTCATGCCTTGGATGAGCGCTTTGGATAACGTCGCCGCCGGTCTTATTTTCCGTGGTGAGCCCCGGGAAAAGGCGCATGATCAGGCGCGGGAGTGGCTTAAGCGCGTGGGCCTTGCCGGTTTTGAGGAAAGTTACCCCCACCATCTCTCCGGCGGCATGCGTAAGCGTGTGGCGATGGCGCAGACCCTCATCATGGATCCGGACATCATTTTGATGGACGAGTCGTTTTCGGCTCTGGATATTCAGACGCGGCAGCTGATGGAAAACGAGCTTCTGACGCTTTGGAGCGCCAAGCGTAAGGCCGTGCTCTTTATTACGCACGACCTTGATGAAGCGATTTCGATGAGCGACCGGGTGATCGTGATGAGTGCGGGGCCGGGCAGTCACCCCATCGGCGAGTTCGTGATCGACCTTCCGAGACCGCGCGACGTGGCCGAAGTCCGCGTGACGCCGCGCTTTATTGAACTGCATACCGCAATCTGGTCGGTTCTGCGTGAAGAAGTGCTGCGCGGCTACAAGCGGCAGCTTCAGGGTTAAGAGAAAAGGGAGAAAAAGAAAATGGATGCCGTTATGCACGCCACACGCCGCACGCTCAAACTGCGCGCCTGGCAGTTTTCGCTTCTGGCCGTTATTTTCATCGTCTGGTGGGCGCTCACGAAACCGGGCCTTATTCCGCCCTTTGTGTTTGACAACGACACGCAGGCTGCCTTCTTTTTCGGTGAGCCCCTGGTTATTTTCACGCGCATCTGGGACTGGTTTGTCGCCAACGCCGATATTTATCCCCATCTGCAGGTAACGCTCATTGAAACGCTGCTTGCCTTTGTGATCGGAACCGTGACCGGGGGCGGTGTGGGGATGTGGCTTGCTTTGTCGCCTTTTGCCGCAGCCGTCGCTGATCCCTTCATCAAGGGGTTAAATTCCATGCCCCGCGTGATTCTTGCGCCGATTTTTGCCGTGTGGTTCGGCCTCGGAATCTCGAGCAAAGTGGCGCTCGGCGTGACGCTTGTCTTTTTTATCGTCTTTTTTAACGTCTATCAGGGTGTGAGGGAGGTGAATCCCAACGTGCTCGCGTCGGCGCGGATGCTCGGAGCCGACCGCTCGCAGCTCATGCGTTACGTGTATCTGCCCTCTGCCATGAGCTGGGTCTTTTCTTCGCTTCACACCTCAGTGGGCATGGCCTTTGTGGGTGCCGTGATCGGCGAGTACCTGGGTTCAAGTGAAGGTGTGGGTTACCTGATTCTTCAGGCCGAAGGTGTCTTTGACATCAACACGGTGATGGCGGGTATTCTGGTGCTCACGGTCTTTGCGCTGATTCTGGACTGGATCGTGGGCATCATTGAGCGCCGCGCGATGCGCTGGCAGCCTAAGACCGGCTCGTCCACGACGGTAAAGGGCAGTATCTGAGGAACAGAAAAAGTCCTGCCTTACGGTTGAAAGGCAGGACGTGAGAGACGGCGGCCCGGGGGATTTTCAGAAACCTCCCGGGCTTTTTCGTGCCTTGTTACTTAAGGATCTTCGGCAGCACATGCGTCCAGAGGTCAAACGCAGGAGCCATATCCTTTTCCTGGATATCAAAGAGCGCACTGTGGTGCCCGCTCGGACGATCTGAACCCCAGACGAAGAAGGCCGCCTTGCCGCCGTGAGCCTGCACACGGCGTGCAAGAATCGTGGCGTCTTCAGAGCCGCCGAAGTTCAGGGGCTTATCAAGAACCTTCAGACCCACTTCGCGGCCGGATTCGTTGAGGATGTCAATCAATTCCTGGTCGGCGGTGAGGTCAACGGCTTCACCCATCTTGCGCATGTCGTAGGTGACCGAGAATCCCTTGGCGATGCCTTCGACGATGTTTGTGACCTGTTCGCTCATGTAGTTGTTGATTTCCATCGTTTCGCCGCGCACTTCAAGCTTCATGACGGCCTTGGAGGGGATCACGTTGCGGCCTTCGCCGGCAACGAGCTGACCGATGTTGATGCGGGTCATGCCGCCGCCGTGGCGGGAAATGCCCAGCATCTGAACGGTGGCGTTGGCGGCAGCGGCAAGCGCGTTGCGGCCTTCCTGGGGGCTCACGCCCGCGTGGGAGGCGCGGCCGTTAAAGGTGACGTCGTACTTCGTGGTGCACAGGAACCCGTAGAGGTTCGTGGCGAGTTCACCCGACTTCGCAAGCATCGCAACGTGCGAGGAGAGGAAGTAGTCGCAGTCGTCCAAAATGCCGCTTGCGGCCATGCCGGCGGCGCCCCTCACGCCTTCTTCAGCAGGCTGGAAGAGAATCTTCACTTTGCCGCTGAGCTTATCCTTGTTGTCCATGAGCCAGTGGCAGACCGCAAGGCCCATCGACATGTGCGCGTCATGACCGCAGGCGTGCATGAAGCCCGGGTTTTTGGAAGCAAAGCCGCAGTGCGTGGGAACGTGCTTGTCGTCCGTGCTTTCCGTCACAGGGATGCAGTCAATGTCAAAGCGCAGCGCAAGCGTGGGGCCGGGGCGGCCCGTGTCCAAAACGGCCACGCACCCGGTGAGTTCCTGCATTTCCGCAAGAAGCTCTTCACTGACGCCGTTTTTGCGGGCACGTTCAATACCGGCCTTCACAACCGACATTTCACGCCCCAGGCAGGCATCCGGATCAATGATGTTGCGGCCCAGAAGCACCTGGTAGCCGTAGCCGCGCAGGGTCTTCACCAAAAAGGCCGTCGTGGTGAATTCTGACCAACCCTCTTCGGGGTTCTGGTGCAGCTGGCGGCGGATACTGATCAGTTGATCGTGATAAATGCTCATGAGAACTTCTCCTAGTGATAACAGGAATGCGGTGACATCTGCTGACGACGGTTGAGCCTTTCAATAAAGCCCTTGGGGAGGCGCCCGCAGCACCGCCTGACTCAAACTATTTTAGAACTCGGCCAATGCGCCGGACGCAGAGAGATTTCTCTTAAGTGTTAGTTCTGCGGGGATGCACCGACTTGAGTCAAACTTGTGTCAGAAATATCGGGTGTACGCGCATGCAAAAGGTGAATAATGCTTTCGAATTAGAAAAGACACACCCCTAAATGGGTATGTCTTTCGAAAAAAGTCTTTTGCATAAGAGTAAAAAATGATGCTGACCGTTGATACTGAGGGGTTGGAGTTCTGCTCCAAAATTTTTGACGATGTGCGGGCCATGAGTAAGGACGGCCCCGGCGTAACCCGTCAGGGGTATGGTCCGGTGGAAACCAAAACGCTTGACTATCTCACTGCGATCGGCCGTGACCTCGGTCTGGAAATTAAGAAAGATCCGGCCGGCAACGTCTGGATGACGCTCCCGGGAAAAGACAGAACGCTCCCAGCCTTTGTTTCGGGCAGCCACGCCGACAGCGTCCCCGAGGGCGGCAACTACGACGGTCTTGCCGGCATCACCGCAGCGCTTTACACGGCGCGCGCCATGAAAAAGGCGGGCTTTACCCCTAAGCGCGACTTCACGGTTCTGATGATGCGTTGTGAGGAATCAAGTTTTTACGGTAAGTCCTACATCGGGTCGCTTGCCTTTACCGGTAAGCTCACGCCGGACGTGACGGAGCTCACCGACCGTACCAAGGAAAAAACGCTTGGGGAGCACATGCGTGAATGCGGGTTTGATCCGGAGAAACTCACGACCGGAAAATCCCTGATGGACTTAAAGAAAATCGCGGCTTTTGTGGAACTTCACATCGAGCAGGGGCCGACGCTGACGAGTTCCGAGACGGTGCGAACCGGTATTGTCACCGGTATCCGCGGCAACATCCGCCATAAACAGGTGAAAATCATCGGTGAAACGGCGCACTCCGGGGCAGTTGACAAGCCCTACCGGCACGATGCGGTTTTGGCGTGCGCGGACTTTCTCTCCCGCATGGATAAGGCATGGGATGAATTTTTGGCCGCAGGCGACGATCTCGTCTTTACGGTGGGCGTTTTAAAGACAGCGCCCACGGCCGCGATCTCTGTGATTCCCGGTGAAGTGACCTTTACCGTGGATATGCGAAGCCTCAAACTCGAAACCGTGGAGAAGTTCCACGCAAAGCTTCTTGAAACGGCGCAGGCTGTGAGCAAAGCGCGCGGCGTGAAGTTTGAGTTTGATAAGAAACTCATTACGGACCCCGCTTCGGTCAATCCGGAACTGATGCAGCGGCTTGAGGCAACCGCAAAGACGATCGGGTTGCCCGTGCGGCTTATCGCAAGCGGCGCAGGGCACGATGCAGCGGTGATTGGTGCCGCAGGTGTGCCGGTTGCGATGATTTTCGTTGCCAATCAAAACGGCTCACACAACCCGCACGAAGCCATGAAGCTTGATGACTTCATGCTCGGGGCAGAGCTTTTGAAAGCGGCCGTCATGGGCTACGACGCGTAAGAGGACAGTGGCTTATGACAACCCGGTCAGAAGCCGCCCTTGAGACGGGCTCTCAGGCGCTTATCTACGATCTGTGTCCGCTTTTTCGCGAGGCACTCGCGGACGTCGTGCGCGCCATGCCCGCCTTCAGAGGCTGCGTGACGGTGAGCACGGCCCAGGAGGTGCTCCCGGTTCTTGACGCAAAAGGCGTTGATTTTGCCTTGATTGATCTCGATGCCGGGGCGGGCGGCCTGGAACTTTTGCAACGGATTAAAGCAACGCGCCCCGAGTGCCGCTGCGTGATGATGATTGCCGACGGCAGTCAGCCTGAACTCATGGCCGCAATCCGCCTGCAGGCTGACGGCTTTCTCACCAAGCGCCTCACGGCGCAGGAGTTTGTCCGTGAACTGCAGGCGATTTTGTCCGGGGAAATGGTGATCAGCGATACGCTCACAAGTGCCCTGGCGCTTTCTCTGAGAAACGTCCCTTACATGGATGAAAACCGCGATATCTCCACGCTGTCCCCGAGGGAACTCGAGGTTTTGAAATGCATCGCGAGCGGCATGAGCAACCGCCTGATTTCCGAGCGTCTTGCGATCTCTGACGGTACCGTCAAAGTGCACGTGAAGCACCTTCTGAAAAAACTCAAATTCACCACCCGCGTTGAGGCCGCGCTTTGGGCAAGCGAGCACGGCCACAGGTAAGGCCTCAGACGAGGTCGCCGAAAAGGTCGGCCGCCGCGGGGTGCGTGGAAGGCGCCGCAAGACCGAAATGGCGGTAGGCAAGCGCCGTTGCCATGCGGCCTCGGACGGTGCGCTGCACCAGACCCTGCTGAATGAGGTAGGGCTCCACCACGTCTTCAAGGGTTTCACGGTCTTCCCCGACGGCACTGGCAAGGTTGTCGATGCCGACCGGGCCCCCCGCAAACTTTTCAATGATGGCGAGCATAAAGCGCCGGTCGATCGTATCGAGTCCGATGGGATCGACGTCGAGCATTTTGAGTGCTGCGGAGGCCACTTCCTGCGTGATTTTGCCGTCGTGCCTTACCTGCGCGTAGTCGCGCACGCGCCGCAGCAACCGGTTGGCGATGCGGGGCGTGCCGCGGGAGCGGCAGGCAATTTCGGCTGCCCCTTCCGGCGTAATCGGAACGTTAAGTAGCCCTGAGCTTCGCTCCACGATTTTCTGCAGATCAGTTGCGTCGTAAAACTGTAGCTGACTCACGATCCCGAAGCGGGCGCGCAGAGGATTGGTGAGGGCGCCCGCGCGCGTCGTGGCGCCGATTAAGGTAAAGGGCGGCAGGTCAAGCTTGATGGAGCGCGCGGCCGGCCCCTCTCCGATCATGATGTCGATCTGAAAGTCTTCCAGCGCCGGATACAGAATTTCTTCCACCACGGGGCTTAACCGGTGGATTTCATCGATAAAAAGGACGTCGTTTTTCTCAAGGTTTGTGAGAATCGCGGCGAGGTCTCCGGGTCGCTCCAGAACGGGCCCTGATGTCTGCCTCAGGTTCACGCCCATTTCGTTGGCAACGATGTGCGCAAGCGTCGTTTTCCCGAGCCCGGGCGGTCCGAACACGAGGAGGTGGTCCAGGGGCTCATGACGCTTTTTCGCGGCAGCAATGAAAATCTGCAGCTGATCGCAGACGGTTTTTTGGCCCACGTAGTCTTTTAAAAGCGTCGGGCGCAGCGCGCGGTCAATGTTGTCCTCGTTGGGACTGGCGCTGTCGGCGGACACCACGCGTTCGATCGTATCCATGGTCTGCATCGGGGTTCTGAGGGACTAACTATTTTGCCATGCCGCGAAGCGCCTCGCGGATGCCGTCGGAAACAGAGATGTCCTCGGGCAGCTTTCGTGCGGCCGCGGCGGCTTCGCGCTCGGAGTAGCCCAAAGCCACAAGCGCCGAAACAATGTCGGCTTTGCTGCCCGCGGCAGGCGTCAGTGCTCCGCCGAAGTCGGCACCGAGCTTACCTTTGAGTTCCAGCACAAGGCGCTCGGCGGTCTTTTTGCCGATACCGGGGATGCGCGTGAGCATGGCGCTGTCCTGCGCGGTCAAGGCCTGGGTAAGCGCCTCCACCGAAAGCCCTGAGAGTACCGAGAGGGCCGTTCTCGGGCCGATGCCGGAAACCTTGATGAGTTCCCGGAAGGCGCTGCGCTCAGCAGCGGTAAGAAACCCGTAGAGAAGCTGGGCGTCTTCGCGCACGATAAAGTGCGTGAGAAGCACCGTTTCCGCGCCCACCTCAGGGAGGTTGTAAAAGGTTGACATCGGCACAGCGATTTCGTAGCCCACGCCGTGCACATCCACCAGAATCATCGGCGGGTTCTTTTCCAGAAGCCGTCCGGCAATACGTCCGATCATTTGCTTTCCTTATTTCTGTTTTGCGCGAGCTGCGTCCAGGCGCTTCTGCGGCTTGAAGCCGTCTTAAGGCTGCGGGTTCCCGTTCTTGCCTGCAGTTTCCCAAGCTTGGTCACGTCGGCAAGCCTTAGGGTGTGAGCGCAGGTGACGGCGCACGCAAGGGCATCGGCGGCATCGGCCTGCAGCGGCCCCCGGATACCGAGAATTTCGCCCATCATCATCTGAACCTGTTCCTTCGTGGCGCGGCCCGTTCCCACCGCAGACTGCTTGATTTCTGAGGGCGTAAATTCGTGCACCCTGAGGTTATGAACGGCGGCACACGTGAGCGCCGCGCCTCTGGCCTGTCCGAGAAGCAGTGTGGAGCGGGGGTTGATGTTTACAAAGACAATTTCCGCTGCCGCGACCGTGGGTTTTGTTTCTTCAATAATCTGCGAGAGACTGCGGTAAATGGTGCCGAGCCGCTCGCTTAAGTCGCCCGCGGGGATGCGGATGCAGCCCGCCGTCACCACGGTGAGCTTGCCCCCGACGGCGTCAATGACGCCGAAGCCCGTGCGGTTTAATCCCGGGTCAATGCCAAGAATGCGGGTTGTTTCAGACACGGTGCTTTCGGGACAAAAAATGAAAGAATACGCGATTTTACGCGAGATGCCGTGGGTGCGAATGCTTTGAGAGGGAAGCTCTTTGGGGAGCCTTACCGGTGTTGAGCGGCAAAAATTTCTGCGCGCAAGTCTTTACAAGACGGAAAAACTCAGTACAATGCGCAGTCTTGATTCGTTTGGATCAATGCGCGGTTAGCTCAGTGGTAGAGCATCGCCTTCACACGGCGGGGGTCACTGGTTCGAAACCAGTATCGCGCACCACAAACAACAAAAAGGCAGCTTCGGGCTGCTTTTTTTGTTGCCCGAAAAAATCTACTAGAAGAAAAATTTCATTTAGAACAAGGACTTACGTCTGTTGGTGGAAATTTTTTTTCAAATAGAAAAAAAGACTTCCTATAGCAAAAACAGCGCTTTTGTTGCAATGCAACAGGCCCTGACCCCCCTCTAAAATCAAATACAACACGCTTTTTCGAGGCGAAATTCTCGAATACAACAGATCTCGTCTGGGCAAGAAGTGTTGTTACTGTAGGAAGAAAAAATGCTCACCATTTCAGAACTTACCCGCTTGTCTGACGACCTCCGTAGACAGGGTGGCGAAACTCATTGGATTGTCCTGGACAAGGAATGTGCTCTTAGTCTTCGCGTTGCGGGAGATAGCGCAAAGTTCTATTTTCGTACTCGTTCACCTCGGCAGGTGACAAGAAGCTTGGGTGGGATCGACGAAATTTCTCCGATGGAGGCTAAGCAGAAAGCCCTCACGTTGCTACTTGCTTTGGAAAAGGGAGAGGCTCTTCCCGAGTCCAAGACAAGGAAAGCGGGATTCGCTGCTGTCGATGGCGTCCATGATCTTCCCCGCCTCATGCTTGAATGGCGTGAAGTTCAAGAGAAACTGCCAGTGCCTCGTTGGAAGCCAGAGGATAGGAAAGCCCGAGTGAAATTCGAGGGACTCATCAAAAACCATTTAAAGCCGTTCATCGGCGTTCCAGTCGATAAGGTCACGGCTGAGCAGCTCGAGGAGCACCTGACCATGCTCTACCGAGCGCACGCATCCTCTGCAAAGTCGCTGTTGCCGTGGGTGTGCGGAACGTTCATGTGGGCGGAAAGAAAAGGACTGCTCGCTGACGGCTACGCCAAAGTTCACCGGCTCCAAATGCTTGTCAAAGAAGCCCGGTGGCGTCAACAGGGGCCGCTTAGGCATCAGCCCGCTTTGCCTGTCACGGATCTGCCGGAGTTCATGGCAGAACTTCGGGAAGTGGGTGGCACCACCGCCCGGTGTTTGGAGGTGGCGATCTTGACGGTTTCTCGCGTTCAGCCGATCGTCAACATGCAGTGGGATCACATCGATTTCGAAAAAGGCATCTGGAGATGTCCGAAAGCGGACATGAAGGTGCAAAGCAACGGCGACCACGTGGTTTACCTCTCAAAGCAGGCAATGCAGATCCTGGCGTCCATGCCTCGATATCTGTCAGGTAAGAGAAAAGCTGTTTGGGTTTTTTCGACTGCTCGTGGCGACAAGATCTGCAATGCATTGACGAAGGTCATTTCGTCAATGAACGGACGCCGAAAAAAGCGCGGCATGCCGACTTGGGTCGATCCGGAGCAATCAAGAATTGCAGGCAAAGACAGAGCACCGACGCCGCATGGATTCCGAGCAACTTTTAAGTCATGGACACGTAGCGACAAGCTTGGGAACTGGAAGCGGTACGACAACGTTGCCGTGGAGAGATGCATGCATCACTACACAAAGGACATGTACGGCGGTGCATATGATCGCGAGGACTTCCCCGAGCAGCAAAGAAACATTCTTCAGGATTGGGCGGACTTCTGCTATTCGTACCGACCTCCACTTGACTAAGCGGTAAGACCGGATCCTGTCCGGTTCGATTTTCTTCCCCTTCATCTTTTGTATACAAAAAATCTCTTTTAAAGAGATGGAGGGACTTTTTTTGCTCAAAAATCGACAAAGCTATGACTCAAACAGACATCACAAGGCCAAGTTTGCTCGCAGAACTTCCCTCAGCACCGTGGTTTGCATCTGTTTTGGCGGAAAAGCAGCGTTTGGATCTTTTGACCGTGCAGGAAATGCATGATCGTAGCCTGACGGTGGAATACCCGGACGCCATCGAGCGGATTTTGGCAAGCGTGCCAAGAGATCGCATCAAGTGGCTGAGCCGGCCCGTGGGAGTTTTTCGGTTTGAGTTTCCCTCCGGCATGACGGACGAAGAGGTTCAAGCCGCGATATTCAGGGCCGCCGCTTTGGGTCGAGAAAAAACCGTGATCGGAACGACTGCTCAGTTCGAGATTCAAAAAAGGTTCTGGATTCTGGCGGCCGCGTGCGCACGCCAGTCCGCTGCCTGTTGCCGGTATGTCGCCGACTTGTCGAAGCGGCAGGCGCAAGCCCTTTCGGAAAGCGGTTTCGGAGAGTCAGCGGCGGGGCACATGGTCTCTTTGTGTCCGATGACGCTTCGACTGCAGCCGAACAAGGATCACGAGTCTCGCATCCGAGTCCGGCAGGCATGGAAAAAAGCCATTCAGGAAATGAGTAGCAACAGGCCTAGACGCAAGACTTTTTGCGAATTTGATTGCAGTTTGCTCGGAGGTCTTTCCCCGCGTGGACCAAAAGTGAATAAGTTGTCACATTCGCTAAAGGCAAATTCCCCAGAGGTGGAGTTTTTTGCTTGGATGATGCTCTCGCAAGTCTCGCGCGCCACAGTCAAGACCTTGCTTGGAATGGTGTTGCCGCAAGAGCAGGCGGAAGCCTGTGTCTGTCGCCTGGTGAGACGTTATCAGGGGAGTCTGCGTCTCAAGCCGGTTCGGCGTCTCTATCTTAGTCCGGCGAAGCATCAGGCGGTGAAGGAGCTGAGCATGCGCTTGCTGTGTCGCGCTTTGGATGACGGATTTGAGACTTTGGACGCTCTGGCGTTGATTCCTTATGCGGTGGTGCACGCGGTGTGGGCCATAGGCATTGATCCGAGCGTGCTTGGCAGTGCGGCTTGGATGGACTGGCTCGGCAGGCAGATGAAAGACGAGCTCTACCGTTTGTGTGAGGCCGGAGAGTGAAGCGGTGAGGACGATGTTCTCACCGCAAAAAATAGTTTTATGCGGAGTGAAGAGTAGGTGACTTCATACACTTCAGAGCAGCTGTATTTGGCTGCCATTGGGGAACAGCAAGATCGGATTTCTTTCTCGGAAGAGGATCTTCAGGCGGTCGTCAGCGAGGAGATCGAGCGAATGTATTCAAGCATTCAGCGAATTCGGCTGGTCTATTTCCTTTGGGGAATGAAGGCGACGGATCCCTTCTATCAGATGATGCGAAAAAACATGTACACGAGTCAGCGTTCACGGTTGTGCCCGAGGATTCGACTGGATCGGCGCTATAAGACGCCTTCGTTTGCTTGGGAACGCATCCGTCAGCGAATTGCATCCACCAAGACGAATGCCAAGACGAAAAGTGAGCCGGGTAAGGGGCGTTCGTACATTGCTTACGTGGGTCGAAAGGGCTCTGGCAAGAAGGAAAAGGCCAAGGTGGTGCTGATGTCCGAGCATGTGACGATCAACAAGAAAACGCACACGGTGGATCCGCATGTTTTTGATGCCGAACCAGAATGGGCTCGCGTCGCCGGGTTGCTCATTGAACAAAAACTAAAGAGGCTGCGGTGTCTAAACCGAACACTCGCCTCAGTAAGTCGAGCATTGTGCAACTACGCTAAACAGGTTCGGCAAGAAACGGAGGGGCAGTGAGATGTGGTGGTTTGCCAAGCAGTCTCCGAAGAAGGAAGAGAGCTCTCTCGTAACTCTTCGCTACGAGGATATTCCCGACAAAACAGATAAGCGCTTGGAAGGTACGACGTATCCGCAAGTGTTATCCACCGTTCCAGCGAGTTCATTGCAGGAGATTTGCAATCGGTATGCGGATCGATTGCATGCGCTGCTCGATGATCTTCCTCAGACTAAGGAGCAGATCGACGAGTTGGTCATGCCTGTGCTGCAAAGAGTGATAGAGCTTGTTCATTTGATACCTGCTTCCGAGGCTCACCATCACTCCGGCATAGGGGGTTGCCTCGTGCATCAGCTTGAGTGCGCAGCCGCAGCGGTCAAACTGGCCAAGTCGCATTCGGTTCGTACCGGTGACACGCTCGAGGAGAACTACCACAACAAAAACCGGTTTTTGCTGACGGCTGCGCTCGTCGCATTGACTCACGACTTGGGCAAAGTATTCGATTTGCGCGTGGTGGATGCGGTCGATCATGAATGGGAGGCCGAAAAAGAATCCCTGATGCAGTGGCTGAGTCGCCTTGGGATCAAAGAGTATTTCGTGACCTGGGTTCCGGAAAGACAGCATAAGAAGCATCAGATTCGATCGCTTAGGCTTGCCTACGGAAGAATTTTCACGCAGCAGCTGATCTGTTATCTGGACGCATATCCGCACGCCAAGTTGCTCCGTATGTTCGATGAAGCGGTTGCCTTCGGCGAGGGACCTTTGGGTGACATACTGCGTCAGGCTGAGGAGTTCTCGATTTTGCAGGATGCCGAGATTCGGCGTCACCTGCTGGGACAGTACGTTCATGCCTCTTCGCCGCTGATCCCGCCGATGCTGGCAGCGATGAAGGACAACATTGCTCAGGGTTACTGGAAGGTGAACACGAAGGACTCTTTGGTTTTCGTCACGACGAAAGGTGTTTTTCTCCTGCTGAACGAAGAAGTGGTTTTCTCGGTTCGACAGAGGGCGGCTGAGAAGGGAATCGGATACTTGCCGGGCACCATTCCTGGTTTCGTACTCGTTCTGGCCGAAGGCGGCTGTCTGGTTGCCAAGCCTGATTCTCAGCAGGAGCAGGACAGGTACGCATGGCAAATCTGCTTGAAGTTTGATGAGCCGCGACGCTTCGACTGCCTTTGTCTTGACGATGGCGTCCTTTTGTTCGGAAACAAAGCCCCTCCGAAAGCGCTTGAATTGTGTGAGGCGGCACAGGAGAAGCCGCAGGAAAAAGCGGCGACGACCATGGATTTCCGAGCTCCCGCCGGCGGTTTCACCAAAGCTGACAAGGAGGCTCAGGCATTGACGAACGCTGCGGGGGAGGTAAAAAAACAGAAGGAAAACCGACAGCAGCAAAAAGTCGGACTTTCTGAGTCTGAACTTGAGGAAGTCTGGCCCCAGAAGCCAGATGCCGTGGTTTGTCAGCAATTTGTTGAACGTTTGTGTGAAACGATTCAACGGCAAATGCTGGCAGGCAAGGGACGACTATTTGCCTCAGTGCAGAAGATTTCGGACGATCAGATTCGGGCCGACTCTCATGAAGTGGAAGCTGTTTTAAAACGACACCGCATCGAAACGACAACCTTCGAGATGTTGTTGCAGATGAGAACGAGTCTTCCGGGCTTTACCTTTGAGCAAAACGGGCATTGGATCATATGCCGACTGAAAAAACCTGCGTGATTTCAGGCGAATACGTCGAATTTTGAAGGGGTTTTTTCGAAGATGTCTCGCTAGTCTGTGAGCGGAATAACGTCACAGGAGGCGAGAATGAAATCGATGCGAAGAGCTCCGAAGGCCGAAGGAAGCGTTGCTGTTTTGACCACGCAATTGGGAACGCTTGGATTGAGCAGCGCCGGGTATTTGGCGGCCGGACAAGGCTTCCCGTCTCTGCGGCTTCCGCTGTGGATCATTGCTGCAGGTTTGTTGTCGATTGGCTTGACGATGCTGCCGAAGTACGTTCACCTTAAACGCGAATCCGGCCTACTTGCGACAAAAAGTCTGCCTTATGTGACCTTCAAAGACTTTCAGAAGGATATGAAGGCTCGGCAGAGGCAGGGGTTCAGTTTCCTCGGTCTAGGCTTTGTTTGGCAGAAAAGTCAGTGTCAGGCTGCCAAGGATATTCTGGCCACCGATTGGTACGAGGATATCCATCGCAGGCAAACGAAGCAGATGCAGGGGCAGTGGATTCGAAGAAACGTTCGAACAATGCTGCTGCATCCGCTAAGCTCATTTGAGCAATTGAATGCCTACAAGAGCTGCATCGCCTTTGATGCGGGATACGTCTTTCTACGTTCCTTGGCCAAGGAGACGCCGTGCTACGTTAGAACCAAAGACCTTGAAGGTCACGTTCTTGTTCTGGGAACCACTGGCTCTGGGAAAACGCAGTTTCTGTGCTTCAGCATTTACGAGTCTGTGCTGAAGGGCGAGCCAATCTTTGTGATTGACCCGAAAAACGATGGAGGGCTTCGGGAGAGCATGCGAGAGATGTGCGCAACGGCTGGCCGGGAGTTCGTTTGCTTCGACGTTGCGCATCCGGAACTGTCGACGCCAATCGATTTGCTCGCTAACTTTGCTCGATCGCGTGAAGTCGCTGGCCGAATCGTCGAGGCGCAGCCCGTGGCGACCGGGGACGGGGCGACCTTTGTGGAGATGGGACGCAATGTTCTTGCGGCGCTTTGCCTGGGGTTGGAGCTCGCAGGGGAGAAGCCGACTTTTTACTCGTTATTTCGGTACTACACGAACCGAAAAGAACTTGCCGTGAGGGCTTTACAGGCCTTCTTGGCTTTGGACGACGACCTGCTTGCCGACGACGACATCGATGCTAGGTACGAAGAACTGAAGCAGCGATACGTTGCTGCGTCGCGGCATTCGGCCGACGTGGATCAAGTGATTTTTGTGGCCGATCTCGACGATGAGATGATCATGAAGCGAACTCTGGCCACCTATCAGCTTTTGGCAAAAATGGCCGGCGAAAGTCTCCAAGGCTTGTTTTCTCCGAGGGCCGACAAGTTGGGCGGGCAGGGCTTTTCGAACGTTCGAGACTTGATTGCTCAGAACAAGGTTGTTTACATCGGACTTGATGCCTTGACGGACTCCTCTTTGGCACGTGCGGTCGGCACGATGCTTCTGGCGGATATTCGGGCGGTGGCGGGGGCGAAATACAACTTTGCCGATGTCACGGGAAAAATTCGGTTGTTTGTTGACGAAGCCGCAGAAGTTTGTTGTGAGCCGCTCATTCAGATGCTCAACAAGGGACGCGGCGCCGGGCTCATCATCACGGTCGCCACTCAGACCATTTCCGACTTCGTGGCCAAGCTGGGAGGGCAAGCCGAAGCGGGCTGTGTTCTTGCCAATACGGGCACGCTTGTCGCACTCAGGTGCAACGATCCCGACACGGCCGCCTTCGTGAAGGATAGGACTTCGAAGACGACTGTCGCCACGACGATGCTTTCGCACGATGTCAGTGTCGGGTCGCAACAGTTGCCTGCAGTCGGTGCCAGCATGGGCGAGCGTCAAGTCGAACAGGAAACAGAGCTTGTCCCGTCGTTTCTGTTGGGAGGGTTGCCGACCCGAGAGTTTTTTGCCTTCGTGGCAGGAGGACACGTCATCAAAGGCCGTGTTCCGCTGTTGTTGCCGCGTGCGGAAGACTACAGAGGTGAAGCATGAAGTCGAAAGATTCAACAGGCTCCTTAGTCTTCAAGAGTTGGCTGTTGATTTTTGCAGTATCAATTCTGTTTGGAGCGACGGCGTATTGGTCGGGAGAGGAAGTTGCCGGAATTGCCAAGGCAGAAGTCGAGGCGGCGTACGCTCTTTTTGGTGAATGGCCGTTGGCTTTGGCGAGTCGGTGGTGGGACGAATTACAGTTGAATGCATTGCAGGATGCTTGCATTCAGGCAGTTTTTTTCGATTACCGGGAGAACGATCCGTTGCGGGAACTGGGCGAACAGGCCGATCGTTTTCTGGCCGGCTGCGTCATCAACGGATTCGGGCTTGTGTATGTTTGGTTTGTTCGTTTGGCTGTGGTGCTACGGTGGGGGTGTTTCTGCCTACCTTTGGCTGTGGCTGTTTTGATCGTCGGCCTGCTTCAGCGAGAGTTCAATCGCCAGATGTTCACATTCACGTCGCCTTATCGAATTGCTTCCAAGGTTGCGTTGCTCAAATGGACGGCGATAGCGGCCGTCGTGCTGTTGCTGTGCCCCGTAAAGCTACCGTTGTACGGGGTGATGGCGGTTGTATGCGTGTTGGCTGTATTGCCCGGGTGGCTTGTTGCGGGCTTGCAGAAAGAGTTGTGAGCGTGCCAGGGAATGCCTTTGAGGGGCATTTCCTGGCCGCTTCCTACTTTGTTTGGACAGACGAATCGGAATTCTTTTTGGATTCCGCGGCGCGAAGAGCTTGGATGGCGCTGGTGAATCGGCGGTAACGTTTGATCCAGGACTGCGTGGTCTGATCCGCAAGGTCAGGACTAAGTACGTTGTTGATCTCAAGGCCGTCGATAGTGCTTGCTAGTGTGTCTAACTGCAGGGTGATATTGATTAAGCGGGATGCATAGCCACTACTTGCCGGTACGGACAGCGTTCGGACATGGTTGTAGACAATGTTGCGCTTGGAGGCGGGAACCTGTTCCTCGAAGGTTTTCCGGACGGCCTCAAGAGCTTCCGAGAGCTCGCTTGAAAACGTGTCGAACATTTCCGTGAGGGTCTTTTCCATTGCTTTGGCGGCGGCTATTCGGCCTTGGCGGCGCAGTTGCTTGGTGACGGCAAAGAGCGTGTTGTCCGCACGGCTGTAGGTGTGTTCAAAGACAATCTGCACGGCATTAGTTCTGAGCTGAATCTCTTCAAGGCGTGCGCCCTTAGAAAAATCGGCGGATTTTTGACGCTTCACGACTTTGATGACGGGAATGGCGTCTGTTTCTTCCTTCTGTGCTTCGAGATCCATGAGTGTTCCCCAAGAGTGAATATGCTTTGAAGCATACTTTTCCAACTGCTTGCAGGCCTTATAAAAAACAGACGGATACGACGAAAAAATAGTAGGTTTTGCAACGATTTAGCGGGTATCCTTGTTCTGAAAAATGCAGTTCGCTGCCGTGGTTCTGTCTCACACGTTAAAGCGAGATTGACAGCCTTTTCCTGCAGATGGCTGCAAGCAGGTCGCCCGCTGAGCGACTCATCAAGACCAGCTGATAACCCACTTCGGGAGTTCTCTTCCCGAAGTGGGGTGTGAGCTCCCTTTTTTAGGAGCTCAAACGATGCATCACGAAAATGCACTTTCACCGGAATTCAAATATTTCGGTGCCGATGTCTTTTCGAACGTCTACGACGGCGAAAAGAAAATCCAGATGCCGAAGTCGCTTCAGATTCTCGGCTTCTCCGACGACAAGAATCCTGCCGTGCCTGTTGCCCACGAGAACTATGTTTTCAGGCGCGAGGTGCTTCGGGATCTTCTCGGGTTTCTTCGCAAACCCAACAACGACGCGCTTTTCATTACCGGCCCCACCGGCAGCGGAAAAACAAGTGCCGTTCTCGAGACTTGTGCTCGACTGAACTGGCCCGTGTCTTCGCTTACGCTGAACGCTCGGTTTGAATTCGCGCAGCTCATCGGGCACTTCACTTTCTCGGCAAACGCCGTGGGTGAAGCACCGCAGATGAGATTTCAGTACGGCCCGCTGGCAGCTGCCATGCGTTTTGGGCACGTCTTGGTTCTCAACGAAGTTGATCTGGCCGATGCCGGGGAACTCGCCGGACTCAATGACGTTCTTGAAGGTCGTCCGCTTGTGCTTGCCGAAAACGCAGGAGAAATCATTCGTCCGCATCCGATGTTCCGTGTCATCTGCACGGCCAACTCATGCGGCAACGGTGACGACTCCGGGCGCTACGCAGGCGTTCAGCAGCAAAACCTGGCGTTTCTGGACCGCTTCCGTTATCTGGAAGTGCCGTATCAGGACGCCAAGGTCGAAGAAGAGCTTTTGAGTCAGTTGACTCCGGCCATGAAGCCCGTGCTGGGCGGCATGGTGCAGTTGGCCAATGAGATTCGAAAGCTTTTTACCGAAGGCCGATTGTCTTTGACGCTTTCCACGCGCACGCTGGTGCGCTGGGCTCAGATCGCTCAGGATTTCCGCAACTCTCCCAATTCACTTGAATACGGACTGCGGCGAGCACTTCTGATACGAGCCGAACCCGAGGAAAGTCAGGCCATTGTGGGGCTTTGCCGCACAATTTTCGGTGACGCGTGGTCAGCGACCGGCGCCAAGAAATAAACGTTCAATCCTCAACACCCGTCGTAGGGAAATACAAGTCCCTATGCGGGAGGAGTGTCTCCTGAAGGCGGGTTTCTTTTTTGAAACCACCAAACAAGGAAACACTCATCATGGAAAGTCGCGACATTTCCGGCGCCAAGGCGCAAACCCAGGGACTGATTGCTCGTCTGGCAGGCAAATTCGGCGTTGAACCGAACCGCCTGCTCAGGTGTCTGACAACTCAGGTCTTCAAGCAGGCCGACGGACGGCAGCCCAGCAACGAAGAGCTCATGGTTCTTCTCTTGGTCTGTGAGAACTTTGGCTTGAATCCCTTCAATCGTGAAATCTATGCGTTTCGCGGCAAGAGCGGTGACATTGTTCCCGTTGTGAGTCTTGACGGCTGGGCGAAGATCGTCCGCAGTCAGAAGGACTTCAACGGCGTGACGTTTGCCTTTTCGAGCAATACGGTCAAGGTTTCCGGGTGCGCTCAGGAACTTCCCGAATTTGTCGAATGCGCCATGCGGCTCAAAGGCGTTGACGAACCGATCGTGATCCAGGAGTTCATGGTCGAGTGCTTCAACGACAAGAGCCCTGTTTGGCGCAAGTGGCCAAGGAGGATGCTTCGAACCCGCGCTTTCATCCAGTGCGCTCGTCTGGCTTTCAGTCTGACGGGACTCTACGACGAAGGCGAGGACTTCGCCGAGGATCTCTCCGGCGTGGTTGCCGCAGGGCATACTCAGCCTCAAGCTCAGCAGCCGGCAGTTGCTCAATCGAGCGTGCCGAAACTTGCGCTTGAACGAGAAAAGCTCGACGAGATGCTTGCCAAGCTCATGACGTTTGCGCACAGCCAGCCCAACGGTTGGGAGCGCGCAGCCAAGTGGGTGGAAGCCAAGCTCGAGGGTGAAGACCGTCTCTATGCCGAGGAAAAGCTGCGTATGCAGAGACTTGCTCTTGAGCCAATCAATCCGGCCGACGTCGTTGACGATGTTGAACCGGAGTCAATTGGTAAGGAGGCCGATCATGCGTTTGCTTGAACTTGAGCAGCGCAGTCAGGCGTGGCTTGATTGGAGGCGAAGCGGCATTACGGCCACCGAAAGCGCAGCGATTTTGGGACTCAATCCTTACATGACGCCGTGGCGACTGTGGTGCGAGAAGGTCGGACGGGCGCTGTTCGCGGATCTATCCTCAAACCCTTTGGTGCGCTTTGGCATCGAACACGAAGACGAGGTGCGGCAGCTCTTTGAGCTCAAACACCTGGAAGTCGTGATGCCCGTCTGCGGAGAGTTTGACGAGGATGCTCTTTTCAGAGCCTCCTTTGATGGACTCACTTCCGCAATGGAGCCCGTGGAAATCAAATGTCCGAGTGAATCGACGCTTGCGGATGTTCGAAAAAAGGGGCTTGAGAGCACTGCCGGACGGCTCTATCGCATACAGCTTCAGCATCAGCTGATGGTGTGCGGCGCAAAGCACGGCTGGCTTGTGTTCTATGACCGCACGAACACGGAACTCGTCGAGTTCGAAGTCGTGCGAGACGAAGCGCTGATTGCCGAAATCCGCAGCAAGGGACGCGAGTTCTTTGATCGGTTTGTGGCAAAACGCAAGGAGCCTGCGAAGGATCCGACGCGGGATGTCTACGTGCCCAAAGGGGATGTGGAAATCGCCCGTTGGAATCAGTGTGCGGCTGACTATGCGGCAGCGCAGGAAGCGGCGGACGCTCTGCAAAAGCAGATCGAAACGTACGCCGCAATCAAGAATCGTTGCAGGGATGAACTCACAGAGATGATGGGGGAATTTCTGCATGCGGACTTTGCCGGCATTGCGCTGACCAAGCGCGTGACACGCGGCACGGTGAACTACAGGGATTTTTTGCTCAACAGAGGCATCCCGGAAAGCGAGCTGGAGGCTTTTCGAGGAAAGAGTTCGGAGAACTGGCTTGTGCGGTTGACGCACAGTCCGCTTCCGAAGGATTTCCAAGACGAGGAGCTTGAAGCGGCGCTCGAAAGAAACTCAAGCAGCGAAGCCATGTGGTTCTAACAACTTTGTTTTTCCCAAGCGGGAAGAGTGAAAACTCACTTCCCGTTAGGGAACGAGTCATTTGCTCTTCCCCTTTCGGGATGGAGAAAAGAAATGACTCAGCAAACGAATGCTGCAGCGGTGACGAATCCGGACATTATCGGACGAATCGTCGTCATTGTTCCGCGTTTTACGCAGTGGACCGGAACACGTGCGATGCACGAAGGAGACTTCGCCATCGGCACGGGTGGTCAGCTTCCGCCCAAGGAAGTCGCCAAGTCTTTAGGGCTTAAGGCAATCATCGATACGCAGCATCTGCGCGTCTTTGATCGCATCAAGCATAAGGCCGAAGTGCTTCTTGAGGGCTGCGGCGTGAAGTATCTGTCAGGGTGGGCGATTCCGGAGGAGCGGATCGGCGAGGTGTTCAAGGCTTTGGACGCGCTCGTTGAGCGTTATTCGATGGAAAAAGCCAATTTCCTGAGTCGGTACGACACGCTGGTCAAGGAATGGGCCGATAAAAACCCGACCTTTTCCAGAGAAATCATGGAGGGCAAACTGGACGTCAACGCCGTTTCCGAACGCATCAGCGCCGGATACGAAAGTTTTCGTCTGCAGCCCGTTTCCGAGCAGAAAGCGGCGGACTTGGCAAAGAGCATCGGGGGACTTGCTTCCGAGCTCATCGCAAGCGTCACTCGAACGGCCAGAACTTTTTTCAAGGAAAGCTTCCTTGGGAAGAGTCGCGCCAATCGCAAGACCGTCAATGCGGTTTTGAAGATCCGTCAAAAGCTGAAGGGACTGGCCTTTTTAAGTTCCAGCATCCTGCCGTTGATTGCGTTTATCGACAAGGTCGTCTGCGAGATGCCCTCCGAAGGTTATTTCTCCGGAGAACCCTTCTGGAAGCTTGCCGCGCTGGTGAAAACCTTGGGCGACGCGACTCTTTTGGAAGAGGTCATCAACGATCCGGCGTATGCCGCAGCGGCATTTCCGGCAGAGGAGCAGGCGAGTTCTCGTGACGAAGTCCTGCCTGAACTTGAAATGCCGCAAACGGACGCCAACCCGCACTTGGCACTTGGGGGTTCAAACGAAAGTGACGAATCCGGCTCGGTGAACGATGCCTCTGAAAGCCTTGATCCACGGGGCTTTTCAAAGGACGGCAACGAGCAGCAAGATCTCTTCAAGGAACTTGAGGAGTTTTTTGACAAGCCGTTTTCCCAAGGAAAGATATCGAGCGCAAGCACGACGTCAACTCCGACGGAGACGAAGTATGAGACCAACGGTGACGAGAAGTCCTCGGATTCTCAAACCGCTCTTTGGCACGAGGGTTCGGAGCCATTCACACCCGTAACGGTTCCTGCCGTTGATGTGGGTGACGGGCTTTATTTCTAACCGGACAGGCCTTTTTCTTGGTTTGTCTTTTTCTCCCGCAAGGGCATCTTCATTGCCCTGCGTGGGGAAGGAGTGTGCTTTTGCGGGATTTCTTTTTTGGAGAATCCCATGAAAACACAGCGAAGCACGCAGCCGAAATCCGTGTTCGAACGCAGTTTGCCCATTGTGGCGGCGGCGCTCGGCCGTTTATGCGGCGTGGCGGTTGAAATCGGCGGTCAGGTGCCATCAACGGACGGCAAGACGATCTGGATGCCGGTTCCTGAGAACGTGACGGAAGATGACGAGCTCTCAACGCTCGGCATCCTCTGTCACGAAGCCGGGCACGTCAGGCTGACGAACTTCAAGGCAGTCGGTCAAAAGTGCACCCAACTGGAGCGCGCGATTGACAATGCCCTCGAAGATACTCGGATCGAGGCGGAGATGGGGCGGCTGTATCCGGGAGCCGAAGGTCTTTTTGAAAAGGCGCATACAGGCAAAGTTCAGGAACTTGTCCGCTGTGAGAAGTTTGACGAACGAACGCTGCTGCCGCTTTTTCTTCTGGTCGTTTCCGAGGAAAAACTCCTTTGCCGCAAATGGCTCACGGAACTTGCTAACAAGCTCCAAAGCCGTATGCAGGAGTCTTTCGGCAGGGAACTGACGGCAAAGCTCACGTCGCTTGCGCTTGAAGTCGAAAACGCCAAGAGCACGGTCGATGTGGCGGCGATTCGAAAGCGAATCATTCAGCTTTTGAAGTCTGAAGCTTCCAAGGAGCAGAACTCATGTCTTCAAAAGACACAAGAGGCGGCTTCACAGGAAGCTCGTGACGAGGATATGCCGCCGGAGTCGTCCCAAGAGAAATCTCATGGACAGTCCGAGACGTCACTGCAGCGTCTGCTGCGGCGCAGTCACGAACCGGTAGTCAATCCGATGGATCTCTCCAATGCATTCAAGCGGGTTCAGTCCGATGAGTGTACGGGTGGTTTATCGATTGACGTGTCGGGTCGGATACGTCCGGTGGCCAGAGATGAAGCCTTTGGGCTTGAACGACTGTGTCTGGCTCGCAAGGATTCGGTGTCTTTGCGGTTGGCTCTGCGCGGTTTGGTTCAGGCCAAAACCAGAAGCGGTTTGCGCATCACCGATCGAGGACGTCGATTTTCGGCTTCGCATCTGTGCAGGCTGGTTGTGTCGGATGCTCGTGTCTTTCAGGCGCGAGCGGATCGACAAGCTCCCGATGCGGCGGTTCATGTGCTCTTGGACATGAGCGGCAGCATGGGCGTAAAGGGCGGAGATCTTGCGGTACGCGCAAGTCTCGGTCTTGTGCAGGGACTTGAAGGCATCCGAGGCGTCAATCCGGCGCTGACGGTCTTTCCGGGAGCCGCTTGCGGGCGAGCGAAACATGCCGTGTGCACCGTGATTAAACACGGAGAACGGCTTGCAAGAGTCACACCCGGACAGATCGGCTGCATTACAAGTTGGGGTGGAACTCCGCTGCTGCAGGCTTTGCAGGCAGGAGGTTGGGCATTAGCCGCGTGTAGACAAAGCAAGAAGGCATTGATGCTGATTACCGACGGGCGAGTACGCGCTCCGGCAATCGAGAGGGTGATCGAGGAGCTGAAGAAGGCCGGCATCTATGTGCTGGGCATTCAGATCGGCGACTGCGACGACCTCAAGAATTTGTCGATTGACAGTGCGCATATCGACTCCGTCGAAGATCTGCAGCAGGTGCTTTTCGGCTTTGCCAAAAAAATCCTCTTGTGAGGAGAAATTCACTTTCATCAACCCGAAGGGGAGCTGACTTTCCCTTCGGGGGAAGGAGGGTTTCCTTCATTTCATCAGGAGGGCGCAATGGCCTATCAACTTGACGTTACGACTGTTCGTGAGGCGGCCAGAGGACACTGGGACGCGATTTTCTGTGCGCTTGCACCGACCTTTAAGGTGGCGATGCAGCGGCCGGGAAAACATGTTCCGTGTCCCGTGCACGGAGGAAAGGACGGTTTCCGACTTTTCGAAGACTATCGGGAAGCGGGCTCGTGCGTGTGCAATACCTGTGGAAATTTCCGAGACGGTTTTGCTGCGCTTCAGTGGCTGCATGACTGGAGCTTTGCGTACACGTTGTCTCGGGTGGCGAGTGTGTTGGGGCTTCAACCTCGGTACGGGGAAGAAGTGCTCGAACGCAGGACGCTCAATCGCGTATACCGCGGGCACATTCTCTTCATGGGGATGTCTGAAAAGCGATGCCCGAAAGCGTTTGAAGGTTTTGTCGTCGAGATTGACGACGAGATCTCCAAATCGGTTCGAGAGCTCGGAACACGAGCGCTGAAAACGGCTTTGGCTGAGGCCGGCATCAAGCCGCATGAGCGGGTTGAGATCGTGCTTGTGGCCAGAGAGCGTGTTCGACGTTTCGGCGGTGCTTGTCGTTATCGGTACGTCTGGTGCGTCAAGCACCTTGCTTCAAGAGCACGCGAGGAGCTTTTCGCAAGCGAGAAGGCGTACTTCAACGGTGAGCTTGCGCGAAGCATTCGAGAACACTGGCTTCGGGCGCTGAAGTATTCACCGATGGATGAGCGGCAAAAGCCGATGCAGAGATATCTGCAGCATCGTGCCATTGATGGTCTGGATGAGTCGATTCTGCGTGATCTTCGATTTGAGGAGCGCAGTTTTGACCGAGAAAGCCGTCGCTGGTACCCGGCCATGCTTGCAGCGGTGAGAGACGTTACCGGACAGTTGGTGACGCTGCATCGCACGCTGCTGACGCCGGATGGTCTGAAAGCCGAGGTGTCGACTCCAAAGCGCCTTATGCGATTGCCGGAAGGCAGAACCATTTCCGGATGCGCTATTCACTTCGGTGAACCGCAAGAGGTTTTGGCCGTGGCTGAAGGCATCGAGACGGCGCTTTCCGTGGCGCTTGCTACGGGATTGCCAACGTGGTCGTGCATCTGTGCGACGGGACTGCAACAGGTTGTGATTCCCTCCGGTGTCAAGCGCGTTCTGATCTTCTCGGATAAAGACCGCAGTTGCACGGGAGAACGATCGGCGCAGGGATTGTGCCGTCGGCTTCAAGTCCAAGGAATTGAAGCTGCCATCGAGGCGGTGCCTTTGGACATACCAAAGGCGGAAAAGGGCATCGATTGGAACGATGTTTTGGTCCGTATGGGACCAAGCGGATTTCCGGATGCTCTCTAACTCAACGCTCATCGTTTCTCAAGCAAATCGCCTGAGAAACGATGGGCTTCTTTTTAGGACAAACCAATGAAAGATTCAACCATAACCGAGAACATTGATATTCAGCAGTGCTGGAACCGGATCCGGCAAGCTCAAGTCTTCAAGAGTGTTTCATATCCTGTATGGAAGTATCTGCAGGGGCAGAATGTGGAAGCTGTCGTCGATCGGCAAAGAGAAGTTTTATGTGATGTCCTCTTGGCCAGTTCGCTCGAAGCTGAGGATCCAAAGATCGCTTTTGCCGTGCGTGATGCAGAGAGTGTTTTGAAGAACATCCTGATGCTTGAATTTACAGGTGTCCTTTCGTTGTCCAATGTGAAAAAGCATTATTCCTTGGTGAGTCCTCGTGAGCCAATTGTCGGCTGTTCCGTGCACTTCGGAGAACCCAAGGATGAGTTGGCGGTGGCTGTGAGTCTGGAAAGTGCCATGGCCGTGAATATTGCATCTGCCGGCATTGCATGTTGGGCGTGTTTAGGCACAACCGGTATGAGCACGTTGAGGATTCCTGAGAGGGTTCGAAAAGTCTGTATCTATGCGGATATGGATCCCACGGAGGTGATGCAGGAAGCAGCGCAGAGTCTTGCACAGCGGTTGCGTGCGCAAGGCTGTCAGGCAGAAGTTCGGTTTTCTCCGTGCTCGGAACTGGGGTTGAGCGGACGAGTCAGTTGGCACGATGCTTGGATGCTTGTCGGGTGTCAATGCGTGCGACTCGAAAGTTAGGTTCTAATGATTTTTTAGAACCTTTCAGCCTTTTAGTTGCCCAATAAGTTGCTTTTTTTAACTAAGGGCTGGCCTTCAACAACAGGGTTCACACCATGATGAGAAGTCGTTTCCAGTGCCGATCTTGGAAATAGTCTTGTG
>ERZ809074.1151-NODE-1151-length-36195-cov-51.867017_pt1 | contig 36195 bp, 47 predicted proteins | sample MGYA00520795_ERZ809074 | MGnify/ENA primary metagenome ERZ809074 (study PRJEB31570, sample SAMEA3212989) | Homo sapiens | biome: human-gut; feature: human gut; material: fecal | place: Sweden | collected 2011 ...
AACGAACTGATCCCCGATGCAAAAAAACTCCTGCGCGAAAACTCTATTACATTGGTATAATCCGCAAAACGAAATGTTAAGCCGATTGTAAACGACGGGGCTCTTTTCCAAAAACGAAATGTACCTCTGGAACGCATTTAAGAACGGTGTTAGAATAGGGTTCTAACACCGTTCTATCGTTACGCTAAGCTGCGATTTTATCGAGCAATTCGATTATGTTCTGCTTTATCTTTTGCGTGTCCCGTTTCCACTCGACAGGCGTCTCTCCTTTTTCATATTGAGGATAGGGCTTTTCCGGCCCTTTGAAGCGAAACTGTTTGCGGAGCGGGTAAATATACCGATACGTCTTTACGACGAATATTTCGAAATCACCGAGCAAAAACGCGACGTTCGCGCGAAGATAGCCTGACGAACTGGTCGTATCGGTCAGAATCTGTTCGTGCGTTATCTCTCCAGTTCGCTTATTGCGCAGAAACCGGGTATGATGGAACCCGTAATACCGAAAATTCGCGGCTTTGTAAATCGTACCGCATCCCAGGCGTCCGTCTGCGAATGATTGTACTGCGACAATATCGGGATCAGTTTTCCGCAATAACCGGATCGACGCCCCGATCAGTATGCTTTCTGCATTGTGTCCGAGAGAATCGTCGATCCACATGCGGTTCAATTCGCACATCCACGCACGAGGGTTCGGATGGGTGAATATCTTTGCCTTCGGGTTCTTCATATAACCATACACGGCCACTCCGAGGCACTTGTCCGGTTCTTCGTCCCGGAATATCCCGAAATTGTATTTTCCGAAGCCTCCGTCGCACCATTTGTGCGAATAGTGATTTTCGATTATCATCTTTTTGGCAATGTATTTCGGCACGGATTTGATAATCAACCGCCCCAGTGCGGAGGTATTTTTGAGGACTTGCAGGTCCTCAGTGTTGTTATTCATTCAAATTTCGTATCTTTGCATCATCTCACCCACATACTGCATGTAAATGCGCCGAAGACGCGACGGAAGGCTTTAGCCCTCGGTCGTGCGTCTTCGGCGCGCGCTTGCGTAAGTATGTGGGTGAGATCTCTACTTACGGCCGGGGGCTTTTTCACGCCCCTATGCCATCGGTTTTTACTTTACGAGATAGCCTGCCACGAGCAGGAGCCAGGTTGCGAGGTTCCCGACCGCGTAGGCTATCGCCTCGCCTCGTGAGAATTTCACGGCCCGTGCTTTAGCGACGAGACGCGCGAGAATCAGGGCGACAAGGATCACGACGGGCAGGGCCGTCCAAAGCGAGAGCCCGCAGACGAGCGACAAGACGGCGGTCACGGCCGCCGCGACGAGCCCCAGCGCGAAGGTCTGGTAGCACTCCTTGCCGACCGCTGCGAGCAGGGCGAGGAGGAAGGAAATGATCTTTTTCATGATACAAGTTATTTTAAGTGAAACAGTTTTTTATTTCCAACGGCCTATTGCAAACCAGTAAATAGGTTCACCCGCAGGATTGACTCCGCCGCTGGTGCTTTCGATGTAACTTTTCCGCACCGTAAAGGACGATGCTGTCTTACTATTCACCGACGCCGTTGCCACCGCCGTTCTATTTCCGAAAACTACTGCCGCCAACACATTGTAGGGTGTAGTATAAAAGGAGATCGGGAAATATACGGTCAGACTTCCGCCTCCAGAAGCATATCCCCATTGGATCAACAGTCCGTCCGGCGCTTTGTAATATCCGTTGTCGGCGAACTGCTTGCCGATCGAGACGTTTGAGAGGTCCTTGGCCGCCTTGTCATTCCAGGCCGATTTCTCGGCGTCTGTCACGAAACGGCGGGAGGAGTCCTGGTTGATCTGTTCGGCCGGGATACCGTCCTCAAATCCCCCCCCCTTGCGTATGCGAGGGCACTCCAGGGCGTCACGCCGTCGCCGACCTTGTGCAGCGTCGTGTCGGATTCGTAGACGATCTCACCCTCGAGCAGGACAGGATTCTTGGCCTTGAGTTCGGCCGCGGTGTATGCCGGGTGTTGCACCCGGCCCTTGATTGTCTTTGTCATCATCTAAAAATTTATTCGTTCGAATCATTTCCAACGTCCGACAGCTATATATCTGTAACCCTCTTGTCCGTACCCCTGTGATCCGGAATTAGCCCACACGCCTTTGGCCGTGAAATAGGCAGTCGTATAATTCAAAACAAAAGCTACAGCTACCGTGGCTGGAGAATCAGAAGCCTGTATCGGAGTGGTCAGAACTGCATAGGGGGTATAGGCGAATGTCGTTGGGAAATAGAAGGTCTTACCGGATTTGTTTCCATTAGCCGTGAATGATCCCCATTGAAACATCAAGCCGTCAGGCGCTTTGTAATATCCATTATCGGAAAATAGTTTTGTCAATGTCACGTTCGAAAGGTCTTTCGCGGCCTTGCCGTTCCATGCCGTTTTCTCCGTATCGCTGACGAAGCGGTGCGTCGCATCCTGCGTCACCTTTTCGGCTGCGAGCGGCCCGTCGAAGTCCCCTTTGGCATAAGGGAGGGCATTCCAGGCCGTCGTGCCGTTCCCGATCTTGTGCCGTGTCGTATCGGACTCGTAGACGATCTCTCCCTTGAGTAGGACAGGATTCTTGGCCTTCAGTACGGCCGCCGTGTATGCCGGATTCTGCGTCCGGCCCTTGAGCGTCTTTGCCATTATTGCACGTCGTTATCTGTTTTCTGCCTTTCGGCCACTATCTGCCGGGCAATGGCCTTGCATTGCTCCGCATACTCATAATAGGCCGTGAACTGTTCGGTTTTTATCTTCCGCTGACGGAGAATCGCCAGCTCGTCATCCACCGAATAGCGCTCGCGGATTTTCTGCCGCACGAGTTGTTCGTAAGAGAGGAGGGTCGGTTCGGGCTGGGGTTCCCGCAGCACGGGCATCCCGTTCTCGTCCTCGACGATCTTCATTCCCCGCGCCTGCCCGTCGAGCAGACGGCGCCATTTGCCCTCGGTGATTTCGACAGCTCCTTCGACGGGCTGGTCGTAAAAACCCTGTTTCCAGTATTTCATTGTGCACATCTGTTTGGTTACTATTCCATGCCCGGTATCGTACATTGCAGGACGAACTCCCCGGCGGGCAGGTCGTCGAGCTTCTTCTTGTCGGCCGCCGACATCAGACCTGCGGCCGACTGGCTGGCGACGGCCGTCGAGGCCTTGTCGTTCCAGGTCGATTTCTCCGTGTCGCTGACGAAGCGGTGCGTGGCGTCCTCGGCGATCATCGTCGCCGGGTGGCTGGCCGGATGGACGTAGTTGTTCGCTCCGGTCGCCACGCCGTCGAGCTTCTGCTTGTCGGCCGCTGACATCAGACCCGCCGTGGTCGTGGAGGCCATATTTCCGCCGGGCTTCTCGTTCCACGCCTTCCGTTCGGCGTCGGTGATGAAACGGTGCGTCTCGTCTTGGGCGATCATCGTCGCCGGATGGCTGGCCGGGTGCTGGTAGTTGTTCGCACCTGCCGCCACGCCGTCGAGTTTCTTCTTGTCGGCTGCGGACATCAGACCCGCCGCGGAGGCCGTGGCGGCCGTCTTTTCGGCCTTGCCGCTCCAGGTTGATTTCTCGGTATCTGTCACGAAGCGGTGCGAGGCATCTTCGGCAATCATCGTCGCCGGATGGCTGGACGGGTGCTGGTAGTTGTTCGCCCCGGCGGCTATGCCCGCCAGCTTCTGCTTGTCAGCAGTGGTGTAGTCTTCAGTCGAAAGACCCTTACCCGTGACCTTATCGACCTTTTGGCCGAGCTGTTTGGTCACGGTCGCGGCGAAGTTCGGGTCGTTGCCGAGGGCGTCGGCCAGCTCCTTGAGCGTGTCGAGGGCTTCGGGCGAGCCGTTGAGTATCTGTTCGACGGCCTTGTCGATGTACTCCTTGGCCGAAGCGAGGGTCGCGGCGTTCCCGGAGGTCATGTCGGAGCGGATCGCCGTTTCGCGGGCTGCGGTGTGGTCTTTCGCCGCCTGAAGCGTCGAGGCGTCGGCCGCCGCGAAGTCCTTGCGGACGGCCGCCTCACGGTCGTTGGTGTGGCCTTTGGCCGCATTCAGCGTCGCCGTGTCTCCGTCCTGCAGCTCCTTGCGCAGCACGCCCTCGCGCTCGGTGGTGAATGCCTTGGCCTGCGTAAGCGTTGCAGCGTCTCCGTCGGTCATATCCTTACGAATGGCCGTTTCGCGAACTGCGGTGTGATCCTTCGCCGCCTGGAGCGTCGAGGCGTCGGCTGTCGCAAAGTCTTTGCGGATGGCTACCTCCCTTCCGTCGGTGTACTCGTTCGCCGAGGCAAGCGTCGCGGCATCCCCGTCCTGCTGCTCCTTGCGCAGCACGCCTTCGCGCTCGGTAGTGAAGGCTTTGGCCTGTGCAAGCGTCGTAGCATCGCCCGCAACCATATCTTTTCGAATCTCCGTTTCCCGACCATCGGTGTAGGTCTTGGCCGACTGAAGCGTCGCAGCGTCGGCCGCCGCAAAGTCCCTGCGGATGGCGGCGTCCTCCTCGCGGAGCTGGTCGATGGCTTCGTCGGTCTGTTCGATGTAGTCGGCCAGGTTCTCCTCGTCTTTCGCTATGCGCTCTTCGAGCCGCTTGCCGTCGGCGTCCGGATATTTGCCATTGAGCTGGTCGGTGAGCCCTCCGACCTTATCCATCGAAATCTCGTCCTCGGTCTTGTGCCAGAAGCTGTCGAACAAATCCGAGAACTGCTCGGCCGTGGGATACATGCCCCGTCCGAACCATTTGCGCAGCATGGCGCGAACTCTGATTGCCATTGTCGTCGTGTTTACTTGGTTCTCATCACATAGGCCAGGGCGTAGTACGGCGGGCGGTTCTCGTGGGGACGCCCTCCGCCCGCGGCGTCGGTGCGGCCGCTGCCCGAATTGAGTTCGTTGGCGGAACCTCCGCCCGTGAACCTTCGCCCCCTGTTCACGAGGAACAGCCCGTGGTCGTGCCCGGGCATCTCCTCCACGGAGAGCGTGTGGGTCTTCTCGCCGCCTACGGCTCCGAACTTGTCGTAGTCGCCGTCGATGGGGTTATAACCCACGACGAAGCGGCCGCGCAGATCCGGCAGTCGGAAGTATCCCGCCGTGGTCGAGAGCTTGCGGCCGTTGCAGTCCGTGCCGTTGTTGAACGCCGAACCGATGGCCTTGTACAAGTCGGGATATTCCGACTGCTTGAGCTGCTGCCCTTCGCAGAGGGCGTATCCGTCGGGAACGTCAGTCCCGGCCCAGGTCTCGACCATTCCCAGGGGCGTGCGCTTGACCTCCGCGAGGGCCTTCTGCAGGGCTGCAATTTGTTTGCGGAGCTCCGGCAGCGACTGCGCCTCGGAGAACTCCTCCCAGCGGTAGTTCTCGGAGCCGACGCCCGGGGCGAGCGACCGCGCGACGTATGCCTGCGGGTAGTCGTAGCCGTCGGCCGTGACGGGAATCGTCTCCTGCCGCAGGTACATGCCGCCCGTCGTCGTGCCGCCCTCCCAGTAGAGCACCTCGCCCTCGGGGTGGTCTTTCGTGCGCAGGAAGACGTATCCTTCGGTGCGCTGCGTGCCGCCGCCCGTCGGGGTGCAGCCCCACAGGACGGCCTTGTCTCCGGCGAGGTTGCCGAGAATCGACACCACGTGCAGGTTGGTCTGCGCATAGTCGAGCATCTCGCAGTCGGCCGGGAAGTCTTTGTTGGGTTGCAGGAGAAACCTGCCGAGTATCTGTTTCATCGTCAAACGAAGTTTATCTGATAGCGTTTCGAAGCCAGTTTGTAGGAGTCCACCACGGCCCGGACGCGGTCGGTGTCGATCTCGTCGAGCAGCGCGACGGGAATGTTCACCCAGAAGTCGTAGCCGCTCACGCCGCCGTAGCCGCGGCGGTTCAGCACCACCATGCGCCCCGAGCCGCGGGCCGGGAGACGGACGGCGCGCTGCACCTCGCGTCGGTGCAGGACGATGTTACCGACGTTCGAGACCTCCTCGGTGACGGTAATCCTCCGGTCGACGGGGTCGAACAGGTCGTTCAGCAGCCCGCGCAGGCGGCACACCTGGCCGTTGTGCAGGAGCCGATAGTCCGTGTCGCGCCGCCAGAGCATGAACCGCGTGTGCAGCCATTGCAGGGGCGACACGGCGGCGTAGGCCAGGGCGGCCAGCAGCGGCCGCCGCCGGAAGGTCGGCAGCAGCAGGAGCGCCAGGCGCTTGAAGTTCACGTCGTAGAGCTTACTCGTTGCCATAGGCTTTCAGGGTCAGTTGTACGTCCTCCATCGTGAAATACCCCGCGGCGGGGACGCAGCGCGCGTCGATGGGCACGACGACCGTCTCGTCCGCGGCGACTCTCGTCGCCCCCTTGAACTCCACGATCCGCACGCCCTCGACCGTCTGCAACGCATCGACGAGGGCCATGTTGGTATATTCGCCGTTGAAGGGCAGGTTTTCGATATACTCCCGGACGGCCTCGCGGCAGGCAGCCTCGACCGTCTCGGCCACGAGCATCGGGTCGTAGTAGATTTCCACCTGGCACGAAAAGCGGTCGGGGTCGGTGTTCACCAGCGCCGTGCGCACGCCCGCGTCCTTGATTTCGGCGATGTAGGCTTTAAGCTGCGTTTCGGTTTCGGCATCGAGTTTGCACCGCTTGCCACCCTCCTCGCCCGCGACCTTGATCGTCAGGAGCGAAGCGTCGGCGCTCTCCGCAGCCACGGCGTGTTTGACCACCCGCGCCGCCGCGATGGCGTCCTCGGTCATCCCCTCGGTGTCGTAGCGGTCCGTGTCGGGAACGAGCGTCTTGCCCTTCATGAACGCAAGCACCTTGTCGCGGTACCACCGCGGACGGTGCGGGATGATCTCCTCGATGCGCGCGTCCACCTCGCCCCTGTACGTGTCGAAGAGTTTTTCCAGCGTCCACGCCGCCACGGCGAAAATGTAGAACAGAATCCCGATGACGGACACCTTGCTGAAATGCGCCGTGAAGCTGTCGCCCGGCGTGAAGGCGAACAGCTCCGCGACGTGCTCGTTGCGCATGAAGTCGGCCGCGATGCTCTCCTTGATTTGCTCGATTGTTCTCATTTTACCACGAAGTCTATTTCTATACCCATGTATCCGATGCCGCCGTAGGGAGCTGCCTCGACCTCCTCGGCCGAAGGCGCGGTGGCGGGCTTCACCCCGTCGGCCGCCAGCTCCCCGACGACCGATTCCGTGCAGGCGGTCGTGCAGGCGATGTCGAGCGTCTGCCCGGTCTTCAGTTCGTCCGTCAGGGAGAGCCCGTTGAGCCGGGCAATGTCGAACGCCGCCTCGATATTGCCGCACTCCTGTACAGCGATGTCCGGCAAGGTCTGGTTATTTCGTGTCGTAGTCCGCATCGACGATCAGTTTGTTGTTTGTCAAGTTTATTTCCACCTCGTTCACGCGCATTCCGTCGGCCTTCAACTGCTCCGTGATCTCGCGCACCCACCCGGCCGTTTCGTGGTCGTTGGCGATATTCGTGATTCCGACTCCCAGCGTCGGGTACTCTTTCGATTCGCCCTTCATCATTTGCAGGATGGCCGCCTGGTTCTGCGCCGTCGCCTCTCCGACTTGCAACCCCTCGGCATAGACGCCCTGGCTGTTCCGCCGGGTGTCAGGTCGCAGATCTCCCGTCGCGGGGTCGGTCAGTATGTCGATATTCTTTGCCATTGTCAATGCGTTGCCTTCTTGTCTTCCAAATCTTCCAGCGTGATGGTCGCGGCGGCCATCCGTTCGGAGAAAATCCCCGCGCCCGCAGGGCCGTTGGCCGCAGCTCCCGCACCCACCCCGGACAATCCTGCGGCGACGGCCTGCTGCATCGTCGTGCAATAGCTCCGGATGCTCTCCAGCGAACGGCGCAGCGCCGGGGCCAATACCAGACCGCCCTGTTTGCCTCCGTTGATCTCCACGCCTTCGGCCGTGACCTTCACGCGCATGTCTCCCGCGGCGACCGAAACGGCGTTGCCGTCCGCCTCGACGGAGGTGTCGCCGTGACGGTAGGTCAGCGATTCGATTTCCGAATAGCCGACCACGGCGCATTCGCGCAGCTCGCCGCACGAAAGGTCGGCCACCAGCACGATGCTTCCGACTGCGGGTTTCAGCAGCAGGCCGCCGGACGCACCGCCTTCGATGGCCGCCAGGCGAATGTCCGGAATCTCCAGTCCGTTATGCCGCGCCCGGCAGGTATCGCCCTCGACGGAGACGACCTCCATCGGGTGAAACAGGAATACGGACTGTTCCGTGCCTGTGATCTGCTGCAAAAGCTGTTTTATCCTCGATGCGTTATCCATTGCTCTCGATGCGTTTCCCGATGGTGACGACCCGGCTCGCGCCCTTGTCGCCGAAGGTCGTCTCGACCGTCAGCACGTAATAACTTCCGTTCTTGTATTCATACTCCGCGTCGCGGATCTCGGCCAGCCATGTCGGCTCGACATAGGGTTCGAGCCATCCGGTGAACGAGCCCTCGTAGCCGGTATAGGCCCGCACCTTCAGCTCCTCGTCGGCGCGCTGCCGGAGCGATGCCGGGTCGGAAACGCCCGGCAGTTTGAGGGTGAACTTGTCGCCGCCCGTCGTGCCGCGCTCGATGCGGATCGTTTTGCCTTTGGCATCCGTACCCTCCACCACGGCCAGGAACTTCCGCTTCGAGGCGTCCCGGTACTTGAGGTCGGACTTCTCGATGTTCACGGCGAAGTCGTAAATGACCTTCTCTCCGATCCGGGCATACTGCGGATGGACGTGCAGGTTTTTTCCGCGCAGGTAGATGTTGGCCTTCGTTTCGCCCTGCACCTTGCGCAGCACGTCGTACCCCGTCGCCGCATGGATGGTGAAGCGGTCATACGTGAAGTCGTAGTCGCACTCCACCCCGTAATCCCCGACCTCCCGGGCCACCGACGTCAGCAGCGCCTTCACCGTCACGTTTTTCAGTACCCGGTCTTCGAGGTCCCGGCGGAACTTGTAGAGTTCGTCCTCGCAGCGGACGCGCACGGAGTCGTTGTCGGTGGCAATCTCGGCGACATATCCCGCGAACTCCTCGCGCAGCACCCGGCCGTACCCGAGGCGGATGCGGACGGCGTCACCTTCGGCGATCTTCCGTTCGACCTCCAGCGTCCGGTTGAAAAGCGTTCCCGGCAGCGTAATATCGGCCGTGTCGGCCAGATTCTCGACGCTGCATTTGATCGCAACCTTTTCGAGCGCCGCCAACCGATACTTACCGATCGTTATGTCGTAGTTCATCGAATACATTTCGAACGCCGTTAAACCGGAATGAAAAGCGATGCGGGGAAGTCGCTATACGCCTTTATCTCGAAGTTTTGGTTCTGCAAGCCCTTCGTATGCGGGAATCCGACGCTCTCGATTACGAGGCGCGTGATGCCGAAAAGCAGCAGCAGCTCGTGTTCCACGTCGAGGTGATCCGCCGTGTCGAACAGGTCGCGCAGCCGCCGCATGGCTTCCGCAGGGTATCGGTTCCCTGCGGCGATGAACACGCCCTGGATCGAAATTTCGTAGTCGCTCCGGCTCCACCGCTCCTTGACCGTTCCCGCATGACGGCCCTTGGCGACCGTGCGGCGGACGATCTCGTTGCGGCCGCTGACCGATATGAGTGGTTCGAGCGGGAAAGTGAACCACTCGGTCACGCCGTCAGTCGGACGTTTGAGCCGCAGCGGCATGACTGAACTTACCGTGCCGACGGAGGCCATCTCCGCCCGGATTTCGTCCGCATCGGCCGTCCGCACCCCGTCCGTATCCCGGAGCAGGAAATACGGAGGCAGAGCTCCGAAGCCGCCGAGGGCCTGCGTCGTGCGGACGCGGAGCGGATCGCGCAGGCCGTCCGACGAAACGACGACGTCCGAGGTTGCTTTCCCGATGTTGAAAAATACCTTGCCCATCCTATTGTGCCGTCGCGGCTATTTGCAATACCTGAATCAGTCTGTTCTCCAGATCGCGCTGCATGTCGTCGCGCGACCCCTCGTACCCCTGCTCGAAAATCATCTTATCGACCAATGATCCGAGCGTAATATTGATCGTCGTGGAGCGCTTGCCGCCCGTGGCGATGGCCGAGACGGCTCCCGCTCCGGCCGTACTGCCGGAGGTTCCGCTGCCGCCGCCCGGAGAGTTCGCCGCCAGCTCGCCGCCCATGCCGGGCAGGGAGGGCGATGCGATTCCCAGCGAGGTTTTCAACTTCGCGGCGACATCGCCGAGTGACCGTTCGGAATTCCAGCGAAGGCTGATTCCATCAAGCGATGCCTTGGCTTTCGCGGCATTGTCCGCAACCCGTTTCGCTCCTTCGATGATCGCCTGCTGGCGATTCTCGACATCGGCATTGATCCGGGCGATGGCCGCTTGGTTCTCGGAGCTGTCGCCCAAGCCGACAGCATCCTTGAACTTGTACCATCCGAGCTTTACCTTGTCCAGACCGATCATAATGCCGTTTATCATCGTGCTGAAATAGAGCTTCACGGAATCCACGTAGGCCAGGAAGGTGTATTTCATGAATCCGACGACACCTTCCCACAAAGTTCCCCAGCCCTGTACTTTGTAGCAGACATAGGAGATGGCAGCGATCAATGCGATAACTCCGGCAACAATCCATGTCACGGGGCACGCCAGCAGAGCGAGGTTCAGCCCGTTCTGAGCTGCCGCCCAGGCCCATTTCGCCGTGGTGACGATCCCCGCCCAGGCGGCCATCGCCTTGGACTGGAGCGTGACGAGGAACATGGACGTCGCCAGTATGCCGAGCGCCGTGCCCAATACCGCAACGACCGTCGCGTGCCGCTGCATGAACTCCGAGACCCATCCGATAGCTGCCCCCAAGGCGTCGATGCCTTTTCCGGCAAGCCCGACGATCCACTCCAGCGCGGTCATGGCGGGAATCACCAGCGGCTCGATGATCCCGTAGAGGCGGAACAGCAGGTCGCCCGCCAGTCCGAGAAGCGTGGACCACTTGCCCGCGGCCGTCTGTCCCATCTTCTCGGTCATGCCGTAGAACTGGCCTCCGGCCCGTGTCGCCGAATAGAACGCCTCGGTCACCATGTCGGCCGAGATCTTGCCCTTCGACATTTCGTCCTTCAGCACGCCGATGGATTTTCCCGTCTTGCGGGAGATCTCCGACAGCGGGTTGAAACCCGCATTGATCATCTGGAGCAGGTCTTCGCCCGAGAGTTTTCCCGCCGAGGTCATCTGCGAGAAGGCCAGCGTCAGCGAATAGAGTTTGTTCTTGTCGCCCATCGCAATATCGCCCAGCGCCTTCATATTGGGCATGATCCGATCCTGTGCGATGCCGAACGAGAGCATCATCTTCGCGGCGTCCTGCAACTCGGCCGTCATGTAGGGCGTTACCATCCCGTATCGGCGTATCTCCTCCCGCAGCGCTTCCGAGGCTTTCGTGTCGCCGCGCAGCAGCACGTCGAAGGCGACCTGCACCTTTTCCCGTTCGAAACCCGTTTGCAGCGCCTTGTAACCTGCCATGCCCGCCATAACGATGGGATTGGTCAGCGTATTGGCGAACGGAATGCTGTTGAAGGCCTCCGACAGCATGGTCTTGATCTTGCCGCCGTTCACCCGTTCGAGCTGTCGGATCTGCCGTTCGAGGGCCTTGACCTCGATGTTGGTGCGGCGTATGGCGTTGATGTTGCTGGCCGGAATCCACTCGCGCTCGGCGCGCAACGCATCGACACGCTCGCGGAGGCTTCCCAACGTGACACCGCATTTCTGCATGGTGCCGTTCGCGCTGTTCACCCGCTGCTCGACCTTCGCCCAGACCTCCAGCGCCCGGTTGTTGGTGATGTTGATCTTGTTCAACTTCCCCGTGATCCGGTCGTTCAAAGAGAGCGTATATTCGACAACATTTGCCATTGTGTCCGTTTTTTCGTATCTTCGCTGCGTATGGTAGCAGGACTTATAGGTATTTGGTTCGCTGTCGCCGTGGTTTTCTATGTGTTGAAGGCTGCGCGGGCCGTGCTGCTGTGCATTCCGAAAGCGCTCGGCGTGTTGCTCTGTCTGCCTGCGATGCCCTTTGCCGTAGCGTATAAAAACCGCGAAACGCATCCGTGGCAGGCGCGGTGCATCGTCATCGGCTGGTCGCTGCTCTACCTGCTGCTCGCCTTCATTCTTTATATGGAAAGTTAGGAAAGGTTCGGACCGCGGGGTTCTTTCCCCCGTGCGTGACAACGGCGCGACTTGCGAAAAGTGACCCGCGGACGATGTCGGCGCGGCCCTCGGTGTTGTCCTCCGCACGGGAGTAAATCTCCTGACAGTCCGAACCTTGCGATTCCGGGTCTGCTATTTCTGCCGTGCGGCTTCCGCCTCCTGCTTGCGTATCCACATCAGCTCGTTCACACGCATGGCCCATTCCCAATCGGTGAGGCTATCGGGGTCGATATGGAGGTAATAGCGCAGTTGGGTGTCCAGTTTGCGGACCCAGTCGCGGCCCTCCGCAGGATCGACCTCGGTAGCCCTCAGAGCTTTTCCAGCTCGGCCTCCGCGTCGGGGATGATCTTGTCGAGAACGCCCGATGCGCCCATGAACTTGTCATCGTCGCGGCGGATCGCCTCGCTGCCGCCCAGCCAGCAGTCGCGCAGCAGGGTTTCGTTGAACTTCAGCGGGTCCTTCTTTCCCGCGCTCGACGCGAACGAGAGGTCGCGCCGCGTGGGTTTGCGCAGGTAGCACACGTGGCCGTCTACCTTGATCGCGTAAATGTCGCCGTGGCGCTTTTTCCATTCGTCGATCTCGGCCACCGTAGCTTGGCCGACAAGGGCTTCCTGTTTCTCCGTGATTTTCTCCATGATGATTTGCTGTTTTGGGTCCGGCCGGAGCCGGACGGTTGTTCGTTTCGGTTATCGCCGTTCCAGAAAGAGGAAGGGCAGCTTGAGGTCCTGGAACTTGTCGCCCTGGTTGGCCTCGCGGGGGTCCTCGGTGAACTGTACGCCGACGAGCTTGTGGACCGTCGGAACGTCGCCCTTCTCCGGGTCGCCGTAAGCCACCACGATGTCGAGCTGGATGCCGAGCAGCGAGCCGCCCGCGGCGGTCTCCAGCGCCTCGACCTCGGACTGCGTGAGTCCGATTTCGCCGTCGTTCGAGATATTCCCGCTCTGGATGGCCAGCGTCTTGTTGCCCTTGCCGTAGAGCGCCTCCTTCTCCTGTTTGGTCGTGTACTTGATCGAGCGGAAGCCCATCACGTCGCGGCCGCCCACATAGGCGGTGATGTCCTCCCAGCCGTATTCTCTGCCGTTGATCATTGTTCGGTCGTTTTATGCGGTTTTGAAACCCAGTTCCACGTCGATATACTTCGCGTATCCGTTGGGCTTGACGCGCAGCCCGATCTTTACCTGCGAGGTGGCCAGTACGTTCTGGTCGTAGTCGATCCTGCACTCCACGCCCGTATCGGACGAGTCCGACGGGTCGTTGCCCAGGTTGCCCTGTGCGGTCATCTGCGTCTCGATGGCCTGCTCGACGTCGGCTTCGACGGTCGAGCACCAGGCGGGAACCAGCGTGCCGGACTTCGAGACCGGAACCTCGTCGTTGAGCCACTCGACCAGCCGCGCGTAGGCGATGCGGTAGGCCTTGTCGATGACGCGGCGGTTGGTCAGCGCGCGGTAGTCGTCCTCGGGCGTCGTGGCCAGGTTGTCGTCGGTGATGAAATACCCGGCTTTGCCGACGAACGTGCGGAAGGTGATATAGCCCTTGTCGTTGATCGTCTCCAGATCGGCCAGTTCGGCGGGCTCGGCCCCCACGTAGAAGGTCAGCGGCCGGAGCGCACCGTCGCGCACGCGGCTGATTTTCCGCTGGACGGCCGAGGCGGCGATGCGCCCGGCGACGACACCCATCGCGGCGTTCTTCGACGAGGCCGACGTGTCGCCGAGCACCACGCCCGCGCGGTTGTACTCCGTTTCGGTAAGGTCCTTCAGCGCCGCAGGGTCCCCGGCATAGCCGTAGCCCTCGACCAGCGAAAAGATCGGTGCACGCAGCGTGTCCGTGGCCCAGTCGCCCAGCTGCTGGGCTTTCGGCAGCGCGGCGAACACATCGGTATCGAGGCCCTCGGTGGTCGTCAGTTCGTAGGCTTCGGCCGGAGTCTTGAAAGCGACGAGACCGCGGATTTTGCCGTTCGACGCCTTGAGCAGGGCCACGGCTCCGGCGGCGTTGTCCTTGTCGAATGCGTTGGCGAAGGTTTCACTCTCGGCATAGCCCGTCAGCCAGAGCTCCGTTCCGTCGCCCGCCTCGGCGTAGAACTCCTTGACGTTGCGATACAGATTCGGGTTGTTCTCCGACGTGACGCCCAGCGCCTCCAGGTCGGCGAGCTTGCGCAGCGTGTACGCCTTGCCCAGCTTGAACTTGTCGCCGCCCGTCACTTCCTTCGCACCCAGCGCCATCATGCCGAGGCAGCCGTCTGCCATCGCGGCCACCTGTCCCAATGCGCCGTTGGCGTAGATGATTCGTACTCTCGGTAACATTTATTTGCGTTTTACGGTGATTACTGCCTTGTCGCGGAGCGTGGCCGCATGGTTGCGGGCCTCGGACTCCTTGAAAAACCCGAACCCGTTGGAGGTCATATAGACGACCGGGGCATCCGGATATGCGGCCAGGATTCGCCCGGCCTCGGCCTTCAGACGGCTCCCGGCTCCCGATTCCGCGGCTGCACGGTCTGCCGCCTCACGGGCCGCCGCCTCGGCAGCCTGGCGGGCCGCCAGTTCCTCCGGGGTGTCGGCGAATGCCGTGGCCGGAGAAAGCGGCCGCGCGTCCTCCCCGGCCGTTGACGGGGCGTCATCGGTCTGCCGATCCGCCGTGCCGCTCTCATCATCGGATGCGGAGTCCGGCCGGAGACCGGGTGTCGTGTCCGGAACTTCGGGGGCCGACGACCTCGGTTCCGCCTCCTTCCCGGCGGCGGGTTCCGTGTCGGGAGCTGGCTGGAGATCGGGCGATTCGCTCCCGGCCTGCATGGGCGCGTCCGCGGTCCGGTCGGAGGCTCCGGCCGTTTTCGGAGCTTTCCCGGCGGCTTTTGCGGTTTGATTGTTTTTTGCCATTCGATGGTTGTTTTAACGGTGTTTGAATAATCTGTAAGAGCCATAGGCCACGGCCAGCAGTCCGGCGATGCACAGGGCGTGCTGCCACCAGGTGAGGCCGCGACGCCGGGCCGTCGTGATGTCTGTTTCGGCCACCTCCTGCCGGGAGGTGTTGCCCTCCGTCCGGAGCTGCTGCCCGGTATGACCGCCGCCGAGGATCGTGTCGGAGCGGATTCGCCGCTCGGTCTGTCGCACTCGGCCCGCCTCGCGGGTGGAATCCGTAAGTCGCTGCCGCCGGATTGTCTCCCGCCGCAGGGGCGGTGTTCCGCTCAGCGTATCGACCGGACGGGAGGTGTCGTACTCCCGGGTGACGGTCTCGACCTCCTCCCCGACAACCCGGTGCAGATGCCGCTCGCCGTCGAGGCTGCGGAGCAGTTCCTCGCACAGGGCCCGGAAAAACAGGCTGTCGCGCATCGAGAGCTCCTCGCGGAGCGCCTGCATCCGAAGGTCGTTTTCCGCCCGGCTGTGCACCGCCGCCGTCCGGCGGGAGGGCGCGCAGGCGCAGAGCAGCGCTGCCAGGAGGAGCGGGAGGAGGATTCGCCGCCGTGTCATACAGGGTACTTTGCGAACAGCTCCCAGCCTGCCCGAACCTCGTCCATACGTGCGGGCGTTCCGTTCTCCACGCGGCTCATGGCCGCAACGACCGGAATCATCCGCTCGCCGCTCTTGGTGTCGAGCGGCTCGTCGGGCGACACCTGCGCTCCGGCAGCCACGGCCCGGATGTAGTTCTCCGTGTGGTTCTCCACGGGCGGCGCATAGCGCGAGATCATCTCCCGCAGCGTGCGGCATCCGTGACGCACCCGGTAGGTGTGGAGCAGCACGAACATCGCCCGGTAGCCCCACGGCATCGACTCGAACGCCTTAAAGGCCGGGTCGGAACTCCTCGTCTCGCCCTTGTATCGGGTCGCACTCCGGCGGATATTCCCCGGATTGCAGTTTCTTAATCCTCTGCTCATCTTCCTTTTGATCGTTGAACTCGAACAATTTGATTAACACGGGGCACTTGTGCGAAGGCGTCTTGCAGCGGAAGGCCTCCTGGATTATCCCGCTCTTGCGCTCCGACTCGTGCTCCTTGATCTCGACCTTGGCCTCCAGCTTCTCGACTTTGGCCGTCAGACGGGTGATCTCCTCCTGAAGCAGGGCCACCAGTTTGGACGTCTCGTCGATACGCCGTCCGTTCTTGCCGAGAATCCAGCTTACCAGCGCGATGGCGATGGGCGCAATGACGTAGATAATCCAGGTCTCCATCCGCTACTCGGCCGCCGCCTGCCTGATCAGTACCACGCCCGCCTTGTCGGCTCGGATGCTCTTGCCTCCGGCGCGCTGGAGGAACGAAATGATGTCGCCGTAGTAGAGCGGGTTGCCCTGGTCGTCGAACAGAAGCGAATCGCCCAGCGCGCGCGACACGCAGTCCTCGTGCCATGCCAGACCCGCGGCGCAGTCCGTCGCGGCGTTGGCCGCGCTCCAGGGCTTCAGCGTGCCGTCCGTAGCGACCTTCGCCACCTTCGAACGCTTGTAGAAGTCGAAGCCGAGGTATTTGCCGATCACACCGCGGGCGGGGTCGGCGCATACCAGGAAGCCGTTGCGCTCGGCATCCGTCAGGGAGTTCAGCAACTGGTTGTACATCCGTGCGTCGAGCAGGATGCAGCGGCCCTCCTCCGGGATGTCCTGCTCGTCGAAAAGCGTCTGGAGCTCCTCGACGGTCTGCTTGGTCATCCGCTTGCGGTTACCCGTGGCCTCTTTGATATGTGCGGCGACGGCCTCGCCGAGCGTCTCCACGACCTTCACCCCTTCGGGAATCCAGTTGTAGATGATCGACTCGTGGATGTCCTGCGCGAGTTTGCGGCGCGACTGGCGCGTGACGCTTTCGCGCTTGTTGTAGGACAGCTCCACCTGCTCGGCATGGGGGATGCGCACCGGGTCCACGGTGAACTCGTCCATCTGATAGGTCAGATCGACGTCCTTGCGTTCGGTCACGTTGGCGGGGAAAACCGTTCGGTTTTTCTCCACGTTCGGAGCCGCCCCGGCATTCGGAACGTGCACCGTCTTTTCGTTCACGAACTCGCTGTGATCGACCGAGCGGGCCGCGAACGTGTTGTTGGCGAACAGTCCTTCGATGATGGACTTCACCCAGATTTCAACTTGTAATGCCATTCTGTTTTGATTTGTTGATGATGCGTTTTCGGCTATCCCCGGCAGATGTGCAGCGAGGCGGCCATCTCCTTGTACTTCTTCTCGTAGAGGTCGGGGTGGTTGGCTTTGAGTTCGGCGAGCAGTCCGGCACGGTCCAGCTCGTCCCACGACTTCGCGGCATACTTGCCCGCGTCGCCGCCCTGCGTCCCTGCCAGGCTGGAGAGCTTCGTGCGTTCCGGTACGCTGCCGAAGATCTTGCGGGCGTTCTCCGGGTTGGCCTTGAAGGTCTCGACGGCGGCATCCCTGGCATCGGCTGCGATTTTGCCCGCCTTGACGAGCGCGTCGGCGAAACTTACCGCCTCGGCGGCCACGGCGTCCTCCTTCTCCTTCCGGATCCGGGCGATTTCCGCTTCGGCCGTCTCTTTCGCGGCCTTGAGGTTGGCGATCTCCTCGTCTTTGGCCGCGACGGCCGCGACGATCGCTACGCTGACGGCAGCTTCGTCCATCTGGCCGCTTTTGCTGCCGAGGGCAACGATAGCCTCGGCCGACAGATTGATTTTTTCCATTTGTTCTCGATTGTTGGTTTGGTATTCTGCATCGACCGCAGCGACAAGCTGCATGGGGTCTAAACTCATGAACTCGTTACGGGCCGAAGAGGCGATCTCGTCGCACAGCCCCGCATCGAGCGCCTCCGCGGCCGAAAACCACGTCTCCTCGCGCATCAGCTTCGCCATCGTCGCCTCGTCCTTGCCCCGGCGGACGAGAACCTGCCGCAGCATGTCGGTAAGCCGCGCCAGGGCTTTCTTCTGCTTGGGGCTCGTCGCCGTTCCGCTCTCCCCCGTAAAGTAGGGGTCGTGGATCATCATTTTGGCGAAGTCCATCATGCACACGCGGTCCGCAGCCACGGCGACAACGGCGGCCATCGACGCCGCGATGCCGTCGATATGTACGCAGACGGGGGTGTTCATGGAAAGGATGGCCGAAACGATGCTCATGCCCTGGAAGACGTTGCCGCCCGGAGAGTTCATCCGGATATGGATCATATCGAAGTCGCCCCGGTCGAGCGACGCGAGCTCCTGGGCGAAATAGTCGCCGTCCACCCGCGGGCCGATCGCGCCGTAAAGCCGCATCACGGCTTCCCGCGGTGTTTCGTTTACGGAATCTATGTACGTTTTTTCCATCGTCTTTTCGAAACAGCGGCTTAACCGGGTAGCAATTCGCCGCTGTGCCTCGTTACAATGACATCGTCCGTTGCTACTCGGGGCCGATGCCGTCTGTCAAAAAGCGTTGTCCTCCCAAAAATTCGTTGCGGAAGGGGGATTCGAACCCCCGACCTTCAGATAATGAGTCTGACGAGCTGGCCTCTGCTCCATTCCGCGATTCATGGTGCAAATATCGCCCGGGTAGATTCGCGTAACAAATAGAGTGTAAATTATTTACACTCTATTTTTATCCGGCGGGCGAATACCCCAATTTTGCACCGTACAAACCGCCCGGAAGGGCTAATAGAATCGCTGTAAATGGCTAAAACGACCAAAAAGCCGAGGACGAAGCGAGAGCTCGACGTTCTCCGGGATTATGCGTGCCGTCTGTTTCTGAGCGGCGAAACGCAGCGGGTAATCGCCGCGAAAACCGGACTAACGGAGGCCACCGTCAGCAGGTGGGCCAGGGAGGAGAACTGGGACGCCCGGCGCCGGGAGCATAACTCCTCGTCGGTCGCCCTGGTCAATTCGCTGATGCTGGCGGCCAGGAAGATCTCCGAGCAGATCATCACCAGGCTGAACAAGGGCGAAACGGACGACATCGACGGCATCACCAAACTGTCGGACAACATCGCCAAGGTCATGGCCTCGGCAAAGCGCATCGCAAAGGGTATCACCCAAGACGAGATCATCGACGTAATCATTGACCTGGAGCAATGGATGATGCAGCGGGCCGAGACCGACGAGGAGCTGACGCCCGAACTGCTCACGACCATAAACGGCCTACACAAGAAGTACATCGAATGCATTTCCGCACAGGAAGCGTAACGAATGGCATCTGTCAGCAAGAAATACAAGGAGGCGCAGGAACGCTGGATTCAGCATTGCCACGACATCGAACGCTCGACGGCCAAGATTCCGAAGGGAACGGAGCAGGAGCGCAAGAACCGCATCGCCCGCGCGCGAAAGGATTACAGGTATTTTGTCCGCACCTATTTTCCCCACCTTGCGACGACCGAGTGCGCGGACTTCCAGGTCGATGCCGCGATTTACATGCGGGACCATGAAAACGCCCGAGGCCTGTTCGAGTGGGCGCGCGGGCACGCCAAGTCCACGCATATTTCGCTCTTGCAGCCGCTCTGGCTGAAGATCCAGCCCAACGCGCAGCCGTTGATCATGATTCTGGTGTCGAAAAGCCAGGAAGCCGCCCGGCGCCTGCTGGGCGACTTGCAGGCGGAGCTGGAGTCCAACGACCTCTATAACGCAGATTTCGGCAATCAACGGGGAGCGGGAATATGGACGAACGGCGAGTTCACGACGGCCGCAGGCGATCTGTTCATCGCGCTGGGACGCGGACAGTCGCCGCGAGGCATCAAGAAACGCGGGCTGCGGCCCAATTATATCGCGGTGGACGACATCGACGACGACGAGCTGGTGCGCAATCCCCGGCGCGTGGGCGAAGCGGTGGACTGGCTGCTGACGGCCCTGCTCGGAACGATGGCGATGGGTCGCGGACGCCTGGCCGTCGTAGGCAACCGGATCGGCCGCACGTCGGTCATCGGCACCTTGGCGGATAATCCGCATTTCCACCATACCGTCGTCAATGCGCTCGACAGAAAGGGCCTTCCGTCCTGGCCGCAGAACTACACGCTGCGGGAGATCGCCGAAATGCGCGGCATCATGGGCGAGCGGCGTTTCCAGCGCGAATACATGAACAACCCCGTCAATGCGGGAACCGTTTTCGAGGAGAAGCACATCCGCTTCGGAAAGATGCTGCGCATGCGGGAATACCGCGCAATCGTCTGCTACACCGACCCGTCGTTCAAGGCGTCGGCGACGGCCGATTTCAAGGCGACGATGCTCGTAGGCATCACGCCCCAGGGCAAATACCACGTGCTGAAAGCCTATGCCGACCAGACGAAGGTCTCGACGATGGTCGAATGGCACTACGACGCCCACGATTACGTCGGAGACAACCCGGTGCGGTACGAAATGGAGGCGGGATTCATGCAGGACCTGCTCCTCGACGAGTTCCGCAAGTACGGCGAGAAAGTCGGCTACCAGATACCCATCGTCGGAGACACGCGCAAGAAGCCGGACAAATTCGCACGCATCGAAGCCTTGCAGCCCCTGTTCGAGCGCGGGGACATCATCTTCAACGAGCTGGAGCGGGATTCGCAGGGAATGCGGGTCCTCATCGAGCAGCTCCTCTGCTTTGAGAAAGGCAGCAAAATTCACGACGACGCCCCGGATGCGCTGGAGGGGGCGATATGGAAACTGAGCAACTCCGTGCGTAAGACCAACAACCGCTATGCGGTGGGCCATCGGGCCAGCCGTAGGTGGTAAAATCAATAGGACAATGTATCTGACACCGGAAGAACTGAAAAGCCACATGTACGCCCATATCGTCGAGGAGATCACCGAGGGCGACGAGCAGATCGTGCTGCAAGCCATCGAAGCCGCCGTCGAGGAGGTACGCTCCTATCTGCGGCCGCGTTACGACACGGACCGGATTTTCGCGGCGGAGGGTTCCGAGCGCAATGCGCTCGTTCTGGAGAACACCAAGATCATCACCGTGTGGAACCTTATCAAGCTGTCGAACGTCGAAACCATATACGAGATATGGAAGGAGCGCTACGACCGTGTCATCAAATACCTGGAGGGCGTGGCCGCGGGGACGCGCACACCGAGTCTGCCGCTGCTGACCGACGAGAAAGGCGAAGTCCGGATCAGGATGCGCTGCGGCTCCAACCCTAAATTCAGACACTCGTTCTAATGAAAAAGATCGGATATAAAACAAAAGCAGCGGCCGCTATGGAGGCGGCCGCCAGGACGGAAGGGAAACCTGCCAGCCGGAACGATGCGCGGATCATTCGCAGCGTCATCAAGAGGCAGGAATCCGTGACCCGCAAGGACATCGCCGACTGGAAGTGTGCCCGCTTGCAGGCGACGAGTACCTACGAACCGAAGCAGGTGTTGCTGCAACGGCTTTTCTCGGAGGTGATCGACGACGCGCTGATGACCTCGCAGGTGTCGGTTCTCCGCATCGGCAAAAGCCAGGGCGCGGAGTTCGAACTGAAGATGAACGGCCGCAAGGACGAGGCCGAGACGCAGAAGTTCAAGGATTCGGGCCTGTACGAGGACCTCGTCGAGCTGATCGTCGAAGCGCAGTTTTTCAACCATTCGCTCATCGAGTTCGACTATGATCCGGCCGGAACGGTCGTAGCCGACCTCGTGCCGCGCGAGAACGTGTCGCCCGAAGTCGGGAAATTCTACCCCGACGCCGAAGGTTCGGAAACGGTGGATTATCGGCTCCTGCCGGAGTTCGGCCGCTGGCTCGTCGAGATCTACCCGCGCAAGCGCGACCTCGGGCTGCTCAACAAGGCCGTGCCGTATGTGCTGATCAAGAAGTTCGCCCTCTCCTGCTGGAGCGAGTTATGCGAAATATTCGGCATACCTCCGCGCGTCATGAAGACGAACACCACCGACGACGAAATGCTGGAGCGGGCCGAAACGATGATGCGCGAGATCGGATCGGCGGCCTACTTCATCATCGACACGACGGAGGATTTCGAGTTCGCGCAGGGCGTCGCCACGAACGGCGACGTCTATAAGAACCTTATTTCGACCTGCGACCAGCAGCTCTCGCTGCTCAACCTGGCGGCCGTGCTCGGTCAGGACACCGAGAACGGCAACCGTTCGAAGGAGGAGAGCAGCGCCAAGCTCATGGAGGCCGTCGTGAAGGCCGACAAGCGGCTGATCGAGTCCTCCTTCAACCGGAAGATTCTCCCGGCATTGGCCGCCATCGGCTTCCTCAAACCGGGCCTGCGGCTGGAGATCACCAAGGAGGTGGACCTGGAGAAACTCTGGAAGATGACTTACGAGGCGTCCCAGAATTACGACGTCGATCCGGAGTGGATTCGGGACACGTTCGGAATCGCCGTGATCGGCAAGAAGCAGCAGGGGGCCCTTCCGCCCGGCGGCGACGGGGAGCGGCAGGACGGGGAAGGTGCGGAAGACGGTGCGGACGGACACGCTTTTTTCGCGGAGGCCCCGCAGGACGGGGCATCCGATGGAGAATCCCTCACGCCGCGGGACGAGGCGCTCGTCGGACGCGTGGCGGCCGGGAAGTCTGACTACTGGGACGCCGAACTGTTCGAATACATCGCCTCCGACCTTTTGAAGGCCGTTCGAATCGTATTCGCGCACACCTCGGGAGCGGTCGAGGCGGCCGTCGAATACGACGTGCCGGACGACGTATATACGGCGGCCCTCGAACAAAACCTGTTCCACTTCTCCGCGGCCAAGACGCTCGCCGAGGTGCAGGAACTGAACCAGGCATTCCGTGAAAGCAAGAACTATAACGAGTTCAAAGCCCGGGCCGCGGAGATCACGCGCACGTTCAACGACCGATGGCAGCGCACGGAGTACCGCACGGCCGTGCAGGTAGCCGAGGCGGCGAGCAACTACCGACAGCTCCGGCGGCGGGCCGATATTTTCCCCTACTGGGTCTATCGTACCGCAGGCGACGGCCAGGTGCGACCGTCCCATGCCGCGCTGGACGGACTGACGCTCCCGGCGTCCGATCCGGCATGGCGGAAGATCTTCCCGCCGAACGACTGGAACTGCCGCTGCCGGGTGGAGGCGATTATGGCCGACGAGTTCGAAGGGGATTTCGGCGAGGAGCAGAAGAAGATGCAGGCGTTTCTGAAGAGCCCCGAATGGAAGCGGACGACGGCTCAGGGCTGGGGCGTGAACCGGGCCGAGACGGCCGAGATCTTCACGGCGAACCAAATGTACATCCGCAAATTCCCCGACCGGGCGGCTTCGCTCCTCGGCAAACTCCATTGCCAGCATTACGGGTTGCCGTCGTTCGGGAAGCGGTTGGCGGCCGCGACGCGGGAGTTCGTCCCGTTCACGGGCGATCCCGCGGGATGGTTCGCCCAAAACGGCCGTTTTACGGACTTCTCCGGCAAAACGATAGAACTCCCCGAGCGGACGTTCGCAACGCATACGTCGGGCAAATACACCGCAGCGCGCGTGCCTTTGCTCGACGTGATCGCCGAGGTTCTGCGGCAGCCCGACGAGGTATGGCTGAACAATTACGACGGCAAGGCGTTCGACTGTCTGAACTACATCCGCTTTTACCGCGACAAGGCGATCAACGTCGTGTGCCGGATCGAGAACGGAAAGACGCTCGCCGTCCGGACGTGGTTCGAAATAGCCATCCGCCCGACGACCAGAAACGGCGGAAAGATCGCACCGGAGAAAGACCCCCGGCTCAAGTATCGGCGCGGGCTGCTGGTAAAAAAGTAAGGGGAGCCTTTCAACGCTCCCCTGTGCTTCGCGGCCCGGTTCCTGGTAGTCGTCCGTGCTGTTTCAACGGGTTGAGGTCCCGGTGCTACCGATCCGCTTCGGATTGACGCGCCCCGCCGCCGTATCGTGCCCGGACTCGCCCGGCCCCCGTCATCCGCGAGGGTTGGCCGGGATGATTCATCCCCGGCGCTGCGCGCTTCGATGCAAATATAACGAATTTTGAACAAACCGCAATGATACCGAAACAAATACTCGACAAGGCGCGGATCGACATGCAGGACGTCGCCGACATCGCAGCCATGACCGGAGTGTCCTATTTCAAAGGGGCCTTCCGGAAGAAGGGATTCGACGGCACGCCCTGGCCGCTGGCGAAGAAAGACAAGGCCGGAACGCGGCGGCGCGGGTCGCTTATGATCGACTCCGCCGCCCTGATGAACAGCGTCCGCATCGCCCGCGCGACCCCGCAGGAGGTCGTATGGACGGCGGGCAACGCAAAAGTGCCCTATGCGGAGGTACACAATACGGGCGGACGGGCCGGACGCGGGCGGGGCTTTCAAATGCCCAGGCGTCAGTACATGGGCGACGCCGAGGAGTTGCGGCAAAAGATCATCGCACGTCTCAAGGCATACATGCAGAGCCGGATCAAATGAAGAAGGGGGCCTCGCGGCTCCCTTCTTTCATCGGATCACTTCATCTCCAAACGGACGGACGAGGGCGGCAGTTTGGCGCTTTGCCCCTCCTGCACGCCGGGCAGGGTGTAGGCGGTCTGGTAGATGACCTTGTAACATTCGCCCGCACGAACCGCGGCGATCTTCTTGATCTGCGTGCGGAACATCGGGCCGAACGTTCCGTCGGTGAAGCGCTGGAGGGCCGAGTGAATTTTGTCGAGCAGCTCGATCAGCAGATAGGCATCGGCCTTGCGGGGTGCGGCGGCCGACGAACTGACCAGCCGCAGGTTCGCCGCCAGAATCTCCACGCTCACCCCGTCGGCGATCTGTCCGCCCCCGCCGATCTGCGAGAACGAAATCTCGTCGATGTCGAGCAGCGCGCAGGGCCATTTGACCGGAGGCGCCTCATAGTCGAGTTGTCCCCAGTTCTTGTCGATGTAGGCCAGCTCGGGGACCTGGTCGGCCAGCCGCTGTTGAACAGCCAGCAGAATCGTTTTGATGTTCGTTTCCATTTTCAAAAGAGTTTCAGTTGCCTTTTGTCCTCGGCCGGAGTGACGCTCTCCAGCTCGCTTCCGGGAGTTTTCAAATAGCTGAGCATCGTCCGGTAGCAGCACGGGTAAACGGGGTTCACGTACCGCTCCCAGACTTTACGGTAGTTTTTCGCGTTGTTGCCCGGCTCGTAGTGCTTTTCCACGATGTCGAGAACCAAACGGATGCGCCGGAGTGTATTTTTGCGGTGTTTACCCATTGTTTCGGCAGGTTTTGTGATTACTTTTGCAAAGGCTTTCTTCAATAATCACTCGGCCCGCTTCGTCGCACTCCGGCGGGCGGGTCGTTTACATTACCCCCCCCCGCACGGCCGGGGCTGTTATGCCTCGGTCATGCCCAGCGGAACGTACCGCCAGACGCCGTTGTCGTCTTTCCATTCCGCGCGGATATAGGTTTTCGACAGGTTCGGAATATAGGATTCCTTGATGATGGCGATACCCTCGTTGAGCCGTTCGTTGTGCAGCTCCTCGGCCAGCGTGTCGAGCTGAAGCACCTTGCTCGCCTTGAGGTTCCCGTTCTGATCGCGGGCGATAAGCCGCATGATCTGGTTGATCATCGCCTTCGTCTCGTCGTCCTTGATAAGACCCATGACGGCCTCCTTCACGATGGCGATGCCGTCCTCGACCGTATCGCGCCAGCCGTCCACGACGCACCGTCCGATGGTGATGCGCTTGTCGCCCGTCGAATTGGTGAACGTGTGGCTTTTCTGCCCGTCCTTCGTCCGTTTCAGCACGTCGGCCTTCATGTCGAGGATCTGCCGGAAATTGTCGAGCACCTGCTCCTTGACCGTGCGGATGTCGCCGCTCAGCTCCCGGAGCATCGGGAGGGCCTGTTCGATCTCCTCGTCCACCATCTGACCGTAAACCTTGCGGTCCTTCCGGGCCTTGTCGGCCGCCGCCTTCCGTTCCTGCTCGGCTTTGAATGCCGCGTACTGCGCCGCTTCCTCGGCGGTCATCTGTACCGTTTTCACTTCGTTGTCGTTCATTGTTGTAATGTTTAAGAATTGATTTGGTTCCGGAAATTTCGGGCGAGTTCATCGCCCAAGTCGTTGAAAATAGCTCGTAATATCATCGGAATGATTATATCCGCTTTCGGCGGATAACGCATCAAATGCCGATAAGGAAAGCCTTTCATAAAAGAGAGCGAATGAAGAGAGACGGTAAATCGAATGCCGTCCAAACATAGTTCGAACCCTATTTGAGCAATGTGTTCTTCCTTTAATCATCTTCATATCTATGTAGTTTTTTCGATATTTTGCGAGATTCTCGCTATTTCAACAGATCGAATTCGTGTGCCTCTACCCACGGATTACCGTCCCATGTTCCGCGATCGGAAACCTTGTCGATCAACGCGGCGAAGGCTTCGCGGGGAGTGTCTTTTAAAATGTCTCCTATTACAAAGTGGGTTGGATGTATGGGGAAATTTTTTGGAAAGTTCGGCGTAAATTGCCTGATCCCTTCCCGTAAACACTCCTCGTCCGAAATATCCTGTAACCGCTCGCACTTGATTCTGGTGATGCGAATTTGGTGGGGCATCAATTCGGCCTTGGCGAACATCTTGTTATTCCACCCTGCAAGGTCCTGCACGCTTTCGAGGGATATTTTATGCGCTTTGGCCACCTGGAACAAAAACGTATCGACATCCGGATGCCCGGCGGCAATCGTCGAATATCTTTGCGCCACGGCCACGATCTCATCGACCCCGTATTTCGGTAATATCACATCCCCATTATTCCTTTTCGCCCATCCGAAGTTGTCAGATAAAAAGTCCGGTTGCGGAATTATTATCCGTCGCGTCATGGTCTTTCGCCCCTCGATAACCGCCTGCGTCAAACCGTAGCGGTCATTAAACATGATCTTTTTCATAATTCATCAGTTAGTCCGACTATCGTTAATCGGCATGTAGATATTCTGCGCCAAGGTCTGCATCGTTAAAACAGTTTGTATTGTCTGGTCTCGAAAATGCGTGCTTTTACGGCCTTGATCGCAGCCGGAGGCAACACGCCCTCTTCGGCCAGCAAGTCGCCGAACGCCCACAGCAGGGCGTTCTGTTCCGAGGCGAACTCGCCCCATTTCCGACCGGGGTGGCATCCGCGGCCCGACCTGCCGATCATCCAGGTCGTAGCCGCCACCCAGGCGCCGTCCTGTTGCCCGATATGGACTTTTACATAGTCGCGGCCGCTGGTGTAGAGGATTTCGGTTCTGTACTCGCCCGACTGCAATACGGGGTAATCGTACCACGGGGCCGGGAGGTCGGCCCGATTGTCGATCCGCAGGTCTGCGTAAGGATTCGATTTCATAATGCGTTGTCAATTAGGAAGGCCGCCGAGCGGCATGTAGATTATCTGCGGCCGGGGCTGCTCGGTCTGTCCGGTCGGCCGTTCCGGCCGGGGATTCAGCCCGCCGCTGCGTCGGATCGCGCGGAGCTTCACGGCCAGCGCGTCCAGCTCCGGCGGGGTCAGTGCACCGAACTCCTTTCCGGCGATCCGGCGGTCCCGGCAAAAGGCATTGATGCGCGGCCAGTCCGTCGTGTCGATGCCGAGCTGCTGCATCAGGCGGAGCGCCGCCGACCGTTTCTTTTTCCGCAGTTCGTGCTGCGGGTCGGCCGTCGAACGCTCCAGCGCGTCGCACAGGGCATCGTACTCGGCGGCGGTCATGGCCCGCAGACTCGACGTCCGGCCGTCGGTGTACTGCTGCACCAGGCGCTCCTTCATTTCGTCGTCGTGGAGCGGCAGACGGTTGAATAGCTTGTAGAATCGTTTGTAGGTCATGGCGGATATGGTTGTTTATTCGGTCAGATAATATTTCGCGGCTCCTTCCTCCCAAATGGTGAAGTACGCCTCCGCGTCGTCGGTATAGCGCCCCTGACAATATGCCCGGTAGCCTTTGGTGTGGATTTTCACGCCGCAGTCGAAGCGGATGTCGTCGGCCATCTTGCCCTTCGGCCGCCCCTTGTAAACCTGCGATACGAGGATGAACGACTTGCGCGGGAAACGGTCGAACAGCTCCTTTTTCAGTCGGTCGAAACTCCGCACGTCGAGGTACTGCACCGAGTCGATGACGACGAAGTTCGCGCTCTTGGGTCGCTCCAGCCGTGCGACGAGATCGGCCACCGTCAGTCCCGTCACGACCTTGAATTTCCCTGCGACATCCCGCATCCCGAGCCGCTTGATCCGTTTCTTGAACGAGAGGTTTGCACCCTCCTCCAGACTCACGTAATCGACCCGTCCGTACTGGCAGAGCTTCTTGGCCAGCAGCATGACGAACGTACTCTTGCCGCTGGCCGAATCGCCGGAGACGAACCAGCGTTCGAAGCGGGACGGGCGGCCGAAGGCGGCCTCCCACTCCCCGTCCAGCGGAAGCTCCGGGATATTCAGGTGCTCGATCTCCGAGGGTGAATAGGCCCGCATGATTATGCCTCCTCTCCTTTGGTGATCAGCGAATGTACCCGACGCAGGCTGCCGTTGCTTCGGCGGGCGATCTGCCGGAAATCCGTGCCTTCCGGGGCGTTCGCCTGGGCGATCATCATGGCCTGGCCGAGCAGGAACTTCCGGCGCTCGTCGCCCTCGGGCGGCGTGATGCTGTTGTACTTGTCGCCGCAGCGGCTCCGGATCTCGGCAAACCCTACCGTCTTGAACTCGATGCCGCGCTCCAGCTTGGCCTTGAAGCCGTCGGCCCCCATCAGATACCACGAGCAGCAACCCTCCGTGCCGTTCCATGCGGCCTTGATCTCCAGGAATGCTTCATACACCAGGTCGCCCGCCTCGTCGAGGATGATCTGCGGATGGTCGAGCGTCCGCAGGTAAAACACCAGATCGTCGTAGACGTCCGCATAACGGCTGACGGAGTTCAGACCGAACTCGCGGGCGATGAAGCGCACCAGCCGCTGCTTGGTCTTCACCTGCGAGCAGTCCACGTAGACGACGTTCTTGTGCGTCTTGGCGTGGTATTGTGCGGCCACCGTCTTGCCGATGTTCGGAATATCGCAGAACATGCCGGAAAGGCTCTTTGCGCGGCACAGCTCCAGTTGCGCGGTGAGGTATTCGAAGGTCGGCGTCTTGACGATCTTCCACTCCGCGCCGTCGTCGAGGCTCACACCCAGCCGCCGGGCGATGGACATCCATTTCGCGTCGCTCAGCTTCTGTTCGGTGTTGCCCTTCTTGATCTCGCTGTAAACCGAGGTCGAAATGCCCAGGGCGACGGCGTGTTTGGCGTCCGTGGCGTAATTCTGCCTGTTGCCGGATATGGCCAGCACGATGCGGGTTTTAATGTCGTTCGAAATCATATCTCAACGTGTTTTGTCATCATTCTAAAGTTCTTGTTTCGCCAGCACCGCGTAGTCGATGCCGAAATCGAATCCCTCCGCCTCCTCCGGCGGTGCGGCCGGGGCCGCTTCGACGATCTCCGGCTCCTCATGGGCCGGAACGTCACCGGGCAGAATCCGCACCCTGCGAATCTTCTCCCGGGCGATCATGGCGTCGAACCGCGCGTTGTATTTCGCCTGCTCGGCGTAGGCTGCGCGGTCCCGTTCCGTCTGCTCGGCCGTGGCCTCGTTGTAGGCTTCGATACGGCGGCAGGTGGCGATATAGGCCCCGTGCTGGTAGATATACACCTCCGGGACGTTGCCCTGCTCGTCGGGCAGGTAGTAGGCCTCGACGGCGTAGTCGTTCGGCGCGAGCCGTCCGATCAGCTCCGGCGAGGGCAGCGCATAATCCTCGTAACGGACCCGGCAGTACTTGCTGCGCCGGATCGACGTGCGCACCTCCTCGCCGATGAAGCGGTAGAGCAGCGCCTTGTCCACGGGCGCGAGGTCCGGGTTCTGGTAGCGGCAGAGCACATCCCAGCGCGTCAGCCCCGGGTAGAGCTTCTGGTTCGGATGCAATGCGTTATTGTATTCGCGGATGGCCCGGATGTCGTCGGCCACGAGCTGATCGTAGGTATAGGTCGCCTCCTTGTAGGTGTTGTTGAACTCGTCGTAGACCTTTTCCTCCTTCGGGCGGTTGGCCTCCAGGCGGGCGTACCAGCGGCCGATGCCGACCTGCGAGCGCTTCTCCACGCCGTACTTCTTCACCCGGTTGAAGTGTTCGGCCCGTTTCTCCTGCGAGTTGCCGGGGTTGCACCACCGCACGAAGGGGAACACCACGCCCGCGCGGATCAGCCCGTCGGCGAAGTTGTTCACGAGGTGGTGTTCGACCTCCACCTCGGCCGGGCAGTTCCAGCCCTGGCGGTCGATCAGCCGGAACATGTTCCGCACGCAGTCGATGAACAGGTCGGCTGTCTTGAGGCGGTTGTAAGCGTAACCGACGACGCAGCCGCTCGCCACGTCGTAGGCGTAATAGGCTTTGACACGGTTTCCGTCGGCCATCTTGCGCGGCAGGTCGCGGTCGTCGAGCGAAATCTTCGAGAACGCCCAGACCGGAGCCTTGCGCTTGTGGTGCGGACGGTAGCGGTTGTTGAAGTCCCACGCGCTGTCGTGCAGTTTCGACCGCAGGGCGCGGTTCTTCGGGTTGTTCAGGTAGTTGGCGACGGTCGTTTCGCTCAAAGCGATCGGCTCGCCCTCTTTGTCCGTGAACTCTTCCGGGTCGAACAGTTCCCCGGTTTCCGGGTCGTACACGTTCAGCTCGCCGCAGACGAACTGATTGTACATTTCGGCCACCGTCGTATTGAAGGGGCGCTCCGGCAGGCTGTCCAGTGAAAGGATCAGCCGCTCGATTCGGTAGTTCACCTTGCGGGAGTTCTGATTTTGGAATTTCCCGGAGATCAGCGAGGCATAACCCTCTCGTTTGAACTGGGCGACCTTCTTGCGGAAGCGGAGCATACTTTCGGGCAGTGTGTGGCCGAACTCCCGTTTGAAGTAGGCGACGGTCCCGGCCATCGCCTCCCAGCCGATCTGGCCGACACGTCGCAGGGCATTGGCCGACGCCATCAGCCGCAGCACTGCCTTGATGACGGAGGCGTTCACCGTGTATTCGTTGATCTTCTCCGCCGGAAGGGCCGAACCGTTGTCGAAACGGAAGGCCGAAAAGTAGCTCCGCGCCTCGGCATCGGGCGTGTAGTTCGCCCGAAGCCACTCCTGCAACGGCATCGTCGAGATGTCCGGTTTGCGTTCCCGGACGGCCGAACGGTATTTTCCCGGCAGGCTGTCGAAAACGATCAAAGCCTTGCGGCCGCGACAGGCTCGCTGGGCAACCTGTACCTTGCGACGGTTCACAAGTTGATCGTATGCCGGTTTACTCATGACCTCCAAAAGCTCCGGCTGTGTAATACAAAGTATGTTGTTAAAATACTCCATTGCCACTTTATTGTGTTCCCGTGCCGGTATCGCTCCGGAATAACGCCTGCGCGTTCACGGGAAAATCGCTATATTTGTGCTGTCCAACTACAAACCTTTAGCGATTATGAACTCTATGCCTTGGCGATCAAATATCGTTGCCTACTATTTTTCAACCGATATGATCGGCAAATACCGAAAGTGTGTCATGGATCTGTTCGACACACTTGCGACTATTCACAATTTGGAATGTATCGCGTCGAAGGATTGTTTAATGACTGACGATCCTCTCGACGGGAAGAAACCAGCCGCTTGGTCAATTTTCGATATTGTTTACGTCCGATCAACCCCTCAAACGACGATAAGTCGATTGAAATTCGAGAAGATGATTCAGGCAATTTTTGACCGAGAAGATGGCGATGACTCGAAGGAATATCTTGTATGTCCAATGCTACAGTCGGGGCTGAAGAAATTTCCATATCCTAAAAAAGATTGAGTATTATTGTTTTATGACTATCTTGACGATGGGACTCACTTGTCCGATTGTCTTTTGAATACGGCCATGACTACAAAGGTGCTGCCTGCGAAGTTCGCCGTGATGACCAGCAGCGGCCATTGTTGTTGCAGTTCCGCGTAACCGCAGATGACTGTCAGCGACAGACACCACCACAGCCCGGCCAGCTTGCACCTCACGGGCAGGATGATGAATCCGCGGCCCAGCAACCGAATCATCCAATATTTCAAAAAACGTCGCATGACTATCCGATTTGCTGGATTGCGGCCCGCACCTTTGCCTCGGCAGGCTTGGCCTTCGGCGTATAGGCCGGATGCGGATCGGCGAGTCTGTTGTAGATCGTTTGCAGGGAGTAGAGCATGTTGCCCCAGGTCGAAACGGTGAGATCGTCGAAGCTGGCGACCTTCTGCCCGTCGATGTGGATTGTAGTCCGGTTGCTTTCCAAATGGACGACGACCTCGATCCGGCGGCCGAACCGTTGGCGCATACAGCCGTTTTCGAAAGTGGTATCCACATCCGGCAGGTAACCTTTGGGTGCGGTTATTCCCAGGTAGATCACGCCGCCGCGCTGGAAGGCCGCTTTCCGCAGCATATTGTCGCGTGCGCTGTTTCCTTTGTACTTCAAAGCCCGGTCAAGGGTCGAGCGCGTGATCTTGAAGGTCTTGACCATCTCCATCCGGACCGTCGTAGGCAATAAGATTTGTTTTGTCGCCATACTATTTCAATTTTTTCTGTAACTTTACCCCGTTAGTACATTGTACCAACGCTGCAAATATATACACAATTTGAAAACAAACCAACTATTTCGCAAGAAATATTTTCATACTGAAAACAAATGATTGTTAAAGCAGACATTCTCGGGCGCTTGAAATTGGCGTCTAATTCGACCTCTGATGCAGACTTGGCGCGATTCCTGGGGATAGCTCCCGCAACGTTGTCAAATTGGAAATCTCGCGGGAGTCTTGATTACGATCTTGTGTTTTCAAAATGTGAACATCTCAATTTGGACTGGTTGCTGACTGGTCGCGGGAACATGGAAAAAGAACCGGACCAGCAACAGGCCGGAATACAAGTGCAGGAAAAGTTCCCTCTCAAAACCGACAATTTGGTCGATCTTCAGCGCATTCCCCTTTACAATCTGGAGGCGACGGCCGGATTGGTTTCCCTGTTCAACGATGTCGATGCAATTCCGATCAGCTATATCTCGCTGCCGGACCTGCCAGCATGCGACGGAGCTGTTTACGTGCGTGGGGATTCGATGTACCCATTACTCAAAAGCGGCGATATTGTCCTTTACAAGCAGGTACACGACATGCAGTACGGGATTTTCTGGGGTGAAATGTACCTTATATCGGCCAATGTCGATGGGGACGAGTTCGTGACGATAAAATACATCCATAAATCCGACCGAGAAAACTGTGTGAAGCTCGTCAGCCATAACCAACACCACGAGCCTAAAGACATTCCGATCTCGATGATTCGCGCCCTCGCATTGGTGAAGGCAAGCGTGCGTTATAATACGATTCGATAGGCCCTCGTGTGGCCCTATTGCACCCCGCAAAGGGGGTGCGCACACGCTCAAAGTAGGATAAAATAAGTTAATTAAATAAATATCAGCCGATTAAATAAGAATTAATCCCCAAATTATAGGGCAGTTTCCTACCTTCTATTCGCCGATTTTCGGGGTTTAGCGCCGATTTTCGGGCAGTTTCCTATGTTTTGGAAGGGGTCAAAAACCGGGTTTTGTAAGTCCATTTCCCGGAAAATGTAAGTCCATTTTGTAAGTCCAAATGTAAGTCCAATCCGATTTTTGCCGATTTTCCATATTGCAGGCATTACACGAGGAAAGGAGGGACGACGCCCCGTTTTAACGTCGTTCAACTGCTAATGAAATAGCTTTTGTAGAGCCGAAAAATGCCGTTAGACATACACGAGGCCGCAAATACAACGAAAGAGGGCGGAATCGCCTGATTCTGCCCTCTGAAATTATACCGACATTATAGCGGTCGCCGGATTTGGTCCGGTTTATTATACCGAAATTATATCAAATTATACGTTTCGTTTTGTGCGGCGCGTCCGGGGTTTGTCGCGTATCTCTTTGTCGTACAATACACTACCGCTATTCTCTGCCGATGCTTCTATATACGTTTCGTTCTCCCCCCTATATTGGGTCTCGCTATGGAGTTGGCACGATACGGGAAAGACTTGCAAAAGACGATCTGCAAAGACCGCCTCAAAGACGAGGAGGGGTGGCGGAAATACTCCGTAAAGGAGTTCAAGCGGATGGTGGACGCCCATTATACGAACGATCTGGCCCGGTATCGCTTCGACCGAACGGCGTGCGCCGCATGCAAGTACAACGCAAATACCTACGATATGTTTGCCACGGGAAGCGGACGGTGTACAAACCGGGAATGTCTCGAAGCCAAAAACCGCGAATTCATCGAGCGAAAAAGCGGAGAACTGCTCGCGCAAAATCCGAAATTCATCCTTTGCAAAGACCGTTACGGATGCGACGACCATGATAAGGCCGTAGAGCATATGACCGAAAACGGGGTCGAATGCAAGGCGTTCGAATACGGGCAGGTGCAGGAAATGCCCGCTATACCCGCGGAACCATGTCCGGCGGATTATGCCGCCGATGCCGATTATACCGCGGCAATGCAGATCTATGAACAGCAGAAAAAGGCTGCCGAGGAAAAGACCGCCGACCTGCTGGCCAAGCACGACGCCGGGGCGATCCGTATTTTCGTCAAGACCTCGCGCGACGACGCCCGGCTGGTCTATGTGAACCAAGCCGCCAAAGGCAGGGAATCTACCGGGGAACTGATCGCCCGCCTTGAGGAGAAGAAAATCCGCAACACGGAACTCGCACACGAAAAAACCGTCGAAGCCGTCCGGCAGATCGTCCGCGACGAGGAGATCGCCCCGACGCCGTTTACCCAGCTGGAAGACAACATTCTCTATTACATCATGCTCGGAAGCCTGCGGCGCGAGCACCTCGCCGCCGTGGGATTTCCCGAAGCGTATTATTTGACATCCGAACAGAAAATCGCTGTCGTCAATGCGCTGACCGACGAACAACGCGATCTCATCACCCGCGATTTTCTTGTAAAAAGTCTTACATCCGACATCGGTTTCGACAAAACGGGGAAGCAACTGCTGATGGAATTTGCAGCCTTGCACCACAAAGAGAAATACGAGGTTGTGAAAGCGCAGTTCGACGAGGAATACACGAAACGCAACGACCGTCTCGACGAGCGTATTGCCGTGGCCGAAGCGCAGGAGAAAGCCAAGACCAAAGCCGCCAAGAAAGAGGGCAAAACGGGTAAGAGCACCAAGAAAACGACAAAGAAAGCCGCCTAAATTCTGATCGGGGACGGCCTGCGGGCCGTCCCCATAAAACCGAATGAATCATGTTGAAAGAATTTATCGACGCTCTTCGCCGGCATGGAGTCGCCGTTTTCGATCTGATCCATGTAGGTGCGGGGAATCACATTTTTTTCGCACGCCGAAACGGCCATACTTGGGGTATCCGGATTTCCCGGGAGCGAGCGGCACGCCGCTATACCGTGCATATCTTCTCCGAAGAATCGGACATAAGGGGTACTTATTTCTGTCCGCCGGGATTGTTGCTGACAACTATCGAACTGCGATTCAACGACCTTGCGACACCATAAATAAGTTTCGGTTTCCGTCTGCGGCATGACTGCCGCAGACGCGAACGGGCGGACGCCCGCGGCTCCCGCCATACCGCCACCCCGAATTGTGTCAAAACATCATCTGACGAACCTATGAAAACCTATATACGTATCGCTCCCGATGTGGAATATTTCACCGATTACGACCGCTTCCGCGAGGCGCAAATCTGCTGCGCCGTCGCCGAAGACGGCACAAGCCTGTTCAGCCGCATCGAGAACCGCCGCTTCATGCACACGGTGCGGCACGATCTTTCCGAACGGGTTATCGAGCTGCTATGCCGGCAGATACATCGTGAAATATGCACATTGCACTATGGCGGACAAGTCGTGGAATGACCGGCCCGCCACACTGGAAGGTTGTAAGCCGCAAAACACTCTGTTTTGCGGCTTTTCCTGTTTTATACGATAAAATTTCTACCTTTGTACAAAATAATATAAAGTTGAAAACAGACATATGACAAAAGCAGAAATCGTAAAGCAGATTGCCCGCGAAACGGGGGTCGAAGCCGTGGCGGTCACAGCCGTCGTAGAGGAGTTCATGAAGCAAGTGCGCGGAGCACTCGCTACCAAAGAAAACGTTTACCTGCGCGGTTTCGGAACCTTTCTTATCAAGCACCGCAAGGCGAAAACAGCCCGTAATATTACGAAGAATACAACGATCGTTATTCCGGAGCACGACATCCCGGCCTTTAAGCCGGCGCCAAATTTTGAAGAGGCTGTAAAATAATGATAAGCGCCCGTCCAAAAAACGGGTGCTTATCGTTGGATTCGTCCGAATCAATACTTGTGTTTCGGATACTCCGGAAAGAGGATCAACCAACATAGTCCGATGGCGACCAG
>ERZ809074.1154-NODE-1154-length-36151-cov-15.939744_pt1 | contig 36151 bp, 26 predicted proteins | sample MGYA00520795_ERZ809074 | MGnify/ENA primary metagenome ERZ809074 (study PRJEB31570, sample SAMEA3212989) | Homo sapiens | biome: human-gut; feature: human gut; material: fecal | place: Sweden | collected 2011 ...
GCAGATTCTCCTATGCTCGTCACGCTGTTCGGAATTATGATACTCGTTAAACTACTACGATCTTTAAACGCATATTTTCCAATACTCGTCACACCGTTCGGAATTATGATACTCGTTAAACGACTGCATCCATAAAAAGCATACATTCCTATACTCGTGACAGGTTTTCCATCATATACGGAAGGGATATATACTTCCGTTACATCATTCTCGTTCTCGATTCCGACCACCTCATAGCTTACCCCGTCATCCTTGTTCAAAGAATATTTCAATCCCTCGGTCGGCTCGTGTTCCCCGCATCTCGTACAAATTTCATTTGCATAAGTATGTCCGAGCACAGCGATTTCCTCCTGCGCGACAATGATCTCGCCGCAAACCGAACAATGTTTTCCCGCAGTCTTGCCTGTCGCGGCGCAGGTAGGCGCCACCGCTTCGTCCACAACTTCCGTGTGTCCGAGCGCAGCAATTTCCTTCTGCGCCACAAGCACCTCATGACAAACCGAGCAATGTTTTCCCGCAGTCTTCCCTGTCGCGGTGCAGGTAGGCTCTATTGCTTCATCCGCAACTTCCGTATGTCCGAGCGCAGCGATTTCCTCCTTTTCCGTTTCGCCGCATTTGGCGCATTGGCGTTCCTTGATTCCCTTTTCGGTACAGGTTGCGTCCTTTATGGCCGTATACTCTCCCCACTCGTGCACACACGCCGTGCTTTCGGGGGTCTTGCCGCAAGCGGTGAAAGTAAACAAAAACGACATAACCGCGACAAAAATTATGCTTCCCAATAAAATCCCCGTTTTCTTCTTCCAATTCATATCTTATTCCCTCACACTTTGATTATATCCATTATAAGCCCCCGCGACTCTTTTTGTCAAGTCCTCTCGTAAAATTTACTATGAACTTGTCAAACGTATTATCCGTTTTTTTTCCATTTTAAGCCCGTTTTCTATCCTTTATTTTCCCTCGCAGACGTTCCGATTTTTTCTTACGGCAAATGAAAAAAGACGACCGTTTTTTTATAGATGCGGTCGTCTTTTAAATCCGATAAACGGCTTATTTTGACTTTTTCCTGCCCGCCGCCCGCCGAATCAGCTTGGTGAGTTCTACAAACGGAAGCACCGTAAACGCCAATCCCACGGCGATAAAATATTCTTTAACGTCAATGGCGGCAAATTCGAAGGCGGTATTGACGCCCGGCACGTAAATGACGAACAGCGTCAACAGCAGCGAAAAGGCAAAGGCGCCCCACAGATACTTATTCTGCTTTTTCATCGAGAAGATCGAATGGTCGATGGAACGCACGTTGAAGGAATGGAACATTTCCGTCATGGAAAGCGTTAAAAACGCCATCGTCATGCCGTCGCCGCTGACGTCCCCGAAATTCCATGCCCAGGAGCCGGCTTCGATGCTGTGCCCTACCCAATAGGAAAGAAGAGTCATAATGCCGATAAATACGCCCTGCAAAACGACGTTGATTCCCACGCCGCCCGCGAAAATCCCCTCTTTGTCGTCGCGCGGCTTGCGCTTCATCAGATCGGGTTCGCCCTCTTCCATGCCCAGCGCCAAAGCGGGAAAAGTATCGGTAATCAGGTTTATCCACAAAAGATGCATGGGACGAAGCAGCATAAATCCCAGCATAGTGGCGATAAACACCGCGATGACTTCCGCGAGATTGCTAGAGAGCAAAAATTGAATCGCCTTGCGGATATTGTCGTAAATGCGGCGGCCCTCGCCCACCGCGGTGACGATGGTGGCAAAGTTGTCGTCTTGAAGCACCATATCCGCGGCGCCCTTGGTGACGTCCGTGCCCGTAATGCCCATGCCCACGCCGATGTCGGCGCTCTTGATGCTGGGCGCGTCGTTGACGCCGTCGCCGGTCATGGCGGTGATATATCCTTTCTTTTTCCAAGCGGTGACGATCCGCACCTTATGCTCGGGCTGTACCCGCGCGTAAACGGAATACTGCGAGATCTTTTCCTCAAATTCTTCGTCGCTTAACTCATTTAACGCCGCACCCGTGATCGCCTGCGATTTGTCGGTGATGATCCCCAATTCCAGAGCGATTGCCACGGCGGTGTCAATATGATCGCCCGTGATCATGATCGGGCGGATGCCCGCGTCCTTGCATTCCTCTATCGCCAGCTTCACCTCGGGACGAATCGGGTCGATCATGCCCGTCAGTCCGATGAAAGTCAGATCTGTTTCTATCTCCTCCGGCTGAAACTCCGCCGGCACGTTATCCCGCTTCTTATACGCGGCGGCCAGAACGCGCAGCGCCTTGTCCGCCATCGCCTTATTGGCGTCGAGAATCTCCTTTCTCTTTTCCTCCGTCAGGGGTACTTCTTTTCCGTCGACGCATACCCGGGTGCACCGTTTTAAAATTTCGTCGGGCGCGCCCTTCGTATACTGTACGATTCCCGCCGACGTTTCATGGAGCGTGGACATCATTTTTCTCATGCTGTCGAAAGGCGCTTCGGCGACCCGCTTATCCTCGCCGTCCATCTGCGTTTTGTCAAGCCCCAGCTGATAGGCGTAATTGACGAGCGCACATTCCGTCGGCTCCCCTTTCGCCTCTTTGCTCTCCCCGTCCAAAACGGCGTCCGAGCACTGCGCCATCGCGCGCGCCAAAAGTTTTTCGTCCGAGCCGAAATGATCCACGACGGTCATTTTGTTCTGTGTCAGAGTGCCCGTTTTGTCCGAACAGATGATCTGCGTGCACCCGAGCGTTTCCACGGCGGTCAGGCGCTTGACGACGGCTTTTTTCTTCGCCATTTTGGTCATCCCAAGCGAAAGCACGATGGTGACGACGGTCGCAAGACCTTCGGGAATGGCGGCCACCGCCAGCGATACGGCGATGATGAAGCTGTCCAAAACGACCTCGAACGCGAAGCTCTTTTCGAGAATCAACTTGAAAACAAAGATGAAGATACAGATTCCCAGCACGAGGAAACTCAACACCTTGGAAAGCTTGTTGAGCCTCTTTTGCAGAGGCGTCACCTCGTTTTTGGTCTGCGCGAGAATGTCGGCGATTTTGCCCATCTCCGTCTGCATACCCGTGGCGACGACCACCGCCTTTGCTCTCCCGTAGACGACGGTGCTGCCCATGTATACCATATTTTTTCTGTCGCCTAAGGGAATGTCTTTCAAATCGCCGAGTTCCAATTTCTCCGCGCGCTTCTCGCTGGGAACGCTCTCGCCCGTCAGCGCGGATTCTTCCGCCTTTAAAGACGCGCATTCGAGCAGACGGCAGTCCGCGGGGACGGAATCTCCCGCTTCGAGAATGACGATGTCCCCCACGACCACTTCCTCGCTTTTGACGGCGACGAGCTGACCGCCGCGGATGACCTTGCAGGTGGAAGCCGTCATTTCCTTTAAGGCTTCTATCGCCTGTTCCGCTTTTCCCTCCTGAACTACCCCGAGGACGGCGTTGAGAAGTACGACGGCGACGATGATGATAAATTCCGCGAAAGATTCCTCTCCGCCGCGGGATCTCTCGACGATGACGGTAACGAGATTAACAGCCGCCGCGACGAGCAGAACGATGATCATAGGATTGACGAGTTGCTGTAAAAATCTTTTAAAGACGGAGGTTTTCTTTGCTTCCGCGAGCTTGTTCCTGCCGTTTTTTTCGAGGCGGGATGCGGCCTCGGCGGCGGAAAGGCCGTCGGGCGAAGAGGAAACTTCTTCAAGCACCTCCGAAGCTTCGGACAGATAGTGTTTCATCGATTGAATTGATAACTCCTTGTTTATTTTATCAAAAATAAAAGACCCATACACCATATTATTGCCTATTTTCAGACAAATAATATAGCGCATGAGTCTCATTCTTTCAAACAGCCCCAGACGGAGAGCGTATCGCCGTCGTTATTGTTGGAACCGTTACGCCTTTCAGGAAGACGCAAACTACTCCCTCATTCTGCTTTTTAAAAGCTTATAAAAATAGTATATTCCAAAACATCAGATTTGTCAACGATTTTTATGTAAAAATCAAGCAAAAATATTTTCACTTTCGTCCGCTTTCCTTTATAAACCCTTTTATCCGATAACTTGTACGCCTTATTTTTCGTTGCTTTCCCAATTTTTCCTTGCCTTCCCCGCCCTTTTTCTCTCTTCTCCTTTTTTACTCTCTCTTTTCTCAATTTCTTTATGTCCCTTTTTCTGTTGCCTGCTTTTCGTTTTTCTTCCTGTTCCCCTCTCTTTTATCTCTGACGACTTCCTCGTCCGCCTTTCTCCCATGAAAAAAGAGCGGCAATCTTACCGCTCGTTTTTCTTTTCGTTTTTTAATCACTTGACTTTATATTTATCGTAATAAGGCTTTAAAATTCCTTTATATTTTTCATTCCAAGGCTTGTTCCGCCCGAGATAGTGAATAATCTTCGCGTTTTCGTCCACCCAACCGAGCTTAATTTTGTCCTTGCCCGAATGCCTGCGATTCCAGCCGCGAATTTTCCGCTCGTTGAGATTGTAGACGTAACCGTCGGCGATCTTGATTTTATGGCCGTACAGGGTAGAGATGACGTCCTGATCGGGCAATGTGAGGAAAAACTTACGCCTGTCGATGTAAGAAAGCACTTCGTCGTGACTCTGTTCTTGGCGCAGTTTTTCGAGGTTCATCAAAAGCACGCCCGTGTTGACGTATACGGTGTTCTTTTCAGCTCCGTTTTTTACGCGGATAAACCATTTTAAGAAAGGAGAATGCACGTTCGTCGTCGCCACGAAAAAATTATCTTCGAAATCGGTATTGTAAAAGTCGGAAATATCCCCTTTAACGATAATATCGCTGTCCATATACAGAACGCGGTCCACGCTTTCGGGAAGGTAGCCCGCGGCGAAAATGCGATAGTAAATTTCTTTCGGCCAACGCCGTTCGGTGGGCGCCCCTTCGAGAATATCATCGCAGAAAGCGACGGGGCAAACCTTGACCCTGTCGGGAATATAGGCGCGATATTGCTCGATGTCCTGCTCCGTGACTTCTTTGGTGGCGACATATACGGTGTGTTCGCCGGGATTGTTGTCCGCGAAAGAACGCACCAATGCCGTAAAGTAGGGCAGATATTTTTTATTGATGGCGGTTAATAGATTCATAAAAACATTCTTCGTCCGTTTAAATAGACAAAAGGAGCACTCCTTCAAAATTCATGAAAATATTGTAACTTATTTTTGAACACTTGTCAACCTTTCGTATGCTGTTTTGCGGTTTTCGTTTTTATAACAGAATTATAAGTTCACACGTCCTACCAAATAGTCGATAGATACTTCAAAATAATCGGCAAGTAACCACAAACTTAAAATACTCGGCTCTTTTTTCCCGCTCAGCCATTCGCTTATATTTCCTTGACTCCTGTGAATAGCGTTTGCCAACTGTAATTGAGTGATAGAGTTTTCTTTCATCAGCTCTCTTATTCGTTCCGCCACTATAATCTTCAAAAAACTTTCCTCCAACTATATCTTTTCACTTGACATTATATCTCAAATGAGATATAATGTGTTAAAATATCTCTATGGAGATATAAATTTTTGGAGGAAATACAAATGGAAGAAACCAAAGAAAAAATTTGCCGCGACTGCACTTATTACGTTCCCTATTACGTAAAAAAAGCCGATCACTATTTCCTATCCTTTTGCGGACGATGCGAAAATCGACGAAAAAGAAAAAACAATTTTAAAGAAACAGATAAAACCTGCGAATACTTTGAAACGAAGAATCGGGAAGAAGAAAAAGCCATACATATTAAAGCGATCCAAAAAGCTCTTCCTGACGCAATCAGCCGTCTAAACGAAATCTGCGATATTTTGAAGGACTCTTTGTAACGCAAAACTCCGCCCGCGCTTTTTTATAAAAAGCGCGGGCGGAATCGCCTTTATCTCCTGTTCTCTATTCGCCGCTCGGCCACACCCGATGTTTCTTAAACCAATCGGTGTCTTTGAAAATCGTGTTGTGATTGGAACAGTTCACGTTCACTTCGCCGCCGTCTGAGGTGACGACGATATTCCCGTTCATGGACTCGTAGCCTTTTTCGTTATCGGAAACAATGGTTGTCACATAAATTTTCTCCGTATATTTGGAAACACGGTCCACAAACGCCTGCGACGGGAACATATTATCCACGTTTTCCGTGTATTCGTCGCTGCCGCAGCAACAGCATACGCAGACGATTTCGGGACGGATCACGGACAAAAGCGCGTCCGTATTCGCGGTATAGCTGCCGTGGTGTCCGCCCTTGAACAACTTGCATACGGGCAGAGCGTTATTCTTCACTAACGCCGCCTCTCCGTCCTTTTCGAGATCTCCCGTAAAGAGATAATGATTTTCCCCTTGCGACAAGAGCATACAGACGGAATAATCGTTTTCGTCGCTCGTTTTTTCCTCATAAAAGACGTTGTAGAGGATATTCATGGTGATCCCCTCCGCGATCTCGTAAGAGCGCTGAGCGCCGTTTTTTTCTTTCCAGCAGTCCAAGGCGGTATAATGAACGGCGCCCGATTCCACTTCCGCATCCCGTTTTGACACATAATTATTGTAAACGGACGAAGTGGCGTTCGTCAGCGCAAAGTCAATAATGGTGCGGCATTCAAAGGATTCGAAAATCCCGGGCGCGGCTTTCGTCCCCACGAATCCCGCAATATGGTCCTGATGCGCGTGCGTGGCAATGACGTATTCGAGCACCCCGTCCGTACAGTATTGCTGTATGTAGGGCACGATCGTCGCCGCCGACCCCTGCCTTGATCCCGCATCGATCAGGATCTCCGTATCTCCCGATTTGATTAAGGTACAATCGCCCGTATACTTGTTTCCCAGTTCGAGAAAATGAATGCTCAGCTCGTCTGTGACAAGATCGGTGAACGAGCTGTTAAAAGTCGAATCATCCAAGGAAGTTTCCAAAGAATCACTTTCGCCGCCCGCCCCGACAGAAGAATCGCTCACGCTGCTGTTCGAGCCAGAATCCCCAAAGATAAAGAACACGTCACAAGAAGCGAACAGGAATGCGGAAAGCAAAAGAGCAACTCCGCAAAGAAGTACTTTGGCTCTTTTTAATTTTTTGTTTTTTTTCATAATTCCTCCAAAAAATCAAATCTTATACGCGGATAAATCTCTCTCGACGGCTCCCGTCAAGCCCTCTTCCGTCCCGGCAAAAGCGACGGCTTGAACGTCCTCCCCGTCGTTGATTTCCTCTATCGCGCCGTAAATATCGTTAGACAGCCCCACTTCGTCAAAATGCCGCAAAGCGCGCATCAGACGTTTGAAATCCGCCCTTACGACAATCGTTTTTTCCGCGACGAACGCACGAAACACCTTCGCGGCGTTCTTGTTTTCTTCCGTCTGTCCCTCCGACGTCTTCGCTTCGGCGGCGCGTATCGCTTCCCCACGAAAATCTCCACCGTCGGAAAAAGACGCGTACTCCTCCCAATTACCTCCCGAGAGCGCGTATAAAGTCCATGTTCTCATTTTTTATCTCCGCAAATCGAATTTTTATTTCTTATAAAACGAGCGTAGCAAAAATGTTTGAACGACCGCTTTTGTTCCCGTTTCTTTGTTTCGCATGACCGCTCTTTTTTAGCCACAGTCATACCATACCTCGCGGCGGCATACAAGACAATTTTTCCGCTTTTTCCGTTCGTCGCAGCCCTGCCCCCGTCGAATTAAATTCTCGACGTTTTAAAAAAAGCCGAAATACGGCGAGAGCGCGTCCGCATACTCCGAATCGACCTATTTTGTTTCGATTTTGCCGAAACGTTCCACGCCCGCGGGACGGATATTTTTTATCTCCGTCCCGTCCGCTTCCCGTCGGACAAAAAATCCTTTCAAAATACGCTTTTCTTTTATGCGGTCGTGCCCTTTCCGTTCGGCTTTTTTAAATGCGCGTCTGAAATTTTACATGGATTCGTGAATGGTACGGAAAATCACGTCGTCCTGCTGTTCTTTGGTCAGTTTGTTAAAGTTGACCGCATACCCCGAAACGCGGATGGTAAGCTGCGGATATTTTTCGGGATGCTTCTGCGCGTCCAGCAAAGTTTCGCGACTGAACACATTGACATTGAGATGATGACCGCCGTCCGCCACGTAGGCGTCGAGCATATTGACAAGATTATCTACTTTCGTCGACATAATAATTTTCTCCTTTTATTCTATGATTTTTTGCTTTAAAGTTTTCACTCTTTTCGGAAGTTTCCTTCCCGCTTGTTCGATGCGAACGATTTTACTCGTCCTTACCGAGCGAGCCGGGCGTGATTGAAAAAGTATTGGAAATGCCGTCCCTCGAATACTCGTAAGGGAGCTTCGCCACCGATTCGAGAGAAGCCAGCGCCCCATGGGTATCCCTGCCGTGCATGGGATTGGCGCCCGGCGCAAGCGGAGTTCCCGCTCTTCTGCCGTCGGGGGTATTGCCCGTCTTCTGCCCGTAAACGACATTGGAAGTGATGGTGAGGATAGACGTCGTAGGCACGCTCTCGCGGTAGGTGTACTGACTCTTGATATCCGTCATAAACGTCTTTAAAAGCCATACGGCGATCTCGTCCACTCTGTCGTCGTTATTGCCGTATTTGGGAAAATCGCCCTCGATTCTGAAATCGGTGACGATCCCTTCCTCGTTGCGGACAGGATACACTTTCGCGTACTTGATGGCGGACAGCGAATCGACCGCGCAGGAAAGCCCCGCGATACCCGTTGCGAAGAAGCGGCGCACTTTCGTGTCGTGCAGCGCCATTTCCAGCGCCTCATAGCAATATTTGTCGTGCATATAGTGAATGAGGTTGAGCGTATTCACGTACAGACCCGCCAGCCAAAACATCATCTGACGGTATTTCCTGATTACCTCGTTATAGTCGAGCGGACCATCGCCGAGCACGGGCGCAAATTCGGGAGAAACCTGCATGGGCTTGCCCGTCTTTTTGTCCTTCATGAGCTCGTCCTTGCCGCCGTTTATGGCATACAGAAGGCACTTGGCGAGATTCGCGCGCGCGCCGAAAAACTGCATATCTTTGCCCACGCGCATAGAGCTGACGCAGCAGGCGATGCAGTAATCGTCCCCCATTTCGGGACGCATGAGATCGTCGCTTTCATACTGAATGGCGGAGGTGCGGATGGAAATTTCCGCGCAGTATTTTTTGAAATTGGCGGGCAGCCGTTTCGACCAGAGCACCGTGAGATTAGGCTCGGGCGCGGGCCCGAGGTTGTCCAGCGTGTGCAGGATACGGAAAGAGGACCTCGTCACCAAAGTTCTGCCGTCCGCGCCCATGCCGCCGATCGACTCCGTGACCCAGGTGGGATCTCCCGAGAACAGTTCGTTATACTCCTTGATACGCATGAATTTGACGATTCTCAGCTTCATGACGAACTGATCCATCAATTCCTGCGCTTCCGCTTCGGTGATGACGCCGTTGTTGAGATCGCGTTCGATATAAATATCGAGGAAGGTGCTGTTTCTGCCGATAGACATCGCCGCGCCGTTCTGATCCTTGACTGCGGCGAGATAGCCGAAATAGAGGGCCTGTACGGCTTCCTGCGCGTTTTTTGCGGGCTGAGAAATGTCCCTGCCATAGATCGCCGCCAGCGTTTTCAGGGCTTTTAACGCCTTGATCTGCTCGGAGATTTCCTCTCTGTCGCGCACTTTGTCGGGAGTCATGACGCCGTTCATGGCAAGCTTATCTTCTTCCTTTTTGCGGATGAGATAATCGACGCCGTAAAGGGCGACGCGGCGATAATCGCCTATGATCCGCCCGCGCCCATAGGTGTCGGGAAGTCCCGTGAGGATATGCGCGCTGCGCGCTGCGCGCATTTCAGGCGTGTAAGCGTCGTAAACGCCGTCGTTGTGCGTCTTGCGGTACTTGGTGAAGATCGCTTTCACCTCGGGATCGAGCGTATACCCGTACATATTGAGCGCTTCCTCGGACATACGGATGCCGCCGAAGGGCTGCAACGCGCGCTTGAAAGGCTTATCGGTCTGCAAGCCGACGATTTTTTCAAGATCCTTATCGAGATAGCCCGCCTCGTGCGAAGTCAGCGTAGAAACGATTTTCGTATCCGCGTCCAATACCCCGCCCGCCTCGCGTTCTTTTTGGGACAGATCGAGAACGATGTTCCAAAGCTTTTGAGTTGCCTCCGTTGCGGGCGCGAGAAAGGAAGCGTCCCCTTCGTAAGGCGTATAATTGCGCTGAATAAAATCTCTGACGTCTACTTCGTCGTTATTCCATTTTCCGGGAACGAATCCTTCCCATCCTTCGTACTGCATAGTATATCTCCTAAAATTAAATGATTTTCCGATTTATTCCGATTATGTGCTTTGTTGAATAAAAGAATACGTTTTGCCCCGCACGGCAGCGACTTCTTTTCATATCTTCAATTGAGTTAAGCGCCTATCTTTTTTAGCTCTTTTGAGAGGATTTATATTCTTGAAGCTTTGCGTCTATCCAGATTTCGAGGATCTCCTCGGGCTGAAAGCCCGAACAGCGGGCAAAGATCTTTCCGTCGTCCATCAAGAGGACGGTGGGAACTCTGCAAACGTCCCATTCCTCCATCAACGCGGTGGTATCATAATCCGCTTCCACGTGCACCAGCCGTATATCGCCGCGCGCGTCGGCAATCGATTTTAAGATGGGCATCAGCGTCAGACAATTGGCGCACGATTCCCCGCTCACCTCCACGCAGCAAAGTCCTTTCAGGCTTTCTTTATAATTCTTTTTTCCGAAAATTTCACTCATTTTGTTCCTTTTTTAAACCTTTTGCAACCACAACGTTTCGCGCCTTTTACGCCGGAGGGAGCGAACGCCGCCTTTCCCTTTTCGCATAACGCGGCGATTAACATCCTTTCTCCTCACAATTCCGCTTCTCAGACAACGAAAAAAATTCTTTTTATTCTTTGAGGATACCGAGGATCTTTTTTGCGTTTTTCACTCGTTCCGCAGTCGGCGGCTGCACCCCTTTTAAAGGATATGCATAGCCGAGTTTTTCATACTTGACTTCGCCCATGGTGTGATAGGGCAAAACCTCCACTTTTTCCACCGTTTTCAACGTGTCGATAAACGCCTTCAATCTTTTCAGAGCTTCGTCCTCGTCCGTCAAATCCGGCACCAGAACGTGCCTTATCCACATGGGAACGCCGTTGTCGCTGAGAAAGCGGGCAAAGGCAAGGGTATGTTCGTTTCCTTTTCCCGTCACCTTTTTGTGACCTTCCGTATCGATATGTTTAATATCGAGGAGCACGAGATCGGTATAGGCGAGAAGTTTTTTATGCTGTTCTACGCTCGATGCGCTGTCGGGATCGAAAGTGTATCCCGAAGTGTCCGCTGCCGTATGGATCCCGTTTTTTTTCAGCATCCGAAAAAGCTCCGTCACGAACTCTATTTGCAGCAGCGGCTCGCCGCCCGAAACCGTAACGCCGCCCGTATCGCCGAAATAATTTCTGTATTTCAGCGCTTGATCGCATATCTGCTGCGCAGAATAAGCCTGTCCGCCCGCCAGCCATGTATCCGGATTGTGGCAGTATTGACAGCGCAGAGGACATCCCTGCATGAATACCACGAAACGAATGCCCGGTCCGTCCACCGTCCCAAACGATTCAAACGAATGGATACGTCCTTCCATAACTCACCCCTTAACAATAATAGTCTAAAAGGACAGCACACGCCTCATCGTATGCCGTCCCCCCTCTTTCATCACGTCTATATTATAGCAAAAAAGACCAAATCTTGTCAAGTCTTTCTTATCCCGTGTGTCAAATGCCCTCTTTCCCTTGCTGCATAAGGCTTTCAAGGCAATTTCTTTTCCCTTTTTCAAAAAAACAATTTTTATCGATTTTTTCCACCGCAGTTGTATTGCCCTCTTTCCCTTTTGGGAAAAGGCATTGAGCCTTCTTTTAAAAACGGGGGCGAAGAGGCGGGCGACAAAAAAATTATCGAATTAAAAAACGGCGTGCGGCGGGTTGCCGCAAGCCGTTGCTTCCTAAAAAGACATCCTTTAAAAAGTCGTTTTGTCTTTTTTGAGATTACGGATATACAATCCCCCAATAAGGGGCTTTAAAATTTTTCCGTCGTAAATAAACGGAAAAATTCGGCGCAATCGTCGAGCCAAGCGCTATTTTTGCGCAGAAATTCCATAGGCGCGTTGATTTCATAGCTGCAAGAGGACGCGCCGTGCTCGCCTTGGGGATAGACGTGCAACTCGTAAGGAATCTTGTGATTTGCCAGCGCCAAAGCGAACATGAGCGAGTTTTTAGAAGGGACGCAATTGTCCGCGGAAGTCGTCCAGATAAAAGCGGGAGGCGTCGTATCCGTCACCAGTTCGTCCAAATTCAGCGTCTTTAAAAGCTCCGCTTTGGCCTCCTCCGTGTAGCCGAGAAGGAGATGCGCGTAAGAATCCTTATGTCCGCCCTTGAAAGAGATAACGGGATATCCCAATCCTATGGCTTTGGGCCGACAATCGAGTTCCATGCCCGTTTTTTCTTTGACGGACGCATACTCCACCGCTAAATCCGCGGTCAAATGCCCGCCCGCGGAAAAGCCCACGACAAAAATTTCCTCGGGATTGACCAAGCACTCCGCCGCATTCTTCTTTATGTAATCCACCGCCGCCGCCAGTTCGATGAGTTGTTCGGGATAACAGGAGCCCTCCGTACAGGTGCGATAGGTGAGAATGAAGGTCTGGAATCCTTTGGCGAGAAAATAATTCGCCACGGGTTCCCCCTCGCGCTTACTCACCATGCAATACCCGCCGCCCGGGACCACCACCACCGCGGGGCGCCTCCATTCGGGCGCGGGAACGTCAAACGGACTTTCCGAGAGCATACATTCCAATTCTCCTCCTTCCAGCCCGTACGTTTCTTTTAAAGAAACCTTATAACTTTTCATCTTATTTCTCCTTTTATTTTTTATAGAATTTTGCTTTTGATAAATTTAGAACGACGCCTTGCAACGCGCGGCGGTCATCGAAAAAATTTGACGTTCGCGCACCGAACTTTTTTAAGCGCGCATATACGACTGATTTTCGCCTTATCGGGTGAAAAAAGGGAGGAATAGAGCGCAGAACGGCGCGGCGGAAAGGCGCGTCTGCCCGCCTCGCATCGAAGAGAGCAACGGACAGAAAATGCCATGGAATGACCGCGCGGCTCGACAGAATGAAGAAGCGCGGCTCGATTCTTCGACGATTCTCCGACGACCTGAGGGAATAAAAACGCGCTTTTCATCAACCGACGGCGCAATAAAACAAAGAAGCCGCGAAGAAAACCGCACGCTGCAACAGGCAGGAGGGAGAGATCGACGCCAAAGGCAAAAACAGCGTCTAAGCGAAAGGTGGCGCGCGGAGAAAAAGTTTTCTTTACAGAAACAGCAACGCCCGAGAAAAGCAGTGCCCTGCGGCAAACTCCTATTCCGCAGACGCACAACGCGCCTAAACGGAATAGTCTGACGAAAAAGAACTTCTCCTTGGAAAAAAGCGCATTGAAAAGCGAGTTTACAAAAAGAAACCTTTTTTGCCGATAAAAACAGATTTAAACAAAAGAGTTTGCTTGAAAAAATTTCCACCGCGGATTAAAAAGCCGAACAAACTATTTTTTGCGCATAGAATCTATCTACAAACCGAAAGCCTACGGGAAACAAATCGCCGATCGAAAGGAGCACGGACAGACGGACGGCTAAAAGCCGTCCGAATCGTCAAAAACGTCATTTTTCGTCTGCCCTCTGCACATAATGGAAAATCGCTCCGTCCTTTGCCACGCTGCCGAAAATCGGGCGGCGGGAAAAATAATCCAGTTTATACATTTCTTCCAGCATCTGCTGCTTTTCGTAATATTTAAGGCTCGCCTTTAAAAACGCCTTTACCTCGTCCGAAAAGCCTTCGTCTGTATACAGTGTTCCTTCATAGTCGTACTGCGTCCAGCTGCCGTCGTCTTCTTCGACAAAGACCGTAATGCCGTCGAAATACATAGTATTCGTGAACGGCGTATTTGATTCCTGAGAAACGAATACGCTCGTTCTGTCCGAGAACATACTGACGCCCTGATACAGATTGAGATTGTAATTATATCCCGTCAGTTGCAGTATCGTCGGCAGAATATCGAACGAACAGGCGAATTTATCCACGATGACGCCGCCTTGGAGCGCGCTGTTTTTGTCCTTGCTCGCGCGGAAAGTCAAACTGTGATAGCCCTCGTAAAATTCTTTGTCCAGCGCGAGATCGCAGTCCATGCTGCCGCCGTACCAAATAAAGCAGGGAATATTGTAGAGCGCAGTATTCCATGTTTCGCCCTCCGTCACGCCTTTTAAATAGTAATTCTGATTGTTGTAGTACGCCGAATGGTCGGCATAGAACACGAACGCGGTGTCGTCCAGCTGTCCCGTGCGCTGCAAATCGTACACCAAAGAATTGACCGCTTCGTCCAAATCCATCAGCGCCGCCTGATACCGCTTATAGCGAAAATAGATCTCCTCTAATTTGGAGGGGGAATAGATCGCGGTGTCGGGATCGGTATCCAGGCGGACGCCCTTATCCCCGATAAAGGTTTCCGCATACCCGTCGATGATTTCGTAATATTTCTCGAAGCCCTTGATGGACGCGTCTTTGGCAAATGCTTCTTTCAGCTTTTTCTGCTCCGCCTCCCGCTCCTCCTGCGTCATGTCCGAATCGTAATAACGCTCGTCGTTGAAGGGATAATCGCCGATATCGAGAATGTCCTCTTTCTTGGTGCCATGTGAGGAAAGCGTCATCTGCTGAGTAAAGAACGCGGTATCCCCCGCCTGCTTATAGGAATATTCGGAAAAATAATTTTTGGTGACGAGGGAATCCCGATCGAAGTCGTAAAAACTCTTTTTGACGATGTTGCCCTCCTCGTCGCAGCCGTCCAGCACGGGCATATCGTCCAGAAAATGCGCCGTATCGAAGCCGTATGCCTTGCCCCCGCCGTGCGTTACGTCCCGATTATAAAAGCTCTTATTATTGGCATGAAAATAATTCGTCGTGTAATTGTTTTCCCGGAGCAGATTGGGCAGCGTAAACGAAAGCTGCGCGTTTTTCAGTTTCGTGGAGGGATCGCTGTTTTTGGGATAACTGCCGAGAATGGACATCGCCTCCGAAACGTTGGTCTTATCCCGCGCGTAATATTCGGTGAAGGAAATCCCCCCCGACGCCATGGCGTACAGCGTAGGCGTATATTCCCGATTGATGCCGTACCATTCGCCCGATTCGATGACGATGAGGACGACATTTTTACCGTTGAGCGCGCCCGTATAGATATTTTCCCCGTACGCCGATTCGCTCATTTCCCCTTGTGAAAAATAGTTATCCAAGGCGGAAAGTTCCTGACGACCGCCGTTAAAGCCGCCGATGAGCGAGCCGATCGTATTGGAAAAGTTCATGAAATAGAAGCCGAAAGAGCCGAATTTTTTGAGCGCTTTTGCGGGAATAAACTGCGTGGTATACAAGAGCTTATCGTCGTTGTAATCGGCGAGTTCGTCCGAAACGGTAGTGCTTTGGAAGGTACTGATGGTGGCCTGATAGAGAATCATGGAAGCGTTTTCGCCGATGATGCAGCACACCAGGAGCACGATGACCGCGTTGCGCGTAAAGTGGGCGCGCTCCGTCCTGATATTTTTATGGAGGAGGATCAGCGCCGCCATTTCCGCGGCGTACAGCAATATCATGCCCGCAAACAGCCACCAATTGACGAAATCGGCAGAAAATACGCCTCCCACTTCCTTGACGAGATTGATCATGTCGAGGCTGAACACCATGCCGCTCATACTATACAGTGCCTCGTTGATAAACACCACCGCCACCTGAAAAAAGAGAACGACGCCGTTGAAAACAATGGACGCGACGGAGGACGGAATGATGAATATCAACACCGCAAAGCCTAAAATAAAGGCGATGTCGATTCCCCAAAAACTAGGAAATACGCCGAAGCCCATAACGCTGAACGAGATAATTTCCACCAGGACAGCCGTCATCGCGTAGATCAGGGCAAAATACAATTTTTTTCTTAATAATTTTCCCATAGAATAAATCGGGGACCGCGGAGAAATACGGGCGGTTTTTCGCCCTTTGTTTTTCGCCCTTTTTTCCGTAAAGGAATAGCCGACGCCCGCGGGGGCTTGTCCGACGCCCGCGAGATTCTTCTCCTCTTCGTCCCGCTGAAAACAGCTTCTCCTTAGAGCCTGTCCTCCTATATTCCCATATATTTGGATAGGCTCGATTTTTTATATTGATCGCCGCACGAAATTTCCCTTTGCAAAGCGCGCTTCGCTTTTCCCTGTCGGACACGCGGCACAGCGTCTGCCGCACGCGGCAAAACGTCCCGTTTGCGGCGGCTCGCTCGTGGAAAAGCCCGGATGTTTCCAAAATCCCCTGTCGGAATCGGACGCACGAGAGCAAAACGGACTCGTCTTTTTTCCGGCAAGAGAGGCGTTCCAAGTCCCCCGCCGCAGAGGACGGCAGGACTCTTTCAATCCGTCCAAAAGCCGCCGGGCTTATTTCGCCGCGGTTTCGGCTTATGTAAAAAATTCGCGGTAGATCGCACGGATGCAAGCCGCGCAGTCTTCGTTGTCCACGCCGACGATAATGTTCAGCTCGCTGGATCCTTGATCTATCATGATGACGTTGATCCCCGCCTCGGAAAGCGCCTTAAAAAGGCGCGCGGACGTACCTACGCTTCTCGCCATGCCGTGTCCCACGGTGGCGACGAGAGCGATATTTTCGTGCGTGCGGACGGCGTCGGGGCGCACCGCTTGCTTAATTTCACAGAGCACGTCTTCCAGTATTCCGCCTTCCAGGTAGCGATTGTCGATGACTACGGACATGGTATCGATGCCCGAGGGAAGATGCTCGAAGGAAATGCCGTGACGGCTCAAAACTTCCAGCACTTTCGCGGCGAAGCCCACTTCCGCGTTCATCATCGATTTTTCAAGTAGAATAACGGTAAAGTCCTTTTTTCCCGCAATTCCCGTCACTACGCCCTCTCCTTTGCCGCGCACGGCGGACGCCACGATCAGCGTGCCCTCGTCCTCGGGCCGAAAAGTGTTGCGGATGCGGATGGGAATCCCCGCGCTTTTGACGGGAAAAATCGACTCGCTGTGCAGCACGTTAGCGCCCATATAAGAGAGTTCCCGAAGTTCCTGATAGGAGAGCTCGCGGATACATTTTGGGGAGGCGACGATCTTGGGATCGCAGGCGAAAAAGCCGCTGACGTCCGTCCAATTTTCGTATAGGGAGGCTTTGACCGCGCGCGCGATCACCGCGCCGGAAATGTCGCTGCCGCCTCGGGAAAAAGTCTTGATCTTTCCATCCGCGCCCCTGCCGTAAAAGCCGGGGATCACCGCGCGGGGGTATTTTTTCAACACGGACGCCGCCAGCGGATACGTCGCTTCATCAAGACTGCCGTCCGCGTTAAAGAGCACGATGTCCTTGGCGTCCACGAACGGAACGCCGAGCACCGCCGCCATCACGCGCGCGGCGAGGTATTCGCCGCGCGAGGCGCAATAGTCTTCTCCCGCGCCCGCGAGGATCTCGCATTCTATTTCGTCGAGGGAGTCTTTGATGCCTACCTCCCGTCCGATTTCTTTTTCGATCCCTTCGAAGCGGGTGCGGATCTTGGAAAATTCCGTTTCAAATCCTTTCCCGGAGCGGGCGGCTTCATAGCATTGATACAGGAGATCGGTGACTTTGACGTCGCCGCCAAAGCGTTTTCCGGGCGCGGAAACTACCACATAGCGGCGCTCGGCGTCCGCTTCGACGATCTTTGCCGCCGCGCGGATAATATTTCCGTCCGCCATAGACGTGCCGCCGAATTTACATACCTTACTGTCCATAAAGACCTCTCTTCCGAAGGCGCGCTTTGCGCTCTCCGCGAGTGATTTCGGATTTCTCTCTTTTTCCGCCTCATTATATCTATATGCCCGCGCGCGCCCCGCCTGTGCGGGCGCCGCCCGTTCCGCCCCAATCTTTATCTTTTCCCTCTCCCAAAGGGACGTATGTTCGCCGACGGGAATTTAAAAATCGGAAAGCGCTCTTTTCGTAAGAAAAAACGCGATTTTGGAAAATACCGCCCACGCGGTTCACCGAAGATCGGCACGGCGCTATAAAAACTTTACGGCGGCAACGCGCACGCCCGAAAAAATAGCCCTCCGACACCTATCCTTTATCGCTTAGATCGCGGAGCGTTCAAAGCGCTGTTCCTTTGTCCCTCACTTTCTCGGTCCGTCCTATCCTATCGGAAAGGAAGCAGTTTTGAGAAAAAGGGACTTTCGGAAGCTCCCTTGGAACGCTTGCCAAAAAACAATCTTTGATCGTCAAACAGAGGCCGCGCCACAGGATCGGCGCGAAATTCCCGATCTCTCAAAGCCATGATTTTCCGCAGGGAAGGAATCTGCTTTAAATATTCAAAAAGACCACTACCAGCAGGGCAAGCGCCGCGCAAATGATCTTTATCCATAATTTATTGACGAATACCGCCTTCATGAATTTGCCAAACTTATTCATCCGCGCGCCTCCTTATTTGGGTTTCTTGTCGGACAGGGGCAATTCCTGCCAATAATAGTCGCGCAGAGCGTTCTTCAAGATGTCGTAATCCGCATATCTCTGCACGTTTCCCTGCTTGATGACGGAAATGATGCCCGTTTCCTCCGAAACCACCAGCGAAACGACGTTCGCCACTTCCGTGATGCCGATTCCCGCGCGGTGGCGGGTACCGAACTCCTTGGGATAGCTCGTTTTCTGAGTCAGCGGCAGGAAACAGCCCGCCGCCTGAATTTTATGCCCGCGAATGATCATAGCGCCGTCGTGCAGGGGAGCTTTGGGAAAGAAGATCCCTTCGATGAGCTGCGTAGAGATTTCCGCATCCAGCCTTACACCGCTTTGCAGCACCTGTTTGGGCATATTTCCCTTCGAGAGCACGATGAGCGCGCCGACGTTGTTTTTGGACATATTTTGAAGCGCCTTGATGATGTCGGAAATGCAGTGTTCGACGTCCATGGGCGTCCTTGCTTCCGTTCCGCCGACGATTTTTTCTATCTTTTCCTTGCGCGGACCGTGGACGTCCCAAAGGCTCTTTTTCACCTCCACGTTGAACAGGATGAGCATGAACATGGAAAGCAGAATGACGAAGTAGAGATAGAACTGCCGATCCACCAGCTCGATGGAAAAACGCACGATTCCCATCACTATGAGCAATGCCCAATAAAGGAACATGAGTTTGGTGGCGTCGTTGTCCCTAAGGACTTTGGATACGTAATAGACGAGCAGAAAAAACAAAAAGATTTCTACCGCGTATGTTGCCGTGAACTTTGTGAAGAATCCGATGAGCCCGTCGCCGAACTCCGTCAATTTTTCTATGAACACGGAAGCCGCCAAGGCGTATGTTTTCATACCCTGCCTCCCCGTAATAATCGTCCGAATGTCTGAAAAGCATTCGCTATGAATGAGTATATTATATAAAATCTTTGCCGAAAAAGAAAGCGTTTCAAAGGATCTTTTCGGGATTTTACGTTTTTTTCATCCCGTTTTCCCAAAAACGTTGCTTATCGAGAGATTTTTCACCCGCTTTTGAAACATCCGCGCCCTATGCGGTAGGGCGTCATGCGGAGCCGAAAAACAGGCGCGCCGTCACCCATTTGAGCGCGGAAGGCGGGGTGAGTTCCCCGCACTTGATGCCGCTGATGGCGTCATAGACGTTTTCGTAGCATTTGAGAAGCTCCCCTTTGGGGAATTTCAGCGCCTGTTCCCGATTTTTCCGCGCCGCGTATTCTTTGATGCCCAAGGCGGCGGCGATCTCCCTGTCGCTCCCCCTCATCAGGGACACCTCGTAAAGACCTTTGAAGTAATAGCAGAGGGAATTGAGAAGGGAAATTTCGTCGAAGCCTTTGGAGGAAAGCTCTTTGAGAATATGGGTGTACGCCGAATAATTTTTGCGTGAAAGCGCGTTTGCCAATTCGTAAATTTTATATTCCGAATCGGGGTATACCACCTCGTCGACGATCTGATCCGTCAGTCGATCCGCCCCCTTCGCCTTGCAATAGAGAAGGAGCTTTTCCGTTTCCTTGGAAATGCGGGACATATCGTAGATACAGTATGCCCCGATTTTGCCGCAGGTAGTACCGTCCGCATACACGCCCGAACGCTTACAGGTGACGTAGATCCATTTTTTTATCGTTTCCTCGTCCGATCTGCCGCAGTCGATATACGTGACGTTAGGCTTTTTTGCAAGGGGCGCCGAGCCCGTTTTGCCCTTGCCCGAATTGACGATGAGAAGAACGCTGTCCCGCGGCGGATTTTCAAAGATTCCCTTCAAATAAAAGTCGTATTCCTTTTCCGTCGGATAAAATTCGCTGATTTTGACGAAGCGCTTTTCGCTTAAAAAGGGAAAACTGCTGACGGCGTCCGCGAGCGCTTTCAGTTTGTCGCCTTTGAGCGCCGCGCCGTCAAACGCCGTATAATCCAGCGTCGGTTCCTTTAAAAAACGATCCAGAAGGAGCGCCGCGCCGCGTTCCCGGAAATAAGTTTCCTCGCCTTCGAAAAGATAAATGGGAAGAGCGCCGTTTTCGTCCGTAAATTTTTTAAAATCGACATATTTCATTGCCGTGCCCCTCCTCTTTTTTTCTCGCCCCTTCTGCCCTATCCCGTCGGTGGGCCTCGAAAAATACTATGCGAAAAGGCAGAGGATTACTCCGCGTTTCCACTAATTTCTTTTCTATTATAACACGTTTTTTATAAAAACGCAAGAAATTGAAGCGTGGGATAAAAAAGCGGGCGTTTCGGCGTTGACCCAAGACGCCAAAAAAACAAACGCGCAAAAAAACAGGAGGAAAAGAAATCTCTTTTTCTTTCTTTCGATATTTATTTTGCCCGAAAGGAGGACGACGATCGCATAGTACAAAATCGCCGCGGCGCCAAGCTTAAATCCCGTGAGGACAAAGGAAAAATCCGCCGCGTGAAAGACCAGCAGCGCCGCCGACCAAAAGACGGAGGGGAGGTATAAGAGCACGGGCGCGGCGCCAATCGGCAGCAGACAGGAAAAAAACACCAAAGCCAACAGAAGGGCAAAAACGGCGCCGATCAAAGGCACAAAAAGACAATTTAAAAGCAGGCTCCATAGGGACACGTAGTCGAAAGACGCCAATAACACGGGCGCCGTTCCTATCTGCGCCGCTAAGGAAACGGAGAGAAAGGAGGCGACCGCTTGCTTTACCCTCTCCCCCAAACCGAGCGGCTTATCCACTTTGCGGACGAGTCCCCGTCCGTCGATGTAAAATTCGCAAACTTCCTTCCCGACGGGTGGGCTTCTCTTCGCACTCGTTTCGGGGACGGAAATCTTATCCCCTCTTTCCCCTTGCTCCTTTAACCCGCGTTCGGAAAGGGCGGCGGGATCGAAAGCGCTTTTTTTGTCCGCCTCGCCAAAGATCAGTGAATCGACGAGTTTTTCGTCGGAAATCCTGCCGAAGCCGCCGGGCGCTTCAAAAACCGCTTCGGGGGGCGCCGAGTTCTCCGTTCCTTCTTTTCCCTTTTCCGCTTTTTCAAGTAGAAACGCATTCGCGTCCCCCGTACATTTGCTACGCTCCTTCCCCGATTTTCGACTCGCCTCCGTAACGCGTCTTCCGCGCGGGAACAGGGCGAGGATCCCGCCTTGAAGGGAACGGGAAAGGAATCCGATGGAAAGGCAGGCCGCGAACGAGAGAAGAAAACCCGTGTCGAACAAAGACACGGGATGAAGCGCGAGAAGAAAAAGCGCCGCGACGCCCGTGTTTTCCAAAAGGTCGGACTTGATTCCGAGAAGAGCGGAGGCGTACAATACGAGGCACATGACCATGGCGCGGACGACGGAGGCGGAAAAGCCGCACACGCCGCCGTAAAAGACGAGCGCCGCCGCTGTCAGAAAGAAACGAACGAGCGCGGGAAGACCCCGCAGACGGGTCTTGTCGATTAAAAGGCGGCAAAAGGAATACAGAGCGCCGACGTGCAGCCCTGAAACGGCGAAAATATGCGCCACACCGCCGAAACGGACGTTTTCGAGCAGTCCCGATTCTATCCCCGACGTATCTCCCGTCAGGAGCGCGTACGTGACCGAAGCGGATTCTTCGTCCATTCCCGCATAAATTACCCGCCGCATCCGCGAACGCGCCGCGCGGAACAAATCGAACTCTTTGCCCGTGACGCTCAGGGAAGCGACGTTTGCCGTATACCGTATTTTCTTTGAAATATCGTCGCTTTTTAAGCCGTACTCGCCAAACAGACTCACGTCCGTTTCCAGCGTGCCCGAAAAGAGAACTCTGTCCGACAATGCCACTTTTTTCGAAAAAGAGCCGCCCAGGGCTGCGGCGAGTTTTCCCTCCGCGCGCTCGCCGTCTATGGAAAGCTCGGAAAGCACGATGCGGGAAAAGCCGCCGTAATCGTTTTTTTCCGTCACCGTCCCCGCCACGGTATGCTCTCCCGTATATACTTTGCAGGCGCGGAACTCCTCAATTTCGCAGGAAAAACGCAGCGCGCCGACGGAGAAACAGCAAAAAAGCAGCGCCAGAGCGGCGAGCGCCTTTGCTTTGTCCTTTGTGAAAAGCAAGACGACGAAGAAGACGGGGACCGCGCAAAGCAGCCACCAAGGGGACGCCCGCAAAAAGAGATACGAAAAGGAAAAGGCGATTCCAAGCGCAAAAAACGCCGCCGAGAACAGAGCGGGACGGAAATTGAATCGTTTTCCGTTCTTCTTATCGGAGGCGCTTAAAAATTTCTTCATCGGTGTTTTCCCAAAGCCGCCTCGAACGGCGGCGCTTTTTCCACTGCCCGTTATGAAAAGGACCTTTTTCCGCGGCAATTTCGGCATTCTCGACAGTACGGAGAAAGGCGCGGACAGAATTTTCCTCTCGGCGTTAAAAAAAACTACACCGAAAAAGGAGAACGCAGAAGCGTCGGAAAGAGAGTCCTTGCTCACACTCGTCGACAGGTCTGTCCGAGCCTTACGGCGATCGCAGTAAAATGAAAACCTATCTTTTCCTCACCGCTTTTTCAGCAAAACCGGCGAAGGTTTCTTTATATTTTTCTTGCGCCGCCCCTTTCTTTGTTTTGGCGGGCGTTTTCCGCGCCGTTTCCTTTACGCCAAAGAGATACGGTCGGAAACGGAACGCACGAACAGTCCCTTTTCTTCGCCCAGCGTCACGCAGTCGTTGACGTAGACGGCGAACTTATCCGTCGGCTTCGCAATGCGGAAGAGATTGCAGGCGATGATCATGACCTCTTCCATATAGAGCGCCACTTTGTCTTCGAGCGCGCTTTTGATGAGCGCCACGATTTCGTAAGGCGTATAATCCGTTTCGTTCTTTCGCAGGGAATCGCCCGTTTCCACGCGGTATTTATCGAAGCCGATATTCTTATCCGTCTTGCGATAGTAGGGTACGCCGAAGATTTTTTCGTACTTGAAGCCGCACAGCGCCACCAAAGCCTGCATACGCGCGTCCACTTTCGCACCGTATTTGACGACGCCAAGACTGCCCAGGCACCTCCTTACGAGAAAGTCGTAAGAAATCGGCTCCTCCGCGGACACGATGGCTTTCAGCCTCGAAAGGATCTCCGCGTCGTTATCCCCCGACGTGATGAACGTGGCGTTTTCAAAACGCTGTTCCAGCGCCGCCGCCTTATACGGTTTCTTGTTCCGATTCAGCCCCGTGCCGCCGCGTTTGTCCGCGCCCGTCAGCTTATCCAAAAGATCCTTTATTTTCTTGATCTCCCGCTTGGGATTGTTGTAATAATTGACCGAATAGACGCGGATGACGTTCCAGTTGTTGCGTTTGAGCGTCTGAATCTGCAAGACGTTTCTGTCCTTGATGGAGAAAGTGTTAGGTCCGTCGCACATAACGGCGAGGATAAATTTGTGCTTGTTTCTCGGGTCCGTGACCGCCACGTCTATCTTGAAATCGGACACGCCCACGTCGTAACGGCAGTCATATCCGTAGGAAGAGAGTTCCTCGGCGATATATTTGCCGATTCCGGGCTTTTTCTTGACGAGATTGCCCGCGGGAATCGCCAGCGTCGTCCTGCCCTTTTCCGCAAATTCCAAAAACGCCTTCAAGCCCGCCACCCCTTTGGAGCCCGTCTTGGACAAATCGATCATCGCTCCCGTCATCGACGAGAAAATCACCATTTCCTCCCTCGCGCGCGAAACCGCGACGTTCAAACGCCGCCAGCCGCCTGCCTGATTGAGGGGACCGAAATTCAAAGACACTCTGCCCTGTTTATCGGGGCCGTAACAGACGGAGAACAAAATGACGTCCCGTTCGTCCCCCTGTACGTTTTCGAGATTTTTGACGAAAATAGGCTCCTCTCTGTCGTAAGCGGGACCGTCCAAACGCTTTTCCGCAATGGCGGCCGTCAGTTTCCTTTCGATATACTCCTTCTGCACGTTGCTGAACGTGACGATGCCGATGCTGGATTTGCGCAGGGCGGGATCGGAGAGCCGCCGGATTACCTCCGCCACCAGCGCGTCCCCTTCTACCTTGTTACGCTTGGTAAAGCCGCGATCGTAGACGCCGTCCTCCACGCGGACGAACTTCACCTTGCTGTCGGGCGCGTCCGGAGAGGGGAAGGTGCACAGTTTATTGCCGTAATACATGATATTCGAGAAAGCGATGAGGCTTTCGTGCTTGCTGCGATAATGCCAGGTCAAATGGCGCTGAGGAATACCGAGCGCCAGACAGTCGTCCAGCACGCTCTCCATATCCTCGTTTTCGAGGTTTTCCTCGTCCACGTAATTGGCGTTGAAGAACGCCGTCGGCGGCAGTTGTTTGGGGTCGCCCACGACAACGGCGCACTTCGCGCGCGCGAGCGAGCCGATGGCTTCCGACGTCGGCATCTGCGACGCTTCGTCGAAAATGACTATGTCGAACATGGCGCTGTCCGCCTGCAAATACTGAGAAACCGTGATCGGGCTCATCAGCATACAGGGCGCCACCACGCGCAAAAGTTCGGGAATTTCCTCGAACAGTTTTCTCAGTCCCATGCCGCGCAGATTGCTCTTGGCGAGCCGCTGAAAATTGACGACTTCAAGGCTTAAACTGCCCTCCGTGGAAGGAGTCGGCAAACGGGAAATGAGTTTGGCGCGGATTTCCTCCTTGGTAAGCTTGGCAAATTCGTCTATCGTCAGGCGCAGCGATTCCGTTTCTTCCTCCAAAAGCGCCGCCGAAAAACGGGAGAGCACGGGATCGAGCGGGATGTTCGTCTGTAAAAAGTTTTTATAGATATTCTTTTCAAAGCTGTCCACGATATTTTCGCTCGTCACGGACCCGCTTTCGAGTGCGTCCGTCATGAACGTCAGCCCCGCGCCGTCCAATTTTTCCGCCGTGGCGCGGTACATACACCAATTGGCGAGCATATCGATATTATCGATGAGCGCGCCTGCCTTGGACGTATAATATTCGAGGACGTCCTCTTCGGGGATCTGAGCGCGGTCGGCATTGGTGATGGAAAGGAAGCTGTCCTCCGCCGCGGAAAAGCTGGAAACCGAGCGCAAAAGCCCTTTCAGCACGGGTTTGGTGTAGCCGTTGGCGGCGCGGACGCACATACTGTTGAAGCTGTCCGCGTTATAGTCCATGAACAGTTTGGCACAGAGCGCGTGGAGTTTATAGAGGTCGGAGAGGAAATTTTCCCTCGCATCGAAAAAGTCCACCTTTCCGAACGCGCCCGTGAAATTCTTGGAGAGCTGCGTATTCGTGCGGATGCGGTCCATCGCCTCGTAAATTTCGCAAACGTTCTGCAAATGCTTGACCATATCCTCGCCCTTGACCGAGGAAAGAGCGGCTTTCGAGAGTTTTTTTGCCACCGACGCCGCCGCCTTGTCCCGTTCGTAGTCGGTGCCGCCTCCGTCCAGCCACGCGCCGAGTTCTTTATATTCCTTGGAAATATCCACTAATTTCTTAAAGTTCTTGAAATAGGTATCGAAGCAGACGTCGAGGCGTTTATTGGCGTTGAAAAAGGCGTAAAATTCGTCTTCGTTTTCTTGAAAATACTTATTCAGCGTACCGCCGTCGAGGAGTTTCGCCGCTTCCGCCAGCATTTCGAGCTTCTTTCTCGTCAGCGTACTGATGCGCTGTCGATAGAGTTCCAGAAACAGCGCCACGTAATTTTTGAGATGCTTGATCTCCGCGATGACTACTTCGGACGAGCAATAGATGGCGTCCCGCTTATCCCGCGAGTATTCGGTGAGATTGACATTGGAAAAAGGCGAGTTATACACGCCGCCGCATTCCTTTGCCGCCGCGGCCGCCTGCACCATCATATTTTCGTACGACTCTATCTTCTCTTTCGTCAGACTGTCGTAAAAGGTGCTTTCGATATTCATGATATCGGGCGCGTTCTTGTTTTTCAGACAGATGAGCAGCGCCTCGTACACGGAAACGCCCAAGCGGCGCTTTTTGTGAAGCGCGGCGAGCGGCTCTTCGAGGTCGTTTTTCAACTGTTGAATGGAATTTGCCTTTTCCGACAGACTGACGTTCTCCTGCGCGCCCGCGAGCGCGAGCGTGGAAAGCAACTTTTGCAGTACGTCCGCTTTGTTCGTCTTATTCGAATGGAGTTCGAGGCAGAATTCGCCCAGGCCCAAACCGTCCAGACGCTTTTTGACGACCGAAAGGGCCGCCTGTTTTTCCGCGACGAACAGGACGCGCTTGCCGTCGTTCAAAGCATTGGCGATGATATTGGTGATCGTCTGACTCTTGCCCGTTCCCGGAGGGCCGTGGAGGACAAAGGTTTTGCCCGTCTGCGACAGCGCCACCGCCTCCCACTGCGAGGAGTCGGCGGGAAGGGGCATCAACGTCTGCGTGGGCGGACATTCGTCCTCCTTGAATTCGACGTCCTTAACGTCCTTGATCTCGCAGCGGTTATTGAGAAGGGAGGAGATCAGTTCGTTCTTGGAGAATACGTCCATGTTGCGGCGAAGATCCTGCCACATCTGATAGCGGGCGAAAGAAAACGCCGCCACGTACACGTCGTCGAATACCTCCCAATCCTTCATATTGACGATCTCCATGCGGATCATCGCCAAAATTTCGGATATTTTTAAGCCTTGCAGCGCGCCGTCCAGGCCGCGGATGTCGATGTTAAATTCCTGTTTCAAAAATTCGAGCAGGGTAGAATTGACGGAAAATTCCTCGTCCGTGGACGCCACCGCATAGCCGACGCCTCCCTTGCCCTTTTTCAGGGCGACGGGCTTCAAGACGAGCGGCGCGTATTTTTCCTTGCCGTCCTCGCGGGAATACCACTTCAAAAAACCGAGCGCGAGATAGAGGATCTTGGTGCCCGATTCCTCGTCCGCTTCCTTGCTGCGCTTGATGAGACGGCTCACCGTTTCGTTCAGCGCCACCTCTTCGGAAAAGGTGCGCAAGGTACCGCCCGAAACTTCAAGGGCGATCAGTTCCCGCATATTCCGCGCCTCCGCCGCGGCCCCGAAAAAGATTTTGCGCCTCGCAAGCTCGGCAACCGCCGCCGTCGCGCCCGCAAGGGTCATCTCCCCCCTTTCTTCGAGCGCGGAAAGCGTCGAATCGGGGTCGGCGGAGAGCATGTGCAGGACCATCTTCTCGGGCGAGAAACTGAGCAGGGTGTTTTTTAGGGAAAGGTCGAGCAGGCGGCGCTCCCACTGCTTGTCCTTGGTCTGTTTGCCGTCTAAACTGAGTTTTTTCGCCTCGGTGAGCATTTTGGGCGCCGCGTCGGGGGACATATCCTCTTCGGAGAGAATTTCGTATCCCTTTAAGCTGCGCGCACGAAGGGGCAGGGGCAGCAGGTGCGCGATGCGGCAGCGGCGGATATCCACATATTTATCGTATGTGCCCCCCGCGTTGAGTTTCTGAATAAAATGGGATTCCGACGTGGAATAGGCGACGTTTTTGTCCGAGAACAGGTCGTTTACGTCGAAACAGCTGAGGTTATTGATGCCGTCGGCGACGTATTTTCCCAGTCGCTGCAAATCGTCGGAAACGGTGTCCATAAAGCAGTTATCGTACAGCCAGACGCCGCAGGTGATTTCCTTTTCCCCCAATACGAGCACGGGATGAAGCCCGAGATTTTCCAGGCACGCGCTGACGAGCAGCGCCATTTCGAGGGGAGTCGCCCTGCGTTCCGCCAAGAGCTTGACGCCCGCGCCCGCTTCCACGGGGCGGGAAATGTCCGCTTCTTCGCGTTCGAACGCATAGCGGCGGATACAGGCGTACAGCGCCGCCGCCGTCTGACGGACGACGTTTTTATCGCAGCCCTCGTATCCGTTTATCTCGCTAGTAACGCCCCATTTTTTCAGCTGTGCGCCGATTTCCGACTGCAGCCTCGCGCAATCCGCCAGCTTGGGGCGCACGAAAGAGGCTAGAAGTTCCGCGTTGCCCGAAGCGCCCTGCCAATAATCGAAGGGGAGCGCCGTCACGGTCACTTTTTCCACGGCGAGCGTCTGCTTGTCCTTTTTCAGCTCGACAAAAATCTGTTCCTCTCTGACCGATTCCAGCCCCACGAAATAGAGGGGAGAGAGGACGTTGCCGAGATCCACTTCCACCGCACTTTCAAACGGCACTTCCTCGATCGGTTTGATCGAGGAAGCCAAAAGGCCGTTTTCGTTGCTCACCGTCAGAGTCAGGTCGGTGACGGCGTCGGCGCCGCCGTTTTTGATTTGCAGCGAGGTAAACAGCGGGGTCTGCGTAAAATAATCGGCATAAGACACCACGCCGAGAGCTTCGGCGGTCAAGGAGATAAATTCTTCTGTTTTTTTACTTTTCTGCGCCATAATCGATTGCGTACTCCGCCCAATTTTTTTCCTTTCTATTATACTCTCAATTTATAAAAAAATCAACCCCTAAGGCATAAAATCCCATAAAACGCGGCCGTTTTTTCATAGGTATACATTTTTATTGCAAATTTCGACGCCGTCCGCCCCCTTTCTCTTTTCTTCGGCCGAAAAGGACTTTTTCGGCATAAAAATTCGCGCATATTTTTCCTAACGGCGTGCCGAGGGTCAACTTCCGCCGTCCCCATGTATTGATAAAAGAAAAACAAGCGGCTATCGGAAAAATTTTGCGTCGGAAAATGCCGCGCTCTTTTACAGAAACGACGGCCGCAATCAAAAAATCGCCCCGATTTTTTCCCCGACAATCGTAAACGCTTTACGGCGTGCGGTTTCCGACATAAAAAAGCCCGGCTCATCGTCGATAGAAAGCCGGGCGGAAAATTCAAAGATATTGAGAAACGGCGTACGTGAGTCTGTCGACGACGTCTTCCAGCTCCCCGAACAGCATACAGCCGGCCGCGCGGACGTGCCCGCCGCCGCCGAACGTACCCGCGATTTTATTGACGTCCGCGTAAATCTTGGAGCGGAGAGAAATCTTATACTGTCCCTTTCTCACTTCCATCACCGAGGCGCTCACCTCCACCGTATCCACGCTCAGAGGGAAATCGACGAATCCCTCCGTCATGCCGTTGTCCGCGCCAAACTGTTTCATCGTTTCCAAAGAGATGGAAATGACCGCGAGCTTATCCTCCAAAAAATAGCGGATGCGGCTCATGGTGTACGCATACAGTTCCGCACGCGTCTTGGGCTGTTTTTTGAACAGATTGTAATTGAGCGCGCGAATATCCGCGCCGGCTTTCATAAGCTTTGCCGCCGTTAAAAATGTTTCCTCCGTCACGTCGTCGTGAGAAAAATTCCCGGAATCGGTGAGCAAGCCCAACAGCAGCGCTTCCGCCGTCCGCTTATCGAAGGACACACCCAGGGCTTCGATGAGCGCCGCTATATTCATACAGTTCGCCGAACATTCCCGCACGTAATTGTACTTCGCGTAGCGGGTATTGGACACGTGATGATCGATATTTATCGTGTCCCTCCTCGCCGCAGCGGCGCGAAAATCATCCGCCAGCGCGCCCAGGCGCTGTTCGTCGCTGCTGTCCACGGCAATATACAGCTCCGCATCCGCGGGGAGCTTCTTTTCCAATTGTTGAATCCCCGGCACGAAGGCGAGATTGGACGGAATATCCGATTCGTCGCAGACATGGTGCGCAATGCCGAGCCTCTCCAAAGCGCAAGAGAGCGCCAGCGCGCTCCCTATCGCGTCCCCGTCCGGACGCATATGCGTGAGAATGACCGCGCTCTTCGCGCGCCTGATCCTCGCAGCGATCTCTTCAATACTCGAATTCACAGATTATTCCTCGTCTTTATCGTTTTCTATCTCCTGCGGATCGGTATGGATTTTCTTGAACAGTTCGTCCATCTTCGCGCCGTAAGCCATACTGCCGTCCCAAAGGAAGGTGAGGGAAGGCACGGTGCGCATCCGCATTACCTGCGCCAGCTCGTGGCGGATAAAACCCGCGTTTTCCGAAATAATATCGAAGGATTTGAGTTTTTCCGACTCGTCTTTCGCATAGATACTGATATATATTTTCGCCGTCTTTAAATCGGGCGCCACATCCGCTTCCGTCACCGAGATGATCCCTTTGAGATCGGGTTCCTTGTCCTTTAAACGAGTGCGGATGATTTCGCTGATCTCTTTTTGATATTCCCCGTTTAAGCGGGAACTTCTCGAAACTTTCATGCCTGCTTGATTTCCTCCGTCACATAACATTCTATGATGTCGCCCACGCGGATCTCGTTGAATCCTTCGATGGAACAGCCGCATTCGTAACCCTTTGCGACTTCTTTGACGTCATCCTTAAAGCGTTTCAGCTGTTTGACGCCGCCCTCGCAGATCATCACGTCTTCGCGGTAGATTCTCAGCTTGCCGCCGCGGATGATCTTGCCCTCCGTGACGTAGCAGCCCGCGACCGTGCCTGCGCCCGTGACGTTGAACGTCTGACGCACTTCGCACTTGCCCAAAAGCGTATCTTGGAGTTTGGGCGCGAGCATTCCTTTGAGCGCCGCTTCCATGTCGTCCAAAAGCTCGTAGATGATGCGGTAGCTTCTGACGTCCACTTTGCTCGATTCCGCGAGCTTTTTTGCCTTGGTGTCGGGACGGACGTTGAAGCCGATGATGATCGCATTGGCGCTGTCCGCGAGCATGACGTCGCTCTCGTTGATGGCGCCCGCCGCCGCGTGAATGACCTTGACGCGGACTTCCTCGTTTGAAAGCTTTTCGAGGGACTGCTTCACCGCTTCCACGCTGCCCTGCACGTCCCCTTTGACGATGAGGTTGAGGTTCTTGATCTTGCCCTCTTCCACCTGCGCGAAGACGTCGTCCAGCGTGACGCGGCTCTGTTCTTTGATCATGCTTTCGCGCTCTTTGCTCTTTCTCTCTTCCTGCACCTGCTTCATCAGCGCCTGATCGACCGCCATGATACTGTCGCCCGCATTGGGGACGTCTTCGAGTCCGAGCACGGAAACCGCCATCGACGGCCCCGCCGCCTTGACCGCTCTGCCCTTGTCGTCGAACATGGCGCGCACGCGCCCCATCGTAGTGCCCGAAAGAATATTGTCGCCCGTGTGCAACGTGCCGTTCTGTACGATGATGCTCGCCACGGGACCCTTGCCCTTATCCAGTTTGGCTTCGATGATGGTGCCCTTCGCCTGACGATCGGGATTGGCGGTGAGTTCAAGCATTTCCGCCTGCAAGCTGATGGCGTCGAGAAGCTCGTCGATGCCTTCTCCCGTCTTTGCCGAAACGGGGACGATCATCGTATCGCCGCCCCATTCTTCGGAAACCAAGTTATGCGCCAGAAGTTCCTGCTTGACGCGGTCGGGATTGATCTCGGTTTTATCCATCTTATTCATGGCGACGATGATGGGGACTTCCGCCGATTTGGCGTGATTGATCGCCTCCACCGTCTGCGGCATGATGCCGTCGTCCGCCGCCACCACCAGCACCACGATGTCGGTGATTTGAGCGCCGCGGGCGCGCATCGCCGTGAACGCCGCGTGGCCGGGCGTGTCGATAAAGGTGATCTGCTTGCCCTTCGCCGTCACCGTGTAGGCGCCGATGCTCTGAGTGATGCCTCCCGCTTCGCCCGACGTGACGGACGTGGAACGAATTTTGTCCAGAAGGGAGGTTTTGCCGTGGTCGACGTGCCCCATGACCGTGACGACGGGCGCGCGCGCAACCAGCTCCGCGCCGTCCTCTTCCGTCACGACGACGTCGTGCAGCACTTCCTCCGCCGTCTTTTCGGGCTTATATTCGAGGTCGATGCCGAGATCGGCCGCGATCAGCGCCGCGTTGTCGTAATCGATAGAATCGTTTATGCTCTTCATGATACCTTCTTTAAACAGGCGTTTGGAAATGTCCACCGCCGAGATGCCGAGTTTTTCCGAAAGTACCTTTAAAGGAATCTCCTGCGTCGTGACCACCGCGTGGTCGATTTTGACCGTCTGAATCTCCTGACGCTTCTGCTTTTTGGGCGTGCGCAGCTTTCTATATCCCGATTTGCTTTCGTCGAAATCCTCTACCGTCATTCCCTGCTGCTTGATCAGCGTGCGCTTGGAAACGGGCTTTTTCTCGACGTATGTCTTTTCAAAAGCTTTTTTCTTGGGCGGAGCGGTGAAGGTCTTTTCCTTGGGCACGATAGGCGCCGCCGCAGTTCCCGCGCCCGCACGAGGTCTGGGCGCGCCCGTGGCGCCCTGTCTGCCCTGATAGGGCCTGTCGCCTTGGGGACGAGGTCTGTCGCCCATCGGACGAGGGGGACGATCTCCCTGAGGACGGGCAGGTCTGTCCGTGCGGGGGCGATAGCTCGATCCCGTGCCTGCGTTTACGTCTACGCCCGGCTTTGCGATGTAGACCCCTTGTTCCTGTCCGTTGCGGAAGTATCTCGGGGCGCGGGGCGCGCCCGGAGCAGCGGGACGAGTCTGAGCGGTCGCCGCGGGCGAGGAAGAAACGGGAGCCGCCGCGGGCGCGGGGGCTGCGGAAGGAGCGCTTTTTTGCGGCTCCTTGTTTTCCGTCGTTTCCGGCTTTGTTTCCGCGGCAGGCGCGGACGGCTTCTTTTTGACCGGTTCCGCGGGAGTCGGGGCGGACTCCGCCTTGGACTGAGCCTCGCGCGAAGGCGCGGGGGCTTCTTCCTTCTTTTCTTCTTTTTTGGACTCGGCGGGCGCCGCGGGTGCGGTCGCCGTTTCCGCCGCGCCCTTCCGAGGAGCGGGCTTGACGGATGTTTCCTGTTCCGACTCTGTTTTTTCGGGAGAGAGAGATGGTTTCTCCGATGTTTCTTCCGCTTTCGTTTCGGGCGCGGACGACGCCGTTTGCGGCGTTCCTCCCTCGGCGTATTCGGGCGCGGAAACCTCGGCCGCCTCGGAGCGGAAAGCTTCCTCGCGGGCGAGCGCCGCTTCCCTTTCCGTTTTATCGGCCTCCAATGCGGAAAGCTTTTTCAAGATTTCCGAAAGGCTTTTTTCTGTGGAAGAGATACGCTTTTGCAGCTGCCCCAGCTGCTTTTCGTCTAATAATTCCCTTACTTTTTCCACATTTTCGTATTTTTTTGCCATAGGTTCAGTTGTTTCCTCCCGAATATAATTTGTAAATTCCATCGCCTTCGGCGGCGGTAAGTATCGCCGAGGCAAGATTTTTGTCTTTTACTGCCGCAGCTTTTACGGCGGGGCGATGCAGCAGATCGCCCAATTCCACGCCCTCCGCGATCAGCAGCGGACAGGAAAATTTCTCTTTCAGTTTCACGAGGGTCTTCATCGAGTTTTCCGAAAGACTTGCCGACGCCATCAAAAGATAGACGCCCTTTTTGAGGCTCTCTGCCCTGTCCACTCCGAATTCGATCCTGCCCGAACGGATGCAGAAGCCGAGATATGTTTCGATCTTATCCCTTGCCAAAAAATTCCTCCTCTATCCCCGCGTACACTTCCTTGGGGACGTCCGCCGAAAACGTCTTATTGAGCAGTTTTTGGCGGTTGAGTTTCAAAATACATTCCGCTTTATTGCAGATATACGCGCCCCTGCCCGGCGCCTTTCCCGAAAAATCAAGTCCGATGACCCCTTCCGCATTCTTTACCACGCGGAGCATATCCTTTTTCGGAATCATTTGTCGGCAGGCTATGCACATTCTCATAGGTACGGACTTTGTTTTCGCCATTATTCCCCTCTTTCTTCCCCGCTCTTTTCGTCTTCGGCTTCCTCTGCTTCCCCTGTCGGCTGAGCGTCCTCCGCCTCGGCGGGCGCCGGCTCTTCGGCGTTTTCAAACGCCTCCTCGTCGTAGCTTTCCTCGTCGTATCCCTCTTCGCCGTACTCCTCTTCGTCTTCCTCGACGTTGAGATTGAGTTTTTCGGCGGCAGTAAGGCTCTTGACGTCTATCTTCCAGCCCGTCAGCCGCGCCGCGAGGCGGGCGTTTTGACCGTCGCGCCCGATGGCGAGGGAAAGTTTGTCGTCGGGAACCACCGCGACGGCGCTCTTTTCGCTGATCTGCGTCACGGAAATGACCGTGGCGGGCGAAAGGGCTTTGGCGATGAATTCGAGAGGATTTTCGCTCCACAGAATAATGTCTATCTTTTCGCCGCCGAGTTCTTCGACGACCGCGTTGACCCTCGATCCCTTATTGCCGACGCAGGCGCCCACGGCGTCCACGCGCGAATCGTTAGAAAAAATCGCCATCTTGGTACGGTGACCGGGTTCGCGGGAAACGGACTTGATCTCCACGATACCCTGCGCGATTTCGGGGACCTGTTCTTCGAACAGCTTTTTGACGAGTCCGGGAGCCGCGCGCGAAACGAGGATCTGAGAATTTTTGCCGCTGTTTTTCACGCGCTTGACAAAGACCTTGATTCTGTCGCCGATGGCGTAGCGCTCGGTGGGAGATTGATCCTGAGGAAGCATGACGCCCTCGATTTTCTTTTCCCCGAGTTCCACGTAAATATTTCTGTCGTCGATCTTGCGGATGAAGCCGTCCATAAGCTCCCCTTCCTTATCGGAAAACGCGGAAAAGGTGTTGTCGCGTTCCGTTTCGTGGAGCTTTTGGAGAATCACCTGTTTGGCGGTCTGCGCCGCGATACGGCCGAAATCCTTAGGCACGAAACTGTTGACGATCACGTCCCCTTCCCGATAGGCGGGATTGAGTTCCTGCGCTTCCTCGACGGAGATCTCCTTATCCCTGTCCGTCACTTCCGCCACCACGTGACGGATCGCTTTGAATTCGATGACGCCCGCTTCGGGGTCTATCTCCACGGAAACTTCCGCGCCGCCGTCGTACTGCTTTTTATAGGCGGACGCAAGCGCGTTTTGGAGCGTTTCGATGAACGCCTCCTGACTGATCCCCTTTTCTTTCACCAAATCGGCAAGCGCCGCAAAAAACTCCTTGTTTATCATTGTATCTATCTCCTTGAATAGTGTTTCGCCCGTGCGCGGCCGCTGTTTAACCGACCGCCGAGCCGTTAAGGACAAATTTTATCGGGGGAAGGAAAGCCCTTCGCCGTTTCTTCAAAGCGTTTGCCTGCGCTTTTTCCTTTCCGCGCACACGCGTCTTTAAAATTATAGACGCGCCGAGCTTTGAATACTTTACGCCTTTATAAGGAATAAAGGGATTAGTCGAGCGAATCGAAATCGACGGCGCGGTTGATTTTCGCAATGCGGTTCAATTCGAGTTTCAAAAGCGTCCCGTCCTCTTCTTCCAGGGTGACGCAGTTGCCGTCGAAGCCCCTCAACACCGCCTCGAAATACTTTTTCCCTTTGAGCGGCGCAAACAGCTTTACTTCCGTCTTCTGACCCATGCATTTATCGAAATCCCGCATAGTCTTCAAGGGACGATCCAGCCCCGGGCTGGATACGTTGAGGGTATAAGGCGCGCCGAAGGTGGGATCCAGCTCGTCGAGGGCTGCGTCTATGGCGCGGTGGAACTTCTCGCAGGTGTTCAGATCCACGCCGCTTTCCGTATCTATATACACGGTGAGCGCGGGAGAATGTCCCTGCTTAAACTCTATCTCCACCAGCTCGATGTCCATCTCGTCGGCGAACGGCTGCAAGAATGCCCGTATCTCCTCCAAGGGTTTTATTTTCATTTTTTCTCCCTACATAGCAATATTGAGAGTGGCAAGCCACTCTCAATACTCAGTATCTGATTATTAAGTATCCTTATTATACCATTATCTTACGCAATTTGCAACTGTTTTGTACCTCATACGATAATTTTTTTGATTTTTTTTGTATTTCTTTATGCGCGTCCCTCCCGCGCCCCTCATTAAATACAGCGAGAAAAAAATGACATTTTTTAGCAAAAAAAGAGATTGACAGCACTTAATAAGTGCTATATACTGAAAAAGTTGCA
>ERZ809074.1155-NODE-1155-length-36124-cov-10.040339_pt1 | contig 36124 bp, 31 predicted proteins | sample MGYA00520795_ERZ809074 | MGnify/ENA primary metagenome ERZ809074 (study PRJEB31570, sample SAMEA3212989) | Homo sapiens | biome: human-gut; feature: human gut; material: fecal | place: Sweden | collected 2011 ...
AGCCTGTAGCGGACTTTCACCACCATGTTGTTTCGCATGCCGAGCGCACCACCAAGAAAGCCACAGGCGTTGCCTATGGCTTTCTCTATACAGGGGCAGGAGGATTCGAACCCGCGACCCACGGTTTTGGAGACCGGTACTCTACCAGCTGAGCTATACCCCTTTGTACCGTGCTATTATATCACACCTGTCCCGGTTTTGCAAGGGGTTTTTGAAAAATAATTTGACAGAACCGAAAAAAATTCATCAAGGTCAGTCAGGAACATGTCCCTGCATCGTTGATCAACCGCTCCATCTTTTCCAATGCATCATCCAAAAGCACCGAGATCGTCTGATCGCGGATACCTGCGACCAGGTGATTACAGCGATTTGTGGGCAAAAGGATCTTCTTTGCGCGGCTCTGTGCCACCGCGAGCGCCATGGCTGGGGTGATCTCCCCCAGCATGGAATCCGCAATCACGATGCCGATCGGTCCGACAATCAGATCTGCCTCTTTCGCACAGACACAAATGGCATTCTCTCCCGTTGCCGCTGCCGTGGCACCACCCTTTAGCATTACGGCTGTTGCCATGCTGTTGGTGCCGACACAAACAAGATCAACTCCGGGAAAGCGGGAAAGAATGCGTGCGCACAGCTCTTTTCCCATTCGTCCACCCTGACCGTCAATCAACAAAATCCGCATGCTTTTCTCCCCCCTTTCCCGTTTCATCAACCGTTTTTTATTCCGCTTCCGTGTAAATTTTGCGGAACTCCGCAACTGCGGCGCCGAAATCCGCAATGGCATCCTCGATAACCGCAGGCTGCGTCAGATCGATACCGGCAACGCGCAGGCTGTCAAGCGGACTCTTGGAACCGCCGCAGCTCAGAAAATCGATATACTTGCTCACATAGGCATCGCCCTCTGTTTCAATCCGCTTGACAATCGCAGAAGCGGCAGAAATGCAGGTTGCGTACTTGTAAACGTAGAAATATCTGTAGAAATGCGGAATGCGCATCCACTCCATCGCGATCTGCTTATCGCAGGCAACATCCTTGCCGAAATAGCGTTTCACCAGCTTGTAATACTCTTTGTTGAGCAGTTCCTGGGTCAGCGTCTTGCCGGAAGCAACCAGTGTATGGAATTTTTCCTCGAATTCCGCGAACATGGTCTGGCGGAACAGCGTCCCCTTGTAGGTTTCCATCAACTGGTTGAGGACAGACAGCTTCTCCTCACGGCTGTCGCTCTCGCGCAGTTTCCGGTGCGCAAACAGCAATTCATTGACTGTCGAGGCAACCTCGGCAACAAAAATGGTATAATCCGCCTGCTGAGGTGTGTTAGACTTGTGGGAAAAATAAGAGTGCATGGAATGTCCCGCTTCGTGCGCAAGCGTAGAAACATCGTCAAGCGTATCCGTATAGTTCAGAAGAATGTAGGGCTGTGTATCATAGGTGCCGGAGCTGTATGCGCCGCCGCGCTTTCCCTGTGACGGATAGACATCCACCCACTTCTGCTCCTTAATGCCCTTCTCCAATGTATCATGATATTCGGTACCGAACACCTTGACCGTCTCCAGTACCTCTTCTACCGCTTCCTCAAAGCTGTATTTGCGGGTGCAATCGCCGATCAGCGGCGCATAAACATCGTACAGGTGCAGTTTCTGCAATCCGAGCACTTCCCGCTTGATCGCATAATAGTCGAACAGAACCGACAGATTCTTGTTGACCGTCGCAATCAGATTGTGATAAATATCCGGAGTCACCTCATCGGCAAACACGGACGCCTGCAGACTGCTGTCATAGCCGCGCACCTCGGCATTGGTCACACGTTCCTTGGTATAAGCATTGAGCAATGCGGAAAAGGTATTGCCGAACTGACCGTAGGTTTCGTACAGTTTGGTAAACGCCGCTTTCCGGACACGGCGATCGGCGCTCATCAGCATGGGCACATAGGTCGCGTCAGTCAGCTCTACCTTCTTGCCGTCCTCTCCCCGGATCTTTCCGAACCGCAGGTCCGCATTGGCAAAGACCGTGCGGATATCCGCATGGGAGCCCATTCCCTTTTGCAGATTGGCGAACAGCTTTTCGCATTCATCGGACAGCGTATAGGGCTTATACCGCTGCTGCACATCGATATTGCGCTGATAGGCAAGCAATGCGGGATATTCCGCATACCACTGCTCCAATACCTGTGCATCCAGGCGAATCAGAGAAGGACCGACGAAATAGGTTGCCGCGCTGTAGCTGTCAAACAGATCAATAACTTCCCCACGCAGAGAAAGGAATCGGTTATCCGAGGTATCGGTGTCGTAATTCAGCGCCGCGTACTGATAAAGAACGGAAAGAAGCCTTTCAATTGTCGTGACATCCTCCAATGCCGCATACAGATTCTGCGCGCTCTTGCACATTTTCTTTTCGTGCGCGCCGAATGCCGTAATCATCGTCTTTGCTTTTTTACAGTCGGCACGGAATGCCGCCTCATCCGCATAAAGAACACTTAAATCCCACTTATACTCCGGTTTGATTTCGTTTCTTGTTGCCATTTTTTTACCCTCTTTTCTTTTATCTGTTTCTTTTAATCATTTAATCGATCATTTCCGCATGCCGATACACCCCGTCCGCATAGAGAAGCATCCACCCGTTCCCGCTCTGCCGCGCATCCACGCACGGCAAAAGAAACAGCCGCACCTCTCCATCCGCCGGGAGATTGTCAAGACAGACGGTATACACCGCCTCTCCGCCAAGCTGCTCCGCAGTATAGATCAGACGGATCCCGTCCGTATAACCGCAGACACCCGTATACGGTCCCTGCGCGTTCAGATTCTGTCTGATCGGATCTTTTTCCGACTCCACCATGACGGAAAAGGAAGGAATGCCGGATAACCCGCATGGGGAAACCCCGCTCAGCCGAACCGAAAAAGTCTTTCCGACCGCCTCGGTTTCCTGACACCCCGCGTACCGAAAATCCGCCGTGCGGGCAACCAGAGTCACCGCTCCGTCCCCGCAAAGCGCCTGTACCCGGCAAAACGAAAAACCCTCAACGGCGTAAACGCTCTCACTGTCCGGACAGGAGAGCACAAACGGGTACCGCCCCGGAACCGCATCCTTTGAAACCCGGAAGTGGAGAAGCACCAGCGTACCGACCGCGTCCGTATTTTCCGTTCCGTCCCACAAAAGGCGCAAATACGAATCGGTCTGCTCCTCCACCGGCGCGACCGTCAGGTGCAATCCGTCTGACGCATCCTCCCCTGCCGGCAGTTCCGCTGCCAAAAAGGAAAAGAAGCGCGCCTCATAACGCAATTCAAGCAGCATACCACAGAATCCTGTATTCCGCTCGGTCGACACCGCAAGCGTAACCTCTTCGCCTGCAGCGGCAAATACACAGCCGGCGCGAACCGTTACACTGCCCGCTTCTTCCTCGTCCGTATCCCCCCGCGACGGCAGTTGCGCACCCAAAAGCATCAGGCACAACAGCACCGGAACAAGAATATATGCACGCACGTCTGCTCTCATTTCCATTCCTCCGCCAAAATCATGAAGGAACAGCGACGTTCCCCTACATTATATACGATTTTTCATTTTTTAGCAATAGGAAGAAAAAATTTTTCCGAAAAAATCACGCATAAATCCGCCGTGCGCGGTGCAAACTGATGGTGACACAAAAGAAACGCGAGAATCTGCCGGAATACCTGCGGATGCGTTCGTAATCTTTTTTGTCCGCAGGTCCGGCGAATTCCGATCGCCTCCGGAACCGATCGGACTGTGTGAAAAACCCGGACAGAGGTCTGCTTTTTCCACAGGGATATTTTCCGTAATTGCGCCATGGGCGCCCGGCGGGATGTGCATTTGCGACTCCTGCCGGTACATAACGGGAACGGCAAGACCAACCCGCTATGTGTAAACGGAGCAATACCGCATAACCCCCACGGTATCGTCAAGCCGTAAAACGGATCTTTTGCGTTGCAATCGCAGCCAAAAACAGATTTCGGATATACGGCGTACCGCGTTATAAGGAATTGCCTCAATACAGAGAGAAAGGATCTTCACAATCATGAGTAAATTGCATATCAGCGTACGTGTTGTCGCCGTTTTCCTGCTGCTTTTCCTCTTGTCCGCCGCATCCATGACTGCGTGCTCTCCGGATGACGGAAAGGTCGACGATACGACCGTAACTACCAAGACAACCGAAACAACCACCAAGGAACCTATGACCACGACGCAACCCGGAACCACCGCTTCTCCGGGAACCACAATGCCCGGAACCACCGGCATGCCCGGCACAACGACCAACGGCACGACCGACGCGCAGACAACCGTTCCCACACTCCCTTAAAATACGGCAGACCGCCAAAAAGTCCCCGGAAGCACCCGGGGACTCTCTTTATATCCGATTTTCAACAAATCCCATACGACAACACCGGTCAGCAATCGAAAAAATCTTCCGGCAGCGATGCCGCCAGATCCGGTTCCGCACCGCATGTGGAGGCGGAAAAGGAAAGCGGTGCGGATGCCTTGTGACCGGCACTTCTGCCGTGAATAATCAGCTCGTAACTGTGATCCGCTATCACAACATGCTCAATCAGTCTGACGCCGACGGCACTCAACACATTGTCTACGTTGCGCGTGACCTCCAGATCACTGCCGGACGGCACCGGAATGCCGCCGGGATGGTTGTGTGCCAGAATCACGCCCGAAGAACGGTGGAACAGCGCCTGCTCCGCCACGGTCCGGTACGTAATTGCCGTACTGTTGACCGCGCCCTCTGCAAGCAGAACAGTGTCCTGCAGATTCATCCCGTTGTCAAACAGCAACATGTACACGCGTTCATTCCGCACACCGATAAACAGATCCCGCAAGTACGCAATGACCGCTTTCATGGAGCGGTAACTGACCTGTTTTTTGGTCTTCTCCAAACAACTTCGGCGGTAAACATCCGAAACCAAACGGAACAGGATCGCCGTATGCATTTTAACACCGCTGACCTGGCAAAGCTCCCTTGGCTCGGCGGAAAGAACGCCGTGCAGATCGGAAAAACGGTCCAGCAGGGCATGTGCCAGTTCATTGGTATCGGCACGCGGCACGGAATAAAACAGCAACATTTCCAAAACCTCATGTTCTGCGAATCCGTCCAATCCCTGTGAAAGATACCTCTGTTTCATGCGTTCCCGATGCCCCTCATGCGGGTTCTTCTTCTCCACCATTTCCCTATTCGTCTCTTTCCGTCAGAATTATGCAAAAAAGACTTTTCGCATACCATTCCATTATACTCATCAATGACACCAATGTCAATATATTTTGCACAAATTCCCGACTTTCGACAAAAATCGTCGTCAAAATCAGGCAAACCGACGGAAAAGGACCCCCGCATCACTGTTTGCGGGGATCCTCCAGATCATGCTGCTCAGGCAAGACCGTTATAAAAAACTTCTTCTACACTGCCGTCAGCAAGCAGCACACCGAAATGAACAGGCACTTTTGCCTCGGTCTTTTCGGTGGTTTCCGGTTCCTTTGTCGTATCGGGCGCCTTGGTCGTATCCTCAGGCTTTTTCGTCGTGGACTCCGGCTTCTTCGTTGTGGACTCCGGCTTCTTCGTTGTGGACTCCGGCTTTTTCGTCGTGGACTCCGGCTTTTTCGTCGTGGACTCCGGCTTTTTCGTCGTGGACTCCGCTTTTTTCGTGGTATCTTCCGGTTTCTTGTTATCATCGCTGCTGCAGGCAGCCAAAGGGGCAGCCATCATGGCGGCGGCGAGCAAAATAGCAAATACTTTTTTCATGATTTTTTCCTCCGTTCACAATCATTCCTGAATTTCCTGCCGAACCAAACAGTCCAGCATCTCCTGTGAGATTGTTGTTCCCACAGGCGAAAAGTAGCAAAAACTACCCTTGTCGGTCTCCCACAGCGCAAACTGCACGGCAGTCTCCGATGTACTCCCCCGGCTGTAAAGCAGGACACGGCACCCGTTGATCCAACTTTCCCCGATCGGAATCGACCCGGACGTTTCGTAAAGGAAGAAGCGTTCTTTTCTGGCGCGTAATTCTCCACCGCTCTCGTAGTGAATACTGCCAAACGCGGGCTGATCATCGGTTTGTATCAGATAACAGGATACAATCTCGTCACCTTTTACAACAGGGATTTTTACACCCAACTCCTCCTCCAACGCACTCTGCGTCATTCCGGCTGACAGACCGGACTGTCCCTTCGGGGACATCATGCAGACGTTGCACTCATCCGGAGCGGACAACACGTCACCGAATTCCTGATACGGTCCGTACAGAACGCGCGTCGTGGTCGTCGGATCCTGCCGACCCGTCTGCCTTGCGATCAGGAAACTCCCGCAAACAAGGCAAATGCAGGCGGCGACTGCGGAGAATACCTTCATTGTCATCATCCGTTTTTTTCGGCAGCGGGCAAGCATCAGCCGCGCCATTTTTTCGGCGGAATCGGTGTTTATGGCTTCTTCGATGTACTGTTCATCCAGCAGATCGGGCAATTCCGCCATGATATGTTGTTTTTCACGATCAGACAAAATGGTATCCCTCCTTTTCCAAAAACACGCGCAAGGATTTTCTGATTCTGTACAAGCGAACATTCACAAGCGAGCGCGACATGCCGAAGCGTTCGGCAAGATCGTCCGGGCTTTCGCAAAGATAGTAGCGACGCACGAACAGCACCCGATCCTCCTCATGCAGTGTTGACATGAAGCGGTTGAAATGCTCCTTGAGTTCCCCGTCATCCGTTTCCGGCGCTTCTGCCACCGGAATCTCGGTCAGTTCAGAGAGGGATAACAGGTATTCGGATCCGGCGCGTTCCCGTTTCCGCTTCCGATAGCGGTCAATGGAAATCTGACGGACCAGCTTGCAAAGAAATGCTTTCAGGTAGCGGGGACTGTACGGCGGGATGATGTTCCAGATCTTGAGATACAGATCATTGACGCATTCCTCGGCATCCGTGCGATTGTTTAGAATCGCCATCGAAACCGCTTCCAACATTGAGCCGTATTTCTTCTGTAGCTGTAAAAGACCGTCTTCCGACCGCTCAAACAGCAATGCAATGATCTCTGCATCCTCCATTGTTGGGTCCCCTTTCGCTTTTTGAGTACTCACATAATATAACGCCGAAAAAAAAGGTTTGTTACAGAAAAATCGAAAAAAACAAAAAATTTTTATTTTTTCTTGCCACCCGTCTGGAACCGCAAACAAAAAAGGAACCAAAACAGCTCCTCCGAGACACCTTTTCTCTGTTTCCCGCGGAATCGTTTTCACAGTCCCGCGGGTATTTCTTTTTTTCACGCTTCCTTCCGGTTCACTCTTCCTTGCGGCGGCAACGCAAGGCGACGCCCCCGACGGCAAGCACGGGGAGCGCAATCAGCGCCACCATACTGCCGCATCCGGATGATTTTCCGCCGTCAGTAGACTGTTCCGCCCGCTCGGTGGACATTTCTCCCGACTCTTCGGAATCGGTTGCGGTAACAACCTCAGCCGTCGTCCCGGTTTCCTGTCCCGCAGTGGTCTCCTCCTGCGTCGTTTCCAACGTCTCGCCCGAAGTTTCTTCCGGTGTCTCTTTTGTCGTTTCTTCCGGCGTTGTGGGCTCTTCCGGTTTCAGGGATTCCTTGTACGCAAGGTAGTCCCCGATCGCCCCTTCCGGGATGAAACCGTCCTTCACCTGCTCTGCTTCCTCTTTGGTCTGACACAGCGTCATGCCGCCGAACCACATGGAAATGCCTGCATCGGTATTCACGCTGTCGAAAATATCCAGTCGGAAGTTGTTGATCTGCCCCTCCCAGCCCTTTGCTTTGCTCATATCGTAAATCACGTACTGCCAGTCATCCCCCGGCTGAACCCGCATGGACTTGATATACCCCGGATTGGCGCCCGCAATCTTTCCGACCGCGTAGAAAATCACCATATCGGTTGCCTTGGGGTTATCCGTTTTAAGCTTGAATACCAGATACGGATAATCCGCGGCGTTCACACGCTTGAATTCCGTCAGGCTGATCATGGCGTAAGGGTCATTGGTCTTGGTCGACGTGGTCATCTTCATGGCGCGCTCTTCCGCGTCATAAGAGAGGTTCACCGCATTGGCGCCGGTGGTGTAATCGGCGAGGAACGCGCCGTCCATGTGCAGCGGCAGAATGTCCGAGGTGTCCACCGGCACGTCAATATAGGAAAGGCTGCCCTGCTTTTCGCACACCTTCTGCTCATTCCAAACCACCGCGACCGCATTGATCACTGCGCGGGGCGTTCCGTCGGAGGATTTGCTGCGAACGGTATAGTCCTTGCCGTCCAGCACCGCCATGGTGGTCGAGCCGCCGCCGTCCAGATAGAATACATCGTTGTACCCCAATTCGCGGCAGAACTGCAACGCCTTGGCAAAATTCAGTCCGGCGTATTTTTTATCCACCTGCGCGGTCACGGTCGTGAACATCACCTTTCCGTCCGCGCGATAACCGATCAGCGCGCAGGGGTAGTCACTGCCGCCCAGGGAAGCAAACGGTTTTCCGTCCTTGAGAACCGTGATATGCCCGCCGATTGCGTCCTCAACCGTCTGCCAAAGCTCGGTGTTGCCGTACCGGTCGGTCAGCTTGGCGGTCAGTTCCACCTCATCTCCGACCTGATAAGCGGACAAGGTGTTGATCTTATTGCCGCGCGCCGTCAGAATCAGGGACTTCCCCCCGATCGCCGGGCGCGTCTCGGAGCCGGCGGGATAAATCGCCTTGACCTTGCCGCTCACCTTTCCGGTCAGCGTCACGGCAGAACTGTCTGTGACTTCAATTTCCACTTCATATGCGTCATTCAGCGCATAATTGCTGTTGTTCACCCGCTGATTGTACACGATCAGCGCATTGGTCGCCGGCAAACGGTTCAGACCGTCCGGCGTCACCGTTCCGTTCCGGGTTTTGTTGACCAGGGTCAGCCGGATGTCCGGGGAGCCGACCAGCGGCTGGTTGGCGTCGGTCACGCCGAATGCAGACTTCGCGCCCGCGCTGGTTCCCTTTTCCGCATTGGTTGCCATCAGGTTTTCCTGATCGATCTGTTCGGTTGCCCAGATTTCATGGTCAATGATAAGCACGCCGCGCGGCACTTTGAGCACCGCAGTGGTCACATTCCCGTTGCTGTGCACCTTGGTCATCCAGAGGTCGCCGTTCATAGCTGCCAGCACCGTCTGCCCCGCATGGGTATTGTTATAAGCCGTCACCGCCTTGGTCACAAGCTGTGAGGAAACCATGTAATCCCCGCTGTTGATGACCTCCACCGACAAATGAGTATTGGACAGATCAAATTCCGCCACGTTGGCAAGACTGTCCCCGTAAAAACCGGAAAGCGTGATCTGCGTAAAATCCACGCCGGTTTTCGTCCCGTCCGATAAAGTCAGCTCCCGTGTTTCACGGCTCTTTTCGTCTTTCAGGGTCCCCGCCCCGGCTTTTGCCTGCAGACTGACCGTCAAAAGCGGGCAAAGCATCACCGCACAAAGCAGACACGCAATCGCGGCATACAGTACTTTCTTCATTCCTCTTTTCCCCTTTCGGTTCTGATTGATGTAGTCATTGTAACATATTTTTCCGGATTGGTCAAGCGATTTTTGGGAATTGGCACAAATATTTGTGGTAAGACGGGACGCTTTTCCTTGTAAGCCCCAAAAGCAAACAGAGACGGAAGTCAAAAAGGCTTCTGTCTCTGTTTCTTTCATAGCAAGAGCAAAATATAATTTTCAAAGAAAAGAGCATAACACAACAAGACTGCGTTCAAATTGCTTTTTCTCTCTCGAGTGAATTTTTAGAGTTCCATATATTCTTCCTGCTCCATCATTTCTTTTAATTCTGCTTCCTTTGAGGCAAGTTGTGCTTTTGCTTCGTCCACGGCTATGCGATTTTGTTTAATGGAACCTCTAAAAATCAGTTCCCAGTATTAAATTTTGCGATTCAAGAATCAAAAAATGAAATCAGAGCGGCGAATCGCATTCCAACATCGAATTTCATGTATATGCCTGGGGTGGAAGCTCCGAAACTGCGGGCGTATCCCGCAAAAGGGTACAGTTATCCTGCGGCAGCCTCCTTTCGACTTAAAAAGGAATAGCGACAAAGGTTGTAAACCAAGTTTGTCAGCCCAATATTGAACACGGCGCGCTCAATTCCTATGGAACGTACCGTCAGACCGCGCATCGACATGGTCATGAATACAAATACGTGCTCGATACGACAACGAATTTGGAATTTACGTCGATTATTCTTTTTCTGTTCCTCGGTCAAGGGCTTGTTGCGGTAGCCTTTTTCACAAACCTCGTTGCGGACGTGTTCGGGCAATTTCTTGCCGATATAGGCACTATCGGCATACCCAACTTCGTCCTTTTCGTTGAAGAAATCCACAAATTCCTTGCTATCGTGTACGTTGGCAGGGATTACGGTGTAATCCAAAATCAACTTACTGTCAGCATCTGCCTTGACATGATCTTTGTACTCGGTCTGATCGTCCGACAGGTTGTACAGCTTTTGCAGCACGATGGTTTTGAACAGCAAAATGCAATTGAACGGCGGTCTGCCCGCGTTGCTTTTTCTCTCCCGAATCAGAGCAAGGGCAATTGTGGGGCGAAAGCTCTCCCAATCGATGATTTTCAGCCGTTCAAGACAGTCTCCAAGCTTGCTCAACTTTTCAAGTCGGTTTTCTTCGGCAAATAGGAAATTTTGTTTCATCTTCAGGACTCACTTTCCTTGTTATGCCTATATTATATCATTTTTTTGCTGTCTATTGCATTGGTTTGGGAATTTTTAGAGGTTCCCAAAAAAGAGAAAAAGCTGCCCCAAATGCGCGTTTCTTCGCATTTGGGGCAGCCCCATTGGGAATTGCTATTATTCGTACAGCTTGCCCATCTTAACAAGTCTGTCGTACTTCGCAGCAGCGAAGCCTGCAGCCTTGTGGAAGAGTGCTTCCGCACGTTCCGGATTCATCTGCTGGAGCCGTGCATAACGGTTCTCGGACTTGATGAAGGAAATGTAATCTGCGGTCGGTGCCTTGCAGTCGATGGTCAGCTTCTCGCTCTCCTTGGTCGGGTTGAAGCGGAACATCTGCCAGTAACCTGCCTCGACAGCCTTCTTCATCTCCAGCTGGCAGTTCTGCATGCCGCCCTTGACACCGTGCATTTCGCAGGGTGCGTAGCCGATGATGAGGGAAGGTCCGTGATATGCTTCTGCCTCGGTCAGCGCCTTGAGCAGCTGATTCATATCTGCGCCCATAGCGACCTGTGCAACGTAAACATAGCCATAGGACATTGCGATCTCGGCAAGATTCTTCTTACCGATTGCCTTACCGGCAGCCGCAAACTGTGCGACCTGACCGATGTTGGAAGCCTTGGACGCCTGTCCGCCGGTGTTGGAGTAAACCTCGGTATCGAAGACGAACACATTGACATCCTCGCCGGTTGCCAGCACGTGGTCCAGACCGCCGAAGCCGATGTCATATGCCCATCCGTCACCACCGAAGATCCAGACAGACTTCTTGGAGAGGTAATCCTTCTCTTCCAGGATCTCAGCTGCCAGCGTGCATGCCTCGCAATCGCAATTCTTGCCCGCTGCCTTGAGTTCCTTCATGTGTGCAAGCATTTCCTCTGCCTTGTCGCCGAAGTGTGCCTTGCCCTCGTCGGAAGAAAGGAACGCAATTCCCTCATCCGCAGTCAGGATGCCATCCTGCAGGGCAGCAATCAGCTTCTCGGTTGCGGCAGTGTTGGTCTTGCCGTCGTCATAGGTTTCAAGCCACGCGGCAGCGGCAGCCTTAATCTCATCGGTTGCCCAGATGGAAGCAAGTCTCTCTACCTTTGCCTTCAGGCGCTCACGGATGGTCTTCTGACCCAACGCGATACCCAAACCGTGCTCGGCGTTGTCCTCGAACAGGGAGTTTGCCCATGCGGGACCTCTGCCGGATTCCTTGTTGACGGTATACGGCGTTGTCGGCGCGGAGCCACCCCAGATGGAGGAGCATCCGGTTGCGTTGGAAATATACATACGCTCGCCGAAGAGCTGTGTAACAAGTCTTGCATAGGAGGTCTCGGCGCATCCTGCGCAGGAGCCGGAGAACTCAAGCAGCGGCTGCTTGAACTGGCTTCCCTTGACGGTTGCGGCAACAAGCTCGGGCTTCTCTGCAACGTTGGCAACAGCGTAATCAAACGCTGCCTGCTGTGCGGATTCCGCAGCCTGCGGCACCATACGGATTGCCATCGCATCCTTTTCCGGCTTGACCTTTGCAAGTTCCTTGGGATCGGTCACGCCGTTTGCCTTTGCGGCATCCAGTGCCTTCTTCTCGGCAGCGGCATTGACCGGGCAAGCCTTTACGCAAAGGGTACAGCCCATGCAATCCAGCGGAGAAACGGCAACGGTAAACTTATAAGAGGTCTTAACGACCGGCTTTGCGGCAAACTTTGTAACTTCCGGTGCCTTTGCAGCTTCCTCTTCGGTCATTGCGAAGGGACGGATCGCTGCGTGCGGGCAGACAAAGGAACAGTTGTTACACTGAATGCACTTGTCGGGATTCCAGGTCGGAACCATCACGGCAACGCCGCGCTTTTCGTAAGCGGCGGTTCCCTGCGGGTAGGTACCGTCCGGACGGTTTGCGAAAGCGGAAACAGGCAGGCTGTCGCCCTTCATCTCGCAAACGGGGATCATCACGTCGTTGACATATTCCTTGACAACGGGATCCTTGCAGTCGATTGCAGCTGCCGGTGCGTCATCCGCGCAGGTTGCCCAAGCGGCGGGAACGTCAATCTTGACAAACGCATCCGCGCCTGCATCAATAGCGGCATAGTTGAGGTCAACCATTGCCTGACCTTTCTTGATGTAGGACTTGTATGCCATCTTCTTCATGTACTCAATGGCTTCCGCAGGCGGCAGAATCTTTGCCAGTGCAAAGAAAGCAGACTGCAAAACGGTATTCTTGACCTTGACATTGCCGATACGCTTCATTGCGATGTCGGTTGCGTCAATGGTATAGAACTGGACATGATTCTTTGCAATGTACTGCTTGACGGCGCTGGGCAGATGCGCATCCAGCTCCTCGGGCGTCCATTCGCAGTCGAGCAGGAAGATACCGCCGGGCTTGACGTCGTTGACCATGTCATACTTCTTCAGATATGCCTGGTTGTGGCAGGCAACAAAGTCCGCTTTGTTGACATAGTAGGAAGAACGGATGGGTCTGTCACCGAAACGCAGGTGCGAAATGGTGATACCGCCGGTCTTCTTTGCGTCATACTGGAAGTATGCCTGAATGTACTTGTCGGTGTGGTCACCGATGATCTTGATGGAGTTCTTATTGGCACCGACCGTACCGTCGCCGCCCAGACCCCAGAACTTGCAGGAAATGGTTCCTGCGGGCGCCGTATCGGGTGCCGGCTCCTCGGGCAGGGACAGTCCGGTAACGTCATCCACGATACCGAGCGTGAAGTTGTGCTTCGGATGGTCAGCATCCAGGTTCTTGAATGCCGCGAAAACGGAAGAGGGAGGCGTATCCTTGGAGCCGAGTCCGTATCTGCCGCCGACAACCTTGATTCCGCTGACACCTTCCTGTGCAAAAGCGGTGACAACATCCAGATAAAGCGGTTCGCCGAGCGCACCGGGCTCTTTGGTTCTGTCAAGAACGGCAATCTTCTTGACGGTCTTGGGCAGAGCGGCAACCAGCTTGTCTGCACGGAACGGACGGTACAGGCGAACCTTGATAATACCGACCTTCTCGCCGTGCGCGTTCATGTAATCAATGACTTCTTCCGCTACATCGCACATGGAGCCCATGGCAATCAGCACCTTCTCCGCATCCGGAGCGCCGTAGTAGTTGAAGAGCTTATAGTCGGTGCCGAGCTTGGCATTGACCTTGTCCATGTACTTCTCGACAATTTCGGGGAGCGCATCGTAGTACTTGTTGCAGGCTTCTCTGTGCTGGAAGAAGATCTCGCCGGTTTCGTTGGATCCGCGCAATACGGGATGCTCCGGATTCAGTGCGCGTGCACGGAATGCTTTGACCGCATCCATATCGACCATCTCTGCCAGATCGGCATAATCCCATGTCTCGATCTTCTGTACCTCGTGGGAAGTACGGAATCCGTCAAAGAAGTTGATGAACGGTACTCTGCCCTCAATTGCGGACAGATGTGCAACCGGACCCAGGTCCATAATTTCCTGCGGGTTGGACTCGGCAAGCATTGCAAAACCGGTCTGACGGCAGGCATAAACGTCGGAGTGATCACCGTAAATGTTCAGCGCGTGGGTTGCCACGGTACGTGCGGAAACATGGAAGACGGTCGGCAGAAGCTCACCGGCAATCTTGTACATATTCGGGATCATCAGAAGCAAGCCTTGGGAAGCCGTGTAGGTTGTGGTCAGCGCACCCGCTGCCAGAGAACCGTGAACGGTACCTGCGGCACCTGCCTCGGATTCCATTTCGATCACCTTGACAGTGTTTCCGAAAATGTTTTTCAGTCCTGCTGCAGACCATTGGTCAACATAGTCCGCCATCGGGCTGGAAGGGGTAATCGGATAGATTCCCGCGACCTCGGTGAACGCATAACTGACGTGCGCCGCTGCCTGGTTACCATCCATTGAAAGCTTTTTTCTTTCAATCGCCATGAATGAAAACCTCCATATATTGAAATTTGTTTTTCTCTGAAAAAGCAATGAAACGTGAAAATGGCATTACACGCTCATCCAATGTACATCATAGCACAATTCCCCGATTTTGTAAAGGGATTTTCACAATTTTCTTTGACAAATCAGTGGAGAAACAGGATTTTATACTCGATTTTTCCAATATTTGGAAATTTTATGTTTTAGAACTCAAACAGACATTTCACCTGCCTTTTTCCCGCGCAAACGCGATTCTTTTCAAAATCCTGTTGACGAACGGCGGCGAATCGTTTATAATGGAAAAAGGAAATAACCGATCGGAGGAAACCAATGGAAAATGATATCAAGGATCCCGCGCTTGCCAAAAGCGGGCGGGACAAAATCGACTGGGTGCGCGCGTACATGCCTATTCTGAACACGATTCGCGCCGATTATCTGAAACGTAAACCCTTCGCGGGACTGAAAATAGCCATGTCCATCCATCTGGAGGCAAAAACCGCATATTTGGCAACCGTCCTGCGGGACGGCGGCGCCGAGGTACATATCACCGGAAGCAATCCCCTGACCACGCAGGATGACGTTGCCGCGGCGCTCGTAGCAGACGGGATTACCGTACATGCCCGCTACGGCGTCAACAATGCGGATTACGAATCCCACCTGCGCAAAACACTCTCCTGCTGCCCGGATCTGCTGATCGATGACGGCGGCGATCTGATCTCCCTTCTGCACGGGGAGTGCGCCGCGTTCGGGAAAAATCTGATCGGCGGATGTGAAGAGACTACAACCGGGATTGTACGTCTCCGCGCCCGCGAGGCGGCAGGAAAACTGCGTTACCCGATGATGGATGTCAACGATGCGGATTGCAAACATTTGTTCGATAACCGTTACGGCACCGGTCAATCCACCCTGGACGGCATTATGAATGCAACAAATCTGATTATTGCAGGGAAAACATTCGTTGTCGCAGGTTACGGATGGTGCGGCAAAGGTCTTGCCATGCGGGCAAAGGGAATGGGCGCTGTTGTGGTCGTCACCGAAATCGATCCGATCAAAGCAATTGAAGCGGTAATGGACGGTTTTACCGTTCTCCCGATGCGGGAAGCTGCCAAAATCGGCGATATCTTCGTCACGATCACCGGTTGTAAGGATGTCATCACCGGCGAGCATTTCCGTCTGATGAAGGACGGCGTTCTGCTTGCCAACAGCGGTCATTTTGACGTCGAAATCAACAAGCAGGATCTCTCGGCGATTGCCGTTGAAGAATGGAATCGCAAGCCCAACATCCGCGGCTACCGCACCGCTGACGGCAGGGTACTGAATCTCCTTTCCGAAGGCAGACTGGTCAACCTCGCTGCCGGGAACGGTCATCCCGCGGAAATCATGGATATGTCTTTCGCCATCCAGTCAAAAGGGCTTGAATATCTGCTCAACCACCGGCAGACCCTGACCCCACATCTGTACAATGTTCCTGCAGAAACCGACCGGGAAATTGCACAGATCAAGCTCTCTTCCCTGGGCGTCAGTATCGATACCCTGACCCCTGCACAGGATGCCTACCTGCATCACGTCGAATAAAAGCCATGGAAGAACTGAATTTAAAAACAAAGGTCGTGGTCATCGGCGCGGGACATGCCGGAATCGAAGCCGCGCTCGCTTGCGCGCGCATGGGCATTGACACGGTTCTTTTCACCATTTCCCTTGATGCAATCGCCAACATGCCCTGCAACCCCTCCATCGGCGGCACCGCAAAGGGGCACCTCGTCTATGAAATTGACGCTTTGGGCGGAGAAATGGGTCGTGCCGCAGATCTTGTTACCCTGCAAAGCCGCACGCTGAATCTTGGGAAAGGCGCCGCCGTACATTCCAAGCGGATCCAGGCAGATCGCGCCCGCTACCACACCCTGATGAAGCATACGCTGGAAACAACGCCCGGATTACGCCTTGTCCAGGCGGAAATCACCGATATCCGCACCGTCCCGGATCCGCAGTCCGGATATAACCGCATTGCCGGCGTTGTCACACGCCTTGGTGAAGAGTGGGCATGCGAGGCAGTCATTATTGCCACCGGCACCTATCTTGCCGGGCGCGTCTTTGTCGGCGATGTGAACTATGAGGCGGGGCCCGACGGCTCCCTGCCGGCAAAAGGGTTGTCAGACGCGCTCCGGCGCGAGGGAATTCGCCTCCTGCGTTTCAAAACAGGAACACCCGCCCGTGTGCAGCGCTCCAGCATTGATTTTTCCGCGTTGGAAGTACAGCCCGGCGAGGACGCCCCGCTTCCCTTTTCCGCAGCCACCGATGCGGACAGCTATTGCAAAGAACCGCAGATTCCCTGCCATATCGTATACACCAACAGCCGCACACACGACATTATCCTCGCAAATATCAAGCGTTCCGCCATGTATTCCGGTCAGATTCACGGAACCGGTCCCCGTTACTGTCCCTCTATCGAGGACAAGTTGGTCCGGTTTGCGGACAAGCCCCGACATCAGCTCTTTGTCGAACCGCTTGGCGAGGACACCGAGGAAATGTACATTCAGGGATTTTCCACCTCACTCCCGACCGATGTACAGCATCAGATGATTCGCTCGCTCGACGGCTTTTCTCACGCCAATATCATGCGTTACGCCTATGCAATCGAATATGACTGTGCGGATCCCACGCAAATGTATCCCACAGAAGAGTTCAAAACTCTCCACGGGCTGTACGGTGCCGGGCAATTCAACGGTACCTCCGGGTATGAGGAAGCCGCAGCGCAGGGCTTGGTTGCCGGCATCAATGCCGCCCTTCAAATTCTGCATAAAGAACCGATGATCCTGGAGCGCTCCAACAGCTATATCGGCACCCTGATTGACGACCTGGTCACCAAGGGAACCAACGAGCCCTACAGAATGATGACCAGCCGTTCGGAATACCGCTTGCTTCTGCGACAGGACAATGCCGATCTGCGTCTGACTCCTACCGGCTACCGTGTCGGATTGATCAGCCAGGAAAGATACGATGCATTTCTTGCAAAAAAAGCGTCGCAGGAAGTCGAAATACAACGTTTGGAGTCCACTTATCTGTCGCCGGCAGTCATGAATCCCTTTTTAGCTGCTCATGGCGAAGAACCTGCAAAATCCGGGCAGTCGCTTGCGGATCTTCTGCGACGACCTGCCGTCAGCTATGCCGACCTGAGCGCTATTGACCCCGGCAGACCGCCGTTACCTGTCTCCTCCGCCCTTACAGTGGAGGTCAGCGTTAAATATGCAGGATACATCAGGCGGGAACTTTCCGAGGTCGCACGGCAGGAAAAGCTGGAGGAACGTCACCTTTCTCCCGATCTTGATTATACCGCAATCAAAGGTCTGCGCATCGAAGCAGCACAAAAACTGCAGAAAATTCACCCGCTGACCGTCGGACAGGCATCAAGAATCAGCGGCGTGAACCCGGCAGATATTTCCGTATTACTGATTTATTTGGGATTAAAGTAAAAAGCCATGGAAGAAAAAGAATATTGTCAACTGTTTTCGGATGCCTTTCAACTCAATGGGCTCTCGGGCCTCTTGACTGCCGAACGTGTGAATCAGGCAGTTCGCTTTATTGACTATCTGACAGAGGAGAACCAAAAATACAATTTGACTGCAATTTGCGATCCGATCTCCATCGTCTACAAGCACTTTGTCGACTCATTACTGGCAAGCAATCTGTTCTCAGGCAATGCATCCGTCATAGACATCGGTTGCGGCGGTGGTTTTCCGACGGTTCCCCTCGCCATTTTTCGACCGGATCTGCATATCACAGCCATCGACAGCACCGAGAAGAAAATTCGGTTTATCGATGCCGCTTCACGCATTGCCGGCTTTTCCGTGACAGCCATTTCCGGTCGTGCCGAAGTATTGGCAACATCCGACATGCGTGAAAAAGCGGATATTGTCACAAGCCGTGCCGTTGCCTCATTGCCAATTCTCGTCGAGTTATGTCTTCCGTTTGTCTGACTTGGCGGCTCTTTGATTGCCATGAAAGGTCCGGATCTTTCCCGAGAATTGAAAGAAGCCAAGAACGCAATCAAAATTCTCGGCGGAAATATCGAGGATATACAATCTGCATCCTTGCGTCTGCCGCACGGTGCCACGGAACAGCGGAATCTGCTCGTTATTCGTAAGATAAGTTCAACACCACTTCAATACCCGCGTGCATTTGGGCAAATCAAAAAGAAACATTTATAATTTGCATGTTTCACGTGAAACATCGTCGCAGAAATGCGTGTTTCACGTGAAACTTTTTTATTGTTTTGCTTACTTGCCGCCCATTGTTTCACGTGAAACATTTCCAGCAAAGGCAGATGTTTCACGTGAAACAAAACATACAAATCTGAAAGCGGAAACCAATCTTTTTTGTAAGAACCTCTTGTAATTGTGGGATTGATGTGATATAATGAATACAAACCTGTATACGGAGGTATAATGGCTTTGGGAAAAATAATTTCATTTGCCAATCAAAAGGGCGGCGTTGGAAAAACCACTTCCGCGGTCAATGTGGGCGCCTCTCTCGGAATCCTTGGCTATCGGGTGCTTCTGATCGACCTCGATCCGCAGGGCAATGCAACCAGCGGCGTAGGTATCGCCAAGCGTTCCTTAAGCAAAACAATCTATCATGTTCTGATGGGTGATGCAACTCCTGCAGAATCCGTCGTAACAACACCATACAAAAATTTATCGATTATTCCCGCAAATACATCTTTGGCGAATGCCGAATTTAATCTTTTCAAGGTTGAAGACGAGAACGTCTACATCATGCGTAATGCGCTAAACCAGATTCGGAATCAGTTTGACTATATTATCATTGACTGCCCCCCCTCGCTTGGCATGCTGACCATCAACGCAATGTCGGCAAGCGACGGAGTAATCATCCCCATGCAATGTGAATTTTACGCACTGGAAGGACTTTCGCAGTTGATGATAACCGTCAGCCGAATCCGGCAAAAATTCAATCCGTCGCTCGGTGTGACGGGCATTCTGCTGACGATGTACAGCGAACGCCTGCTTCTCACACTTCAGGTGACGAATGAATTGAAAAAGCACTATGCGGACAAGCTTTTCCAGACCAAAATCACAAGAAACGTCAAATTATCCGAGGCGCCGGGGTTCGGAATGCCGATCTATTACCACGACAAGCGTTCAAAGGGCGCCGAACAGTACCTATCTGTGGCGCGTGAATTTGCAAGCAGAATTTGAGGAGGGATCACATGTCAAAGAAGCAAAGCGGACTTGGCAGAGATTTTTATTCTCTGCTTGACGATAACATCATTGAAAGCAAAGGCGAAACCAATACCGAATTGCGGATCGCGGACATTGAGCCGCGATCCGATCAGCCGCGAAAGGATTTTGATCAGCAGCAGTTGCAGTCGCTTGCCGATTCGATTGCGGAACACGGTGTATTACAGCCGATTATTGTTCGTGAAAATGTAAATGCGCCGGGAACGTATGAGATTATTGCAGGAGAACGTCGTTGGCGCGCCTCGAAAATGGCGGGTCTTACCATGATCCCTGCCGTCATTGTCACCGGCGATGACATGAAAGTAGCGCAGGTGTCGCTGATTGAGAACCTGCAACGTCAGGATCTCAACCCGGTTGAAGAAGCGCTTGCCTACAGCGCACTCATGGAACGCTTCTCCATGACACAGGAACAGGTAGCAAAGCAAGCGGGCAAAAGCCGTTCGGCAGTTGCCAATATGCTTCGTCTTTTGGATCTTCCGGATGAAATCCTGATTCTCTTGAAGAACGGAACCCTCTCCACCGGACACGCACGTGCCATTCTCGGCTTGAACGCCGCAGAAGATATGATGCCGGTTGCACAGAAAGTAATTGCTAAGGATCTTTCCGTGCGTGATACGGAACACCTGGTTCGCTTTTATAACAACAAGAGCGGGCACGACGAGGAAGATGACGAAACGCCTGCCACGCAAAAGAACGTGTATATGAAGGAAATCGAATCCCGCGCCATGAAATCACTTGGTCGAAAGATTCGAATTCATATGACAAACCGCAAAAAAACCGTCGAACTTACCTTTGACTCCGACGAAGATCTGGAAGCACTGCTTCGTCAGATCTGCGGAGACGATATTTTCCCGGATTCCGAAGAATCATAATAAACGATTTTATCGAGAAAGCAGAAAGGAAACAAATCATGCTTGACATCAAATATATCAAAGAAAACCCGCAGGAGGTCATTGACCGCCTTGCAATGAAGGGAAAAGATGCACACGAAGACATCACGCAGATCATTGCTCTGGATAGCAAACGCCGTGAAATCATTGCACAGACAGAACAGATCAAGGCAGATCAGAACCGCGAAACAAAATTGGTTCCGCAGTACAAAAAAGAAGGAAAGGATACGGCTCCGATTTTTGCAAAACTCAAAGAGCTTTCCGCTTCCGCAAAAGAATTGGACACCCAATTGGCACAGGTGGAGACAGAATTGACCGGCTGGATGCTGGGTCTGCCCAATCTGCCCGACCGTGATCTGCTGCCGGGCGGAAAAGAAAACAATCAGCCGCTGCGTTATTTCGGCGAGCCGCGCACATTTGATTTTGAACCCAAAAACCACGTGGATCTTTGCACGGATCTGGGGTTGATTGATTACAAACGGGGTGCAAAGCTGTCCGGCTCCGGATTCTGGGTCTATTCCGGCATCGGTGCCCGTCTGGAATGGGCAATTCTGAATTATTTCATTGATTTCCACATCGGAAACGGGTATCAGTTTATGTTGGTTCCGCATATGCTCAGTTATGAATGCGGTCAGACTGCCGGACAGTTTCCGAAATTCAAAGATGAGGTTTACTGGCTGGAACAGCAGGAAGGCGACGAGCGCCGCAGGTTCATGCTCCCGACGGCAGAAACCGCACTGGTTTCTCTGCACAGAGATGAGATTCTGACGGAAGCGGATCTGCCCAAAAAGTATATCGCTTATACACCCTGCTTCCGCCGCGAAGCCGGTTCTTACCGTGCGGATGAACGCGGTATGGTCCGCGGGCACCAATTCAACAAAGTGGAAATGGTGCAGTACACCCTGCCTGAAAAAAGCGATGAGGCATTTGAGGAGTTGGTCACAAACGCAGAAAATCTGGTCAAGGGTCTTGGCTTCCACTTCCGCACCGTTAAGCTTGCCGCAGAGGATTGCTCCGCATCCATGGCACGCACCTATGATATCGAAATCAGCATTCCCTCCATGCACGGATACAAAGAGGTTTCCTCTGTTTCCAACGCGCGCGACTACCAGGCAAGACGCGGCATGATGCGTGTCAGACGTGCAAATGGCAAGATTGAATTTGTCCACACCCTTAACGGCTCCGGCCTGGCAACCTCCCGGATTTTCCCGGCACTGGTCGAGCAAAACCAGAATGCGGACGGCTCCGTCAATGTACCGGATTGCCTGAAAAAGTATCTCGGCATTGATGTCATTCGCAAGTAAGAAAAAAGTAGCAAAAAAAGAAGATGACAAAAACCCGCTCTCTGCGGAGAAAGGAAAACACATGTTCTCATTCCTGTGCACTTCCGCGCTGCTTGCCGGACAGTCTGTCTGGGAGGAACTTTGGGAGTATATCAAGGACAACTGGTTTACGGTTGATATCAATCAGTACGAACATCTTTCTTTGAGCAACAGAGGAATTGTCACAGTCCGTATGGTTGTACTGGGAGTGTGCATCGGCATTTTCCTTGCAACCATTGCATCGGCATTTGATCGCCGCAAATACGGCGGCTTTGTCCGAAAACTGATCCGCGACGGCTGCACCGATCCCCAAAATGCCAAAACATTGGAGGAATTGGGATACCGGCACAGTGCCGCAATCAGGAGTAATCTGCGCTCCGGACATATTCTGCGTAAATTTGTCCGTTGCGTAGGAGAAGAATCCTATTGGAATGCGCAGCCTGATCCGGAAGCGCGGGAACGCATGCCGCGGTATCCCATGAATTTTGACACCGACCGTTTTTATATCGACAAAGAGGACACCTACGCGGCAGAGGTCAAATTCGATAAAACCGGTACCGGATGGAGAACTTTCCTGTTTGTTTTTATCGGATGTATCGTTCTGGCACTGTTCGTCTGCTTCATCATTCCGGAAATGCTGCAGCTTCTGGATAATTTCATCGGTCTGTTTGTATAACACGAAAAGGAGCACACAATTGAAACGTCCACTTTATATCGGTATCACAACCTCATATGCAGACGGCAGAATCAGCATGAGTGACAATTATCTGCTCGCTTTTCTTGCCCAAGGCGCCGTTCCGGTGCTTCTGCAACGCGACGCGTCCTCGGAGCGGATCGCTTTTTATCGGGATGCGTTTGACGGATTTCTGTTTGCGGGCGGTGTTGACGTAAATCCCGCCTATTACGGCGAACAGGTTCAGTTTGACAGCGTTGAAATCGATGACAGCCGCGACGCCTTTGAGCTGGTACTGTTCCGTGCCGTCTACCCGACAAAAAAACCGATTCTCGGCATCTGCCGCGGTATTCAACTGATCAATGTGGCACTGGGCGGTTCGCTCTACCAGCACCTTGATCACCACCATCAAAGCAAATTTGAAGGGAATACGCTGGTCTGCCCCCAAAAGGTACGGGTACTGCCGGAGACACCGCTTGCCGCCCTCTGGCAATCCGAAACCGCAATGGTCAATACCTACCACCATCAAGCCATCAAGCGTGTAGCGGCCCCGCTTTGCGTCAATGCCGTTGCAGAGGACGGTTGTATTGAGGCGGTGAGCGACACCACACACCCTTATTTACTCGCCGTCCAATGGCATCCGGAAATTGCGCAGGCAACCTGTCCGGAGCACGCCGCCATCTTTCGTTCGTTTCTGTCCGCATGCGAAAAGAAACGCGCGGAAATGTAGCATAAAAAATGTTCCGTCTGCCGATCAAGGCAGGCGGAACAGAACCGCATAGAAAAACGATCAGAAACTGTCATTGCCTGATCCGGACATGCCTTTTGCAAGCCGTACACCTTTCATTTCGCAAATTGCCGCTTGCAAAAAGGGAAGTGGTACCGCCTTGCGGCACGCGTTTTCTTAAATCGTGTCCTCCGGCTGTTCAAAGGCATCCTTTGCGCGTGCAATCAAAGAGATACACCAGATGCCTGCAAGCGCTACCACCGTATAGATAATACGGCTGAGGATGGCACCCTGTCCGCCGCAAATCCAGGCAACAATATCAAATCGGAACAATCCGATGCTTCCCCAGTTCAACGCACCGATCACAGCGATGATCAGTGCAATCCGATCCATTACCACCATTGAAGTATACTCCTTTCTTCCAAGGTTCCTTATTAGTTTCGTTCGGTCGGTTCATAATATACGATAAAGAATTTACCGCCGCAGGAAGAAAGCGGAAAGAAGAACATACGTTCCGAACACATGTTCCGAACATTTGTTCTCCTTATAACCCATATATCTGAAAAGGAGACAAGCCCATGCATTGGTCAGAAGAAATTGCAAAACGAGTCATTGAACGGAATCCTTCCAAAGAGGAGTACGTCTGCGCCGCGGGAATCAGCCCCTCCGGTTCCATCCATATCGGTAATTTCCGGGATATTGCCACCAGTCTTTTTGTAGTGAAAGCGCTGCAAAAAATGGGAAAACGGGCACGTTTACTCTTTTCCTGGGATGAATATGACCGTTGCCGCAAAATTCCGGTCAACGTGCGCGAAAAGGTCGGCGACACTTACGACAAATATATCGGCTGCCCCTATGTGGATATCCCTGATCCGTGGGGCTGCCACGAAAATTATGCCAAACATTTTGAGGCGGAATTCATTGCATCCATGGAAAAATTCGGCATTCAGATGGACTACCGTTACCAGGCGGAGATGTACCGTTCCGGAAAATACAGAGATCATCTGATCCACGCCCTGCGGCACCGCGGTGAGATTTTTGACATTCTGGATTCCTTCAAAACCAAAGATCCGGACAAGACCCCCGAAGAACAGGCGGCTCAGTCCGCAAGTGAGCGGGAGAATTATTATCCTGCCACCATCTTCTGCCCGGTATGCCACACCGATTTTACCACCATCACAGCACTCTCCAAAGACTGCACCGAAGCGGACTATACCTGCCGTTGCGGTCACACGGGACATTTCAATTTCATGGAGAATTTTGACTGCAAACTGGGATGGAAACCCGACTGGGCAATGCGCTGGATGTATGAAGGCGTTGATTTTGAGCCGGGCGGAAAGGATCATGCCTCCCCCACGGGTTCTTATCAGAATGCACGCCTGATCTCTAAAAAGGTCTTTGACTACGAAGCACCGATCTTCCAAGGGTACGAATTTATCGGCATCAAGGGACTGACCGGAAAAATGTCAGGCTCCTCAGGTCTGAATCTGACGCCTGATGCCCTGCTTCGCCTGTATCAGCCCGAAATCATTTTGTGGCTGTACTCCAAAACCGAGCCCACCAAGGCGTTTGATTTCTGTTTTGACGACGGTATTCTGCGTCAATACTTCGAGTTTGATAAGATGCTGAATGATTGCCGCGCCGGAAAAGCAAACCCTGCAACACAGGCAATCATGTATAACTGCGAGATTCCGGGCAGAACGGTGGAAACCGTTCCCATGGGACTGCTTGTACAGCTCGGCTCCATCGTGGATTTCAATATTCCCATGCTGGAAACCGTATTCCGCAAGATCAATATGCCCTATACCTACGCACAGTTCTCCGACCGCCTGGACCGTGCCAAATACTGGCTGGAGGAGTGCGCGCCGGATCAGGTCAACCATTTGCGCGCAACGCGGAATTTTGAGATTTTCAACACATTAGAGGCACAGGAAAAACAAGAGATTGCACTTCTGCACGACTATATCGCAAAGGGCGGCTATACACTGGATGAGCTGAATACCGCACTGTACGATATTCCAAAGAAGGTCTTCCCGGAAATCACCGATCAGAAGGAACTGCGCACGGTACAGGGGAACTTTTTCAAGACCGTTTACAAGCTCCTGATCGGAAAAGAACAGGGTCCGCGCCTGTATCTGTTCCTGTATGCGATCGATCCTGCCCGCTATCTGCCGCTTTTGGACTTCTCCACGGCACAGACGGAAGAAGAAAAGGCAGCAGATCTCGCCGCTACCGCAGAAGCCGCCGCCAAGGCTGCACAGGAAACCGCAACGGAGACAGCCGCCTGCCCTGTGGAAAAAGCGCCCGAGGCACCGCGCGGGGAAGCAGACCCTGTACAGCCCGTCGCAGAACAGATTACCATCGACCAGTTCAATACCGTGGATATGCGTGTCTGCAAAATTCTCAAGGCAGAAACGTTGCGCAAATCCAATGCCTGCCTGAAGCTGACGCTGGATGACGGCATTGGGGAACGTGTCATCATGTCCTCCATCAAAGCGGAATACACGCCCGAATCCCTGATTGGTAAAAAAATCATCGTTGTGGCAAACCTGAAGCCCAACCGTATCTGCAATGTCAATTCTCAGGGCATGCTTCTCGCCGCCACCAACACCGCCTGCGGCTGCAAAGTCATTTTTATTGATGACAGTGTCCCGGTCGGCACAAGAATCCACTGAGACGATTTTTCCCATACCAAACGCTGTGCCGGATGCATTGATGCATCCGGCACAGCGTTCTTGTTTATTTGTTTTCAGTAAGACGGCGCATTCAGATACCAGTTGTCGTTTTCCCACACAAAAGACAGGGTAAAAACAACCCGCTGATCCGGATGCTCCTCCGTATAGGATTCGATTGAAACAAAAAGATACTGATTGGAGCTCGGCTTGACAATTTCCATCGTCGCATAGTCATACACACGTCTCCCGTGAATCAACGGCTTGACAGACAACGACTGCGAGAGCCATTTTCCGTTATCCGAATAACGAGCCGGCAAAACCGTGTCCCCGGAAGCAACGCCGACAAAACAGGTATCGGACACTGCCGCAAGGTATTCACTGCCATAGTACTTCGCGCTGGCATCCTTCATGTCCTCTATGGTGAGGAACTTTGCGTGTGTCGACACATACGCATCCGCCGGATTGCTCATTCCGTAATAAATCATGTTGACATCCGCATATTCGGATCCGACCTCATAAACCGGCAATCCCTCACCGAAAAGAAAGGTATTGACATCCTGTGAACCTTCGATCAGGTATACAAGACGCTCATAGACATCGGAAAGCGGCGGCGGATTATACACACCGCAGGAGGAAAAGAAGGGAACCAGCAAAGAAATCAATAAAGCAACGGTTGTAATCAAAATTGCCTGTTTCTTTTTCATCCCTTTATTCCTGCTCCGGATCCGGTACATTGTCCGGTTCTTCCTCACTGGCATCGGTATTTTCTTCATCTGCCGGTGCCAAACCTTCCAGTTCTTCGTCCGTCAGAAGAATTGTATCCGTATCGCCTTCTTCATTGCCCGCATCCGGTTCCTCGTCCTGTACATCCTCGTCACCGTAATCCTTGCGGTCTTCTTCCATTTGCTCATAGGTAATGCAGGTGAAGTTTGCTACCTTTTGTCCCGGCTGCAAACGCATCACAATAACACCGGATGCCGAACGGGAATAAACGGGAATAGACCCTGCATTGGTACGGATCACCGTACCCGAATCGGTGATCATCAAAAGATCATCGCCCTCTGCAACCGCGTTGATACCGGCAAGCTTTCCGGTCTTTTCACTCAGATTGTGGCAGGTAACACCAAAACCGCCGCGGTGACGCATCTGACGGAAATCGTCGAAGTCCGTCCGCTTGCCCATGCCGTTCTCCGTAATGGTAATCAGCATCTTTCCTTCGGTCACCTGTGTCACGCCCACAACATAGTCATCATCACGCAGGCTGATACCGCGCACACCGCGTGCGGTTCTTCCCATGGGTCTGACGCTCTCATCGTCAACGGTAAACCGCACCGCACAGCCGTTGTGGGTGGCAATAATCAGGTCTACGGGCTCTTTTCCCGTGCAGGTAACGAATACCAGTTCATCGCCCTCATCAAGCGCCAGCGCGATTTTTCCGCCCTTACGCTGGTATGCATAATCGGAAAGCAGAGTACGTTTGATGACACCGTTCCGTGTAACCATCGTCAGATACCGGTCGTCCGAGAATCCGTTGACCGCGATCATGGAGGTCACTTTCTCCTCCGGCTCCAACTGCATCAAGTTGACCAGATTGGATCCCTTGGCAGTTCTGCCCGCCTCCGGAATCTGGAACGCACGCATTGCCTGCACACGACCCGTGTTGGTAAAGAGCAGACAAGTAGAGTGCGAATGCACGGACAGCACCTTTTCGATGTAGTCCTCTTCCTTGGTTGCCATTCCGATCACACCCTTGCCGCCGCGTCCCTGTGCGGTATAGACCGACGCGGGCTGACGTTTGATATAGCCGGCATGCGTCATGGTAATCACACAGTTGTGCTTTTCGATCAGATCCTCTAAGACAATATCGTCTTCTGCTTCTTCAATGCGTGTGCGGCGGGCATCTCCGAATTTTTCCTTGATCTCAAGCATTTCGTTTTTGATGATTTCCTTGACCTTGTTCATATCCGCAAGAATTGCTCTGTACTCGGTGATTGCCGCCTCCAGTTGCGCCAGCTTGTCCTCAATCTTCTTACGTTCCAAACCGGACAGGCGTCCCAACGTCATGGAAACGATTGCCTGTGCCTGTTCTTCCGAAAGGCTCGGATTTTCCTCGGCTGCAAAAGCCTCCAGATTCAGTGCCCCTGCGGATCCGTCATCGGTTGCTGTCCCATCAAACCGTTTCATCAGGTTGATCTTTGCGGTCGGTTGGTCGGGAGAAGAACGGATGATATTGATCACCTCGTCAATGTTGTCAATAGCAAGCTTATAGCCCTCGTAAATATGCGCATCGTGCAACGCTGCATTCAGATCAAACTGCGTGCGGCGCACAATCACGCTTTCCTGGTGTGCAATATAATAATCCAGAATCTGCGCAAGGTTCATGGTCTTGGGCTCGTTATTGACAATTGCCAGCATATTGATGGCACAGGTATCCTGCAATTGCGAATATTTGTAGAGCTGATTCAGAATAATCTGCCCGTTTGCCTCGCGCTTATACTCAATAACAATCCGCATACCGTTTCGTCCGGACTCGTCACGGATATCGGTAATACCTTCAATCCGCTTGTCCTTGACCAGATCTGCAATTGCGGCGCACAGCATACTTTTGTTGACACCGTAGGGAATTTCCGTCACAATAATGCGGCGCTTGTCCTCTTCGACCTCTGCCTTCGCGCGTACATTGACACGTCCCTTACCGGTCAGATAAGCTTCTTTGATACCGTTGGTTCCGTAAATGGTCGCAGCAGTCGGGAAATCCGGACCCTTAATGAACTGCATCAGATCAAAAATCGAGCATTCCGGATGATCCATACGGTACACAGTGGCATCAATGACCTCACCCAGGTTATGCGTGGGGATATTGGTTGCCATACCTACGGCAATTCCCATACTGCCGTTGACCAAAAGGTTCGGAAAACGGGAGGGAAGCACTTCGGGTTCCCGCAGACGGTTGTCAAAGTTCGGAATCATGTTGACAACATCCTTGTCCAGATCCCGCGTCAGCTCATTCGCGATTTTCTCCAGTCTCGCCTCGGTATAACGATATGCGGCAGGCGGGTCGCCGTCCACCGAACCGAAGTTTCCTTTTCCGTCAATCAGCGTGTAGCGCATATTGAAATCCTGCGCCATGCGAACCATGGAACCGTATACGGAGGAATCTCCGTGCGGATGGTAACGACCCAGCACGGCACCGACGGTTGTTGCGGACTTGCAATACGGACGGTCCTGTGTCAGATGATCCTCATACATCGTATAAATAATGCGGCGCTGACCGGGCTTCATACCGTCGCGTACATCGGGAAGCGCACGCGCAATAATCACCGACATGGCATATTCGATAAAAGATTTTCTGACCTCTTTTTCGATACCGACATCGACGATTTTCTGATTTTCAAATACAATACTGTCGATTTCTCTGTTATTCTTCTTACTCACTTTTTTGCCTTTCGTCCCGTTCCGTTTGCCGGAAAGGGGATTGATATTGAAATAGTTATGTAAACGGTATGTTTTTCTGCAATCAGACCATACCCATATTCTGTAAACGCATTATTGTCGCTTTAACCCTATTCTGCAAATCGGCAGAAGAAGGAAGAAAACCGCAGGAAAAAACAAAGCTGTCAGACAAAGCGCCGGAAGCATTTCACGGACAAAAAACACGGAAAGACTGAATTCTCCCAACCGGAGAACCGCGCCGATCAGTAAAGCAAACATATCCGCAATACACGACCCTGCACAGATTGCGGCACGCGAAAGAAACGAATTTGCCGGCAAAAGAGCTTGGCAAACCGGTGCAAAGTAGCCGCAAAGCATATAGAACAGAGGCAGAATTGTCACACCGCCGCCACCGACAGCATAACTCAGAACACCTGCAAAAATGCCGAATGCTCCGCCGTATTTTTCACCTCTGAACAATCCGACCGAAACCGTAAATGCCAGCATCAGATCCGGAACCCCTCCGAAAAGACGCAGCGGTGAAAGAAATGCGGTCTGCACACTGATCAGAAACAGTACCACAACACACAAAAGCAACACAAAAAAAATTTCGGTGCGGTCATGACTGATTTTTTGTTTTTTCATGATGCCTGTTCCGTTCCGGCTTCGGATGTTTCCTGTTCTGTTTCCACCGTAAAATCGGTCAGGATCATCACCCGGTCAATATTCTCAAAATCAACGGCAGGACGGACCGTGATACGCAATGTGCGTGAATATGCGTCATGACCGACCTCTGACACACTGCCGATCAGAAGCCCGCGCGGATACACGCTCCCATCTCCGTTCGTATAAACGGCATCCCCCACATACACAACGGCATTCTCATCCACATAGGACATCCTTGCCACTCCGTCTGCTTTATCGTTGTAGGTTCCCTGCAGGATACCGTATGCACCTCTTACCGGGATATAAGCGCCGACCGAGGTGCCCGTTTCAATAATCGCCGTAATTTTGCAGGTAAATTCACTGACTGAGGAGACATAACCGACCACACCCTGTTCCGTAATCACTGCCATTTTTTCGCGGATTCCGTCTTTTTTTCCCTTGTCCACTTTGAACACAGTCATATACCCCTCGGATTCCCGCGCGATCACCTGCGCATCCGCAAAACGGTAGGAAGTGTTTTCCACAGCAATGTGCATATAACGCCTGAGCGCAACATTCTCTTCCGTCGCATATTTCTGTCTGTCAAGCTCCGCACGCAAAGACTGCATCTCTTCTTTCAGTTCCCGGTTTTCCTTCTGCAATTCCTCAACTGAGGAAAAATACGCAGAAAAACCGGAAAAACCACTCTTTACCTTGCTCACGCACCATTGAAACGGCGTACAAACCGCATTCACCGCCCCTGAAATATACGGCGTCAGCCCCATTATGGAAAAAACAGAGAGGAAAATGGTGAGTGCCAGAGCAACGGTGCAAAAAGCGATCAAAACCTTGTTTTTCAGGAATTTCATTGCTCCCCTTCCTTCTTTTTCGGTTTTCTGTTTGTGTTTTACACAGACTTTTCCACAGACTGTGGAAAAAAGCATGTGTAAAAAATGTCAGAAACGGTCAGATATCCAGATTTTCCGCGAATTTGGCATTGGTTTCAATAAATTCGCGCCGGGGATCTACCTTGTCTCCCATCAAAAGCGAGAAGATGGCATCACACTTGATTGCATCCTCAATCGTTACCCGCAAAATGGTTCTGCGCTCCGGATTCATGGTTGTTTCAAACAATTCCTCATAATCCATTTCTCCAAGACCCTTATAACGGTCCGCTTCCACGTTGGTTCCGCCAAGCTCAGCAATATATTGGTCTCTTTCTTCATCCGAGTAAGCGTAACGTTCATTGAGCTGCTTTCCGCCGGAGCGTCTGTATACCTTGTAAAGAGGCGGCTGTGCCAGATAAACATGTCCCTCTTCGATCAATTTGCGCATATGACGGAAGAAGAAGGTCAGAATCAGAATTCGGATATGGGATCCGTCCACATCGGCATCCGCCATAATGATGATTTTTCCGTAACGGAGTTTTGTAATATCAAATTCATCCCCGATGCCGCATCCGAGCGCCTGAATGATCGGAATCAGCGATGCGTTGGAGTAAACTTTGTCGACACGCGTTTTTTCAACGTTCAAAACCTTACCGCGCAAGGGAAGAATCGCCTGGAAGCGGGATTCGCGCCCTTGCTTTGCGGAACCGCCTGCGGAATCTCCCTCCACCAGGTACAGTTCTGTCAGTTCTGCATTTTTTTCTTGACAGTCTGCCAGTTTTCCGGGCAGGGAAGAACCCTTCAGGATTCCTTTGCGCGCCGTTTCTCTTGCTTTTCTCGCTTCTTCCCGTGCGCGCGAAGCCGTCAGTGCCTTTTCGATGATCACCTTAGCGCTTGCGGGATTTTCCTCCAGATACTCTTCAAACTTCTGATCAACCACATTGTCAACCAGCACACGGATAAAAGAGTTTCCGAGTTTTGCCTTCGTCTGGCTTTCAAACTGTGCGTCCTCCAGTTTTACACTGACAACCGCAACAATTCCTTCACGGACATCCTCACCGGAAAGATTTTTGTCGCTCGCCTTGAGAATGCCTGCCTTGCGCGCGTAATCATTCAGAACGCGGGTCAAACCCGTCTTGAATCCGGTCTCGTGCGTACCGCCCTCAACCGTGTACATGTTGTTTGCAAAAGTCATCAGGCATTCATCGTAGCTGTCATTGTACTGAAATGCCACTTCCACAATGCTGCCGTCCTTCTCTCCCTTCATGTAGATTACGTCCGGGTGAATCGGTTCGGCATATTTTTTCTTTGTCAGATACTCGACAAAACTGACGATACCGCCCTCATATTTCAGATCGGTTTCCGGATAGTACACGTCGTTTCCGTTTTCGTCTTTTCCGGGATGCACATTATTTTCCCCATCCGCAAACCCTTCAACCTCTTCGGCGGGAATCGGGTGGCGCAGATCAACAAGAACAATTCTAACCCCCGCATTCAGGAATGCCTGCTCCCGCAGACGATCCAGCAGAATATCATAGCTGAATACAGTTTCCTCAAAAATAGTGGGATCCGGCTTGAATGTCACACGCACCCCATGCGGATAGGCAGGGGAATCTCCCTCGCACCGGAACGGACGCACCACATTGCCGCGTTCAAAACGCTCCGTATACTTTTTGCCGTCCACATAATCTTCCAGCTCCAGCCATTCCGAAAGCGCGTTTACAACGGATGCGCCCACACCGTGCAGACCGCCGGCAATTTTATATCCGCCACCGCCGAATTTACCGCCCGCATGCAGAATGGTATAAACCACTTCCGGGGTCGGAATGCCTTCTTTTGGATGAATTCCCGCAGGAATGCCGCGTCCGTTATCCGATACGGTGACGCTTTCGTCCGGATTGATGGTGACAGTAATTTTATCGCAATAACCGGCAAGCGCCTCATCAATGGAGTTGTCTACAATTTCGTAGACCAAGTGATGCAGCCCGCGCACGGAAGTTGTCCCGATATACATACCGGGGCGCTTTCGCACTGCTTCCAGACCTTCCAGAACCTGTATTTCGTTTTCGCTGTAATTGTTTGTTTCCTGTATTTCTGCCATGAACCGATACCTTCTTTATTATTACTCAATCATTGACTGTTTTCATTCTGCCGCACAGAACCATGCTGGAAATCTGGGAAAAGCAGATCCGATATTCCGTCCCTTCACGGTACAGAATCATCGATTTCGGAATTTCATCCTTTGCTGCCTCCACAAGACCCTTTTTTTCCGCGCCGGCAAGATATTTTCGCGTGATTGCGGATACGGTCGCCGTATCCGAATCAAAAATTGCGACAATATCGCGGATTCTTATATTTTTACTGTTGCCAACGTGCAGATACACACCCTGTACCTTCCTTCACTTCCGTATAGCATCCGTTCTCTACACGAATCAGATGCGCGTCCGGAATATTTTTGTTTTCCGCGGCACCGAAATCACACGTTGTCATGATAACCTGTTTGCCGCCTGTTCTACAGAGCAGATAAGACTGCCTTTCCGCATCCAGCTCGGAAAGCACATCATCCAGCAGAAAAACCGGATAATCTCCCCCGCACTTTTCGCGGCAAATTTCCCCCTCGCTCAGTTTCAAAGCCAACGCCAGCGATCTTTGCTGCCCCTGAGAGGCAAAAATCCGCGCCGGATTGCCGTTGAGAAGAATTTCCATGTCGTCCCTGTGAATTCCCCAAAGCGTGGCTCCCGCAAAAATTTCCCGGTCTGTGCGCGTTGTCAAAAGGGAAATATACTTTTTTTCCACCCGACCGGTGTCCTCGATTTCCTCTGCCGCAAGACCGCTGCTGCTGCGGTAAACAATCTGCGGAATCTCTTTCTGATCCGTCATCTCTCCGAAAATCTCTGCCACGTACCCGGAAATCTTCCGGATATATGCCGCGCGATAGGAAGAAATGAGTGCGCACTCACGTGCAAACTGTAAGGACCAAAATTCACCGGTTTTTTCAAACACACTGCGGTCCGACGCCGCATCCCGCAAAAGCTTTCCGCGTTGCTTGAGAATCTGGCTTGCCCTTTGCAGAGATTGCAGATAGAGCGGATAAAGCTGAGAAAGCGCAACATCCATAAACCCGCGCCGGATTCCCGGTCCGTCCTTAATCAGAGAAAGATGCTCCGGGCAAAACAGCACGACACGGAAAACACCCACGACATCCGACATTTTTTCAATTCTGACCCGGTTCTGCTCCACATGGCGCCGCCTGCGGTCCCCGGTAAAACGCATGGTAATATTCTGTCTGCGCAAGGAATCCGAAAAATCATTGGACAGACAGGCATACGCGCTCCCGAACCGCAGCATATCTCCGTCATGCGCCTGCCGGAAACTGCGTCCGAGTGCCGTATAGTAAATTGCTTCCAGCAGATTTGTTTTTCCCTGCGCATTGTTTCCAATCAGCACATTAACCCCGGGACCGAACGTCAGGGATGCTTTTTCGATGTTGCGGAAATTTTCAACACGGATTTGTTCGCAGCGCATAAAAGGGCCTGTTTACTCCTTGATCCGAACGGGAAGAAGCATGAAAAATTCCTCTTCCTCTTCATTTTTTTCCGCATCGGCGGGCTGAATGTTGATTCCTGCCAAGGGGGAAGAAAGGTCAATCCGCAGATTCTGCGCATCGGATGCGCGCATACATTCCATCAGGTATCTGTTGCTGAATGCAATCAGCAGATCCTCGCCCTCGTGGGTGACAGGAACCTCATCATAGGTACTGCCATATGCGGAATCCGCGAGAACCTTCAGCAAATCCCCCTCAATGCGGAGTTTGACATACGATTTGACTGCACCCGCCACCTTATCTTCCGTAATCAGCGCCGCACGTTCCAGTGCGGAAAGCAGGTGCTGCCGGTTGACTTCGATACTGATCTTGTGTGTATGAATAATGAAACGGTTGTAGTCGATATAATCGCCGTTGATCAGACGGGAGAAAATAATCAGCTTTTCCGTCTGCAGTACTACATTTTTGTGGCTGACATAAACAGTCACCTTTTCTTCTTCGTCGTCGGACAAGAGCCGGCAAAGCTCATTGACCGTTTTGGAAGGGATAATAAACCGGAAATCAATGGCTTCGTTACTGATTTTTTCCGGCTGTACCGTCGCACTGCATTTTGCAAGCTTGAAGCTGTCACAGGATACCATTTCCAGACGGTCCTGTGTGATATTGACATAACAACCGTTCAGGACGGCGCGCTGGTCATTGATTCCCATCGCAAAAGAAACCTTTGCAAACATCTTTTTCAGGGTTGCCTGGGAAAGAATAAAGCCGTTGTTGCCGGACAAACGGGGAATTTCCGGGAAATCTTCGGCGCTGAGCGCATTCATTTTGTGAGAAGAGGTTCCGCAAACGATATTGGCAATCATTTTTTCGCTGACGCTCAGCTCAATCTCGTCTCCTTCCATGACACGGACTGTCTGGCTGAATTTGTTGGCGTTGATGATGCACTTTCCGGGTTCTTCCACCCGGCACGGTACCGTAATACGAATTCCTTTTTCAAGGTCATAGGTTGTCATGATGCAGCTGTCCTGCTCGGTTGCTTCCAACAGAATCCCTTCTGTGGACGCATTGGTGGATTTGCCGACCGCGCACAAAAGCGGCGTGATCACATTGGACAGTTCCTGGCGGTTAAATAAAATTTTCATTTTGACTGTTAACTCTTACCCTTGTAAGAGATCCTTTCTGATTTTTTCCGTGTTCGGTAATCGGTGACCGTAACCGAAGGCATTTTTATTCTGACAAACTCCGTTTCCTCTGCCGCCCTCTTTGCGGGATGCGCTTCGCGCGCGAAAGAGCAAAAGAATGAGATATTACTTTATTTTGAGTCGTAGCAGGCACGGTGGAAACTGTGAGAAAAACATACGACATCTATTTAAGGAAATAAAAAGTAAATACGCATATTTTTTCTGTGGAAACCCTGTGGAAAAATTTCCTTTCCCCTTTTCCGAAAACACGCATCCGCATGTCGTTCTGAAATTTTTCCCATCATTTCCACGGATGTCGTT
>ERZ809074.1157-NODE-1157-length-36100-cov-48.841448_pt1 | contig 36100 bp, 29 predicted proteins | sample MGYA00520795_ERZ809074 | MGnify/ENA primary metagenome ERZ809074 (study PRJEB31570, sample SAMEA3212989) | Homo sapiens | biome: human-gut; feature: human gut; material: fecal | place: Sweden | collected 2011 ...
TGTACTTCGCCGCACCGCTGGCTGCCTGCCATGTCACCTGAATGCCGCCGCTGACCGCCTTGGCACTGCCCAGCGTCACGTTGGCGGGGGTGGTGGACGCCGTCGGCATGGTGGCGCTGACGCCAGTTCGGTCGAAGCCGGGGCTGAGGGTCTTGCCATCAGCAGCCACGCCGCGCACCGTGTAGCTGTACTTCGTACCGGCCGTGCCGCTCTTATCCGTGTAGCTGGTGCCAGTCACCGTCGCAATGACCCGCCAAACGGTGTTGGAGGCATCCTTACGGTAGACGTTGTATTTCGCCGCATTGTCCGCCTTCTGCCATGTCACCTGAATGCCGCCGCTGACCGCCTTGGCGTTGCCAAGGGTCACGTTGGCGGGGGCAGCGGACGCCACGATCTTCACCGTGACCTCCCCATTGTCCACAGCGCCGTTGTCCATGGGCTTCATGGCGCCGTCCTCAATGGTATACACATACGCCTTGACGAGGGTGAGCTTGGAGGTATCCCCCACGCTTGCCCCGTCCTTGACCTTGAAGGCCAGGGTGTACAGATCGCCGCTGACCGTAAGGCCGGCGCTGGTGGTATCCAGCAGGGACACGGCGTAGTAGCTGCCCCGGTCGTCGGTCTTGAGCGCCGTCAGCTTCGCGCCCTCAAATTTGGCGACGGATGCATCTGCATCCAGCTCAAAAAATGCAGGGTCAAAATATACCCGATAGTTCAGGCATACAATGCCGGTCAGCTTCTCGTCCTCGGACGCCGTGACCGTCAGCTTGACGGTCTGATCCGCCGTGATCTCGGTCGCGTCCGCCTTGGGGCTGACAACGGCGGCCAGCGCCTCGGTGGTGAGACTCAGCGTCAGCACCAGCGCCAGCAGGAAAGATACAAGCTTTTTCATATGTCTTTCCCCTCCTTAGTTGTTAGCGGTGAGGGAGGTCAGCTCCCCCAGATAGAAGGCATAGATGATCTCCGCGTCCTTTGCCGTCACCTGACCGTCACCGTTGATATCGGCGGCGTCCTGCTGGCTGAGGTCGGCGGTGAGCTTGCCGTTGGCAATGGCGTAGACCAGCGCAGCGTCCACATCGTCCACCATGCCGTCGTTGTTCACATCGCCCTTGTTATACTTCTGTGCCACGGTGATGGTCTGCTCGACGGAGAAGTCGCCGTACTTCACGGTGACGGCGGTGGTCTCCGCCTTGAGCGCCTTATCGTTCTCCATGGTGTAGTCCCGGATCTCCACCTCGGTGTTGTCGTCATACACCGCCACCACCGTCATGCCGGTGGGATCAAAGTCCTCGCCCGCAAGATATGCGGTCTTTGCAGGCTGCGCGGTGATCTTCAGACCCGTCAGCACCGGCTCTGCACCGGCCTGCCACTTCAGGATGGGATAGCCGTCGTTGAGACCCTTGGTATCCGCCGCGAAGCTGCTGCCCAGCTCGGAGGCCAGCGCCTTCAGCTCGTCGGCGGTCTTGGCGGTACCCAGACCGGTGATGCCGTACTTGGGGCTCTCGCCGGAGACGGTACCCGTCAGATAGAAGCTGTTGACATAGTGCGCCGCCGTCTTGTCCGGGGACAGCCCGCCCACATAGGAGGCGTTGCCGCCGGTACCGACGACCTTGCCGACGCTGTAGCAGTTGGTCAGCGTGGCGCCCGCCGTGTTGCTGAAGCCGGAGCCGCAGATGCCGCCCAGATAGCACTCATTGGCGGCGCTGCTGCGGATCGTGCCGGTGGCGTAGCAGTCGGTGATGACCGCGCCGGTGGCGGTGTAGCCCGCGATGCCGCCTGCGTGCTTGTTGCTGGTGACGTTCACGGCGCTCCAGCACTGGGTAATGGATGCCTTGTCGTACATATAGCCTGCGATGCCGCCCGCCTGCGCGTTGCTTCTGGCGGTGCAGGTCACGCTGCCGGTGATGCCCAGCCGCGTGACGGAGGCGCCGCCCTGCAGATAGCCGATCAGGCCCGCGGGATAGCTGGTGCTGTTGATGTACAGGTTGCGGATAACGTGACCCTGTCCATCGAAGGTACCGTAGAACTTCTTCAGCGGTGTCCAATCATAGCCCGCCAGCTCGATATCGGCGGTGAGCTTGGCGCTGCTTTTGCCGTCGGTGGCGGCGAACCATGCCAGCTCCGCAGCGGTGCCGATGAGGTAGACGCCGTTGTCATCCTTCTGGGGCTCGGTTTTGGTCGTGCCGTCCCAGGGATCGGCACCGACGGTCTGCATGGAGGCCATGACGGTCAGAACGCCGTCCTGTACCTTGTCCGCATCGGCGCTGCCCAGCGAGAAGCTGCCGCGCTCCACCGCGTAGCCATCCTTACGCAGGGTGTACAGATAGGTGCCGTAGCCCAGCTGGAATCGTCCGTCCGCACCGGGCTCCATGTCCTTGCCGTTGCTGTCGGTGATGGTGACGGCCACGCCGTCCAGCACGCTGCCTGCATCATCTGAGATACGCAGCGCCACGTTAAAGAACACCTTGCGGTAGACTGTGACCGCAGCGTCGGCGTAGTGGTTCATGTAGTAGTTGACGGTGACAGCGTTGAAGTTGGTACCCACGCCGGTATCCGTCATGCCATACAGGAATGCGAAGGGGTTGGCGGCGGAATACATACTGCCGTAGGTGTAGCCGTTGGTGAATACGCACGCCGCCGTGTCCGCGCCCTCGGCAAAGGGCAGATCCTCCGGAACGGTCACGGTGACGGAGGAGTTGTCCATCCGCTGGTACTGGCCCAGCGTTCCGTCGAACTTGCTCTCACCGTTGTGATAGGTGGGCTTGAACAGGGTGGGGTTGAAGATACCGGAGATCTTGTTGACGCCGCGGAACATACCGCTGAACGTCAGCTTCACCTGATCGCCGGGCATAATGTCCTCACCCTTGTGGCTGGCGTTTTCCGCGGTGATGGTGACCTTGGCCACCCGCACCAGACGGTAGCTGACGCCGCTCTCGTCGGTCATCCGGAGGATGACGGTGCCGCCCATGCCGTTGCCGGCGGTGTTGAAGGCCTCCAACGGCACGATGTACCGGCCATCCTCACCGACGGAGGCGGTCTGGAAGGCGGAAACACTGGTCACCATGGCGGCGTTGGTGGCGACGAAGGCATACTCCACCATGACGCTGCCGGTGTTCTTCACGACGGCAAAGCGCAGGGCGGGATCGGTCTCACCGGCCTCGTAGTACCATGTGTCGTAGTTGTAGTCCCACTCCATGGAGCGGGTGGTGGTGACGCCGGGCGCCATGTTGAAGTCCACGTCCGCGTCGGCGGTGCCGTGGGTCACGCCGGTGCCGCCCACCACGATCACGCCCACGCGCTGGGGCTGGGTGGCGGGATACAGGCCGCCGTGGCTGCCCACATTCTGCGTGCCGTCATTGGGGTTCGCCGTGGTGACATCCACGCTGTCATAGTAGACGGTGATGATGGAATCCTTCGTGCCGGGGGTCACATCCGCCCAGTTGGCGGTGGTATTGCCGCCGTTGACTGTCTGGATCCGGGCGTCGCCGTCTCCCATCACGCTCCAGTGGAAGTCGGGCTCCACCATGATGTTGCCGGCGTCGGAGTTGATGATCTGCCAGTGGCGGTAGGCCCGGACACGGGTGGTGCCGTCCAGCACCTCAAAGCCGCTGGGATCCAGATTCACCTGCAGATCGGCCTCGTCGCGGGTGGCGGTGGCTGTTCCCAGCTGGCTGAAGTCGTGGGACAGGCGATCCGTCGCGGTGCTGGCGGTAAGGTTCAGCTCCCGATCCGCGGTCAAGCCGCTGACCCAACCGGCGCGGGTCACATGACCGGGCTGGCTGAGCCGCCAGGTGTAGTTGCCGCTGCTCTTGGAGATGAAGTAGTCGGCGGACTTGGTATCGCCGCTGATGCGCCAGCCGTCGTCACTCTCCGTCACGCCCATGGGCTCCACCTCCGTGGTGTTGAAGTTGTTCCACTGGAAGTACAGGCCGAAGGCAGCGTCGGCGGGTACGGTGACGGTAAGCTTCACGCCGGTATTGATGGTCAGGCCCTTGGTACCGGCGCTGGAGCCGGCGCGGAAGGTCTGGTTGATGGACTGCGTGAAGATGTAGCCATCAATGTCGGGATAGGCATAGGTATTGTACAGGCAGGCGTTGCCGGCCGCGTACAGCACCGTGGGATAATAGGTGTAGTTGCCCCGGACATAAGGCGTACCCATGACACAGGAGGTCTTCATGATGGGGCAGTCCACCTGCACATGGTACTCCTCCGCCGTGAAATAGGTGTTGTCCGTCTTGCGGCTGTTGGTATAGAAGGAGTTGCACTGGAGGTAGACGTTGGTGCCGCCGCCGGCGCCGCCGTCCACGTTGCTGTCGGTGGGCAGCTCCAGCGTCATACCGCCCAGCTCCACATCGTAGACGCCGGTCTCCGCGTTCTTGGCAAAGGCGCGGTAGGCGTAGCGTCCGGCGGTAAGGCTGGCGTAAAACGTCTGGTAGCCGTCGACCAGTTGGCCGTTGGCAGGCTCATAGGCCTCCTGTCCCTCCGGCAGAGTGTCGGTGAAGCTGCTGTACAGGAAGCAGTCCTTCAGCTCCTCGCCCAGCACCTCGCTGCCCTGCGCGTCCGTCGTTACGCTGTACAGCTTGATGACGGGATAGCCGCCGGTGTAGTCCTTGCTCACATAGAATGTGAAGTTCATGAGGGGCGCGTCCTCCACATGGAGGGTCAGCGTCCAGGTGTCCTTGGAGAAGTGCTTCCCGTCGTGGGAGGCGCAGAAACGATAGGTATAGTCGCCCGCCTTCAGCTCGGTAAGCTGGATGGTGGTAGCGCCGAATATCGCCTCAGAGAAGCTCTGCATGGCGCCCCATGTCTGACCGCCGTCGGTGGAGCGCTGGTAGTAGTAATTCTTGTAGTTCAGCGTCTGGCCGTCCACGGGCGCGAAGATCTTGCCCGCCTGCAAATCGCTGAGCAGATACGCCATGCCCGTCTGGACTGTGGCCTCAGAGGCTGCGGGATACCCCTCCTTGCGGGTAGGCACAGGGGCATCGCTCTTGCCGCAGGTGTCGCACTTGCCGTCGTTGTTGCCGTCCTTGTGCTCCGCCGCCGTCTGGCCCTTCAGGACGGGTGCAGGGCAGCTATCGACATAGGCGTCGCCCAGCGCCGCGGCGCTGAGACCCTCCGCTGCGGTGAAGGCAGTCCCCTTAACGGTGACAGTCGCGGTGGATGCAGCGCCGGTCTGCACCGCGCTGTCCAGATAGTAGCAGTTGTTCGCCGTCAGGGTGGTTTTCTCGTTGTTCGTGACCTCGCCGACCAGCGCACCCATGCTGGCCTGATCGTCATACTGACCGCTGACAGTGCCGGTGGCGTAGCAGTTGGTCAGCGTGATCGTGCTGGCGTGGCTGCTTTCCCCCGCGAGACCCACGATGCCGCCGGCGGCCTGCTGGATCTTCTGCGTCTTGTAATAGAAGTTGATCGCGCCGGTGTTGTAGCAGTCGGTGATGTTGACCGCTGCGCTGGCGTTGCCGACAATGCCGCCGACGCCGCGGAATTGATGGTGCCAGCCGCGCAGCAGGATCGCACCGGTATTCCAACAGCTCTCGATGGTCGTCGTTCCATACGAGGCGTCCGCCACGATGCCGCCGGTATAGCCCTGATAGCCGGTGATGTCGGCGTTATTGGAGCAGCCGCGGATCACCGTGTCCTGCGCGCTCGCCGCCACGCCGGCATGACCGTAGATCTGATCGTTGGTGGGCTCACCGGTCAGCGTCACATAGTTGTGGCAGTTCTCGATGGTGCAGGTGCGTTTGGTGGAAATGCCACAGGCGCGGCCCACGATACCCGCCACATAGCGGGTGACGGCCTTGGCCTCGCCGTACACGCTGACGTTCTTGATGGCGGCGCCGTCGCACAGGCCGAACAGCGCGGTGTAGTAGCTGCTGACGTTGGCAAGGCTGCCCTTGTTCTCCAGATACAGCCCGGTGATCTTATGGTTCTGTCCGTCGAAGGTGCCGCGGTAGTCCTGATTGTTGGCGCGATCGCCGATGGGCGTCCAGGGCACCGCCGCACTGCACACGCCGCTCAGGTCGATGTCGGCGGTGAGACGGGCGTTCAGCTCAGGCTTGCCGCTGTTCACCTCGTCGGCGAACCACTTGAGCTGTCCGGCGGTGGCGATCTCGTAGTAACCGTCCTCCGCCTGTGCGGGCTTATTGACATCCGTCACCGTCACGGTACACTTAGCCATGTACGCGCCGTCATCCGTGGTCACGGTGATGAGCGCCGTTCCCTCGGCAACGCCGGTGACCAGACCTTTGCGGTCCACCGTCGCCACGGCGGGTGCGCCGCTTCGCCACGTCACCTTCTGGTTGGCGGCGTTCGCAGGCTCCACCGCAGCCGTCAGCTGCGCCGTGGCGTTGCGGTCCACCGTCAGCTCCGAATGGCTCAGCGTTACGCCGGTAACCGCCACCTCACCGGCGCCGCCGGGCTTGGTGTTGTCACCCACCACGAAGTTGAAGCAGTTAAAGTACTCGTAGTTATTGTCGTTGTCCTCCGCCGCGATGTACAGGCCCTTCTCCAGCAGGAACGCGGCGGGCAGCGCCAGCGTATGGCTGCCGTCCCCGTTCTCCGTTACGGTGTACTCGTAGTCGGAGCCCGCGTAGTAGCTCCAGTCCACCTCGCCGTCGGCATTGAAGAGTGCGCAGTACGCCGCGATGTTGGTCTCGAAGTCCGCCGGATAGGTGACATACACAGTCTCTGTACCCTTGGGAACGGTGACGGTGTAGACCTTCTTCTCGCCGGGGTTGCTGTAGTGCGCCACCTCCATGGTGCTCTCCGCGATGTGGTAGAGGTAGTCCGTCCCCTCCGCGTCCAGGGAGACGCTGGCGAAGTCGAAATCCTTATAGTACTCGTTGGGGTCGAAGGGCTTCGCGCCGCCGCCCACCGTCACTCTTGCGGTGGCCGGTGCGTAGCAGGCATCCTCTGTACCGGCGTTGGGATCCGTCGCCAGCAGGTAGTAGGTACCCTCCTTCTCAAACGTATAGGTGTAGCTGCTGCGGTCGCTGCTGTGCGCCGCGACCTCGCCCACCTCCCGCCAGTCGGCATCATAGACCTTCACGGTCAGGCCGGTGATGGGCTCAAAGCTCTCCGTGCCGCCGTCCGCCACAGAGCGCGTGTCGTACTTCTGGGTCTGGACGGTCAGGCTGCCGCCGGGTTTGACGGCGTAGCTGTCCCGATCGAAGGCGGCAAAGGCGCCGCTCTGCCAGAAGCTCCAGTTGCTGAACATGGCCACGTCGATGGTGTCCCCGTCAGACAGCAGCATATAGTCCGCCGTGGCGCCCCAGCCGGCGCTCATCAGCGGGTACACATGGTTGCGGTAGTACATGAGGTTCTCGTCGTGACCCCAGAACTGCTGCATATACATGGACGTGGCGCTGCCGGTGATGTTCAGCGCCAGACTGCTGTCGTCATACGGCTGACCGCCGTTCATGTCGGTGACGCCCACGCCGCCGTCGTGACCCTTGATGATCTCGTCACCGTTGATGACCTGCTCCGGCGTAAGGCCCAGATAGTACACACCCAGCAGGTAGAGATACAGGTGCAGAGCGGTGGGGCGCTTTACCACCTGATCGTCCACATAGCCGCCCTGTCCGTTCTCCGTATGGTAGCGGTAGAATTCGGACATATCCTGCTTGTCCAGATCGAAGTAGGGCACGTCCAGCTCCAGATGGGACAGCACCGTGCCTTCGTTGCCCACCAGTGGGATGCCGTCGTGGGAAACGGTGACATAGACCTTTACAGAGGCGGCGTCCGTCTCATCGTAGCCGTACTGGGCTGCATCGCCGTCGGCCGCCTCGTTCACCGTAATGGTGAGCTGCACGGACGCCGCAGCCTTCTCCGCGCAGGTGGCGGTGATGGTGGGCGTGTACGTACCCGCAGTCGGGTTGGTGAAGGACAGGATGGCGCTGCCGTCCTTGTCGGTGGTCACCTTGGTCTGCGTACCGTAGTCGCCGCCATCCAGCGTGTAGGTCAGCCCATGGCTGCCGCTGTCCTGAAACAGCTCGTCCAGCCGGACGGTCAGCAGGCCGCCTGCGGCCACCTCATACGCGGTCTTGGCGCCGTCCTTCACGGTCACGCAGGCTGCCGCGCCGCCGGACACATCCGACGTGGCGAACACTGTCTGCGGTACCAGAGACAGGCACAGCACCAGACTCAGCAGCATGGCCAATACACGGTTGGTCATGCTTCTTTTATGGTTCATGTGATCTCCTCCTTATCAGGATTTTCTCTATCTCTAACGCATACGCGGAAAAAGGAGTAAGGCTCCCTTGGCCAATACGGCGGAGGTATGTCCTTTCCATAAAAAGAGAGGAGGCGGGAGAGGCTTCCGCCCCTCCCGCCCTTATGGAAAGCAGACGGCTGGAAAAACCGTCTCGACTTGACTTATCCATATGCAGAAAAAATGCCGGTCTCCCTCCGTTCCACGGAGAATGACCAGCGGGATCTGCGACAGAAAAAGCACCGGCGTTTTCCCATAGGGGAAACGTCGGCGCACACTCCTGCCTATCCATACACCACGGAGAGAGCGCCCGCTGTTGGCGATCCTCTGCTATGTAAGTCTTCTGACTCGCGCCGCGGAGAGCTCTCTCCTCGTTCGTGACCTGTCTTCTCACAGACATGACGTCTGCAATGACGGACTTTCGTCCCAGCGGCTCACGCCGCCTCGGTACGTTCTTGCGCTTACAGTGCCGTTCGCGTGGGGCCTTGCACCCCGTTCCTTTGAAGCCGCCGCCTGACCCCCCCATCGGAGTCGTTGCGGCAAGCGGCTGCACAGCATCTTTGGATCTTGTATTTAATTGGCCGACGGCTTTCGCCGCTGCATATCATTATATGTTGGCAAAAACAGGATGTCAACAAAAATGTGCGCTCAGTTTGTGCAAAAATATTTCCCGGCAGCAAGCGCCCCGCCGCCTCGTGCGGCAGGGCACTTACAATCCGCTCAATAGTCGGCGTTGAGCCACGGCTTTTGCCCCCAGTGCAGCAGCCGCGCCAGCTCCATGGCCTTCTCCCCGTCATCGGCAGAGGCGGCGCCCAGCCGCAGCAGCCCTTCCAGACCACAGGAGCCCATCAGAAGCGACGCCAGATCCCCCTGCCGGCAGTCGACGATCACATCCGCCGCCGCGTCCGGCGCAGCCACAGTCCATCGTCCCGCCGCGAAGGAGAGGCGCAGGCAGCGCTGTTCGCCCGCCAGCTCATCCCGGTAGCGGAACGCCGCCGTCAACGTCCCCGCCGGGAACGGACGATAGGCGGTTTTTTCCACAAAGCGCTGGCCGTCCACCAGCTTGAACATCGTACCCACAGCGGACACGTTGGTCTGCAAAAAGCCGTAGTCGATGTAGTTCTTTGACACGTCCTGCGGGTCGTCCAGCAGGTGGTGGAAGTCCTCCTCGCCGGTGCGCAGGCACACGGTCTGCGCCAGATCCTCCTGCATCCGCAGGCCGCCCAGCAGCGCCCGCAGTACGCCGCCGCTCTCATAGACCAGCTCCTCTACGCTGAGACGGTTCTGGGTGTAGTTGACGTCGCTGGCGCTCTCAAAGCGGTACGCCGCGTAGCCACGCAGCGTGCCGCCGTCGTCGTACCAGCCCATGCGCCGCACCTGTATATCGTCTCTGGCGGCCCGCACCTCCTCGTCGAACTTCTCCACCATGCCGTGGTTTTTCGCCGCGAAGCGTCGCTGGCATTCCAGCACGGCGTCGAAATCCTCCGGCTGCAAAAGCCGCAGATGCCGCCGCGCCTCCTCATCCGGCCTCGGCAGCGCCGCCGTCGGCAGGCGGTATTCGTAGAGCTTCCCGGCGAAGCCGTAGCCCATCCGGCGGTAGAAGTCGATGCGGAATGGCAGCAGCAGCGTCAGCAGCGCGCCATTTTCCCGGGCATAGTCCTCAAAATACCGCACCATGGCCAGCGCCGCGCCCTTTTTCTTGTGGAGCGGATGCACCTCCAGCGCCATCAGGCCGCAGGCAGGCTGCATCTGTCCGAAGAAATTCATGGAGAACAGGATGAGCTTCATGGTACCGATGAGCGTATCGCCCTCGAAAAGCCCCACTGTGCGGGTCTGCCTGTCCTCCCGCAGCTCCAGAAGGTGCTTCTCCCGGTAGTGCTGCCGGCACTCGGCGTCCAGCGCCTTGTACGCCGGATAGGCGTTCAGGTAGATATCCAGATAGGCCTCGATGTCGCCCTCCGTCAGAGGACGGAACGCCCACTTGCGGGCAGCTGTCTCGTTGTGCATAAGCCGTACTCCTTTCGCCGCGTGCCGCGTACAACGATTATACCGCCATTCCCGCCGCTTGGCAACAGAAATGCCGGTGCTGGATGGGCGTTTGGCGGCATACAATGGCACTAAGAAACCGAAAGGGGCGCGGATGCGATATGAAAAAGGTAAAGGTATTCCTGCTGCGGCGTTGGTACATGGTGGGAGGCGCGGCGCTGGTGCTGGCGGCGGCGATCTTCTATGTGGTGAGCTATCCGGCCTCCGTCAGCACCGCCGCCTCCACGCGGCAGCTCCCTATCTATTCCGTGGAGCGGAGCCAGCGGGTGTGTTCCATCAGCTTCGACGCCGCGTGGGGCAACGAGGACACCCAGACTCTCATCGACATTCTGGAGAAATTCCACGTCAAGACCACCTTCTTTGTGGTGGGCGACTGGGCGGAGAAGTACCCGGAATCGGTGAAGGCGCTGCATGACGCAGGCCACGAGGTGATGAGCCACTCCAACCACCACGACCATTTCAACAGTCTCTCCGCCGATCAGATCGTCGCGGACGTCACCGCCAGCAACGAGCGCATCGCCGCCGCCAGCGGCGTGACGCCCACGCTGATCCGCTGCCCCTACGGGGAGTACGACGACCACGTCATCTCCGCCATCCGCTCCATGGGCATGGAGCCCATCCAGTGGGATGTGGAGCAACCGGAAACGACTTAAAGCCGTTGTGCCGCAAGGACTTGCTGGTTTTGCGGCGATGCGCATCAGCCAAAAAATTGACCTGTAATCAGGGTGCTTTGGGGCCGATTCAGGCGCGGAAGAGGTCAAATTTGAGGGGCTGTGCGCAAAGTGCCGATGAGCTGTCCTCCGGCGAGGTGCGGATGACGCAGGAAACTATCTCTACCAATTCGCGAATACATTCACTTCAAGAAAGCTCCTCTGAAACCTGATGTTGATTTCATCACTTTTGATCCGCACGATTTCGATCTTGGATTTTTCAACGCCTATGACGGCATTTTCTCTTGCATTTCTGGAAACACTTCTGTATACTGATATAAACTGATACTATTTAATATCAACAGGAGGTGCTATGTGGACGCTGCGTTGTTTACAAAAATGCTGTCGGAAAAAAGTGTGCTGGACTTGAAGAAGCTGGGCTATAAATATCCGCAGGCAGATATGGGAGAGTTTGTGTCGCTGCTGAAAAACGGTTTCTATCATCCGCTGCCGCTGAAGGACTTTTCCGGGCAGGCCCTTGTCTATCTGAATAGTGTCGCGCAGGTGCATCTCTCTGCCGCCCGAATCCTGCTGACGCCGCAGAGCAGCACACAGCTTTACGGCGCGAAGGCCATGGAGGAGGAGATCATCTCCACCTTCACCATTGAGCAGGTGGATTTCTCCCGCGACAGTGTCCGCAAGATCCTGTCCGGCTTTGCTCCGGCAGATGAAAGTGAGAACCGTATTTATGGCATGAAGAAGGGGCTGGAATTCATCAGCGATCCCATCAACAGGATCACCGAAGCATCCATCCACCAGTTGTACGAGACCGCCATCGGCACCTATTTGCCGGAGGAAGACCGACTGCGCCCCGGCAGCTTCTACCGGCACGACAGTGTGTATGTGGTCGGCTCCAAGGTGGAGCATACCGGTCTTCCGTGGCAGCAGCTGCCGGAGCGTATGGGGGAGCTGGTGCGCTTCATCCACGAGGAGTCCGACAGCAACGATCTGCTGAAAGCGGCTCTGATCCACTTCTATATCGCCTATCTGCACCCCTATTTTGATGGCAACGGCAGAATGGCACGGCTGATGCACCTGTGGTATCTGGTACAGCAGGGGTATTCCTCCGCCCTGTTCGTGCCGCTGTCTGAGTACGTCAATAAGAGCCGCAAGGGGTACTACGATGCCTACACGCTGGTCGAGGAGAATGCCCACATCAGCGGCGTACTGGATGTAACTCCGTTTTTGGTGTATTTCATTGAGAATGTGTATCACAAGCTGAATGGAGCACTCCCCGCCCACCGGACGACTGAGGCGTTTCGGGCCGCGTTGTCGGAGGGACAGGTCACAGAGAAGGAAAACGCGCTGTGGAGCTTCGTCCTCTCCGCGTATGGGGACGCTGAGTTCTCCACCAAACAGTTGGAAAAAGACTTCGGCAATGCCGCCTACGCCACCATCCGCAGCTTTGTGCTGAAGTTTGAGCAGTTGGGTCTGCTGACCTCAACGCGGTATGGAAACCGTGTGAAGTATAGGGTGCAGGCGTAGTGATACTGGCCGCGAAGTCCATCGGCAAATAGCCGATGGACTTCGCTGTTTATTGCTTTTTCACATATTTCTCTAACATCTGATACATTCTCAGACTGTTGATTAGCATCTCTCTGCACATCTGCCGATGCGTTTTCTGCCGTTCTTCCTCGGAGGGTTCAGGGATGCCCAACTCAGCAAAAACCTCCTCTGCGGAGAAGAAGTGCTTCGCCCGTTCCTCCGGCGGGAGCTTGTCCAGCTCCTCTGCTTCACGGAGGGAGTCGTAGAGCTTTTGCCGGGTTCAATGTCCAGCCGGTCAATCAGCGCAGCGGCGATGTCCGCCGCAGGATGGCTCAGGATCAGCTCTTTTACATTCATACCTCACCTTCCTTTGGAAACGTGTGCAATGATTGCACACGTTTCCCCCGGCTGTTCTCACGCGCTCTGGCGGATCACGATGCCCTCCTCGTCCCATGTAGCCAGCTGGAAATTGTAGGGACGACCATCAGGCGCGGTCAGAGTGTTCAGGATGTCCCGCAGTTCCTTCACCTCTGCCGAATGACGCTTGGCAATCAGTACGGCCTCATCCACCGGCTTATTGTCCAGCGCGCAGCCATCCACATACATGCGGAGCTGGTAGAGATCCAGTGCCTTGGTCTTGCCGGCCTTGGCCTCGTAGATGGTCACGCGGTCGATGTAGCCCACGAACAGGTCAACCTTGGCCTTCAGCCCAATCTTCTGGAACACCGGCTCCTCGCGGCTCACCCGCAGGGCGGTGGGGTCCTTCTCCCGCTTGGCAGTCAGCTCCTTGACATACCGCAGCTCCACCGAGTCCACATCCTTGGCCGGGGCGGGAACATACGAGGCAATCCAGCTGAGCAGATTCTTCAGGCGCGGATCGGCTTCACAGAACGAGGTTTTTGTGTTCTTCGTGGCAGGCAGCGCGGCAGGGTTGTCCGTAATCAAGTCTACCTGCACCAAAAAGCGGTTCTGGCTGGGGTGAATGGCCTCGCCCCAGACGCGGTCAAACATTCCGTGCTCAATAGTGCGTCCGTTGATACGAAGCTCCACGCCGCTGGACTCCATGTTGCACTTGTAGTAGATAGCGTTGGACGGGTTCTTCAGGATATTGCCGTACTTACAGCGGATGGTCAGCGGGCCGCCGCCCAGGTTACAGGGGATATCTCCGTAATCCTTCACGCTGCCCTCCTCCCACACCGGCAGCAGCGGCGTCAGCGTATGCTGCGTTTCCTCGCCGCCGCTGATCTCCCACACCTCCATGGTGATGGGCGTATTCGCCAGAATGCCCGCATAGACGTACCGCAGTTCCTCAATGATATACCGCACCAGATTGTGGAAGTCGGAGGGCGCTGCCTTACGGTCGGGCTTCACCGTCCGGAACTTCGCCATAGGGCAGCGGACGGAGATCGATGTGCCAGTGGGGTGGGGCAGATCACCCGTACCTGAATAGAAACGCACCTTCATGGGCTTGTCCAGTTCAGATGTGCCCATGGAATATGGCGCCTTGACCTCGCGGTACTGGTTTGCCGCGGCGTCTGCCTTCGTGCGGGTGCGAATGCTCCACTTCTGATCAGGGCTGCTGTCGCAGGAGGCCAGCGCGTGCTTCAATCCAAAGCCGTGCTCGTTCAGCGGCGTCTGCGCGCCATCCCGACATGCGATGGTCAATGCACTGCTGAGGTCTGCAATGCCCGAGCCGCCGTCCGTCACGGTGATCTCCACCGCATCGCCCAGGTTTTCCAACGACAGCACTACCGTCATGGACAGTTCAGGATCGTCTTTGTTGGCGTGGAGGTTGGAAACCGCGTCGTCCATCAGCTCACAGATGACCTGGGCCACGCTGTTGAAGTTGTCCCCGATTCCGGCAAACAGGCCATAACCGGTAGGGTTGTTGCGGATGATCTCCTCCGCAATGGGAGTCTTGTTTTCGATTTTCATAGGTGCAATTCCTCCTGTTATCGGTTGAGTTGATTGGCTACATCGGCGCGAACAGCGGCGGCGATAATACGCAGCAGCGCCTGCTGCCGGATGACCTCCTGACAGAATGCCACAGCCAGATCCCCCGGCGTCAGATTGATTTCCTCACACAGACACAACAGTTCGATCCACTCGTCGTCGGTCATGTCTACTTCAATAGTTGCTTTACGTTCGTCGTTCATAATGGTTACTCCTCTTTTGTATCAATTTAGATTTACACCGTCCAGATGATCTCCGCGCTGTCCTCCGCCACCTCAATGCGGCGGATGAACTGGGCGGCCACGGTCTTTTTCTCCTCAAAGGACAGCTCGCTGAACACCAGCTTTTCCGGCAGCGGAACGCGTCCCGCTTCCCGCCGCTGGGCCTGCCGGAGCGCTTCGCGCTCCTTTTCGATCTTCCCCAGCGCCTTTTGCAGATAGGACGCGGGCAGATCCTCGCTCTCGGCAAAGGCGTCCATCAGGCGCTCGGCACGGCGATCCAACTCCAGCAGCCGCCGGGTGTAGCTGTCCTCCTCCGGCTTCGGCACAACGGGCTCCCGGGGACACTGCGCCAGCAGCTTTTCAATCTCCGTCTGCACCACCGCTTCCAGCTCTGCCAGCTTGACGTGGATGGCGGCGTCGCAGCGGTTCATATTGTACCGCCCGCTGCACACCAGATAGCGATAGGACTTGTCCGCCACAACGGACAGGCTGTAGCCGCACTTGGCGCACTTCAGCAGGCCGGAGAGCCATGTGTGCTTGCCCTTGCCGCTGTTGCCCACCTGGCGGTTATGAGCCAGCTTTGCCTGTACCATCAGAAACAGCGACGACGGCACGACGCCCACACTGTTCAGCACGGATGCCCGATGGTTCTCGGTCTTGGTGTACTTCCGCGCGTTGGCCTCCCGCTTGCCCACCAGCAGCACACCGTGTACGCCGTCAAAGGCCTCCGGCGGACTGGTGACCTCTACGCCCTGCCCCAGATAGTGGAGCCGCACCTGCTCGTCCGCCATCGCATAAGCGGGGTTGTGCAGCAGGCGGGACAGCGTCACGTTGTCCCATGTGGCGCGCTTGGGGGCGGGGATACCCTCGGCGGTCAGCTTACGGGCCAGCAGCCCCAGTGACATACCCTCGGCGGCATACTCCTGAAAGATCCGCTGCACCACCGCCGCCTTGTCGTTGGGGATAAGGGACGGGACTTCCCGGCCATTCCGCCCCCGGGCCCGGCCATTGTCGAAGCCGTAGGGTGCTGGGCCGCCGGGCCATGCGCCCAGCGCCGCGCGGCGGTAGTAGTTGTCCCGTACACGCTCCGCAGTGGTCTCCCTCTCCAGCTGGGCGAACACCATGATGATGTGCAGCATGGCCCGCCCCATGGGCGTCTTGGTGTCGAAGTTCTCGTTGACCGACACGAACTCCACATGGTGCTCCTGCAGCACCTCCCATAGCTGGCCGAAGTCCGCCACGCTGCGGGAGAACCTGTCCAGCCGGTAGACGTACAGCGTGCCGATGCGGTCGGCACGGATGTCCTTCATCAGCTGCTGGAAGGCGGGGCGCTCGGTGTTCTTGCCGGAGTAACCGGCGTCCTTGTAGACCCGCAGCTCCCCGACGCCCGCCGTGCGGCGGCACAGGTCGATCTGCCCCGCGATGGACAGGCTGTCCTTTTTCTCCACGGACTGGCGGGCGTATACCGCGTCCGTCTTCATGCGGTCTTTTCCCGCTGGGCCGCCCGCAGCGCCCGCAGCTTCGCCATGCAGGCGGCGTAGGCGTCCTTCATCTGCTGCTGCCGCGCCTGCGGATCCTCATACTGCGGATGGGTGTGCTTGACTTCCACGTTCATTCCCCCTCGCCACAGCCTATGAGCCGGGAACGGAGAACATGCCGGGGACGCGGGAAACGGAATACGATCTTGCCTCATGCGTTTTCCTCCTTTCGGTGAAATGAGAAAAGAGAAACACCGTGCAGGCCGAGGCACTACACGGTGTCATGAGTATGACAAATAGACCGGATTCCGCTTGCAAAATCGGGGTCAAACGGGTATAATAACCCCATGCGGTGCGGATTTGTCCGTTGTGTAGGTGCTGCAATCACCTGCGCAGGTTGTAGGGAGCGCCAACTCCCTGCAACTGCCGTTGTTTTTCTTTTGTAAGGACAGTATAGCACATATGTGACCTCACATCAATAGTCGAAGATGCCAAAAATAAGAAAGATAATTTGTGAAATATGTGAGGTCACACCAACGCAATAGTTCTTGCTTCACATAAGATAATTCGTTATAATGATAAAAGCATCTTTGGGGAGGAGCTCACATGGCACAGACAGAAGCGCAGCTGCGCGCCAACAAAAAATACCGTGAGGAGAAGCTGGAAAGCATCACTTTCCGCGTCCCCAAAGGCAATAAGGCTCGCATTCAGGCGCACGCCGCCGCCAACGGGGAGTCTACCAACGCATTCATCTACCGCGCGATCAATGAAACCATCGACCGCGAAAAGCAGCCCGATACGGAGTGAAACTCCGCATCGGGCTGTTTTTCTACCCAAGAAGATTGGATTTTGCTTTTAATTGCAATTCTTGCTGCTATATATCGAGAAGCTCTCAACTGATATAAAGGCAATAACCCGTCCGGATTGATTATTTCCCGACATATCCTGCAATAAGAAATCGCTGTGTTTAACAGCGCACCCGCATGCGTTAACCTTCCGCATTGGCACCGTGTGCGATGTGGTAGTTTATGGTTTGTTTGAACTAATCCCAAGTTAGTTCAAAGTTGGTTCCAAGATGTGTAACGACAAAATGTGGGTGTCGAGCTCCGACTCCCTCAACGCCCATATTTTCTGCATTTGTGTCAGCTTTCCACTTCATGTATTTATTTGTCGATTTTCTTCAAATATCGCACCTTCTTCGCCGCTTCCCAATGCGTCGCTTCTGCGTTGATCGGCGGTAAAGGGTCACCCCAGGAGATAGGTGCGTCAGCCATCTTTACCTCGACCGGCAGTCCGCCGAAGGGACGCACGGCGTTCGGAGTTGAGATGCTTACAGACGTATTTGGGCCGCCTTCAAAATGCAGATGTAATTTTCGCCCATACACGGCTGACTTCCAAGGAATCCTGATTGTTCCCTGCCCACGGCCTTCTTGTACTACGATACCTTCACCTACGATAATCTGAGGAAAATGAAGTTCATAGAGCTTTTTGCAAAAGGGCGCCTTGTCCAGCTTCTGCGCAATGCGCCATAGTCGATCCATGTTACGGCTGTACTCAATGCGCTTTTTCGCACCATCCTTACCGGAGATCCTGTGGCCGAAAATATATTCTTTTTCCTCCAGCGACATGTCTGTACACGCCTGGATTACCGTTGCAAAATTCCGGCGCAAGATCCGCATGGGCGGGTGAGAATCCGATGGTGTCAAATTATCGGATTCGTCGAGCAAGAAAAAGCCTAACTGCTCGCTGGAAACTCCGAATTCTTTCAACAATTTGAAGGAAAAATTTGAATAATCAGACCCGCGGCACGGGTCCTTAAACTGATTTCCAAAACAGGCGATGGGTAACTCCCCGATATCCTTGTTCGCGCCCATGTTCTGCTGCACAAATTCCCTTCGCTTCTGCAAAGCATCCTCAATTTCAATGTGAACGGGGACGCACCGTAGCGCGTTTTTCGTTTTCACCTGCTTGCTGTACATCAATTTATCATTCAAAATTTCGTCAATTTTCAGGTAATGCCGACCTGGATGATCGGAAAACGATTGGAAATCGTTCCATCGCAGTCCACGGCACTCCGCGGGACGCATACCTGTGTATAACGAGATCAAAAAACCACAAAAGCGGCCATCCTCCAGCGCATGCTCCGCCGCATATAATGCCAGACGCCCCTGCTGTCCAACCGTCAATGATCGCGGACAATTATCGTGCGGTTTCTCCGCTACTACGTCTGCCGTCTGAGCTAATATCCTCCGCAGCATCAAAGCCATAAGATTGCCGGATTTGCCACCCATATAGATTTCTCTGAGAATATTAGAGGCGTGTCCGCATGTAGCAGCGTAGGAGAAGACGTCCCGCAGCGCTGAGATAATCGTCTTAATGGTAGCCGCTTTGTAGCGGCTATTTTTGTTCACCTCTGACACTGCACGCGTAATACCAGCCAATGTGATTTCGGAGATTGACATGTCCAAGCAGCCTGCGACTTTCCGAATGTAGTCATCATATTGGCGCAGTGTTGCACAAGTTTCGAATCTGTATTGGTCGCCATCCTGAATCGCCCAGTGCCGATCTTTTGCGATAGAAATGCAGTGCTTTTCCCAATATTTATCCAGGGACATATCTTCGTCAGTTTTAAACACCATGTTAATTTTCCTCCAAATTCAGTTTTGTCGTAATGAAAATGCTGTCACTTGACTTAAAGTTGATAATCAGATCCCTTCCAGTCTCGAGGTTGTCATGCGAAACTTTACTGAGATCTACAGTCAAATCGCCGCTGATTCTACCACCAGGTGCAGCCGCGATAACATAATCTTCACCACTGCGATTGATCTTGAAATCAAGTGCGGTGTCGGAAGCACTCAGCAGCGAAAAGATATAGTGCTCCACCACCGCGGCCAGTTTCGCCAGCTCCCGAGGATCGTCATAGGCACAGTAGTTCCGTGCGAATACGCTCTCAGGCGCGCTGCCATACAGATAGCGCACCTCCTCTTCATCACATCCACAAATTGCCATCGCCGCCCGAAAGGTCTCTCGCAAGACTCGGTCAGGATGTTTCAATAAGTTTTTTGCTTCCTTCTGCTGTGCAAAATCGAAGCCTCTAAAGAAAACTTTTAACCACCGATCAAACTCATCCGGGCGCATTCGCCGCGCCGCGTTTTTGAAGCTGCGCATGAGCGGTGCACTCTCTTGTACGTTTGACGCATTGTCTCTTACCCTGTGGTAAAATTTTTCCACTGTCGGCGGCAGCGGAAGAGTCCGTCGCCGCGGCCCGTTTAACTCTTCGGTACGATAGACCTCTCCTGCAAGCTTTGTCTCTGCCGAAATTTCAATGACAGTGATTCCTGTATAGGTTTTTGAGAAAGAGAATGATCCCCATGTCAATGCGCATAGCTCACTGATCGTGATGCCCGTGGTCATCAACAGAATTAACCCCAAGTAGAGGTAGCCCCGGCTGCTTTCAAGGTTCTCGGCGCAGGTTGCGACGATTTCCTTCACCTGAGCATGAGTCAAAATGTTTTTCTCGAAATGCCTGCTCGCATCCCGCGGGCCAACAACTACGCGGCGATTATCCATGGTGAAGCCATCCATGAAATGGTCTGAGATCAAATAGTGAGCTTCTTCATACGCAATCAGTGCCCGCAAGGCGCAGATCTGGCCATTGATCTGATAACTAGAAAACCCGCCTTCGCGCAAATGAAAGGCGAACGTCTCTTGTGTGATTTCGCAAAACGGCATCCGTCCAAGTTTGCCCACAAGCAAATCAAATGACCTTTCATGTTCTTTTTGAGTGGAGTTTGCCCACTTCATACTCTGGGCGACCCGATCAAAGTCCGCCGCAATCACCGCGGCCAGTGGTAATCTCTGTGCAAATTTTTCCCGCAGCGCACGCCCTTCCCTTGTAGCCGGGTCAAAGGCCCGCTGGAGGCACTCGGGAATCAGCTCAAGTACGCGCTTCTCCACGGAAGCCTCGTCCGTGAAGCGCACGATACGCGGGGGATGCTCATAAACAATCGCGCCGTTACCGTCGATGCGCTCTTTATCGTGAGAGCGCATCGACAGGATAACTGCAGCAGTGTTCTTGCGAGCTTCAACACGAAAAGTAACAGGCAGGCCAAAGAAATCAACAATACGAAGAGACATATTTTAAATCCTCATGCGGTGCAGATGCAGGAGGGGAAGGCTAGTTGCGTGGTATATATTGTTTTTCCAATTTTTCTTTTAGCTTTAACGCTTTTTGAAACCATCTAAAGCTCAAAACAAAATTGGGCATTAAAAAATCTCTCCGTAAATTCAAAAATGATGTTTATATTGGCGCCTTCTCCTCCCTTCCAACCCGCACCTGCAGTGTGGAAACCATATGGAAAACCAATGTTTCTACGAAAAAAGCAGAACTATCCAAATAGATAGTTCTGCTTAATTTCATAGATGGTGACTTGGTTCGGGAAATCCATACGGATTCTCCCTTGTAATGAAACTTCGTAATTATACTTCTACAGTACCATATTTTCTGATCATGTCAATCCCCTTTGCAGGACAAATTTTCCGTCCTTCTTCAAAATGCTTTTCGGATGCGTTTTTATGGGGCAAAAAATAAAGTGTGCAATCATTGCACACTTTATTTCTTGCGAGTCGCGTTTAAGACACATTTTAGAGGATACTTCCTCTCTTGCCAAAGTCCTTATTCCGCCGCTTTTCTGCCGGTCCCGTCAAGATTTATGCGCAAAATTGTTTGCGGACTCCGGCTGGATGAAGTCAGCCGGCAATATGGGGGTATGTTCTTGTTTCACGCTATTACGTTCTCTCCCGCAGCATAGCCGCATGATTCTCCGGCGGTCTCCCGATACAAAACGGCCATCACGCCCATCGCCGCCGTGATCAGAACAGCCGCCAGCTTCATCGTCCTTACCATGTCCACTCACCTCCGCCAGAGTTCATGTGCGCCTTGCGCCCATGATATCCGGAGCAAAGAAAAGGCCACCGCAAAAGTCAAGCCGTTCATTCCCCGCGGCACAAGGCGGAGGGCGGTACAGCTACCTGCACCGCCCTCCGTCAGAAAAGCACTGGATCAGTGTATGGGATCATTTGTTATCGCACAGGCCCTTTTCCACCAGCCAATCGTTGATGAACCCTGCGATCTGGTCGTTGTTGTTATCCATCATCAGCATGTGGGAGTTTCCCTTGATGCCCATTTCCGGCAGATCCATCCACGTATAGTCCGCATGGATCTCGTCCAGCTTGGCACGCCAAGCTGGAATACCCCTGCGCACAGACTCCGCCCAGGAGTGAACAACCTTATAGTCGTCGCTCATAAAGTCACCGTACACGTACAGCTGGGGTATCTTGGCAAAAGCGCTCAGATCCTCGTCCAGCGCTGGCAGGCTCGCCGCCTCGATGAACACCACCGCCTTTACGAAGTCCGGATACTTCTGCATGATCTCCTTGGTATATAGCGCGCCCTGGCTGTGCACCATGATGATCACGCCGTCCACATGCTTCTGCAGCCGCTCGATATACTTGCAGTAGGCGTCGATAGTCCACTCGTCGGAGGTGAGCCACCGGGGTACGCCCTGCATCATCAACTGGTCGTAGTGGTCGATGGGGAACCGATTGCCCTCATAGGGGATGGGGTACGTTTCGCCCATCTTCAGGTTCAGCCATCGCGCCTCATAGGAATGGAATATCGGGGGCGTGGGGTTGATCTCCGGGAACTTCGCCCAGCTGGCGCGACCGCGCTCCACCGCGTCGGACACGTAGACATTGAATCCGTGGCGTAGGAACAGGGTGTCGAAGCCCTCCCGCCCATCGGGGGTCGTTTCCCAGGTGACGCCGGTCAGGCCTCCGCCATGCCACATCAGGATGGGGTACTTGCTGACAGGCTCGGCCAGCTCGGTGTACTGCACGTACATCTGTTTAGCCCAGTGGGTACCGTTGGGGTCAGAGTGGAAGGTGAACTTGCCCTGATAGGGGAAATCCTCCACAGGCGCATTCTCCAGCTTCACCTTTTCGCCGCCCACATGAAAGCTGCCGCGATGCTTGACCTTGATAATATCGTCCATTACACTACCTCCCGTTACAGAACCAAGATACTGATGATGCCGGAGGCCACGATAGCCAGGGTAACGGCCACCAGGACCACGATGCCCTTGGACAGCGCCCACTGCTGGCCATCATCCGCGAAGATGTCCGTACTCAGCATGATGGCGGACTGACCGGAGCCGGAGGGCAGCAGGCAGGCGGTCAGGGTGCCAGTACCGATCAGGGCAGGGAACACGGAGACATTGATGCCCTCCTGGTACAGCACCACAGCCAGCGGTGCCAGTGCCGTCAGGAACAGGATTGCCGTGGCGGAGTTGGAGAAGAACTGCGTGATCAGACAGCTGAGGACACAGACGATGATCACCACGGTCACGATGCTCATACCTCCGAAGATGCCCTGGAAGATGCTCAGCAGCCAGGTGGCCACGCCGCAGACGTCCGCCGCCATGGCACCGCCGATGGCGATAACGGAGCCCACCGCGAAGATAATCTGCCAGTTGGTACCGTTCTTGAACACGTCGCCGATCTCGGCGATGGGCTCGCCGTCCACATGGATCAGGCAAAGCAGGCAGATCACGAAGCCCATGAACAGATTCTGGCCGATGTTGTTCAGGAACAGATACACACCGGACTCAGAGGGCAGCAGCATCAGGATGAACGGATAGAAGAAGGTTAGAATCACGGACACCAGCACGATGACCTGCTTCTTGGACATCTTCTTGAACTCCTCCGTCTGCAGCACGGAGACATCCAACTCCTTCATGCGCGTCAGGTCGAACTTAAAGACGAAGCGTGCCAGGGCCATCAGGAACACGAAGGACAGAGCAGCCATGATGATGGCGGTGATCAGCCAGGTATTGCCGTCGCAGGCAGTGCCGATGGTGTTCAGCTGCGCGTCGAAGATGCTCATGTACAGCGCGGAGTAGGGCTTGAAGGGGAACAGCACCTCCGTGGTACCGGAGAGCGCCACGGTGGACAGCAGGAGGAAGCGGAACCAGTCGTCTTTTATGCTCATGCCCGTCACCTCCGAAACGGCGGACAGGATGGCAATAGCCAATAGGATGATGCCAAAGGAACCGATGACCGCGCCGATAACGATAATAGCCAGGAAGAAGAACGCGGTGAACAGATAGGGTCTGCCGTTGACCACCTTACGGGACAGCAGCCAGCGCACCAGGAACTCACCGGTCTTGGTTTTCTGGAAGATGTACACCATAATGAAGATGAAGATCATCAGCAAGGTGATGCTGTTGCCCAGCGTGGTGGTCACGATGGATGCGGCGGTATAGTATCCTGGGATCACGCAGGCCGTCAGCGCGATCACGGAGGACAGCAGCAGACCGCCGGTAATGATGCTCAGGTAGATCCACCCCACCATGATGCACAGGTACTGCACGCCCATTCGGGTCACGGGTCCCCACGTGGGGATGATAAAGCCGGCTACAAACATGATTAGCAGGGCGATCACTGTCTGTATCATTTTCGATTTACTTGTTTTCATGTGATTCCTCCTATGTTTTATTGTCGGGATGCTCTCCCGATGGCTACCGGGGTACCGGGCTCACCGCAGCTTTTTCTCAACGTTGTCAAAGCGGTTCTCCTCCAGCTCTCTCACAAGGGACAGACCGATGAAGTCGTTGAACTGCGAAAAGCTCATCATTCTATCCATATAATTCTTTGTCGTGCCGTTAGCCCGCAGATCCGCCAGCATGTCATACACCGCCTTGGCGGCCACAAACAGCGTGGATATGGGAAACACCACCATATCATAGCCAACGTCCTGCAGCTCCCTGGCAGTCAGCAGGGGCGTGCGGCCGGTCTCCACCATGTTGGCGATAGTGCGGGTGGGGATCTCCTCGTTGACACGGCACATCTCCTCCACGCTCTCCACGCTCTCCACGAACACCACGTCCGCTCCCGCCTCCGCGTACAGCCTGCCGCGGCGTATGGCCTCGTCGATACCGTAGCGCGTCCGGGCGTCCGTACGGGCGATGATCAGAAAGTCCGGGTCGGTGCGGGCGGCGATGGCTGCCTTCAGCTTCATCACCATCTCTTGGGCGTCGATCACGCCCCGTCCCAGCATGTGCCCGCACTTCTTGGGCATGGTCTGGTCCTCCAGCTGGATGGCCGCCACACCGGCGCGCTCATACTCCCGTATGGTGCGCACTACGTTGACATTGTTGCCGAATCCGGTATCCGCGTCGCAGATCACCGGTACATTCACCGCCATGACCATGTCCGCGGCGCGCTCCGCCATCTCGCTCATGGTCATCAGACCCACGTCCGGCTGCCCCAGCTTGCTGGCGGACTGACCGTAGCCCGTCATGTACACACAGGAGAAGCCCGCAGCCTCCGCCAGTCTGGCACTGAGTGCGTCATACGCACCCGGCAGTATCAGTATCTCGTCGGATTCCACCAGTTTGCGCAGTTGTTTTCTTGCCTCCATACACGCTCCTTTCTCTTCGCGGCGCTGTCAGCTCAGATAACGTGGTCCTCCTCCAATGCCTCCAGCTGTGCTTTATCCATGCCCAGCAGCTGGCCATAGATCTCTTCGTTGTGCTGCCCTAGCGCTGGCGCGCAGGTGCGCACTTCCGGCATCATATCCAGCAGCTTGACGGGGTTGCCGTTGACCCGCATATCGCCGATCACCGGGTGCTTCACGGGGATGAACATCTCGCGGTCCTCCACGATGTGGGGGTCATGGCTCACCTGGTACAGATCGTTGATGGGAGAGGTGGGCACGCCGGCAGCGTTAATGGCCTCGTAGGCCTCTTCCTTCGTCAGCGTGGTGCTCCACTTCTCCACCTCCACCTTCAGCGCGGCGTGGTTCTCGCAGCGCTGGGCGTTGCTCAGGAACCTGGGGTCCGTCAGCAGATCCTCGCGGTGCAGCACCTTAGTGCACAGCAGGTTGAACAGTTTGTCGTTGCCGCAGCCGATGACGAAGTTGCCGTCCTTGGCTTTGAAGGAGTCGTAGGGATACGCGGAGGCGTACCGGTTGCCGATACGGCGGGGCAGCTTTCCGGAGGCGAAATACCGCTGCGTGCCGGTCTCCAGGCTGGACACCACGCTGTCCACCAGCGCCACGTCCACCCGCTGGCCCTTGCCGCTGAGCTCTCTGGCGTGCAGCGCCGTCAGGATGCCGATGGTCAGGTTCATGCCGCCCAGCACGTCGCCGATGGCCGTGCCCACACGCAGGGGCTCGCCGTCCGGCTCACCGGTGATGCTCATCAGTCCACCGTAGGCCTGGGCGATGATGTCGTAGCCCGGGCGGGCAGAGCAGCGGCCATAGCTGCCGAAGCCGGATACCGCCGCGTAGATGATGCGCTCGTTGGCTTCCTGCAGCACCTCATAGCCCAGCCCCATCCGATCCATCACGCCGGGGCGGTAGTTCTCCACCACCACGTCCGCCTTCTTCACCAGCGCAAGGAACATCTCCTTGCCCTTGGGTTCCTTCAGGTTCAGGGTCACGCTCTTCTTGTTGCGGTTCACATTAGCGTAGTAGAGGCTGGAACCGTTGACAAACGGGCCCATGCCCCGTGTGTCGTCCCCCTTGACGGGGATCTCGATCTTGATCACATCCGCGCCGAAATCCGCCAGCATCATGGTGCAGTACGGACCGGCCAGCACCCGCGTCAGATCCAGCACAACAATATCCTGTAAAGCTTTCATGTGTTCCTCCTGTCAGCAACACGGACTTTTCGCCGTAATATTCATTTGATGCCCGCTGTACACGCCGTCAATCTCCCCGTGCTGCTCCTTGGACAGCGCCAACAGCTTGTCGAAATCGATGCCGGTGTCGTATCCCATGCGCTGCAGCATATAGACCAGGTCCTCCGTGGCGGTGTTGCCCGATGCGCCCGGCGCGAAAGGGCATCCGCCCAAGCCGCCCAGCGTTGACTGCACCGTGTCCACACCGGCCTCGATGGCCGCCAGTGTGTTCACCAGTCCCATGCCCCGGGTGTCGTGGATGTGTACCTGCAGCTTCATGTCGGGGAAGTTCCCCCGTATTCCCTGCACCGTGCGGCGCACCTGCGTGGGGTCGGCGATGCCGATGGTGTCCGCCAAGTACACCGTGTCCACGCCGCTGCTGCGGATGCGTTCCACAAAATGCAGCACCTTATCCAACGTGGGTATGCCCTCAAACGGGCAGCCGAAGGTTGTGGCCATGCCGATGCACAGCTCCAGCTCCGGGAGGCTCTCCCGGATGCGGCGCAGCTCCTCAAAGGACTGGTCATGGGTTCGGTTGATGTTGGCCTTGTTGTGGGACTCGCTGACGGAGATGACATAGGTCAAGTTCTTCAGCCCCGCCGCCCTGGCCAGCTCCGCCCCCTTGAAGTTGGGGACAAGCGCCACCAGTTCTTTGTCCGGATACTTCTCTACGCAGTAGTGGGCCACCTCCCCGGCGTCCACCATCTGCGGGATGGACTTAGGGCTGACGAAGGAGGTGATCTCAACACTCTCCAGTCCGCAGGCAAACAGCCCGTCGATGTACTTCAGCTTCTCCTCCGTGGGCAGCACCCGCTTGAGGTTCTGCCAGCCATCTCTCGGTCCGCACTCAAGGATCTTTACTTTCTGCATTTCCTGTGCGCCTCCTATGTTTTTAATCGCTGTTGGCTTATTTTGCTTAATTTTAATCTATCTGATTAAAAAATACAGCAGGCAGGCAGAAATGTCAACGGTCAAAAGCAAAATCAGGGAAATAGACAGAATGTATCCGCTATTTTTGTATATAGCGTCACGTGCTTTTTATTTAAATTCCAAATACGCTCGCATTTATATTCATTTAAGTCTTGACAAATGTGGTTAAAAACGATATAGTTAAGCAAAAGATTAAGGAAGGGTACCAAAATGGGCGTCAAACTGAAGGATATTGCGGAGCAGTGCGGCACATCCGTGGCCACTGTCTCCTATGTGCTCAGCGGCAAGGGGGCCGAGTGCCGCATCTCCCCCGACATGCAGGAGCGTATCTTCGACACGGCGGATCGTCTGGGCTACACACGGCGTGCCGCCCCACCCAAGCTAAAACGCAGCCGCGTCGCCATCTACTGGCCCAAAATAGGTCTGGAGACTACGCTGGTCAGCATCATGAACGGCCTGAACTCTGCAATTTTGTTCGATACCGTTCCTGTCAGCATCTCCATCTGCCCCTACGAGGCCAACAACTTGCACTTGGAGGATGACCTGTGGTCCAGCCGCGTATACGATGCCGCCATCATCATTTCCGCCGGTGCCGGCGACCTCGCCACCCTTTCCAAACGTAAAACAAAAATTCCAGTAGTTATCCATAATCGCCTCCTCCCCGGCTACCCCTGTGTTTCCGTGGATCAGGAGGCCGCCGGCCGCATCGCTGCGGAGCAGGCCGTCTGCAAAGCCGGTGACAACATCGGCCTTGTCATCAACCCCACGCCGTTCCTTGGCCTGACCCAGCGCGGCACCGCCATCAGCCGCACCTGTCAGGAGTACGGTGTGGACATCCACTCCCGCACCTTTTACTGTGAAAATGACATTGACGCCGGTTATGAACTGGGCATCCGGATGATACGCAGCCATCAGGTACCCAAGGCCATCATCTGCACCTACGACATCGTGGGCTTTGGCCTCATGCGGGCACTGATCGAGGCCAACTATAAGGTGGGCAGCGATGTACAGATCATCAACACCTGCACCTCCCTGCCCCAGTTCTTCGCCAAGTCCACCCCCTCCATGACCGTGGTAGACCTTAAAATGGAGGAGATCACCCATCGCGCCGTGCGGCTGGCCATCGAACTTGCGCTGCGGCATCTGGACGGCGGAGACATCCGTCCCACCATTGTGGCACCACAGATCATCTACCGCGAGTCCTCCCCCGTCCCCACCTACGAGGAAATCGAATACCTTAAGCGCTGCAAAGCCGCCCACTCCACAGACCTCGTCTGATACAGCACCGCGCGGCCGGAAACGGTCACGCCGTTGCCCGTGTAAGTCTCAATGGTACTATCGTTATAGATGGACGTGCGGCACATATCCGCCAGCGCAGGCGCGACGGTGTCCTTGGACGCGATGGTGATGCGCACTGTTCTCCGTCGGTAACCGATATAAAATATCTCCCGGCAGAGCCGTAATCTCATTAAGATAATCCGTCAAAAGAACCCGTCTCTGAGCGAGAAATCCAGAGGCGGGTTCACCGACTCATAGGCCCGAAAAAGGGCACGACAACGGCGCGGAGGGGCCTCCGCGAAAAACAAATAAAAGCCGCATTAAATTGCTCTGTACTGAAAACTGCGCGGGCGCTTCACGCGCATATTTCTCGGTTTTTGTTGGCCTGATCGGACAGGGAGCAGAAAACTTACAATGAGCAATGAGTGATTCTACTTTTGCCGCAGATACAAATCCGAGCAGAAACGCCCGTGCAACGCGGGCAGCAAAAGCAACATTCACATGGTAGAGATATTTACCCTTCGGCTGCATAAAAGCAGCATGTAGCCGAAGTAGGGATGCAAAATTGCAAAGCGTCATTTTGGCGAAGATCTCCTGCATAATGAACGGACGCTTTTTGCATGGAAGTGTGTCAGTGCAAGGGTAGGTTTCAGATCCCGAAAAGAAGTTTAGATACCCTGGCGTTGTCCTGGAGATGCTGGAGCAAAGCACCGCAATGGCCGATTGTCCCGCCAGAGAAAGCGGTTTGAAGATTCATGCTGCGCGTTTCGCTCATGGGCTCTTGATTCTTCTCGAAGAGAGGAACATACGGGACGAAATCACCGTGGTAGCCGTTTGCCTCAAGGATGGGCTTGAAGCAGGTATAGGCCTTTTTGTTATCCCACCAGTAATAGTGAGCCGGGGAGAGGAAGACGGTAACGCTCTGACCGACCTTAATATCAACGACGCTGTCGTTGGTAAGAGGCTTGCGTGTATCGGTATCTGGTGTCCGCCAAATCCGAACAAATAATCCTACAGCTTGTAAATCTTTGGAGAGACAGCGGATGCACATACAATGATGTTGTCTTTAATGAAACGGAATGCGTCTATTCATTTGAGGGCTTTTGCACCACCGTCTTCGATGTAATGGAACGGGTAATTCGAGTCATACAGCAAATTAAATCCTCTGGTGGGAAAGAAGAATTCACTATCGCAGGGAAGTGCTCTACTGATTATGACTGCTCACCCTTCCTGATCGATTGTTCCGGTAATGAGCCAATGATCAAGGCCGTTCAGGGCGATCCGGACGATGACGAAGGTTGTTACTACGCATTTTGCGAAGCCGATTATTTTGAAATACCGAATCTGTTGGAAGACGAATCTTTTCGGACGTTCAAGCAGGCGGTTGACGAAGATCTTCCGCTGGGTGGTTTTTTGGATGCCTCTTACGAAGAATGGTACACCGCCGCTTTGTCCGGCGAATGAGTCCGAATCATTCCATATCGCAAAAAGAAGAGCCGCCTGCGTTTGCTGGCGTGTGATAAGGATGTTTTTCAAGAACGAATCTAAACCGAGCGTAGCAAAGGGAAACAGGCACCGTGAATTGCAGAAATGCTTTTCACGGTGCCTGTTTTTATATGCGTAAATCCACACATTCGATTTATCAACCGTTATCGCTTACAATGTACGCACAAGGAGGGCGATAGTCTATGAAAGAAAAGAGAAGACATATTTACTTGGACGATTTTGAGCACAGACTGTTAGTTGGATGTCTTATGGCATCCCGTAATCAGTATCTGCGTGAAGGCAAACCGACAGAGGACGTCAATGAATTGATCTTGAAAATCATTGATGCACCGAAGAAAAAGCTAAAGGTGATTTACAAGGAGAATGTATAATGGAAAAGTACATAACGGATGAGCACACGGGGCTGAGATATGAGCTTGTCGGAGATTACTACCTCATCGCCGGTGATGATGATCCAGAAGAACGTCCCATCGGGATATGGGGACAGCGGCATCTGCGGTATATCTGGGAACACCACAAGGCGCTCTATACTGGGCTGTTCCTCGATGGGAAACTCAACAGCTACTTTGCCAATCTGAACGAGCAGGCGGAGGATATGTTCTTTCGGCTGGTAAAAGAACTTGCCGAAAAGGAAGGTATCACGGAAACGCTCAAAGCAGAAAATCAGATGCTTTGGGTGCAGCGGATGAACGCAGTACGGGAAACGGCAACGGAGATCGTCAATAATGAGTTGATCTACGCATAAGTTCAGCGGGTGGAAAGCATATAGATGTTTTCCACCCGCTTTTTGTAGTTACATCACGTTTTTGAGTATGTATATTGACATATCGTGATTTTTAGTTTATAATTAGTGATATAGAATGCAGGAGGTGCAATATGCCCGTAAGTTATGATAACCTTTGGAAATTGCTAATTGATAAAAAACTCAAACGCACTGATTTGAAGGAACTTTGCGGAATCAGTAGCAATGTGTTGGCAAAGCTCGGAAAAGATGAACCGATTTCTATGGAATCATTAGAGAAAATTTGCAATGCTTTGAATTGCAATATTGACGATGTAGTATTCTTTGTTGAGAGGAACAAATAATGCGATATAGTAACACAAGCAAAGAAAAAGAGAATGGTATCGTATATACACCTACTGCAATGGCCGATTACCTTGCTCACGAAATGATAGTGCATAAACACCCGCAAAAAGATGGTATCATTTCAATTTTAGATCCAGCAGTTGGCGAAGGTGAACTTTTAATATCAATTATTAGTGCTCTGTCAGATATTTCAACGGCAAAGATTATTGCGGTCGGATACGAAACAGATAATTCTGTTTGTCTCAAAACTCAATCGAACTTAGAAAAACTATTCCCCAATGTTACTATTACAATCAAAAACGAAGATTTCTTAAAAGCAATCGAAGAAAAAAACGCTGGTGAATATGATTATGTAATCGCTAATCCTCCATATATTCGTACACAAATTATGGGAAGCAATAAAGCACAAGAAATATCTAACAAACTTAACTTGAATGGAAGAATAGATATTTATTATGCGTTTATCGTTTGCACGGGAGATGTGCTAAAAGAAAATGGCATAGCAGGATATATTACATCCAACAAATTTCTTACCATAAAATCCGGATCTTCAGTACGAGACTATATTCTTGACAATTATTGCATACATAGAATAACTGATTTTGGAGACACAAAACTGTTTTCTGCATCGGTTCTTCCTTGCATTACAGTCTTTTCAAAAGGGAAAACCACTGAAGCCGATAATGTAAAATTCACCTCAGTTTATCAGGCTAATAATGTTGAGGAATTCACTAAGATTAACAACATCTTTGATTCCATCTATGACGCCGGTTTTTTTGGAATACCTGACGGACGTGTGTTTCATTATCAGCAAGGAACAATCCAAAGTGTACGAAAAGGTTCGCTTTGGAATATTAAATCGGATGAGACGCAGAAATGGCTTGAAAATGTAGAAAAAAACACTTGGCAACACTTCTCCAATATTGGAAAAATACGAGTAGGCATAAAAACAACAGCCGACAATGTATTTATCGGTGAAGATTGGGAAGGTGACAAAGCAAACATTGAATTGCTTCGTCCACTCATTACTCACAGAAACGCTGGTCAGATTTTGCCAAATAATTCAAGTCACTGGCAAGTGCTATACACCCATACAACAGTCAATGGCAAAAAAACGGTCTATGATATAGACAAATATCCGAACGCAAAGAAGTATCTGGAAAAACATTATGATCAATTATCTGGAAGAAACTATGTAATAGCTGCAAACAGAAATTGGTATGAAATATGGGTGCCGCAAAATCCAGATGCTTGGAAGCATCGTAAGATTGTATTCAGGGATATCTCCGAACAGCCGGAGTTTTGGCTGGATACATCAGGCGCTATTGTAAACGGTGACTGTTACTGGATTGAGATTAACGACGACGTGTTTGAGGACGTAGTTTATCTTGCTTTAGCAATAGCAAATAGTAAGTTTATTGAGAAATACTATGATGTAAAATTCAACACTAAGCTCTACTCCGGCAAACGAAGATATATGTCCCAATATGTTGAGCAATTTCCTATTCCGTTATATTCATCAGAGCTTGCCCAAAAGACGATAAGCACAGTCAAAAAAATAATAGCTGAGAACAGCCCTGAAGCAATTCTCAGCTATAAAGCAGAGTTGGATGATATGGTAGATAAACTTTTTGCTTAATCAAAGAAATCATATGGCAAAGGAAGTTGTATTTTTGAATTTTGCCCTCTGCCTTGAAACATCGGGAAATAGTGTGTAAACTCACATCCGGAAACCACATATAAGCGATTCAGACGAACGTAATGCCCTTCAACTGCTCCATCAAATATTACGTAGCGTACATCTTCGCTTGTAAATGTAGTGTCGCCAATAGTGACAATCGAAGCACCGTCTTCAGGAGAGTGTAATCCTAAATCTATAGTTGGCGATGTCTGAAGTTTAATCTCGATAAGTTGATTTGCAATATCGGGGTATGTACCATCATCTTCATAAATTGAATAACCCAAACGCTGACAAATCATAGCATGCAGTTCTGCGCCTCGGTTTCGCTCCTGCAAAGAGTTTAGATAATTAATGTTTAGACCAACCAATGGAAGCAAGCGATTATATACTTCTCCAATTGGCAATAACTGATCTGGCGTTGGATAAAAGTTGGGGTTAACATCATATAATGGAGTATTCCTGCCTGAAATCCAACTCGAAACTTTTAATGAATCATCCGAAAACAGATAACTATTATCATAGGAATTCATTGTAGCCTGATATTTTGTCGTTAATCTTCCAGTGCGATCATACTGAGCGAGGGTTTCGCCGGTAATTACTTTAACATTGGTAATAACATCGTCATCATCAACTTTAAGGAAAACATATCTCCTATCGGCATCGACTTCTTCGTTCCATATCTGAACATTCATACTCTTCTGAGTATATACGTCGAAGTTTTGTCCAGGAAACCGTGGCTGCGTTTTGATAAATGATCTCGGAATAGGGTATCCTAATGCTTCGCAGATCATTGATTTAACAACCTTTGACCGAGTTCTTAGCGGCAAACCGTTAAGCGACTCACCAATTAATGCGTCAGATAGAATCCTTTCTAATGCGTACAGAGGTATAAATAGTGCACGGTTTTCAGGATCAATCTCATCGTATATTGAAAGACCGCTATTTCTGATATTTGAGATGTAATCAGGCATTTTCTTCATCCTCCATAAACAATTTATACGTTTCAATCCCGAGAGCATCAGCTATGCGTTGCACATTTTCAAGGGCAATACTACGGCGATAACACTCAATAGCACTAATATAAGTGCGATGTAATCCGCACTTTTCAGCAAATGCTTCTTGAGATATGCCGAGAGCATTACGATATTTTCGCAGATTATCTCCAAACACTTTAACAATATCCATATTTACAATCCTCCAACAATGTAGTATAATACGGTTGAATACTAAAAGTCTACATACAATAAGTGCCACGCAAAGAAATAAAAACTAAGAAGGTAGTTATATGAGAATAACAAATCTTGAAATAGCAAATTTCAAAGGAATTAAGAATGCTTTTATTACATTTCCAAAGGATTCAAGAGTTGTTTGCCTAATAGGTGCCGGCGATAGCACTAAATCAACAATTTTACAAGCAATCGAATGGATTTTGTGGCCTTCGTGGAATTTAACCGCGTCTGATAGTGATTTCTTTGAATGTGATACAACAGCACCAATCGTTCTGCGAGGAACATTCACTGAGTTGCCGGAGAAACTTCTTTCTGAAGATAAATTTGGATTATACTTGCGAAGAACAGACGTTCCTATAAAAGAAGGAAAAAACGACGAACCCGCTGACGGATCCCCTATATGTTTAACAATACAACTTACGATTGACGGATCGCTTGAACCCAAATGGGAGGTTGTATGCAATCGAAATGAGCCAAAAAATATTGCTCTTTCAGACAGAAAAAGCATTATTGCCGATAAAATTGGAAATAATTGCGCCAAGGATATGTTATGGGGTAAGTTTTCTGTTCTCCAAAAGTATGCCGACGCCAAAGGAACCATTCACGATGTTCAAACATCTGTACTGCGAGATATAGCGCAAAAAGCAGATTTACACACTTTAGATGACATTTCTAAAACAATAAAAACGATTGGTAAAGAATACGGCGTAGGCTTTAAGGGCGAAGTTACAAACCATATGCAAATACAAGGCATTTCTTTATCAACCACGGTAGGACTTTTTGATGAAAAAGCACCTTTATCCCAAAGGGGTCTTGGAAGTCAACGGCTCCTCTCTATGGGATTAAATATTAACGCTTCATCAAATAACTCTATTCTTTTAGTAGACGAAATAGAAACTGGATTAGAACCATATCGTTTGCGGAGCATAATAAACGAACTCAGAATAAAGCATACAACTGTTGGACAGGTTATAATGACTACACACTCTCCCATTGCTGTTGCAGAGTGCACAATTAAAGAACTTCTAATTGTTCACTCTGCGGATGGGACAACGCAGTGTATTCCTTTGGAAAGCGGAGATAAAGAAACCGACGATGCTATGCAAGCTCAAATTCGGAAGAATGCCGAAGCCGTTTTGTGCAAGCGCATTATTGTATGTGAAGGGAAAACGGAGCAAGGTTTTATTAGAGCACTTGATACGTATTTAGCAAGAGAAAAAGGTATTCGTATCGCTTATGCCGGCATTGGAACCGCTGACGGTGGAGGCAGTACGGCGATAAAATGCACAAAACTGCTTTCTTCTTGCGGTTATGACGTTTGCCTTTTTATGGATTCGGACAAAACGGAAGAAAAAGTTCAAAAAGATGAATTAAAAAACGCAGGGATTTTTGTTTTCGATTGGGAAGAGCCAAATGCTATTGAAGAACAAATATTTAATGACATTCCTCTCTCGTTAGTAACAAAACTAATTGCAATAGCTATTGATGAATACGGTCTTGATTCTGTGAAAAGTCGTTTGTCAGAAATTCCTTATACTGAAAACGATGGATATTTGGTCATAGATGAAATGGACATATCCTTAAAACGCTCTATTGGAACAATAGCAAAAACAAAAAAAGTTGAATGGTACAAACGAATTGATCTTGGAGAGAAACTTGGCAATGTGATTTTCTCCGACTTTGATTCAATTGATTTAAATTCAAAGCTGTACAAGGTTATTAAGGATATTATTAATTGGGTGATTTGTGATGACAAATGAAGAATTGTTGACAATTAGCAGTTTACCAAATGCAGCAATTATTGCTCCTGCAGGTCACGGGAAAACAGAAATGATTGCAGATATTGTTGAGCATTCTTCAAGACGTCAATTATTGCTTACACATACTAACGCGGGAGTAGATGCTATATCAAAAAGACTAAAAAAAAGAAACATATCCAAAGATAAGTATACTGTTACTACGATTGCCGCTTTTTGTATCAAGTGGTGTTTATCATACGATAATTCTTCACATATAGATAAAACACTATCACCATTAGAAAAATCTCAAGTTAAAAAGTATTATGAGCAAATGTATAGCGGAGCGAAAAGTATTTTTGAATGTCAGTGGGCAGGAAAAGTATTATGCGCAACTTATGGCGGAGTAATTGTTGATGAATATCAAGATTGTGTTCAAGAGCAACATGAAATATTCGTTAGTATAAATCGTTTTTTACCCGTGATTGTTTTAGGAGATCCAATGCAAGGCATTTTTTCATTCGCAGGGAAATTAGTGGATTGGAACACCTTGCCGTTTACATTGGTTGATGTGAAAACACGTCCGTGGAGATGGGCGAAAGCAAATCCACAACTGGGAGATTATTTTAGCGTGGTCCGTTCGTCTCTATCTCCCATACTTGACGGAAAATCTTGTAGCATAGAAATTGATTCTTGCAATGGTTCAATTGAAATAATAGCTCCCGATAAATTCAACGGGTACTCTTTACTAAAGGAAACATCGGTGTACAAGGGGTACAAACGAGATAAAATAGAAATGAGGGGCGATAG